>Ga0302325_10031123_pt1 | contig 10984 bp, 8 predicted proteins | sample Palsa_T0_2_FD_201948 | JGI IMG/M metagenome (GOLD analysis project Ga0302325, IMG submission 201948) | Peat permafrost microbial communities from Stordalen Mire near Abisko, Sweden - Palsa_T0_2 | ecosystem: Environmental > Terrestrial > Soil > Palsa > Peat permafrost | place: Sweden: Abisko... | reverse complement strand
CTTCGGGGCCGTGGAGTACGCCAACCACCTCTCGCACTTTGCACGCGCGACGGGCTGGCGACCTTATGTAATCGACCCTCGCGCCCAGTTCGCGACGAAGGAGCGGTTCCCTGACGCGGTCGAGGTGGTTGTGTCCTGGCCCGGAGAGGCTTTCGAGCACCTCGGGGGGATCGACAAGGCCACGTACCTCGCGGTCCTCACCCACGACCCGAAGATCGACGACGAGGTGCTCACCCTCGCCCTGGCCGCGGAGCCGGCCTACATCGGCGCGATGGGCGCCAAGCGCACCCAGGCCGACCGCCGCGAGCGACTGCTCGCCGCCGGAGTCGAAGAGGAGGACCTCGCGCGCATCAGCGCCCCCATCGGGGTCGACCTCGGCGGCAGCGAGGCCGAGGAGGTCGCGCTCGCGATCATGGCCGAGCTCGTCGCCGTCCGCTACGGTCGCGAGGCCGGACGGCTGTCTCAGCGGGCAGCGGGGAAGATCCACTAAGTGTCGTGACGAGAAGGAGCATGTGAGATGGCGACCATCAAGATGCGGGAAATAAGCGCAGGCGAGATCCCCTTCGCCGCCGGGACCGCGGTCCAGGAGTTCGCGGACCGACCGACCTTCAACGGCAACGGGCCCAACGACTACGTGTGCGTCAAGTGCGGCAACGTCCTCGCCCACGCCATGCACCCGCTCCAGATGAACGTCAAGCTGCGCGTCAAGTGCGCCGTGTGCGGGACGATCAACGTGGCGATACAGCCGGAACCGGAATGAGCGGAGTCGGCTGGCGCCGACTCCGGGTAAGTTCGCCCGGGGGGCGAACTTACCGCGGTAGTGTCGGGTCCGGGTCCCCCGGTTAGCGGTTCCCGAGCGTCTGCATGATTTGCTCGCGCTCGCGCGCGTAGGCGGCGGTGCCGTCGCCGTCGAGGGCGACGACTCGCCGGACCGGCGGTAGTCCCATGGCCGGAGCGCCGAGATCGAGGAGCGCGTCACGGTAGGCGCGCTCGCGCTGGCGCCCGCCGAACCCGAATCCCTTGGCGGCGAAGGCGCGGTCGACGTTGTCGGTCTTCGAGGACCAGGCGCGACACAGCTCGCGGTACTCGTCGAGGTCGAAGCCGAGCGCCGTGCCAGGGGGGTAGACGTCGAGCGCCTTGAGGCGAAACGAGGTGAAGTGCTTCGACTCGTCGAGCTCGATCACCGTTCCCGTGATCTCGTGCACGAGGTCGACGGTGAGCAGTAAGTTGGTGCGCAGAGAGCGCAGAACCACGGGATCGCCGCGGAGTCGGGAATAGATCGTCGTAAGCGCCTCGACCGCCGCCGTCACCGGGACCCTGAGCGCGGGATCGCGCCGTTGCATGGCGGCGTACTCGAGCCCGAGATGGCCCGCCTCCGTGAGCCAGTCGAAGGTCTGCTGCTCCGCCAGGACGATCCCGTCCGTCGCCGCCGCTTGTGCGAACGCCGGCGCCGCGTCGAGGACCGGCACTAGTAACGGGCCCTCGGAGCCCTTGCTCTTGCCCCTCCGCCGGGGGTGCGACGCGCACGCATTCGATTGGATCCTAGCCATCCCTCCCCGCCGTGTGCGGTCAGAGGGCCGAGCGGCTCAGGGTCGGCCGGGTATCTTAGGAATCGTCGTCGCGGGTCGTGACCATAAGATGCAGCCCCATGCGCATCGGAGTGCTTACGGGCGGGGGTGACTGTCCGGGACTGAACGCCGTTATCCGCGGCGTCGTGCGCAAGGGAATCGACGCCTACGGCGACGAGGTCGTCGGCTTCCGCGACGGTTGGCGCGGCGTCCTCGAGCGCTCCTACATCGACCTCGACTTCGAGGCGATCCGGGGAATCCTCCCCCGCGGGGGAACCATCCTCGGGAGCTCGCGCACGAACCCCTACAAGCGCGAAGACGGCCCCGAGCGGGTGCGCGCCACGCTCGAGCAGCTTAACCTCGACGGCCTTGTCGCCATCGGCGGCGACGACACCCTCGGCGTCGCCAGCCGCCTGCACAGCGACGGCATCCACGTCGTCGGGGTACCCAAGACGATCGATAACGACCTCGGCGCCACCGATGTCACCTTCGGCTTCGACACCGCGCTCCACGTCGCCACCGAGGCCATCGACCGGCTCCATACGACGGCCGAGAGCCACAACCGCATCCTTGTGGTCGAGGTCATGGGCCGCAACGCGGGCTGGATCGCGCTGCACTCCGGGATCGCCGGCGGCGCCGACGTCATCCTCATCCCCGAGGTCCCCTTCGACATCGACGAGGTGTGCGCGCTCATCAGCCGCCGTCACGCCCGCGGTCGTTACTTCTCGATCGTGGTGGCGGCCGAGGGGGCGCGGCCCAAGGAGGGCACGATCCCGCTCGCCGAGAGCGAGCTCGACGAGTTCGGCCACCCTCGGCTCGGCGGGATCGGGGTGCAGCTCGAGCGCGAGATCGAATCGCGGACCGGCTTCGAGACCCGGGCCACCGTGCTCGGCTACGTCCAGCGGGGCGGTACTCCGACCGCCTTCGACCGCATGCTCGCCACCCGCCTCGGCCTGGCGGCCATCGACGCCGCCCACGACGGCCAGTGGGGCATGATGACCGCGCTCCACGCGACCAAGATCGAGCTCGTCCCCCTCGCCGAGGCGGTGGCCCAGAACCGCCAGGTCCCGGTGGAGGAGTTCGAGCGCTACCAGGTGCTGCTGGGGTGAGAGGCGGGCGGGCGGCAGGCGCCGGCGGGTGGGAGCATGCACCGCCGGCCGACGGTGGATGCCACGAGCCCTGCCCGCGGTAACAATCCCGCCATCATCCTGGGGTCCCGATCGGTCTATCCTCTCCTTGTGGCCCGCCCCGCTCTCTCCGCCACCCCCCGTTGACGGCCACGGGCGCGGACCAGCGGCTCGACGAGCTCTGCGTGGACGCGATCCGCGTGCTCTCGATGGACGCGGTCCAGAAGGCGAACTCGGGTCATCCGGGGACTCCGATGGCGCTGGCGCCGCTCGCCTACGTCCTCTATAGGCGAGTGATGAAGCACAACCCGCGCGATCCCGCCTGGCCCGACCGCGACCGCTTCGTGCTCTCGTGCGGCCATGCCTGCATGCTCCTCTACTCGTCGCTCTACATGAGTGGCTATGACATCGACCTCGACGACATCAAGAGCTTTCGCCAGCTCGGGTCCAAGGCCGCCGGTCATCCCGAGTACGGGAGGGTGCCCGGCATCGAGGTGACGACGGGGCCGCTCGGGCAGGGGATCTCGCACGCGGTGGGCATGGCGCTCGCCGAGCGCATGCTGGCCGAGCGCTTCAACCGCCCCGACCACGAGATCGTCGACCACCACACCTTCGCCATCGCCTCCGACGGGGACCTGGAGGAGGGCATCTCGAACGAGGCGGCATCGTTCGCGGGACACCTCGGACTCGGTCGCCTCATCGCCTTCTATGACCGCAATCACATCTCCATCGAGGGCGACACGGCGATCACGTACACCGACGACCCGGTGAAGCGCTTCGAGGCCCTGGGCTGGCACGTCCAGGACCTCGAGGAGGACATCGCGCTCGACTCCCTCGAGGGCGCCCTGCGCGCCGGGATCGCAGAACAAGACCGCCCGTCGCTGATCATCGCGCGCACCCACATCGGCTACGGCAGCCCGCACAAGCAGGACACCTCCGCCGCCCACGGCTCGGCGCTCGGCGTGGAGGAGGTCAAGCTCACCAAGGAGGCCTACGGCTATCCCAGCCTCGAGCCCTTCTATGTCCCCCCCGAGGCGCTCGAGCATTTCCGCGGCTGCATCGAGAAGGGCGCCACCAAGCAAGCGGCGTGGGACGCGCAGTGGAGCGACTATCGCGAGCAGTACCCGGCCCTTGCCGAAGAGCTCGAGCGGCTCATTCGCCGCGATCTGCCCGCCGGCTGGGATGCCGAGGTCCCGACCTTCCACGCCAGCGGCACGATGACCGCCACGCGCAAGTCCTCGCACACCGTCCTCCAGTGGGCGGCGGCCAAGGTGCCCGAGCTCGTGGGTGGCTCGGCCGACCTCGCTCCCTCGACGCTCACCCTGATCGAGGGCGCAGAGAACGTGGACACCCATGCCTACGGCGGCCGCAACCTCCACTTCGGGATCCGCGAGCACGCCATGGGCGCCGTCGTCAACGGGCTCACGCTCCATTATCTGCGCGGCTACGGATCGGGCTTCCTGATCTTCAGCGATTACATGCGCGGCTCGATCCGGCTCGCCGCGCTGATGGAGCTCCCGTCCATCTTCGTCTTCACCCACGACTCGATCGGCCTCGGCGAGGACGGTCCCACCCATCAGCCGATCGAGCAGCTCGCCGGTCTGCGCGCGGTCCCGGGGCTGAGGGTGGTCAGGCCCGCCGGCGCCAACGAGACCGCGCTCGCCTGGCGTTTCGCGATCGCCGCCCAGGACCACCCGACCGTGCTTGCGCTCTCGCGCCAGGGGGTGCCGACCTGGAACCCGTCGGCCGTTCCCCGCGACGCGATCGAGCGCGGCGCCTACATCCTGCGCGACTCCTACCGCGAGCCCGGCCTGCCCGACCTCATCCTCATCGCCACGGGGACCGAGGTCCCCATCTGCGCGCGCGCCGCCGATCTCCTCGAAGCGGAGGGCATCGCCACGCGCCTGGTAAGCATGCCCTGCGTCGAGAGCTTCGCCGCCCAGGGCGCCGAATACCGCGACGTCGTGCTTCCCCCGACCTGCCGCGCGCGGGTCTCGCTCGAGGCCGCCGCCACCTTCGGCTGGCACCGCTGGGTCGGGGACGCCGGGGAGGCGATCGGGATGGAGAGCTTCGGTGCCTCGGCGCCCGCGCCCGACCTCTATCGACATTTCGGGTTCACGCGTGAGCGCGTGGCGGAGAGCGGCCGCGCCGCGGTCAAGCGGACGCGCGAGATCGGAGAGCACTGATGAGCGCCACCGAGGCACAGGTCAACCCCCGCCTGGCCGCGCTGGCCAAGGCGGGAACCAGTCCATGGCTGGACCAGATCCGCCGTACGCTGGTGGAGGGCGGCGAGCTCGCGCGGATGGTCAGAGAGGAGTCGCTGCGCGGGGTGACCTCGAACCCGTCGATCTTCGAGAAGGCGATCCTCGGCTCGAGCGACTACGACGAGGAGCTCGAAGCCGCGGCCCGCGAGGAGCTCGAGGCGAGCGCGATCTACGAGCGCCTGGCCATGCGCGACGTGCAGGCGGCGGCCGACGTCCTGGCCGGGGTGCACGGCGCCAGCCATCGCCGCGACGGCTTTGTCTCGATGGAGGTCGCGCCCGAGCTCGCCCACGACGCCCAAGGCACGCTGACCATGGCCCGCTCCTACTGGGAGCGCCTGAGCCGGCCCAACGTGATGATCAAGATCCCCGGGACGCCCGAGGGGGTAGAGGCGATCGAGGAGGCGATCTACGAGGGCATCAACGTCAACGTGACCCTGCTCTTCGCGGTCAGCGCCTACGAACGCGTCGTCGAGGCATACCTGCGCGGTCTGGAGCGGCGCCTGGCCGAGAACAAGCCGCTCGAGGTGAACTCAGTCGCGAGCTTCTTCGTCTCACGGGTGGACACCGCGGTCGACAAGCGGCTCGGGGAGCTCGGCCACAAGGAGCTCTGCGGCAAGGCGGCGATCGCCAACGCCCGCGCCGCCTACCGCAGGTTCGGCGAGATCTTCTCCGGCCCGCGCTGGGAGGCCCTGCTCCACGCCGGCGCCGCGGTCCAGCGGCCCCTGTGGGCGTCCACCGGGGTCAAGAACCCCGCCTACCCGGACACCATGTACATCGACGAGCTCGTCGGACCCGACACGGTCAACACCATGCCCCTGGCCACGCTCCTCGCCGCCGCCGACCACGGGGACATCCACGGCCCGACGGTCGAGGAGGATCCCAGCGCGGACCTGCACGCGCTCGAGCAGGCGGGGATCGACCTCGAGCAGGTAACCGACGCGCTCCTCGTCGACGGCATCAAGCAGTTCGAGGACGCCATGCGCAGGCTGCTCGAGGGGATCGAGTCCCGCCGCGCCGCGGTCATCACCGGTCGCCCATTGACGATCCAGGCCACGATCCCGCGCGAGCTCCAGGAGCCCGTCGCGGCGCGCGTGCGGCGGGCGATGGCGGAGAACGTCGCCCAGCGCATCTGGCGCCGCGATCCCACCCTGTGGGGAGGCCCGGGGCCGGAGATCGAGGACCGGCTGGGCTGGCTGACCGTGTCCGAGACGATGCTCGAGCACGCCGGCGACCTGCACGCCTTCGCCGAGGAGTGCCGCGCCGAGGGCTTCACCGATGCCGTGCTCCTCGGCATGGGCGGCTCATCGCTCGGCCCCGAGGTCATTCGCCGATCGTTCGGCGAGGTCCCGGGCGGACTCAGGCTCCACGTGCTCGACTCGACCCACCCCGACGTGATCGCGGAGCTCGAGGCTTCGCTTTCGATGCCCGACACGCTCTTCATCGTCTCCTCGAAGTCGGGGTCGACGATCGAGACGCTCTCGCACTACCGCTACTTCAAGGTCAAGGCCCAGCCCCGCCAGTTCGCCATGATCACCGATCCGGGGAGCCCGCTCGAGCGCGCGGCCAGCGCCGGCGGCCTGCGTCGCTGCTTCCTGAATCCGCCCGACATCGGCGGGCGTTACTCGGTCATGTCCTATTTCGGGCTCGTGCCCGCGGCGCTCATGGGGGTGAGCATCGAGGCGCTCCTGCACCGCTGCCAGGTTGCCGAGCAGGCCTGCGCTCACTACGACTCGACCCAGTCGAACTCGGGGCTATGGCTCGGGGCCGTGCTCGGCGAGCTCGCCCTCCAGGGTCGCGACAAGCTCACCTTCGTGGTCTCGGATCCGATCGGGAGCTTCGGGCTGTGGGCCGAGCAGCTCATCGCCGAGTCGACGGGCAAGGGCGGCCGCGGGATCGTGCCCGTGGTCGACGAGCCGCTCGGCTCCCCGGCCGTCTACGGCGAGGATCGCGTCTTCGTCTACCTCCGCAACGCCGACACGCCGGACGCCGAGCTCGACCAGGCGCTCGACGCGCTCGCCGCCGCCGGGCACCCAACGATGACGCTGGCGACGCACGGCGCTGTCGACCTCGGGCGGATCTTCTTCCTGGCCGAGTTCGCGACCGCCGTGGCCGGGTGGGCGCTCGGGATCAACGCGTTCGATCAGCCCGACGTCCAGGAGGCCAAGGACAACACCAGGCGGGTGCTGGAGGCGGGCGTGCCCGACGTCGCGGTGGCCGACGACGACGCTCTGCGGGCGTTGCTCCACGACGCCCAGCCGCCCCACTACATCGCCATCCTCGGCTACCTGCCGCCCTCGGACGCGCTCGACGGCGCCATCGCCGAGCTCCGCGCCGCTCTGCGCGCCGCCACCGGCGCCGCCACCACGTACGGCTACGGCCCGCGGTACCTGCACTCGACCGGGCAGCTGCACAAGGGGGGACCGCCGGTCGGCCGCTTCCTCCAGCTCGTGTCCGACCCCGACAGCGACCAGGACATTCCCGGCGCCGGCTTCTCGTTCGCCACCCTGATCGCCGCGCAGGCCGCCGGCGACCTGGAGACGTTGCGTGGGCACGGGCTGGCGGCCGAGCGCGTCAAGCTCGAAGGCGGCGATGCGGCCGCCGCCGTGCGATCGCTCATCGAGCGCGTGAGCGCCTTGCTGGAGAGCGACTGATGCTGCGGGCCGCCAAGCTATGACGGTGACGGAGGAGAACCCGCTCGTCGAGGGGCTCGAGCGGCTGCCCGTCCATCCGACCGCGCTCGTCATCTTCGGGGCGACCGGCGACCTCGCCCACCGCAAGCTCCTGCCCGCGCTCTACAACCTTGCCCACCAGGGCGCGCTGCCCGAGCGCTTCGAGCTCGTCGCCGTCTCGCGCTCGGCGCACAGCGACGAGGACTTCCAGGCCATCGCCCGCGCCTCGGTGCAGCGCTTCTCGCGCACCAAACCCGACCCCGCCGTGCTCGACGGGCTGCTGTCCGAGATGCGTTACATCTCCGGCCTGTTCGACGACGACAGCGTGTACGCCGAGCTTGGTCGCGCCCTCGCGGAGCTCGACGAGCGCGCCGGCTACCCGCTCTCGCGGGTGTTCTACCTCGCGACCGCACCCCAGTTCTTCCCCGTGATCGTAAAAGAGCTGGGCAATTCGGGCCTCAACCAGGCCGGCGAGGACAGTGATGCCCGGGTGGTGATCGAGAAGCCCTTCGGCTACGACCTTGCGTCCGCGCGCAAGCTCAACGCCGACGTGCTCGAGGTGTTCGACGAGTCGCAGGTCTTCAGGATCGACCACTACCTGGGCAAGGAGACGGTCCAGAACATGATGGCGTTCCGCTTCGCCAACGCCCTGTTCGAGCCCGTGTGGAACCGCAACTACGTCGACCGCGTCGAGATCACCGCCGCCGAGGACATCGGGATCGAAGGCCGCGCCGGCTACTACGAGGGGGCGGGCGCCCTCCGCGACCTGGTCCAGAACCACATGCTCCAGCTCCTGGCGCTCCTCACGATGGAGCCTCCGACCGCGTTCGAGGCCAACCGGCTGCGCGACGAGAAGCTCAAGGTGCTCGAGGCCATCGTCCCTCCCGATCTCCACGACGTCCCCGACATGGCGGTCCGCGCCCAGTACGCGGCGGGCGTACAGGGCGGCGTACCCGTTCCCGGCTACCGCGAGGAAAACGGCGTCTCGTCCGACTCGCGGACCGAGACCTACGCCGCGCTGCGCCTGCACATCTCCAACTGGCGCTGGGCCGGCGTCCCCTTCTACCTGCGCACGGGCAAGCGGCTGACGCGCAAGGTGACCGAGATCGCCGTTCAGCTCAAGCCCGTTCCCCACCTCGCCCTCCAGAGCCAGGGGTCGATCGGCGTGCAGCCCAACGAGATCGTGCTCACCGTGCAACCGGACGAGGGAGTCTCGATCTCGCTGGGGGCGAAGATCCCGGGCACGCGTATGCGGATCCGGCCCGTGAACATGGAGTTCCACTACGGGACGTCGTTTGTCTCGCAGTCCCCCGAGGCCTACGAGCGCCTGATCCTCGACGCGATGCGTGGTGACGCGACGCTGTTCACCCGCAACGACGAGGTCGAGGCGCTGTGGGGGATCATCGACCCGATCCTGACCGCGTGGAAGGAGGACACGACGAGCCCGATCCCGCAGTACTCCGCGGGGTCTCAGGGGCCCCGCGAGGCCAACCTGATCCTGGGTCCCGACCACGCCTGGAGGCGGCTGTGAGCGAGGACGTCTGGAGCGAGCGGGATACGACGCCTGACGCCATCGACGACGCGCTCCGGGAGATGCTGCACGAGCGCCACACGGCCAACCAGGCGCTCGTGCCCGCGCGCGTGCTCAATCTCGTGGTCGTCGTGGATCGGTCCTGGAAGGGCGAGATCGCCAATCGCCTCGAGCGCGTCGGGCGCTACCACGCGTCGCGCACCATCCTGTGCGCCGTCGAGCCGGGCCGCTCGACCATGGACGCGCGCGTGGTCATGAGCTACGAGGAGCCGTCGGGGGATGGGGTGGGGGTGATTCTCGAGCACGTCGAGATCGACCTCGGCGAGATGCACCTGGTCAACCTCGAGAGCGTGATCGACCCGATCCGGGCGGCCGAGATCCCGACCATGATCTGGTGTCCCCACGGCCACCTCGAGGCGACGAGATCGCTGCTCCCGATCACCGACGCGATCCTCATCGACTCAGACGACGAGTCCGAGCCCGCCGCCGCGCTCGCGCGCGCGGCCGACCTCCTGGAGTCGGCGTACGTGGTCGACCTGGCGTGGCTGCGCACGACCCCGTGGCGCGAGCGCCTGGCCGCGACCTTCGACCCGCCCGGGCGCCGGCCGCTGATCGGGCAGATCGGCCGCGTCGCCGCGCGCCATCAGGCGAGCTCGACGGCGAGCGCGACGCTGCTCGCCGGATGGCTCGCCTCGCGGCTGAACTGGGAGCCCGCCTGTCTGGACCCTCAGGCACACGGTGAGCTGCACGGCGTCGCGCACGCCGGCGACCACGACGTCGAGGTCCGGCTCTGCCGGTCCGATCAACTCGTGCCCGGATTGACCGGGGTCACCGTGGCCGTGCCCGAGGGATGGTCGCTCTCCCTGGACCGGGCCTCCGGCGGGCTGTGCGCGCAGCGGCGGTCCGAGGACGGGACCGAGTCGACGTGGAAGGTGCTCGGCGCCTCGCGTGGCGAAGGCGGGATCCTCGGCGAAGGGGTCCGCCAGGCGCTCCTGCGCGACCCCACCTACCGTCCGGCGCTGGCCTGTGCACGGGCATTCTGCCCGGTGGCCGCGCCGTTATGAGCGTCGAGCTCCGCGTCGTCGAGGATCCCGCCGCCGTCTGCGCGGAGCTGCTCATCGACGCCGCCTCCGAGGGCGGGGACATCGTCCTGGCCGGTGGCTCAACCCCGCGCGCCGCCTACCAGGCGGCCGCGAGCGCGGGCACGTCGTGGGCGCGGGCGACCGCGTGGTTCGGCGACGAGCGCTGCGTTGCGCCCGACGACGAGCGCTCGAACTACGCCATGGCCAAGGCCGCCCTGCTCGATCCCCTGGGCGATGGCGCCCCTACGGTCAAGCGGATCCGCGGCGAGCTCGGCCCAGAGGAGGCGGCTACGCAGTATGAAGACGAGCTCCAGGGCGCCGGCCCACCGCGCTTGCACCTGCTCCTGCTCGGCCTCGGCCCCGACGGGCACACCGCCTCGCTCTTCCCCGACCAGGAGTCGCTCGCCGAGCGCACGAGGCTGGTGGTGGGCGTCGAGGTGCCGGGCTTGAAGCCGATTGTCTCGCGGGTGACCATGACCTTGCCGACGCTCGCCTCCGCGCAGCACATCGTCTTTCTCGTCGTCGGGCCGGAGAAGGCCGACGCCGTCGCGGCCGCCTTCGGCCCGGGAGCGAAGCCCGACCCGCACGTCCCGGCCTCGCTCCTCCCGCCGCTCGCGGAGTCGATCACGGTCCTGCTCGACGCCGCCGCGGCGAGCAAGCTATGACCAACGTCGTCGGCATCGACCTCGGCGGCACCAAGGTGATCGCCGCCTGCATGCGGGGCGGAGCGCTATGCGAGTCGG
>Ga0302325_10031122_pt1 | contig 10984 bp, 6 predicted proteins | sample Palsa_T0_2_FD_201948 | JGI IMG/M metagenome (GOLD analysis project Ga0302325, IMG submission 201948) | Peat permafrost microbial communities from Stordalen Mire near Abisko, Sweden - Palsa_T0_2 | ecosystem: Environmental > Terrestrial > Soil > Palsa > Peat permafrost | place: Sweden: Abisko... | reverse complement strand
GTGAGGACATGGAGGTGGTGCGCCAGCGGGCGCTGGACTGTGGCGCCGTCGAAGCCGTGGTCGTCGACGCCCGCGACGAATTCGCCGACGGCTACTGCCTGCCCACCATCTTGTCCAACGCCCTCTACATGGATCGCTACCCGCTGGTCTCGGCGATCAGCCGGCCCCTCATCGCCAAGCATCTCGTCGCGGCGGCCCGCGAACACGGCGGCAGCATCGTCGCGCACGGGTGCACCGGCAAGGGTAACGACCAGGTCCGCTTCGAGGTCGGATTCGCCTCGCTGGCACCGGATCTGGAGGTGCTTGCACCGGTCCGCGACTACGCGTGGACGCGGGAGAAGGCCATCGCCTTCGCCGAGGAGAACGCCATTCCGATCAATGTCACCAAACGCTCCCCGTTCTCCATCGACCAGAACGTGTGGGGCCGCGCGGTGGAAACCGGCTTCCTGGAACACCTCTGGAACGCGCCGACCAAGGACGTCTACGACTACACCGAAGACCCCACCGTCAACTGGAACACCCCTGACGAGGTAGTCGTCGGCTTCGAGCGTGGCGTACCGGTCACGATCGACGGCAACTCGGTGTCGGTGCTGCAGGCGATCGGGGAACTCAACCGGCGCGCGGGCGCGCAGGGCGTCGGGCGCCTCGATGTCGTCGAGGACCGGCTGGTGGGCATCAAGAGCCGCGAAATCTACGAGGCGCCGGGCGCGATGGTGCTCATCACCGCACACACCGAACTCGAGCACGTCACCCTGGAGCGTGAGCTGGGCCGGTTCAAGCGGCAAACCGACCAGCGTTGGGCGGAGCTGGTGTACGACGGGCTGTGGTACTCGCCGCTGAAGACCGCCTTGGAGAGCTTCGTCGCCAAGACCCAGGAGCACGTCACTGGCGAGATCCGAATGGTGTTGCACGGCGGACATATTGCCGTCAACGGCCGGCGCAGCGCCGAGTCGCTGTACGACTTCAACCTGGCCACCTACGACGAGGGCGACACGTTCGATCAGTCGATGGCGAGGGGCTTCGTCTACGTGCACGGGCTGTCGTCCAAGCTGGCCGCGCGCCGGGACCTGGCCACCGACGAAACGTGAGCACCAACGAGGGATCACTGTGGGGCGGGCGGTTCGCCGACGGCCCGTCCGATGCGCTGACCGCGCTGAGCAGATCCACCCACTTCGACTGGGTGCTGGCGCCTTACGACGTCACCGCGTCCAAGGCCCACGCTCAGGTCCTTTTCAACGCCGGACTGCTGACCGACGATCAGCGCGACGGGCTGCTGGCCGGTCTGGACAGCCTGGCCGAGGACCTCGCCGACGGGAGTTTCGGACCGTTGGTCACTGACGAGGACGTGCACGCCGCGCTGGAGCGGGGACTGATCGACCGGGTCGGGCCCGATCTGGGTGGTCGGCTGCGGGCCGGCCGCTCGCGAAACGACCAGGTGGCCACGCTTTTCCGGATGTGGCTGCGCGACGCGCTCCGGCGCGTGGCCGCGGGCGCGCTGGACCTTGTCGGCGCGCTGGCCGGCCAGGCCGCGGCTCATCCGAGCGCCATCATGCCGGGTAAGACGCACCTGCAGTCCGCGCAGCCGATCCTGCTGGCCCACCATTTACTCGCGCACGCCCATCCGCTGCTGCGCGACGTCGACCGCATCATCGACCTCGACGCACGCACCGCCTTGTCGCCGTATGGTTCTGGGGCGTTGGCCGGCTCGTCGTTGGGGCTGGACCCGGATGCGATCGCCGAGCTACTCGGTTTCACGGCGGCCGCCGACAACTCCGTCGACGCAACGGCGTCCAGGGATTTCGCCGCAGAGGCGGCGTTCGTTTTCGCGATGATCAGCGTCGACATGTCCCGGCTCGCCGAGGACATCATCATCTGGAGCTCAACCGAATTCGGCTACGTCACCTTGCACGACTCGTGGTCGACCGGCAGCTCGATCATGCCGCAGAAGAAGAACCCCGACATCGCCGAGCTGGCTCGCGGCAAGTCCGGCCGGCTGATCGGGAACCTGGCCGGGCTGCTCGCGACGCTCAAGGCGCAGCCGCTGGCCTATAACCGGGACCTGCAGGAGGACAAGGAACCGGTGTTCGACTCGGTCGCGCAGCTGGAGCTGCTGCTGCCGGCGATGGCCGGCCTGGTGAGCAGTCTGACGTTCAACGTCGAGCGGATGGCAGCACTGGCTCCCGCCGGCTTCACGCTCGCCACCGACATCGCCGAATGGCTGGTGCGCCAGGGTGTTCCGTTTCGTGATGCCCATGAGGCCGCCGGCGCTGCCGTCCAGGTGGCCGAGAAGCTCGGCGTCGGGCTCGAAGAGCTGACCGACGATCAACTGGCCGAGATCAGCGCCAATCTGACCCCTCAGGTGCGGGAAGTCCTCACCATCGAAGGTTCGGTGTCTTCACGTGACGCGCGCGGCGGCACCGCACCCACCCAGGTTGCCCGGCAACTCGATTCGGTCCGGGTCGCCGCCAAGCGGCTTCGGGAGCAGCTGAGTCGCTGAGCCCACTACCGAGTTTTCTGCGCGGGCACCGAGGGAACCTGTGGAATTTCGCCGGCCGGCAGCGGGCCGCAGAAGTAATTGCCTTGCACGACGTCGCAGCCAAATCTCCTGAGCCACTGCACCGTTTCGTCGTTCTCGATGCCTTCGGCGACGCTGGCGATGCCAAGCTCCTCGGCCAGCTCGATGACCGACCGTGCGATCGTCGCGGCGCGTTGATCGTAGGGGATTGGTGCGATGAGATGGCGGTCGAGTTTGACCTCGTCGATGGGCAACTCACGCAGATAGGTCAGCGTGGAGTAGCCACTGCCGAAGTCGTCGATCGAGACCCGGATGCCGGCGTCGCGGAGACGATTGAGCACGGCGCGGCCCTTGGCGAAGTCGGCCACCACCAATTCCTCGGTGATCTCCACTGTGAGCAGGTTGGCGGGCATGCCGTGGGCATCCAGCACGGACATGATGCGGTCGGGCAGGGTGTCCTCGTCGAGGGAGCGCGCCCATATGTTGATGGCGACCGGGATCGCGGTGCCTGCCGCGTGCCAGCCCGAGGCGTCCGTGACCGCCCGCGACAACACCAGGTCGGTTACCGCATCCATCAGCCCGTGTTCGCGGACCAGCGGTAAGAACTCCGCAGGCTCCAAAGAACCCAAAGTGATATGTTCCCAACGCAATAGCGCCTCTGCCCCGCAGACGGCGCCAGTGGCCAGCCCGAATTGCGGCTGATACACCAGGTTGAGCAAACGGTCGTCGATCGCGCGCCGCAGATCCCACAGCAGCTGCAATCGGGCAATGCCTTCGCGGAACGACTGCCGTGTGCCGAGATGGGCGTCCATCTCCGGGGTAAAAGTCTGCATATCTGTAGCGCTCGTTTGCTCGGCACGGGACCGGGCAGCCTCAGCACGATCCAGGAGATCTCCCGCGGTGACGGAGGCGCCGTCGTCCGGTCCTGCCGTTGCCACGCCGATGCTCAGATGCGCATAAACCCGGTTGCCCCCGATGTCGAGCGCGCTGTCGAAGGCACGGGCGAGCCTCTTGCCAACCTGCTCGGCGACCTCGGGGTGGTCTTCCACCAGGATCGCGAACTCGTCCCCACCCATGCGGGCGACGGTGTCGCCGGCGCGGACGCTGGCTTGGATCCGTGCCCCTACGCCACGCAACAATTCTTCGCTAGCGGCATAGCCCAATGTGTCATTGACGACATTGAAGTCGTCGACTCTGACCCTCAGCAGGCTGACCGGGACAGCCAGACGCACGTGCAACTGCACAGCGTGCGCCAGCCGTTCGTCGAGCAGCCGCCGATTCGCCAGGCCGGTCAGCGTGTCCCGCAGGGCGGCGTCGGCCATTGCATCGAGCAGACGTCGCTTCCGGTCCAGAGCCAGCAAATGCCGCGCGAGTACTGCGTTGACGAGTACGACGCCCGCCGAGAAGATGAATTCATCACCGCGGTCTGGGGGCCAGAAATGTACGGCGCCGACGACCATCGCGACCGTCAACGGCAGATACGGCAGCCACATCGACAACCGGGAGAACGGATGCGAGGTGTGGGTATCGAGGTCCGGTCCCGGCCGCGACGCAATTGCCGACAGCGCGAAAAAGTATGTCCCGCTGAGCCACCCGAGAGTCACGACGTCAGTGGGAATATGGTCGGCCCGGTTCTGATGGAGGTGTAGCACGCCGGCCATGCCCATGGCCGCAAAGCCCGCCGCCAGCAGCGCCGGCGAGAGCCTCCGGCCGCGTTCGGCTGTCCGCACGACAATTAACGCAATGACGACGAGGCCGAGATAGATAGCCGTAATGACCGCCAAGACGATGCGCGGGATGCTCACCCGGTCCGCCGCGCCCAACACCAGGCTGCCTAACGCCAAAAACAACGACGAGGCGACGAGAACCCCGTCGAGTAGCAGACCGAATCCAAACCGGTAGTCATCGCGATTGGGAACGAGAACCGTTGCGCCCAATGCACATAACGGCAACACCACATAGCCCAGCTCGGCTGCAGAGGAAGCCGAAATTGGCGCGGTGCCTCGGAGGGCGACGTAGCACCACAGGGCATTACCGGCCGCCCAACCACCCAGCCCGGTGGCCAAGGCCATCCACGCAAATCGCTGGCCGCTACGGGCAGCCCAAGCGGCGTTGACTGCGCAACCAGTCGCGAAGACACCCATGGTCACAGCGCCCACCGGGCCGACTCTCGAATCGCCCGTGTCGCCGAACAACATCACCGCAAACAAGAGCAAGCCTGCGGTCGCCAACACCACCAGCGCGATACGGCGTGGCGTGATTGCGGACATCTCTCTACCTGTCAGAGGCGGTCACCAAATTCCGGGCAAGCGACGTTCGCTTGCCGATACCCTAAAATATGCTGAGGACGCTCGCAGTAATTCTGAATACGCATCTGAATTCCGGAATCTTGGATTGAATTCCTGAACATTTTTGTGGCGGTTAATTTGCAGACTCAGTCAAGGATTTCGGAAACTTCCATCCAGCGATTCTCCAGCTCGGTAACGCCGCCTTCGAGGTCGCGCAATTGCTCGGTGAGCCGAGCGATGCCGACGTGGTCGGATTGATCGTGATCGGCCAGTTCACGGTGCTTGTTCGCGATCTGCTCGGCTAGCCGGGCCAGCCTGCGATCGATGGCACCGAGCTCCTTTTCGGCGGCGCGCAAATCCGCCCCGGAGATCTGCGGCGACTCCGAAGATCTCACGGGGGCCGATAAGGCACGCGTCGCCTCGGACGCGAGTCGCAAGTACTCGTCGATGCCACCGGGCAGGTGTCGTAGCCGGCCGTCCAGAATTGCGTACTGCTGATCGGTAACGCGCTCCAAGAGGTAGCGGTCGTGGGAGACCACGATCAACGTGCCCGGCCACGAATCAAGAAGGTCTTCGGTGGCGGCCAGCATCTCGGTGTCCACGTCATTGGTGGGCTCGTCGAGCAGCAGCACATTCGGTTCGGCCAACACCGTCAACATCAGTTGCAGGCGGCGGCGTTCCCCACCCGAGAGCTCACTGACCCGCGCCGAAAGCTGACTGCCCGCGAATCCGAGACGCTCCAGCAATTGGGCGGGTGTGACGTCGCGGCCGTCGACCTGGTAGTCGCTGCGCAGCCGACCCAGCACATCAGCGACTCGTTCACCGGCCAGCGGAACCAGCTCGTCACCCCGTTGGTCGAGCGTCCCCAGTCGAACCGTCTTGCCGCGCTTGACTTTTCCACTGTCCGGCTGGACGGCGCCGGTGATCAGCCCCAACAAGGTCGACTTGCCGGCTCCGTTGGCGCCGACGATGCCGGTGCGTTCGCCCGGCCCGATCCGCCATTCGATATCGCGCAGCACGGGCCGGCCTTCGAACGAGACGGACACATCGATCAAATCGACGACATCCTTACCGAGCCGCGCGGTGGCGAGTTTGGCGAGCTCGACGGTATTGCGAAGCGGTGGCACGTCGGCGATCAACTGGTTGGCGGCATCGATACGGAATTTCGGTTTCGACGTACGCGCCGGGGGACCGCGGCGCAGCCAGGCCAACTCTTTGCGCATCAGGTTCTGCCGTTTGGACTCGGCGACGGCGGCCATCCGGTCGCGCTCGACTCGCTGCAACACATAAGCTGCGTAGCCGCCCTCGAACGGCTCCACGATTCCGTCGTGCACCTCCCACGTCGCGGTTGCCACCTCGTCGAGGAACCAGCGGTCGTGGGTCACCAGCAGCAGCCCGCCGGTGTTGCGGGCCCAACGCTGGCGCAGGTGCGTAGCCAGCCAGGTGATGCCCTCGATATCGAGATGGTTGGTCGGCTCGTCGAGGGCGATGACGTCCCATTCGCCGACCAGCAGCGCCGCCAGTTGGACTCGCCGCCGTTGACCACCGCTGAGTGTGCCGATCACGGCGTTCCACCCGATGTCGGACACCAGGCCGCTGACGACGTCGCGGATCCGCGGGTCACCGGCCCACTCGTGATCGGCCCGGTCACCGACCAGCGTCCACCCCACCGTGCTCTCCGAGTCGAGGATGTCGGCCTGGCTCAGCGCCCCGACGCGTAGTCCGCTGCGCTGCGTGACCCGTCCGGCATCCGGGCGCAACTGAGCCGTGAGCAAATCCAGCAAACTGGATTTTCCGTCGCCGTTCCGCCCCACGATGCCGATGCGATCGCCGTCGCTGACCCCGACGGTCGTCGATTCGAAGATGACCCGAGTCGGGTATTCCAGGTGTACTGCCTCGGCGCCCAGCAGGTGTGCCACCGGCCCGACCCTAGACGCATGTCACGTCGAGGCGGTCGGCGAGGCGGAGCGACTAAGCTGGTCGCGCGGACTGGCACCGTGACCAAAGCAAGCGGCCCACCCCCTGTGATGTGCCATGATGTGCACGCTGTTAGGCCCACGCGCAGCACAGGATGGTGTTCGTTTCGAGGGAGCGACGGCATGGATCTGAATTTTTCAGCGGTCACTCGACCGGTTGAGCGCCTATTGGCGACCGCCCAGAACGGCCTGGAAGTCCTGCGACTCGGTGGGCTGGAAACCGGCAACTCTCCGTCGCCGTCACAGACCGTCGAGAGCACGCCGATGTACAAGCTCCGGCGCTATTTTCCGCCGGACAGCCGACCCGGGCATCCGCAAGCGGGCGAGCCGGTGCTGCTGGTGCATCCGATGATGATGTCGGCAAACATGTGGGATGTCACCCGCGATGAGGGCGCGGTCGGCATCCTGCACGCCGCCGGGCTAGATCCCTGGGTGATCGACTTCGGCTCACCCGATGAGATCGAAGGCGGAATGCGCCGGAATCTGGCCGACCACATCGTCGCGCTGAGCGAAGCGCTCGACGCCATGGCCGACATCACCGGGCGCGACGTACACCTGACCGGTTATTCGCAGGGCGGGATGTTCTGCTATCAGGTGGCGGCCTACCGGCGCTCGAAGGGCATCGCCAGCATCGTGACGTTCGGCTCACCGGTCGACACGCTGGCGGCGCTGCCGATGGGGCTTCCACCGAATTTGGCTCCGGGCGTGGCCAATTTCATGGCCGACCACGTCTTCAACCGGCTCGACATTCCCGGTTGGCTGGCGCGCGCCGGTTTTCAGATGCTCGACCCACTCAAGACCGCCAAAGCCCGGATCGATTTCGTGCGTCAGCTACACGACCGTGAGGCGCTGCTGCCCCGGGAAGCCCAGCGCAGATTCCTGGAGTCGGAAGGCTGGATCGCCTGGTCCGGACCCGCGATCTCCGAGTTGCTCAAGCAGTTCATTGCGCACAACCGGATGATGACCGGTGGTTTCGCCATCAACGGCCAACTCGTGACGCTGACCGATATCACGTGCCCCATCTTGGCCTTCATCGGCGAGGTTGACGACATCGGCCAGCCGGCCGCGGTGCGGGGCATCCGGCGCGCAGCGCCCAACGCCGAGGTCTACGAATACCTGATCCGGACCGGCCATTTCGGCTTGGTAGTCGGATCCAAAGCGGCACACGAGTCTTGGCCTACCGTCGCCGATTGGGTGCAATGGATTTCCGGCCACGGCGACAAGCCCACCGACATCTTCCCGATGGCCGATCAGCCGGAGGAGCCTAGCGATCGTGGCGTCGCACTCAGTTCCCGATTGCTGCACGGCCTCGGCGAGGCCTCCGAGGTGGCAGTGACATTCGCCCGCGGAGCGGCCGACGCCGTCTTCGCGGCAAATAAATCAGTGCGCACATTGGCCGTCGAGACCGTTCGCACCCTGCCCCGGCTGGTTCGCCTGGGCCAGATCAACGACCACACCCGGATCTCATTGGGCCGGATCATCGGCGAGCAGGCCCACGATGCTCCCAACGGCGAGTTCCTTCTCTTCGACGGGCGGGTGCACACGTACGAAGCGGTGAACAGGCGCATCGACAACGTGGTGCGCGGCCTGATCGCAGTCGGAGTGCGCCAAGGTGAACATGTCGGGGTGCTCATGGAGACTCGGCCGAGCGCGCTCGTCGCCATCGCCGCGCTGTCGCGGTTGGGTGCCGTCGCGGTCCTGTTGAAGCCCGATATCGACCTGGCTGCGTCGGTCCGGCTCGGGGGCGTGAGCGAAATCATCACCGACCCCACCCATCTCGAGACCGCGCGGCAATTGCCCGAGCAGATCCTGGTTCTCGGTGGTGGTGAGTCGCGCGATCTGCACCTGGGTGATGACGCGAACGTCATCGACATGGAGCAGATTGACCCTGACGTAGTCGAGTTGCCGGCTTGGTACCGGCCGAACCCGGGGTATGCGCGCGATCTGGCCTTCATCGGCTTCAGCACCGCAAGCGGTCAGCTGGTCGCCAAGCAGATCACCAACTACCGCTGGGCGTTGTCGGCCTTTGGTACCGCCTCGACCGCCGCCCTGGGGCGCACCGACACCGTGTACTGCCTCACCCCGCTACACCACGAGTCCGCGTTGCTGGTCAGCCTCGGCGGAGCGGTAGTCGGCGGCACCCGTATCGCGTTGTCCCGCGACCTGCGGCCCGAGCGATTCGCGGCCGAGCTTCGTCAATACGGCGTCACCGTCGTCTCCTATACCTGGGCGATGTTGCGCGACGTCATCGACGACCCCGGATTCGCCTTGCACGGCAACCATCCGGTCCGGTTGTTCATCGGCTCAGGTATGCCGACCGGTCTGTGGCAGCGCATCACCGAGGTGTTCGCGCCCGCGCGCGTCGTCGAGTTCTTCGCGACGACCGACGGGCATGCGGTGCTGGCCAACGTGTCCGGTGCCAAGATCGGTAGCAAGGGCCGGCCGCTGCCGGGAGTGGGACGGGTCGAATTGGGCGCCTACGACGCCGAGCATGATCTGATCCTGGAGAACGAACGCGGGCTGGTCCGCATCCCGGACACCAACGAAGTCGGTGTGTTGCTCGCCGAGCCGCGCGGACCGATCGACCCGACTGCGTCGGTCAAGCGCGGTGTCTTCGGTCCCGCAGACACTTGGATTTCCACCGAGTACCTGTTCCGCCGAGACGCCGACGGTGACTACTGGTTAGTGGGCAGGCGCGGCTCGACGGTGTTCACTGAGCGCGGAATCGTTTTCTGCGATCCGATCACCGATGCGCTCGGGCTGCTGCCCGCGGTCGACCTCGCCGTGACGTACGGGGTGTCGATGGACGGTCACCAGATCGCGGTGACCGCGCTGACGACGCGGCCGGGAGCGACGATCACCGCCGCCGATCTCACCGAAGCCGTTGCCGCCATGCCGTTCGGACTGGGACCCGACATCGTGCACGTGGTGCCGGAGCTGAAGCTCAGCGCGACCTACCGCCCAACGGTTAGCGCAGTGCGGGCCGGCGGCATTCCCAAAGCGGGCCGGCACGCGTGGTTCTTCGACGCCGAGGCAAATCAGTTCCGGCGCCTGACCGGTCCCGCGCGAGCGGAGTTGTCCGGTGCGCAATGACATTGGGAGCGGCCATGATTGACGAGGAGTTGCTGAGCATCCTGGTGTGCCCGGCCGATCGGGGTCCGCTGGTGCTCGTCGACGACACCAACGATCAGCTGCTGTACAACCCACGGCTGCGCCGCACCTATCGCATCGAAGACAACATCCCGGTGTTGTTGGTCGATGAGGCGGTCGAGGTCGGCGACGAGGAGCATGCGCGCCTTATCGCGAAGGCAAGTCCGGCAAATCCCCAGTGAGGTAGCGCTGCAGGTTCGGTGCGATGGTGTCGGCGATCTGCTGCGCGGGAAGCGACGCGAAGGGCTCCAGCTCCAGGATGTAGCGCGCCATCACGACGCCCACCAATTGCGAGGCGACGAACTGAATGCGGATGAGGCCGCTGCCGGGCGGATCGTCGACGCGGGAGCCCACTTCGACCGCGATCACGTCCTGGATGAAAGTCCGGAACAGGTTGACTTCCGAGCCCGCCAGGATCGACCGCAGCGTAGCGATGAAACTCGCGCCCACCTCGGAGTCCCACAACGTCAACAACATTGACGATATTCGGTGGCCGAGTTCTTCGACGGGCACCTCGCGCAACGGGCCGATGACGTCCATCGGATTGATCGGTATGTGGACGGCCGCGGCGAACAGTTGCTCTTTCGTGCCGAAGTAGTGATGCACCAACGCCGAATCCACGCCGGCCGCGGCGGCCACCGCACGTATCGATGTATTCTTAATACCGTTGCGGGCAAACAGCTCCCGGGCGCTGTCCAGAATCCGCTCGCGGGTGTTCGAGCTGCCGGCGGGCCGCCCCGGACGCTTGCGTCCGGCATTGGTGGCAGTCACGTCAGGATGTCCTGCGGCGAAGGGTCGCGGCAGCCATACATAGTGCGGCGAGGGCAAAGCCCAACACGATCGCAATGTCGCGGACCGCGACACCGGTCAGATCGCTGTGCGCGCCAACTTGTTGCAACGCCTCAAGTGCATAACTGGCCGGCAGCATATTGCTGATCCACTCCAGCCAGGTTGGCATCAGCGCTCGCGGCACGATGATGCCCGCCAACAGCAGTTGCGGCACCATCACCAGCGGGATGAACTGCACTGCCTGAAATTCCGTCCGCGCGAACGCA
>Ga0302325_10031119_pt1 | contig 10985 bp, 8 predicted proteins | sample Palsa_T0_2_FD_201948 | JGI IMG/M metagenome (GOLD analysis project Ga0302325, IMG submission 201948) | Peat permafrost microbial communities from Stordalen Mire near Abisko, Sweden - Palsa_T0_2 | ecosystem: Environmental > Terrestrial > Soil > Palsa > Peat permafrost | place: Sweden: Abisko... | reverse complement strand
TGGACGCGCCCATCCACTACAACGTAGTAGATGCGTCCGATCCGATCATGAAAGACATGACGGATATCACGATCCTGGATGAAGCGTTCTTTAATATGACGTGGGCGAAGGATCCAGCCATCCATGTGCTGGCCAATGTGACGATTCCGGCCACACACAGTGCCGGAGATCACAAGGGAGAAGTGGTGCCGCAGATCTGGACCTATGAACATGCGCTGGCGGGTGGTCAGACCGCGCGGGCGTTTGTTTGGATGCAAGGGCATCTGTATGCGAATTTCGGCGATTACCAGATACAGCGGACATTGCTGCGTGGTATTGCCTGGGCTGGGAAGAAGCCGGTGGATGAGTTGGTGAACTATGTGGCGCCGCCGCGTCCGGCTCCGGGGGTAACGAAAACGCCTTGAAATCAGTTTAAGGCCGGGTCAGATGGCGGATAGTGCGGTGGGCGGCGGAATCTTCTATGAGCGTTAAAAGGCGTTTCACCTTGGTTTCGGGCCGCTTTGCGTTGATCACCCACCAAGTGGCGGTGCGTTGGTACCAGGGCGCTTGCGCTTGAAAGAACTTCCAGGCCGGTTTGTTGGCGCGAAACTGGCGTTCCTGCCCTTTCTCAAAGGCAATTTCCTTTTGCTCAAACGCATAGACGGCGGAGCGTTCGGCCAGTCGAGCTTCGAAGGCTTTGGCTCCGGCGGGCCGCAGTAGTCCAAGCGCCGCCAATTCCTCAACGCGCTTTATATTGACCGCGCTCCAGATACTGCGAAGTTTGCGCGGCGTGAAGCGAATGCTGTAGCTGACTTCATCAATGCGGCGGCGAACCCCATCTATCCAACCAAAGCAGAGCGCGGCGTCCACGGATTCGGGCCAAGTGATGCTGGGTTTGCCGGAGTCTTTCTTGTAGAAGCCGACCAGTAGCTCCTTTTGCTGTTGGTGGTTTTCCTCGAACCAGGCGACGAAATGCGCCGGGGTAGGGAAGAACTTGGGTTCCATTCTGCTGTCTGAATGATGACCGCTCGCGGCGTGTCACACTGGTGAGCAACGATGCACGAGTACGACACCGTTCTGAAAGCCTTGTTGCAGAGCCCACAGAACACGACATTTGAAAAGATCACCGACGCGAAGATCGATCGGTGGCTAAACGTAGAATTTCCCGAAGTGCAGCAAACACGCGTTGATATGCTCGGCGTTACACTGCCTCGTGAGCGCTTCGTCGGCCTGGAGCTTCAAAGCAAAAACGACATGAAGCTTCCGCTGCGCATGGCCGAATATGCGCTGCGTACTTACCGGCTACATGACGCCTTCCCCGATCAGTATGTCTTATACGTAGGCGACGAACCAATGCGCATGCCGGCCGAGCTGGCCGGCCCGAACTTCTTCTGCCGCTATGCGATTTTCGATATCCGGACGCTGGACGAAGAATCACTTTCAAGAAACACGCGCAAGACGGGCTCGGTGTCAAGCACACCGCCCAAAGAATTAGCGGGTTTCTCCATTGTCTGGCGGCGCGCAGCCGCGCCCTTTGCGCTCCTGAACAGCCCCTTTTCGAACGACAGCATCCTCGCAATCCTAACCCACCACCGCGACCGCCGCCGAACCATCCGGCGGATTCTTCAGCGAATCGCTACACTAGAGAGTGGGCTGCGGGATGACGCTCTTAAAAAGCTGATGATTCTAGCTGGTTTACGTAAGCTAGGAGACGCGATCCGCAATGAGGTGAAGCATATGCCGATACTAGATGACATCATGGACCACGACTTTCTCGGTCCGCTCATTCGCCAAGGTAGGCAGGAGGGGATAATCAGAGGCGAGCTAACCATTCTTCGCCACCAACTCAGGAAACGCTTCGGCGAGCTACCCGCCTGGGTTGACGACCGTTTGACCAACCTTTCCACAAGCGAACTGGAAGACCTCTCGCTCCGTTTGTTTGATGCCAAAAGCATCGACGAACTGTTCGTTCGCTAAGATGATCTGTCCTTTTTGTGGTTTCCGCGAAGATAAGGTGATCGACTCGCGGGAAAGCAAAGAAGGTGATTCCATTCGGCGCCGCCGCCAATGCCTTTCTTGTGAGCGTCGTTATACGACATACGAGCGCTGCGACGAAGTGCCTTATATGGTTATCAAAAAGGATGGGCGGCGCGAGACGTTTGACAGGCAAAAAGTTTTAAATGGATTGCTGCGGGCCTGTGAGAAACGACCGGTGAGCATGGGGAAACTGGCGGATCTGGTAAACCAGATAGAATCGCTGCTGTTTGAGAGCCCGGAACGGGAAATCTCGACGACTCAGATCGGCGAAGAGCTAATGACTAGCCTAAAAGCACTAGACAAAATCGCTTACGTACGGTTCGCGTCGGTATATCGGGATTTTCAAGACGTGGAAGAGTTTATGCGCGAGCTTCACGATGTATCGGTGGCCAGAAAGATATAGCCCACACGATATTTGCGGCTATCCGGTAAATCTTTCCTGTGTTGAATCACGCAAAACCAGCCGATCTAGGTACTATATCTTTTGTGAAACGAATCAATTTCGCAATCATCTGAGTAGATAGGGCTTAACTTCAGACCGATTCCCGGCTATAATAGAGTCGCGTAATTATTACAGTCGAAGGAACTTGGCCCGATCCGATGTTCGGGCGTAGGGAGAGTGTTGCTCCTGTCTCAATTCTTTGGCGAAGTTCGTCCTAGTTTCCGAAGAGAAGAATATACAGGCGTTTTTTGGCCAAGGTCTCCTGTTTGGCAGAAATCCGCGTCTAACATATAGAGCATGAATTGCGAGAGTGTGACTTTCGCGTGGGGGCTGTGTCAAGAGTTTATGGAGCGGCAAGTAGAGGTGAATAGCTAAGGTGGACCAATTCGAGGATCAATTTCTAGCCGACGGGCCAGAACCGCTTGGAATTCCGTTTGACGAAGAGGCCAATTTTTTTCATCCGGAAGAGGTTCAGGATGACGAGTTCCATGGCGCCCAGCCGGTAGAAGAGTCGATTTACACCGATGATCCAGTGCGCGTGTATCTGCGCGAAATGGGATCGGTACCGCTGTTGACGCGCGAGGGCGAAGTCACGCTAGCGCGAAAGATGGAACGCGGCAAGGTTCGGATGCAGAAGGCCATCAGCCGGTCGCCACTGATACAGGCGCTGGTGGGTGAATTTTGCGATCTGATCCGCAAAGGCTCGGAAGATGTCGATAGCTATGTGGATTTTGGGCCTTCCGACATAGAAGAAGGCAGTGCGGCCGATATTAAGCGGCGCAATGAGATGGCGGAGTTGTTTTTTGCGTTTCAGGCGGCGGTGAAGAAGCTGCAGCAAACGCAAGATAAGTATGAGGCTGTTCCTACAGCCAACAAGAAGCTTCGCAGGAAGTGGGCGGGCAAAGTAGCGCGCGCACTTGTGGAAATGTCCAAGGCTCTGCGCACCATTCCGTTCAATCTGGCGCGTTGGAAAGAGTTTGTACGAGTTATTGAGCGCAACGCCGATGAAATGTCGCTGCTTGACGCCGAAGTCAAGAAGCTGGAATCGCGAAATTCCGCGGCCGCTGTGGCGCGCGTAAAGGAACTGAAGCGGGATCTCAAGAAAAAAGAGACGGAAGCCGGCGCATCGCTGCCCGATTTGAGACATAGCCTGCACGTGATCCGGCATGGCGAGATCGAAGCAGAACGGGCCAAGAAGGATTTGGTGGAAGCCAACCTGCGTTTGGTGGTTTCGGTGGCGAAGAAGTATGTCAACCGCGGTTTGCACTTGCTGGATTTAATCCAGGAAGGCAACATCGGGTTGATGCGCGCGGCCGACAAATTCGAATACCGCCGCGGCTATAAATTTTCGACCTATGCAACGTGGTGGATCAGGCAGGCCATCACACGGGCGATTGCCGATCAATCGCGAACCATTCGTATTCCCGTTCACATGAACGAGAGCATGAACAAGTTCCTGCGGGCCACGCGCGAGCTCGAAAAAGAGCTCGGCCGCGTGCCGACGAACGAAGAAATCAGCCGCCGGATGGACATTCCTGTGGAGAAAGTCCAAAAGCTCAAGACGATTTCGCGCGATCCTGTGTCGCTCGAAACGCCCGTGGGCCGCGATGGCGAATCGGCGCTGGGCGATTTGATTGAAGACCGTTGGGTGGGCTCGCCGGTAGATGCGGTGATCGATTCCAACGTGCGCGACGAAACGGCCAACATCCTCAAAACACTCTCTCCCAAAGAAGAGAAAGTGATCCGTCTGCGGTTTGGCATTGGCTGCGAACGCGAACATACACTCGAAGAAATCGGCCAGGAATTTGATGTGACGCGCGAGCGGATCAGACAAATTGAAGCGAAAGCATTGCGGCAATTGCGGTCTCCAGAACGGGCCCGGCATCTGCGAGCCTTGCTGGCGGCTAGATAAACGTCGCGATTAACAATCTATCTTATCGTTTTACCACCAGAACGGCGGCCTCGGTCGCCGTTTTCCCATTTTCGCCCTCTTGTACCCGTACTTTTCCCACAATTGGGACGTTGACTTCCCTAGTTAAAATCATTTACAGTAAAACAACTATTCCGTTACAATTCGTGGCGCTACGTTCGAGCCATTAAACAAGGGGTTTTAATTGCTTAAGAAATTCTTCACCGTAGCTTTGCTATCGCTGGCTACGTCTCTTTACCTCCACGCGCAAACTGTCCAAGGCGTCGTCACCGGAAACGTGACCGACGTCAGCGGTGCGGTTGTGCCCGATGCTGAAGTTCTGCTGCTTAATCAAGGCACCAAGGTTCAGCAAACAACAAGAACAGAAAACAACGGAACCTACCGATTTCCGTTAGTGCCGCCGGGCGTCTACACGGTGACCATCAAAGCTAATGGTTTTACCGAACGACAAATCGCGGACATCGTGGTAGACGCCAGCACCACGGTGCCGGTAAGCGCCACACTCTCCGTTAAGACGGCAACGGCTACTGTCGAAGTGACAGAAGCAACGACGCTGGTCCAGACGGCGAGTTCCGACCTTGCTACCGCTATCGACACGAGAACGATCGATAGCATGCCGCTGCTCACGCGCAACGTTTTCGACTTGGCTTTTGCCGCACCAGGCGTTACGCAGGGTATGAATTTACAAGCGGCCTCAGGCGGCGCGCGCGAGTCGGGCACCACTTACATGCTGAACGGCGCTGACAACAACGACAATTTCAGTGAAGGCAGCCACAACATCACGCCACCGCTGGAATCGGTGGCCGAATTCACCATGCTCACCAACAACATGAGCGCGGAATACGGTCACGCCGCCGGAGCCCTTGTCAGCGCCGTTCAGAAATCCGGCACCAACAAGTTCCACGGAGCGGTGTACGAGTTCAACAGAAACACCGATTTCAACGCCGCAGATTTCTTCTCGAACCGCGCCGGCGAAACGACCAAACCGGAATTCATCCGCAACCAGTTCGGCGGTGAGGTGGATGGACCCATCATCAAGAACAAGACGTTCTTCGAGTTTGCTTATGATCGGGTAGACATCCATCAGGGCAGCACGCTTGTCGTCCAAGTTCCCACCAGCAGCGAACTATCTGCTATGGAAAGCGGCGCCGGTCCCATCGCGAAGGCCTATTTCCAGAAGTACTCTCCGCTCACCTCCAATGCACTCTGTCCCGCTGAAGCGCAAAACTCTCCCGATGCGGTGGGCCACATCGGCTGTATCGTCGAAGCCGACCCGCAGCTTACCGGCCAAAATTCGTATGTGGGCAGAGTGGAGCACAACTTCAGTGAGAAAAATCGCCTCGCCTTCACCGCTAATTTCCAGTGGTATGGCTACAACGACAAGTACGGCGGCGGTTACGCTACAGGCGCGCAAAATATTCCTTACGTCGATGACGAGCACTACCACAACCTTTCCCTCATCGATACGAACGTCTTTAGCGCCTCGATCGTGAACGAATTGACCATTGCGCATAACCGCCATTACTCCAAAGACCTGGAAGGAAATGGCACCAGCAACGGAGCCGAAGTTATCATTGACGGCGAAAACTACGATAACACCGGTTTCGGCTACGGTCCCTATGAAGGCGGCCTAGTCGAAGGTTTTGTCCAGGACCGCTGGCAGCTTCAGGACAACTTAGCCTGGACTAAAGGCAAGCACTCCATGAAGTTCGGCGGTGGTGGACAGTACGCCATTCTCTACCGCAACTGGGACTTGGGCAGCCCCGGATACTACGAATTTGCCAACACCGTTGGACCCACCGCGCAGGCGGATGGCGTTCTTGCCTCAAACGGCACTATCTATAGCGGCACGGGTGCCGGACAACTTGCTATTGGCAACGACAGCAACTTCCAGAACGATTACCCATACGCATCGGAGTTATCGGTGAATCCGTCCACCGGTACCGCCGCTAGCGCCTACCGCCACTACATCATGAAGGATTTCAATGTCTTCTTCAACGATAGTTGGAAAGTAATGCCACGTCTGACATTGAACCTTGGTTTACGTTGGGAGCGCTATGGAGCGCCGACAGAGGCCAATGGCATCATCGCGCAGTTCACGAACCTCGATACGAAGAGCATCGCGGACATCGCCAACGCTCGCGTGAATCCCGTGTCGTCTTTCTGGAAAACTCCGAACAAGGACTTCGGTCCGCGCGCAGGGTTTGCCTACGATGTGTTTGGCGATGGCAAAACGTCACTTCGCGGCGGTTATGGCATCTCCTATGATCGCCTCTTCGATAACATCTGGTCGAACGGCGCTTGGAATCCGCCTTTCTACGGTCTGCTGGATGAAACCGCAAGTGCCGGCGATCCCGTCTATTACTCCCTGCCAGCCAGCCTCGGCCCAACGTACGTGCAGGGCCAGCCGCTCGGACGTGTTTCCGTCCGCACTATGGATGTCAACATGCACGACTCTTCGGTAGACAACTACTACATGGGCGTGGAACATTCGTTCTGGAAGGATTGGCTCCTGCGCGTCAATTACCAGGGTTCCTTTGGACGTCACTTGTCGCAATTGATGAACCTCAACCGCTATGACGGCATGTATTACAACGATGGTCTTAGCGGCGCACGGCCGAACGCCCTGTATTCCGGCTTCAACTACCGCGCTAACAATGTGAACTCCGAGTACAACTCCATGGTGAACGAAGTACAGAAGCGTTTCTCCAAGGGCTTGCAGATGGATTTCAGCTTTACCTGGTCGAAACTGATGGATGAAGGCTCCGATCTGTTTTCGGGTTCCACCACTACCGGTGGCTACAGTCAGCCGTTCTACTTCATAAGCAACAACGCGCCCCAACTGGAGCGCGCGCCTGGAGCGTTTGACCACCAGAAGAATATCAAAGCCATCGTCACTTATGAACTTCCCTTCCTCAAGGCTCAGAAGGGCATCGTGGGGCGGGTTTTGGGTGGCTGGCAGGTTTCTTCCTTCTACCAGGGCTACTCGGGCCATCCTCTTGAAATCTACAATGGCCGTGCGCGCTATGCGGGAGATGCGCTAGACGCCAACGGCATCGTGGAGAACATCGGCGGAGACTATAATCTCGACAACGTGCTGAACGACCGGCCCAACTTTGTCGGCTCCAGCGTCAATGCTGCTTACTCCGGCAACAACCCTGCCGACGGCATTTTCAAAGACAACAACCCGATCGGCTGCGGCTATGCGGGTATGAAATCTTCCAACGCTGCTGTCGCGGCTTGCAACGCAAACTACGGTGTGTCTACGCCGAGCACGCTATTCGTCAATCCCGGGGGTCTTGGTCCCCGCTTCGGCGAACTCGGGCGTAACGTGTTCCGTGGGCCTTGGTTTAACGGTTGGGACGGCGCGCTGTTCAAGAACTTCAGGTTTACGGACAGCGTCAAGATGCAGCTCCGCTTTGAAGCAATCAACTTGGACAACCATCCGAACTTCGACGGCATCAATACCAACGTGGCCAGCTCTTCTTTTGGTAAGGCGCAAATCCTGGTGGGTAACGCTATTTCGCGGAACCTGCAATTAGGAGCGCGCATCACGTTCTAAGTAAGTCGAACTACACAGAGACGCGTTCTGGTTCCTGCGGGAATCGGAACGCGTTTTTTCTTTTCTGGGAGAATCGGAGTTGGCGCGTCTCACCTCTACTGCTTTTCATCTGGCCTGCTCGGCGCTCCTATCGTTCACCTGCACGGCCGCGACGCCCGTCATTCTGATTTCCGTTGACACCCTCAGGGCCGACCACCTTGGCCGCAACACGCCACACATCGACGCCCTGGCAAAAAACGGCACGGTCTTCTCGCAAGCCACTACCCCTTATCCGCTCACTCTGCCCGCGCACACCGCGCTCCTCACCTCCACTTACCCATTCGCTAACGGAGTGCTCGATAACGGCATCCCCCTCAACTCTTCAGCCGTCACCTTGGCCACGGTCTTCAAGAAAGCGGGATACCGCACCTCCGCCTTCGTCGGCAGCTTCGTCCTCGACCGCCGCTTTGGCTTAAGCCGCGATTTCGACGTCTACGACGGGCCGCTCGATGTCCACAATAATCTCAACGCCGGCCAGACAGAGCGCAAGCGGCCCGGCGAGCAAGTGGCGGCAGCCGCCGAGCACTGGCTCGAAACGAATGGCAACGCACCATTTTTTCTCTTTCTCCATCTATACGATCTGCACGCCCCTTACAACTTGCCGCGCGATCCAAGCCGGCGCCGCGGCGAAACCGGCTACCAAGCCGAACTCGCTTACGTCGATCAAGTCTTGGGAGACTTCATGGCCTTCCTCCAACGCCGCGGCCTGCAACAAAAGGCGCTCATCGTCTTCACTTCCGATCACGGCGAAGGCCTTGGCGATCACGACGAGAGCAGCCACGGTTACTTCATCTACCAGAGCACGCTGCATGTGCCGCTCATCATGCAGTGGCCTGCTGGATCGAAGCGCATTCTGCAAGACCGCATCGATGAGCCGGTGAATCTCATCGACGTCGCGCCCACAATTTTGGATGCTGTCGGGCTGAACCGTCCCATTGAGATGCGCGGCCGCAGTCTGCTGATGGGCCCGGGCGGCGCTGAAGAGGTCTACTCGGAGAGCGTCTATGCGCGTAATCACTTCGGTTGCGCCGCGTTGCGAAGCTTGCGCGTGGGCGGCTACAAGTACATTGACGCTCCGAAACCGGAACTCTATGATCTCGCCGGCGATCCCAAAGAGCAGCACAACCTTTACGATCAGCAGCGGGCAAAGGCGTCTGCTATGCGTGAGCGCATCATCGCCTTGCGCGGCACCTCACCGCCTCCCGCCGCCAAGCCCGTCACTCCCGATACCGCCGCCATCCTCCGGTCTCTCGGCTATCTAAGCGGCTCCGGCAGCGGGAATCGGCTTGAATCGAAGGTTGATCCGAAAGATCGCATCGAAGATTTCGAACGCTACGTCGCAGCGCTTGGCAGCAACTCGACCGCTGTGTTGGAGAAATTGCGCGACAAACTTCCCGACGTGGTGGATATCCGCATGAGCCTCGGCTTGAACGAGCGCCGCGCGGGAGATGACGCCGGTGCAGCGCGTGAATTCAAACGCGCCATTGAACTCGACCCCAAAAACGCCCAGGCGCATTTCGAAATGGGTTTGTGTGACGTGCGGCTGAAGCAACGCGATGACGCCATTCGCGAATTCAAAACCACTTTGGCGTTCGAGCCCTGGTACTCGCGCGCCGAGGAAGCGCTGGCCAATCTATACTTGCAGGACAAAGATCTACCGCAGGGCCGCGAGCATCTGGAGCACCTGCTGTCCATCGATCCCGATAACTACAGCGCGCATTTCAACTTGGGAATCTTGGCCGCCATGCAACAGGATTGGAATGAAGCGCAGCAGCAACTGCTGGCGGCCGTGCATGCCGATCCCGCTTCGGCCGAAGCCCACAAAACGCTCGGTCTGGTTTATCAAAAACAAGGCAAAGCCGCCGAGGCCGCCCAGGAATTCCGCGCCGCCCAAGCCCTCCGATCCGAGCCGCGACGGTAAGAAGGTGTGAAATAATCAAAATCGCTACCTTTCCACAGATTTTGGCCGCTAGAGGCCCGTTTAAACGCGTTACAACGCATTCCAGAGGGCCGTCCAATGGTTTATCCCCCACGCGACTCTATCTTCGATTTTGCCAATTATTTCACACCTTCTAACGCGCGCGGCTCGGCTAGAGGCTCAAAGTCACAGGCCCAGCCCCACCCTTACCTGCGCGCTCCCTTTTCGGACCCACATAGTGAAATCGAACCAGATAAATGTTGTCGCCCTTCCCGTGCTTTGCGACCTTCAGCAAATCGATCAACCCCAGAAAACCCGACTCTCTCGCCAGCGCCGGAGTTATATCCGGAAACCCGATGGGCTCTATCGAATCGATCTCGATTTCCCCCTCTTCCATTCGATACCGCGAGCCCACTTTCACATGCGGGCGCGTCCACATTCGCACACTGCAAGTGATCTCCCCCCGCCGCACCCCCTCCCGAAGCCTTTTGGTGAACACCATGAAGAAAGTTTACATTTTGTTTTCAGAACCGCGACCGTCTTGGAGCGAATACACCTAGACAGATGCAGTTTGGCTAAGACGCCATTTTTAACCGCAAAATCAAATTAATTTCAAAAAAGAGCGGTACCGGTGAAACGCTGCCGTCCTTTTCGTCACTAAGAACCCAAAGCTGGCTGTGCCGGCCGCTCGTACCTTTGTAGTAATGAAACCTCATAATCCCTCTACCAGAATTAGTATATGGAGACCCACTTTACCGTGGAGTGATCTTTTACTTCCAACAACTTGGCGCACTGGCCTGACAATTGCTAACATGTGTTTTGGCAAATCCTACCAGAATTTGTCCCTAATGTTTTAACAGGAGATCTTGAATTGACACCGCGAAGTCCAAAATTGACCAGAACCGGCTTAACTTTATCTACGTTTGTTTTGTTTGCAGGTTCACTTTTTTCGCAAACGACCACAACTGGCGATCTGACGGGTGCTGTGAAAGATAGCAGTGGCGGCATAATCCCCGGAGCCCACGTTCTCTTGAAGAGCATCGACAACGGCGACACCCGTACCGACACCGCCAATGAT
>Ga0302325_10031118_pt1 | contig 10985 bp, 10 predicted proteins | sample Palsa_T0_2_FD_201948 | JGI IMG/M metagenome (GOLD analysis project Ga0302325, IMG submission 201948) | Peat permafrost microbial communities from Stordalen Mire near Abisko, Sweden - Palsa_T0_2 | ecosystem: Environmental > Terrestrial > Soil > Palsa > Peat permafrost | place: Sweden: Abisko... | reverse complement strand
CCTTGCACGGACCTGACTATTTAAACGCAATCAAGCAGACGAGCCAGATAACAGAAGAACAGAGATTTCTTTGAGGGTTGCTGAGTAGCGTTTGAAGATGGAGTTGAGGATATTTCGAAGGTGAAACAAGTCGTTAGACTGCCCCAAAAATCTTGATTCTCGCTTTTATGCGCCAATGTAAATGTCTCGAGTAAACACGTGAAAAAGGTTGTTGCTAGATAGGAGAGGGTTAGAAAGACAAGAGAGAAGAAGATAGGTAAGAACAGACTTGTTCATGGGTAAAATCGGTCGAATTTAGAGGGTAAAATGGTAGGATTATGAAAGCGTTGAAAGAGGATGACTCTCACATAATGGGGTTTGGGAGGGGGACCCCGCTTGAGCGCACCAGGAGGAGAGGAATATTTTGACTCCGAAAGCAACTGCAGTGAGGTATTCTTCAAGCACCCAGCCGGCAGACAAAAACACAAGGATTGAGGGAATGTTTGATGCGGGTCTTGCTCTCTATCAAGCCAAAGTCGCAATATGCCAAATCTATGTACCAAACCAGATCCCGATCTCAGTCTTCGTCTTCATCGTCCTTGATAGGCTCGACGATGAGATTACCACTCCTTCCTACCCGTTCACCGATTGTGCCACCCTCAGCAACCTCATGCACGACCCTTGGAAGTGTTTGCACGAGCCTGAAATCAAATTTGTGGTTGTACCCGTGTGGCTTGCTGACCTTCTCAGCAACCGTCCCATCTCTGAGGAATTCGTAGCACTCTACAAATGCATACAACTCCTCGATGCCGTCCTGGCCTCTGAACCGCCGTGTAACCCGTGCCGCTTCGAGATGTTCTGGCATCTTCATAGCTATCCGAACAACATCCTTTGTATCCGCGGCTGGTTCCGGACCAATACAAGAGGCTCGCCATTTCCTCCACTGGAGTTTCTTCTCCGCCAATGTTATAGCAGCCTCAGCTTCGGCTTTCTTTCTCTTTTCTTCTTCCGCGGCAGCAGCCGCTGCCTCTTTCTTCAATCTTGCTCTTTCCCTGTCCTGAGCTAGAGACCTTTCATAGGCCGAATCTTGCTCCTGTCGCAAACTCCTCTCAAAGTTCTGCGCTGATCTAGACGCCCGGACCCTGGCCAATTGCTCTTCATGTCCGGAGATTGTATTGCGAATCTTGGCCAGATACGTGCTTGCATCCATGGGTCCAGTAACCCTCGCAATGACAGACATATTCGTGCTACTCACACTAGGATCGTTTGCCACAACGGCAGTAAATGGAAACTTGTTGCAATTTAGGGCTGATGAGACTTGGTAGGCTTCCGAGTCTCGGACGTCGCCAGTCCAAAGAATTATATTACTCGATGGATCATTTATGAAGACCTGTACTTCGGGAGAAAGAAGTGTATCGCGAATAAAAGACGATGTATCATCGTGTTCGGGCGAGAGGAGTAGGATCAGAAGGAATTTGAGATCCTTCTTCGCAAGATCGAGAGCTTGTGCGTAGCCACCCTCAAAGAATGGCAGAGCATTGCTTCCATATTCCTCCTCGAACTCGCGCTTTAGTCTTGCTGCTGAGTCTCGAGGCTTCAATGATCTCCTTCCAGCTGTGTTCGCTCTTCTTGGTGGGCCTGCTGTGGTATCTGGGCGTAAGGCTCGAGGCAGGAATGGGAAGAGGAAGGAGAATAGACCAAATGATGTCGAGAACAGCTTGTATAGCAGACTGAAAGGGGTGAAAAGGAGGGCGAGGAGGAAGGGCGGTCTTTGAATTACTTCGCTATCAGGTTGTGGGACAATCCGAGGGGCGGCATCCGGTTGTCTCGGACGGGAAGCATGGCCATGTAGAAGACTTTGCTGTAGGTTCTCCTGCCTTGCAGCTCGTGGGGGTGGGATATTCTGTGCTGCTAGAGCTTCTGCCACCGGATCTGGGCCTTCGCCATCGAAGAACTTGGCAATTGCTATCTGTTTCAAGATCAGCAGGTGCATCCAATAGCGGATCGATGTAGAGGCATACCTCAACGTTCCATTGCGACCGTTGTAAGAGGGGTATCGCAGCTTGAATGTCCTGATCTGTGACGGAAGTGTACTGCTGTAAGGCTAACTGTTGAGATTCTGAAAGCTGGCTTATATCGGTATCCGGTGTCGCCATTTCTGGTGGGGAAGTTTTGAGACAGTCTGTGGTCTTATGCAAACATTGCAGACCAACAAGGAGAAAATTTCACAGGGAAATGAGCGGAGGAGGCCAAGTAGGGAGAGCTTGTGAAGAACGAGGTTTTTGGATGCTGGTTTTAGATGCAGCAGGAGGTCATTGCACAGATAGCTGTAGGACAAGCGCGCAGCCGCATCGGTATCGGATCATCCCAACCGCCGGCACTAAAGTAACGACAGCCTTCTGAGGCTGATCCGGCCCCGCGTAATTCCATGGGTTGGACTTCACATCATAAATCCTTTCCCAAATACACCCACCAACCACGGGAGGATTTGTCACAATGTACCTGTGATAGCATCCTCTCTTTCCTCAAGATATCTGGAACTCTTCTTCTTGTGTTTCCTCTATGAGACAACATCTTTAAAGCCAGCATCGCAACCTAAGAAATGCTCTTCAGAATAAAGTAAGTTCATTCACCTTATCCCAAAGCCTTGTTTCTTTTTCTTCAACTCCCTCCGCAGCCCGATCGCATCTATACCCCGTACCTGTTGATCTGCAATGCGATACTTCTCCTAAGAATTCATGACAAATCTTGGACTCTGCTGACTCGGGAGTGTAGGCCTCGTAACATGTCTTAGGGGTTGTGGCAGATAAGTAGGAAGTTGGGCGAAGAACGAGCGTAGAATACAAAATGGCCTCCACACGATTCAACCAAGCCGAGCAACGAAAGCCAGCGAGCTCTCCGAGACCTAAGGGACGAGGTACGTGATATCTACCGATTGCGCACTTGAACACATAAAGATCGGTGGCTGATAGGACACGATCTAGAAAACGCGAAGGATACCCTTTGCAGGAATGTTTTGATTTACGGCCATTGCCGGTATGAGGACCAAGGGTGTGCCTTCAACCATGACCCAAATAAGACTTTTTCTGCGCAATCCGAGTCGTAAGTATATTCCCCTCCCCTTTTCTTCGCTCCTGGGCTCGGAGCCGGACCCTGGACTACCCGGATCCGGTCATTGCACTCGCTGGACTCCTTAGAGCGGAGGTCGGGCCTTGAGAATTATTAAAAATACTACTGCCAACAGTGACGGAGCCGTTCAGCTATTACCATGAGCATCTATTATACACTTGGGAGCTTTTGGAGAGTGGGAACACCTAGGTCAAACCCCATGCAACCTACCCTCTGCAAGCTGTTAACGGCATGGTCATCTTCGCATTCGAGCAAACTCTACTCGGAATGTTTCCCCTCCGTCGCTATTTGGCTATCGAGGCGGGATTACAACAATGGGCAGATGGTTTGGCGCGACAGGGACTGCTCTCAACTTCCGACAACATAGGCTTGGAAGAAGTAGAGGAATATTTAGCTTTTCGGAGATAGCTAGCCCTTGGCTAGCTTTTCCTCGGACTTAAGGAGGGGGGGCTTCTCACTTGAGCTCAACTGTCTGGTGCCGCAACTCCACTTAGAACGTGGCTCCCGACTAATATCTTTGGGGGAGTTGCTACATTGCTCGTCACTTCACTGGTTCAAGCAACATAGCTCAAGACACGGTACCATCACCCATGTTGTAGTCGACATTGCTGGTGCAAAACACTCTCCAGATCAGTATCATTCAAATACCAGTCGACATGCTCATCAGCACAAGACTCCAAGAGCCACGGCTACTTGTTCTGCAGTTTCCTCAAAGCTGCAGGATATATCCGTCTTCTTGACATACACCAGACTTGACTTGCCCACGCATGGGTTGGCCATGCTTCTCGGCCTGTACCATACCCAATACGAACCGCAACGGCGTCCAGCAGATCATAGCGCAGCACCATCTCCGAGAAGACTATACTGGAAGACTACACTGGATTCCACTGCTGCATCTTCGGTTCCCAGGTCTCTCAGGGTCTCTTGACCTTCTCCATACTCTTGTTCTACAATTCGGACAGTCTTCTACATGGAATCTTGGGCGGGACGGTTGTGCCCCCACGAAATTAAGACGTCTCCAGCCTGCACCAACTGATCCACCGTTCCGCCTGCCGTTGTTCCACCTTAATCCATTGAAGCCCGACTCTCAATCCTCCGAACGACCCCAAATATACGAAAGAGCCAAGAAAGGACGGTTCGATGAATAGAGGCGGATCTTAGCCAACCAGAGCCCCACAACAATGAGGCAGACTTCTCATAGAGCGCTCCCACCAATTGTCGTTTCTTGGTACTTGGATTGTCTTATTGCAACGTGTTCATTGTGCCACGCTTCGACGTATTTGATTGTCGAAGCCCCAGCTCTGTGGGAAGCGCGTATTAGTTTAGGATCGCCAGCATATCGTTGAAGGGGACCGCATGCAACGAGTATGTCTGCATTTTAAGAGAAGCGTCATCAATAATCATGAAGTATGCGAGGCTTGGAAATTACTTTTTGGCATGTTTTCTACATCCAAGGATTCAGCGTTCCAGGGCGCTGAATATCCAACTACTCGCCTCATCGATAGCTCCTTGGATCGAGAACAAGGCAGATCGCTCTTTCCACTCTCCTCCAACCATTCATTCCTACCTTCATCATCAACAACGATGGAAAACCCCAAACTTAACCGTCGGCGCTGCGGCGCCGTGCAATATTAAGGCCGTCAACAGACTGAGCTTCCGAAGGAGCACCGCACCCCGACCCACGCTGCGAGCCACCCTTCTCGAAACACCGCTAGCTATGAGTCATTCCCCAACATTGAACCCAGCCCCGAAACTCCCCAGGCTCTTGGTTTAAAGAAAACCCACTTTGAAACCCGGTCCCGTCGCCCGCGCCATCATCAGAAGCAGCAGAAGGCTCAAGCCCACAAGAGGGCAGAGTGACAGCAAGCATCTACCAGGGACCCTCCTGCCGTGTTCACCAGTTTCGAGCCGTATTCCACATTCTCGATCAGCTCCCAACCCATTCAAAACCGTCCTCGCTGGGACACTCTAGCTTCTAATGCAATGGGTCTAAACGAACCTGTTCCCGCTTTCGAAGGCCAAATCCCAGACTTGCTCAATGCTCCGCGCATCGAAGACCAGAGCCCAACTCCCGTCAATGCTCCGTTGCATGGATATAGTCCAATGCGACGAGAATGGATGAATCGGCCGCCTCCACAGATGCTCCCGCTTGCTAACTTTGGGAATGATAGGACGAAGAAAGCTCTGAGTGTAGATTCCCCAGCCTTCACACCTGCAACCCTTTCTGTTCCAGGCAAGACCTCAACAATATCCTCTCAAGCTGCAAATGCGGCTCCATTTACCCCACGGGGCTTAGCTAGTGGTAAGTGTGCATACGGGCGAATGTGATCCGTGGCGATGCTGAAAGACTGACATTGACACGCGAAGGGACCGTTACGCCAATTCCGCAGCAAGCAGAAAACGAGCCCACGGCAACTTTCAATCCTGCGCAGATCAAGGAATTTACCCCACAGCAGAACTACGATCTCTCTACAAATGTGCGCTCCAATTCCTCTTCTCTCCTCCACCTTCACATCAACTAATCCCAACCCACAGCTCACTGCAAACGGCGCCGTTCAGGATGCGCAGCTTCCGTACGACCCCTTCTCCATGTCCTCGATGGCTCAAGGAATGCCTTCAGCACCCTACAACCCGTATCTTGAGGAGAACAGCGCCATGCCAAGCAATGGAGCTGCTTACTACCAACCACAAACGGGGACCTTCACGGCACCAGCCCAACCTGTGAGTACTGCTGAATATCAGATCGTTTCAAATGCTGACACAGCCAGCTTCAATACCACTTGTATGCTCCCATCGGACCCCACAGAGAGGATCTGAATCCGTACCAAAAGACTGTCCATGATTTCTTCATCCCAAATGCTATCCGAGAAGACCTTCAAAAGAAATCGGAAGCCACTCAGCAAGTTATGCCAAGTATGTTTTTTCCTCAACCTGCAAAGCGCATCTTTAACAATGGCAGCTGCCCAACTTCCCGTTGTCGATCACTACCATAGCTTGGTCCCATTAGACACAAATCACAACAAGAGTGCAGCAGTCTTCGGTTTCCCAAGCTGGATTTACAAGGCTACTTCTAGCAAGACCGGTCTCCACTATGTTCTGCGTCGAATCGAAGGTGCAGATCTTTCTATTCTCCCAATCTATCGATGTTAATGTCCTGCAGGATTCCGTCTCAGCAACGAGAGAGCCATCCGACCGGTTAAAGAATGGAAGCACATATTCAACAGCAACATCGTTTCTGTCATTGATGCATTCACCACTCGAGCCTTCGGCGACAGTTCACTCATCTTTGTCTACAATTACCATCCTATCTCAAAGACTCTGGTCGAACACCATTTCGCGCCTACCAATCGATATGGAAATCGTGCGGCTGCGAACGAGCAAATTATGTGGACATACATGGTTCAGATTGCTTCTGCTATTAAGGCGGTCCACGGAAGCAGTTTGGCAGTTCGCTGCATTGATCCGAGCAAAATCATTCTCACAGACAAGAATCGTGTCCGCCTTAACGCCTGCTCCGTCCTCGACGTTGTTCAATTCGATGCTAACCGTCCGATTCCAGAGCTGCAGCAAGAAGACTTCCTCCTCTTTGGAAAGCTCATGCTCTCGATTGCATCAAATAACCTGAACATTAACATCACCGCAAAGATCTCCATTGACCACCTGCTGCGTTCTTATACTCCTGATCTCCGTAACGCAATCGTCTGGCTTCTGACCCAAGCTCAAGCACCGGCTGCCAAGAACATTAACGATTTCATTGCTAGCATTTCGAGTCATGTCATCACAGCCCTCGACACTTCTCTCCACGCTAATGATACTCTCACTAGTCACCTCATGCGAGAGCTCGAAAACGGTCGTCTCGTCCGCCTTCTGGCAAAGCTTGGTACGATTAACGAGCGACCCGAATACGAAGGGGACATAAAATGGAGCGAGTACGGCGAGCGATACATCCTGAAGCTATTCCGAGACTATGTATTCCACCAAGTTAATGCGGATGGCAAGCCGGTCGTCGATCTGGGACACATCATTGCCTGCTTGAACAATTTGGATGCTGGAACGACACAGAAAATCAGTGTTGTCGGCCGAGATGAGCAAGACGTCATGATTGTCACGTACAAGGAGTTGAAAAAGCAGGTGGAATTGGCCTTCAACGATTTGACTAAGTCATCTCCAGTTAAGGGAAGATATTAGGGGAGAACTGGCGACACTATATTGATTTGCGTGAAGTATTTGCTAATGTTGAGAGAAATGGAGCGACGCATTGTGCACTAAAAAGCTGTAAAGTGGATTGAAAAGCGGCAGCGGAAAGGAGAGGCATCCAATGATTGCTATAGGGCTTGCGAGCAACCGTGGGCAATGATAGCTAGCAAGCAACTACAATAAAAACGCTTATAAATACAACGGCCAATGTTTGTGGTGCTCTGCTTTGGTGATCAAGGAATCAAAACGTCAGTTACCAGAATACAATACAAATGGCGCGAAGATATAGACAATTTCCATCAGTAAGATTAGATTCTCCCCATTCCCTCTCTCCGAGAACTTTTGCTAATTTGCAGATCTATGCCTGCAGCTCCTGAGCATAGATAAGCTTCTCAACCGCAGCTATTGTCCGCTGATGCCATTTTGCTATCATCCATCAATAAATACTGAAGACACACGGAGCTGCCGCCATGACAGTAACCTCTACCTTCATGTCCTCAATGTAATCATCATTCGGTCTATCAAGTCAACCCATCACTCTTCCTGCTGCACGAACGGATTCGCGATCTCTTCGCTGCCATCTACGGGGCTGACGAGGACGAGTAATGTTCCACGCGCGACGACGAGTCCGAGGGGTCGAGTTGAGGTGTTACCTTCGTCATCTGTAGGATTGGTGTTAGTTTTTGTGCAGGAAAGGGACGAGAGGGAAGAGAGCAGACCTCGAACAACCTCGTCGACATCATCCAATACCAAGTTCATCAGTGCATCGTATCCTTTCAGTGTTCCCGTAACTGTAAGTTCCAACTCGTCAGCTTTGATCCTTACCCTGGACTTCCTCTCCAAATATGTAGGGACAAGACATCATACCCTCCCGTCCTCCTGTAAACTTGACGCAGATTTTCTTGTCCATGTATTTCCCCAAGTCGAGAATATTCTCCTTCTTCGGCCTTTCTCGATCCCCTGAGCCTCCATGGCCACCCCCCCGTCCAGAATCATGGCCTCCTCTACCACCGCCTCGTCCCCGATGTTCAACTGAAGGAAGTTTAGTTTCTTGCTTTCAACAGACAGCCTGGCTCTGAAAAAGAGAACAGAGAAAACATACCTCTACCGCCTCCACGACTTCCTCGATATTGACCTCGTTCGGACATTGAATCGCATGGATCTCGAATCTCGTCCTTTGCTGGTCTTGTGCGTGGTGGGGTTGAGGCTGAAAATTAAAGCATCGCCGTCTCGCCGTGGAGCTCCATTCAAGATCTTCCTAAGCCAAATCGGGCCTAGCGAGCGGCGGAAGAAACCCAGGTCACGTGAGCCGTCAACAACCGAGGAAGCCGCCGCGGAGGCAGGACATCCGCCAACCTCCTCACACATCAGGCCCCGACGCCACGAGGACGTGGTAACGCCTTGCGAGCGGGTGAGAAGGCAAGAGCGAGCACGACACTTTCTTCCGCTTCCGCTTCTGGTTATTGAATTGGAGAGGGAGTGGAGTGGAGTGGAGTGGAGTGGAGTGGAGTGGAGTGAGAGGCGCATTCCACGTGTGCGCAAGACAGAGATCAGGTCAGCTCCGCCGCCCCCGCTCCGGCCTGACCGTATATATATAACTAACCAGCACCAGGACAGACTACCTCTCAACCAGTCAACGTCCACCAATTAACATTAACACACCAACCTACTTCTAGGGAATCAAAATAATATGGAGTCTCCGAATTCCGGGGAGCGCGCAGGCCTCAAGCGGAAACGCACTCCTGTGCCTGGTGCGCTTGAGGAGGGTACGAGTAGGGCCGCCCCGACTATTCACCCCGGGAATGTGACGCAGATCAACTATCTGATGCGAGCAAAGGCTGAGAAGTTAAGGCTGATTGAGGGGGATAATGAGACTTTTGGGATTGTATTAGGGATGATTGATGATTATGAGGGTATGTTTACCCTTGGAGACAGGAGCGTGGTCACGGGATCTGGAGATCTCGGAGGATCAAGCAGTCATGTCACGTCCTCCTTCCAGTCAATAGCTTTCGTTCGTGCTTTGTACTGTTCTGACTTCTGCAGGTGTCCTTCAACGTCACGAAAGCTTGGCTGCCAATCTCGGTGCCAAGCTTGTAGGCCCTCTGCTGCTGAAGTCTTTTGAGAAGTTATTCGACGGTCCTATCAAAGTCATCCAGCCCTCTTTTGGTCTTGACCAGTCATTAGTCTCCTGGCTTGATATCGTCACGTTCGCTCGCACCAACCCATCAGAATTTGTACTCAGCGAGTCCAGCCCTGGTGTGATAGCTTGCAGGTTCTGGATCAAGGGAGGACAGGTCGAAATCTCCGAGGATGACTACCGACTGATCGTATCTGGTGGTCCGGAGCGAATGATACCAACTCAACCAATTCCCGAGGACGAGACTGCTGAGTTGGGAACATTGAACATAGTGGAGAATCGATTGGCCATGCTCATCAAGAAGGCTGATGCTGTAGCCAGCAAAGCGAGGCAGCTTAATTACCACCTCAAAGGACGAAAGGCTGCTGTTTTGGGACGAAAAGCAGCAGATCAACCAACTACCGTCGATGAGACTCGGCATTTCTCCCCACAACCTTTCTCCGCTGTCAATGCCAGATCTTCCAATCCACCACCCAATGGTGAAGCCACAATGATTCAGCAACAACTCCTCGAACAATTCACGGCTCACGAACGCCGGCCATCAATTCAGCACTCCCGTCCAAAAGCCGGTCGGATCTCAACCGAAGCTAGCAACTTCCACACCTTCAACGGCCAAGAAGCTGACGCTCGACGCATGTCACACCCCCTCTCTGCCTCCGTTGATGGCACCGAAGGTCAATACCGCCTTTCAATGGCTTCCAAAATCGGGAAATTGCGTCGTGGCGATCCTATCTACCCTCCCTGTGATCGTTGTCGGAGATTAAAGTTTGATTGCACGAAACATCTCACTGCTTGTCAGGCGTGTACGAAGAAACATGCGAAGTGTAGCTGGAAGGATATTAAGGAGGGAGAGTTGGAGTATGTGCCACATCTTTCTACGGGGGCTTCTCTGCCGGTTCATATGAGCGAGAATGGTCATACGGGCGTTGGCCAAGGAGACAGTCTTTTAGATCCTAGTCTCAACACTGGTGGAATAGCGGAATCGACGAGTGGAGTAGGTATGATTAATATAGCTCTTGTTGACGTTCAAGACTTGGATCAGGCGAGTGGGGTGATGGAGAAGCAGGACAAGATTCCGAATGATCTGGCTATGCTGACTTACATTGCTGCTGCGGCAAGTGGCCGATAATGACTAGCGATTGGATGGACATGGTCTATGTTGTACGAATCTCGTCTGTGCATCAGAGAGTCATGAGTTGTCTGATGATGGAATGATTATGGGCAGTATCTATACTGGCTGTGGTGTGCAGAATAACAAAACGCCTAATTTACAAATATCTGCTTCATGAAGTGCTCTACTATCTGTGTATCTGATCAGCGTCCCAGCACTGGGTAGAGTTACCCCACAATACTTGTTACTTCCTAGCTAAGTCGGAAATTCAACCGCAACGCAAGCTCAGCTGGCATGTCCATGCTCCTTCTAAGCGTCAACCTTCCAGGTTCTCTCAGACATTGTGGCGGAGAGCAACTCGATCCTAGAAAAGAGAAGGACGCCAACTAAATTGGCCCATTCATTCACTCATACAACTCTCAAAAGGCATCA
>Ga0302325_10031117_pt1 | contig 10985 bp, 8 predicted proteins | sample Palsa_T0_2_FD_201948 | JGI IMG/M metagenome (GOLD analysis project Ga0302325, IMG submission 201948) | Peat permafrost microbial communities from Stordalen Mire near Abisko, Sweden - Palsa_T0_2 | ecosystem: Environmental > Terrestrial > Soil > Palsa > Peat permafrost | place: Sweden: Abisko... | reverse complement strand
CGACGACGATCACTGCGACGATCACAAGTGTTTCCGCGCCGCCGATTTCCCTCTCGCCCGAAGGCATGCCCGCGACGATCGCGTTCTCGCCCGCTTTTCTGCCGCTCGTCAACGATGGTGCCATTCACCGTTACACGCTCACGATCGATGCGCTCGACGCGTCGGGCGCGACGATCGTCGGCCGTTCTCCGTATCAATCGCCCGTGTCGTTGCAAATCGCAAACGATCCGACGCACGCGCTTTCGCTTTCAACGGCAAGCGTCGCACAGCCGGGGACCATCGTGACGGTCACGTTCGACGGAAGCAGGCAGCTCGCGGCTGCGTCGATCGTCGCAACGGAGACCGGTCTTACGCCGGTAACGCTCGCGGCCGCACCGCTGACCTTCTCGCCTCCATCGCTGATGCTCTATGACGATCAGACGGGCGGCGTTGCGGATACGATCTCGCAGAGTGGTTTCGAGGGAACGTTTACGACGTCGCTTGCGAATCCGGCCGACGGGAGGGTCGTACAAACGCAGGGCACGCTCGGATCCGGCAGCGTGGTCGCAAGCGTCGTGCCGAAGACGACCTTCGACGTTACGAGCCTTTCCGCGAACAACGGGTCGTACGCGGGCTCGATTCCCGTCACGATCATTCCGCGTCCCGGCGCCTACACGGCGTACGGTCCGGCGCATCGCCTCGGCGCGCCCGTCGGCCTGGTCCAGGCGCCAAACGGCCTGCTGTGGACGGCGGACGCGCAGTCGGGATCCCTCACTTCGTTCGATCCGGCAAACGGAACATATGCCTCGTACGTCGTGGATGCGAGCGATTCGGGCCCGTCTTCGCTCGCCTTCGATGCGAGCGGCCTGTTGTGGTTCGCCGACCGGAGCCTGGTCGGATCGTTCGATACGACGACGCACGCGATCGCAACGTACGGTTCCGGTTTAGCGGCCGATGCGCGCGTGCTTTCGATCGTTGCGGGCGCCCCCGGCACCATGTGGTTCTACGATGAAGAATCGAACAACGTGCCGGGCTTCTCCGGCAATCCCTCGGCGTTCGGCACGATCGCCACGGCAACGGGCAAGATTCACGAATTTCCGTCGCCGGATTCAGCGGTGCCGGTCGTTGCATTTGAATCGATGACGCTCGGCCCCGATGGCGCGCTTTGGTTCGCGGACGGCAGTGCCGGTGCGATGGGCCGGCTCACATCGGCGGGCCTCTATTCCACCGTTCGGCTAGCCAGTACGTCGTCTCCCAACTTTGCGCCGCACGTCGTGCTCGCCGCACCCGACGGCAACATCTGGTTCGCGGGCGCGAACTCCGGCCTCGGCCAAGGTTTCGTCGGAACGGTAAATCCGTCGACGCACGCCGTCGCCGAATATCCGGCCGGCGGCGGCAGCGCAGAGTTCGATGCCTTCATCGTCGGCTCGGATCACAATCTGTGGTTCGCCGGGCGTCCCAAGCAAGGCAGTTTTTTCAACTCGCAAGCCGAGATCGGCGTCGTGAATCCGGCGACGCATGCGAGTTACGCGTATCCCGCGATCGTTCCGCAATTCGCCGTGCCCACGGGCTTGGTCGATACCGGCAATCGCACGTTGTACGTGCTCGACAATGGGTACGGCGAAATCGGAAAGGTGCCGTTCCAATGACCTTGCTTCGAGTGAAGACGTTGCTTAAAGTGGCTGCGTTAGCGTCGATTGGTTGTTGCGCGGCCTGCGGCAGCGGATCGACATCGCCGCTCGCTCCGAGTGCGCCCGCGACGCCGACTGCGACCCCATCGCTCGCGCCGAGCGCAACGCCGACGGCAAGCCCCACACCTTCCCCGAGTCCGACGCCGGTTCCGACCGCGTCCCCGTCGCCCGTTCCGGTGGCGGCGTCGCCGTCAACCATCACGTTCGCATCGAATGCAGCCGTAATGTTTGCCGTGACGCAGGCCGGTTACGGTGGAACGTTCACGGAAAGCGATACGTGCGCGCCGCTCTCCGGCACGATCGCGACGGTCGCCGCGAAATCCGGCTCGAAGGGCGCTTGGTATAGCGTCACGCCGCAAAGCGCCGGAACGTGCGCGATTACCGTTACCGGCGGCGGCGGAAGCACCGCGAGTGTGCCGGTCACCGTTTCCGCTGCCTCGATCGTGGTGCAATAATGATGAAGCTGATGCGCGTTCGGCTCGCGGCGGCTGCCGCGGCAGCCTCGCTGCTCGTGGGATGCTCGGGCGGTGGAAAGACGCCGCTTCCGATGGCCCCGGCTCCGAGCGCGACGCCGGGCGGCAGCTCGGCATCGCAAGGCGGATCACGCGCAAGCCTTACCGTCGTGGTCCCCCGCGCGAGCACCGCGCTGGCAACGGGAAGGCGTCCGCAATACGTCTCGCCGTCGAGTTCGATTCTCACCGTCGCCGTCAACGGCGGAACCGCAACGACGTATGGGCTCACGCCGAATTCGCCCGGGTGCGCGGTTCAAGATGCGAATCTCTCGTGCTCGTTTTCGATCGTCGTGCCGCCGGGTAACGACACGTTTGCGCTCGAGCTCGGAGACGCCGCCGGGCACGTGCTTTCGCGTAACGTCGTCAGCGCGAACATCGCTGCCGGCACGTCGACGCCGGTTTCGGTCACGCTCGCCGGCGTGCCCGCCTCGGTCGCGGTCGTGCCGGGAGCGGGCGCCGTGGTCGACAGCGCGACGCCACCCTATCACACCCCCGGATTGTTTCCGGTACCGGTCGAGATCGAAGCGCTCGACATCGACGGCAACGTCATCATCGGTCCGGGAGCGCCCACGGTGCAGGCGGTTGCGATCGCGAGCGGCGGAGCGTATGCGAAGGTGGCGCCCGCTGCCGGGACCGATCCATTCGCGTACGTGCTCACGCCCACGGGAGGTATCGCAGGCGGGAAAACCGTCGCCCTCAGCGCGACGGTGCGCGGAATTCCGCTGGCCGATGGCACGACCTCGGCACCCGTCGCATCGTCGACGAGCTACCTGTTCACACCGGCGATCGCCGTCGGCGGCGGGCCGTTCATCACGGTGTTTAGCATCGAATCGCAGGCGGTCGTCGCGCAATTTCTCGCATGCGGGGGCGCTTGCGGCGGCAACACCGTCGATGATCTGAGCGCAAATTCGAACGGCGACCTCGCGGTCGATATCGCGCAGTTCACGGGGTCCCTCGTCACGAGCGTCTTCGAAATTCCGAGCGGCGCGAAGTCGGCAGCGCTCGCGCTCGGATCGAGCGATGGCGTGCATTCCGTCGGCGGCGTCGCATTCGACAAAAACGGGCTGCTCTATTCGGCGAACGGGAATACCGGCAGCTTTTTCGGCCACGGCGGCCACTACCCGCCGGCGATTACGTCGTATGTCTTCGGTGCAACGTCGCCTACGTATGTGGTCTCCAATACGTTCGTAGCCCCCGGCGGCATCGCCGTCGACAAGAGCGGCCATGTTTACGAGTCGGACCCGGACAACACCGGCACGATCGTGCGCTATCCGCCGGCATCGCAATCGGTCGTCGCGACGTACTCGGATCCGTCGCTCGCCCAGCCGACGCGCATGGCAATCGGTGCATCCGAGGGCTTGTACGTCGCCGATGGGGCGAACAACGACATCGCCTACTTCGCACCGGGTCAGACCAAGCTCACGACGACCCTGACCGACTCGTCATTCGCCAACGGCGTCGCATCGCTGATGGTCGACCCGAGCGGCAACCTCTGGGTCTCCCTCGGAAACGGGAACGAAATCGAACGCCTCGACGCGGCCTCGCTGCCGAATGCGGTATCGGTAACCGAAACGCTTCCGCTGAGCGGCGACATGGGGTGGATTCCGTAACTCGCGTCTCCGATAGGTGGGCCACCGGCGTCGCCGGAGCCGGCACAGCTACCAGAGCGAGAGCGACGCGGGGGTTCCCGCGTCGCCATTTGTATCGATAGCCGGATTCGATGGGACGAGTTCGGTGAGATTGCCGACCGTGGCGAGATGGAAAGAAATCCGTTTCGGATGCGCGGCGTAGCGTAGGTCGATGTGCATCTGAAGCTCGTCGTATCTGCCGGCCCTCACGTAAAACAGCCGGTCGAACGGCAAACTTTTGCCCGGGCCCAATTCGAGCGTCGTTCCGGAACGGGAATTCCCAAGTTGTGTGACTATGGCGACGCTGTAGACCGCGGTTGGAGGATCGTCGATCCAGCCCGGCTCGAGCTCCGTATGCGAAACATCTGCGCCGAGCAAGGGCGGCTCCGATCGCGGGCGAGGGCGGATCGTTGAACCCAGAATGGTCTCTGCGATGCCGTAGAACCAGACGTCGCCGACGCCCTCGTTCTTGATCGAAATGTGTGATTCCACAGCGACGAACCCGCGCCGTTCGCCAAGGCGCGTCATCGTCGCTTCAAATTGTACGAGCGGCGGGCTGTTCGCAGGTTTGATATCGTTTTGATATACGAACGTATAAAATGCCCAGGCGCCGGCCGCGACGATCGCCACGATCTCGACGACATCTCGAAGGGTCGTCAGGGGCGACAGTGCGTGTCTCTCGCCGGCATCCGGCGGCCGCCGCAAAAACATATCGCGCTCTTCGGGCTCTTCGGGCGGTTACCGCTCGCAGCGGACACCGCCTCGTCGGAGCGTTGGGCTTCTGACCATCCTGAGGCAACCCCGTGCTTGCCGGGCCATCTACCGCGGAGTCGTGCCCCGCGGGATAAAGCGCGAGAAACGAAACGTTTTGTGCGGCCGGCCGGTTATACACACGTACGATTGAGTACGACGATGAGGACACCAATGAACTTTCCACTGACCGTTTGCTCGTTCGCCGCTGTTACGGCATTTTCTGCGCTTACTCTGCCGATTGCGGCGTCTGCCGACTCGCTGCCGAGTTATGCTACAAATGCTGGGGAAACGATTCACGGAACGATCTCGTCGGCTCCGGGGAAGTACGACGTGTACGTCCGCGACGATCGCGGATTTATCGACCACGTCGTCTTGCACGACGGCACGGTCATCAACCCGACGGGGCAGCCGCTTGGCGCCGGCGAGAGCGTGACGGTTACGGGGCAGAACGAAGGTCGCGTTTTTCGCGCCGACGAGATCGATACGGCATATGCGGGTGATTCCCAGGCGTACGGCTACGACGGCCCGAGCGTCGGCTACCCGGCATATGCGTATGGTCCGTATCCCTATGGGTACGGCTACCCGTACGGGTATGGGTACGGCTATCCGGGATTCTATGGAGCGTCGGTCGGATTTTATTTTGGTGGCGGGTACCACCGCGGCGGCTATTACGGCCACGGTACCTACGGCCACGGGTCCTACGGCCACGGGTCCTATGGCTACGGCTCGTATGGCCACGGCTCATACGGCCGGGGCGGAGTCAGCGGCGGGTCGTTCGGGCGTAGCGGCTCGAGCGGCGTAGCGCGCGGCGCTTCCGGCGGAGGCTCCGGCCGGCGCTGAGACGGCCGGGCGCTCGAAAGTAACGAGCCCCAGGAAAAGCCCGCTGCCGAAGGCAGAATCGAATCGATGACAAGCTCATGAATAGTGACGCGCACGCTCCCGATCCGCTCGACCTCGTCGGAGCGTTTCGCTTTTGCCCATCCTGCGGTAACCTCGTGCTCGCGAAGGACGACAACGGATTGACGCCGGCGATGCGCTTGGAGGCTCGGACTCTCGAAGCACTCGAAGAAATCTGTTGCTCGAAGTGTTACCTGCCGTGGACGTCGTGCCCCTGCGCGATAAAGCGTTGAGCACGGGACTTTGCCGCCGGCGACACCAGGAGCCGAGCTCAGAGATACTGTCGGAGGGTAAGCTCGTGCTCGGAGCCGTCCCGGAGTTGCAGGTGCACTTTGGTACCGGGTCTGCCTCGCAGCAATCCGCGGACGCGTAGGAGATCGCTTGCGGAGACGGCGCCCCCGTTGACTGCGACGATCTCGGCGCCCTCCGCAATGCCCGCCCCTGAAGCCGGCGTGCCGCTGAACACGAGACCGGCGACGAGCGCGGCCGATTTCGCCGCCAGCACGATCCCCGAACGGTCGTGCACGACGGTTCCCGACGGATCACCGCCGGGCCGGAAATCGATCGTTTGATGCGGATAGTCGAATACCAGAATCCAGCGGCGTAGGATGCCGTCGCCAACGTTGGCGACGATCGTCGAGTTGTGTGACGTCGTGGCGCGCACGAGCAAATCGACGAGCGGGCGGGGGAATGCCGCACGTCCGAGCCGCAACGTTCGAGCACGCACGAGGTAGATCGGATACGGTCCGGCGACGTCGCTCGCGTGGGTCGCGACGGTTGCATGCAGACGCTCGATCAGATGGTTCGCGCGAACGATCGGCGTTGGGATCTGCGCCGTTAGAGAACTGCCGGTGTCGATTGAGAAGTTACCGCGGACTGAGTCGAGCGCTCCCTCAAGTTGCGGTTGGCGATCGTCATAGCCGAACCGTGCGGGCGCAACGGCCGGGCCGAAATCTTGCGCGGTCGGCGCGAGTTCGAGCGTTTGGTGCTCCATGTCTAGACGCACGGCGAAGCGCGCGAGGAGTTCGTATCCCACAATTCCATCGACGGGCGGAAGCGACGCGGCGGGCAAGACGATGAACGGTTGATGCAGCATGTCGGCGGCGCCCACGCGCACTGAATCGGCGAAAGCATAGCGGATCGGGGCCGTTCCGCCGCCTCCTCCGCTCACGATGCCGTCCCCGACGGCCGCCAATCGCGCCATCTGCGCGGCTCGAGGGGTGATCACGTTTTGACCTCCCGTATCGAGCAAGAAGTGCAGGCGTACGCCGTTGACGCGCACCTCGACCACGGGAGAACCGATCGTCATCGCGATGGGAATACGAGAGACCCGGTCGAGATGAAAATCCGCGGTGGGCGCCGCGGGCGGCGCGAACGCGCCGTCCGCAGCGTGCGCGCTGGCCTGCGCGCCCTCGAGATCCGCCGTCCACACGCCGTTCTGCTCCGATTTCGAAACGATGCGGCCGGGCAGCGAGAGCGCGCCGAATGTCCGGTACCGGCCGAAGCTGATATCGACGCGATCCGTCCCTCCGGCTGCGTGCGCATGGTGCGGTGTGGTGTCGATGGCGCGCACGAGCGCCGCCGACCACGCGAGGATCTCGGCGCGCTCGCCGGAGTTTGCCTGAACGCGAGACGTTCCGGTTGCGTCGGCGCGCCAGGCCCGCGTTCCGTCCCAGCCCTCCTGTTCGGAAGCCGGCCCGGCGGCGAAGCGGCGGGCGAAGCGGCCCGTTTCGCGGTCGACCACGATTGTTCCGGTACCGCGCACTCCATATACTTCGACGCGCTCGTGCATGATCACGAAGCGTGAAAGCGCGGCGCCGAGCGCGAGCGCGGCAATCACGTCGCGCTCCTGTTCGCGGCGAAAAACGCCACCCCAAGCTCCATCTCGGTTCCGTCTCGATCGGCCGAGCGATATTCTTCGATCAACGCGCCCAGACGTGCGCGCAACTCCGTGCGGCGCGCCTCGTTCAACCACAGAAACATGCGAGACACGAGCACGTCGGCGTCGCCGGCGTGCTCCTCGGCAGCAGCGCGGGCGCGCAGGTCATCTGCGACCGCTTCGATGAGGGACGCTTGCGCGTCGGAAATCTGCGCTTCGCTCGCTTGCGAAGCGAGCAGCTTCCGATCGACCCGAAACGTGCGCGCGACGGCACGATACGTGCGCTCGGCGATTCCCGAAACCATGCGCGTATCGACGACGTGGATGAGCCCGTGCTGCTCGAGGATCCCAAGGTGGTAATAGAGCCGCGTGCGGCCGATGCCCAGTCGCTCGGCGAGGTCCTTCGCAGTCAAGGGCTCTTCCGTAAGCAGCGTGACGATCCCATGGCGCTGGCCGTCAACGAGTGCGCGCAGCGACTCGAGATCGCGAATTGGCGCCATGGGCAGAATGCCGTCGTTCACTAACATTTGACCATTCATATCAATTTGAATGGCAGCCGTCAAGTCACGCTCTCGCGCGATTTCAAAGGGAGACTACCGAGCCGCGGCTCGCTTGCGGAATGCCGGCGTGGCTCCGCTCGGCGCGAACGATGGCGCGCTGACGCTGCCGGACATGCTTGCGGTGGCGGCCGTTATGCCGTAAAACTGATCGCTTTCGAAAGCGACTTTCGTTCCCTTGACGTCGATCGCGTACGTCGCGGGGTTGAGCGTGAGCGATAGTATTCCCATTGCGTCGTACGGGCCGCCGTAGCTGCTCACGCCGCTCAGTTCGTCGGGGTTGCAGAGATCGCCCGAATCGTCATCGGTGCACACGATGTTGCTCTGCTCGGCGATGAAGCCCGTGATCGGACAGAACACCTCGCTCGGCGTTGCACTCGGGCCCGAGGTTCCGGCGTTACATGGCGAGGGTTGACCGACGAGCGCGCGGATCTCGAAGGTGCCGTACCCAAGCGGCGGCAGCACCGGATCCAGCGTGGGCGGGGGCGAAGCGGCCGAGAACGTTGCCGTCTTCGGTGACGCGCCGCTCGTGGTGAAAGAGCCGTCGTAAACCGTCAGCGCTGCGGTCGAAGTACCCTCGACGCTGCTGAAGGCGAAATTTTGAGGCTGCGGAGTCGTATCGACGCTCGGGACGACCGGATGCACGTCGCTGCGGAAGAAGATGTTGTATTGCGTCGCGATCGTGCCTTCGCCCGAGCCCGCATGGCCGTCGACGTCGGTGAGCGTATCGGATTCATTGTAGGTGAGTTGTGCCGTCCATTGCGTCAGCGGGACGGGGTTACTCGAAACGCCCGGCATGTCGTCGACCGCGGGGGCGCTTAGGACGCTGACGAGGCCGGCCGAACCGTTCCCGCCCGCGGGAAGCGTCGCCGTCACCTCGCTCGTGCTCCAACTCGTCACCTGCAGCATCGTGGTGCCGGATCCATCGACGATCTGCACGGTCCCTTGCGTTACGGGGAAACGTCCCGCAAGCGTGAGCGTGCCTGAGGGCGGGCCCTCTTTCGTCTGCATCGAAGCGATCGATGGCAGCGCATACACGATCGGTCGACTCGCGACGTTTTCGCCGCCAAGATCCGTCTGGATCATCGTCGATGCCGGACCGTCGGCAAGCGGCGGCTGATTGACGTTGATCGCTTGAACCGTCGGCCCCTTATTGGAAACGGTGTACGGCTCCGCCTGCGGAGGATATTTCGGACCGTTGCGCTGCTCGGTCTGCATGATCGCGTATGTGTCGTCGAGTGGAAACGGGCGCTGCGCGGGCACGCGCTGTGTGGCGTACGCATTGAGTCCCGTTTGGGACGGGCTTTGCTCGCCGAGAATCCGGTCGAGCAAAAAGCCGAGCGACTCGTAGTAGTCGACCGCCACGGTCGCCTTCGTCCAGCCGTATATGCGCCCGATGCCGGCCGCCGAAAAAGTCGCGGAAAGCGACGCGATGATGTCGGGATTCGCACTCCAGCACGCCCCAAAATTCACGACGGCGCCGGCGTTGAAATGCAGATATTCCGTGAGGAAGTCCGGCGTAAACGCATAGGTCGCCGAGATGATGCTCGCACCTTTATCCGTCGTCAGGTAGTAGGCGTACGCAAGTTTATGTGCCGCGAGATCGGATTGATATTGCATTTTCGTCGCGACCGTGACGGGCGTATCAGAGTCCAGCATAAAGGCGTAGGGCGCCGCCGCGCCGCCTGAAGCCGGCGTGCCCGCTACCATACCGTGCGTCGAGACGTTCAGGAAGTCGATGGGATGCCCGCTGCCGAGCGCGACGATGTTGTCGAGCGTGACCTCTAGAACGTCGACGCCGTAGCCGGCCTTCGCGAAACCGTCGTTGACGAAGGCGGTCTCGTACGCGCCGTCGGTCAGCGGAGAGAACGTGGTCGTATCGATGGTGTTCCCGAGAAACGCGATCTCGTGCGTCGTCGGAGCACTGATGGAGACCGAACGGACGCGCTCGGCTTGCGGCACGCCGGCGGAGCGTTCCGCACTCGGGAGGGTCGTTAGGCCGAGGTCTTCGAGTCTATCGGTGAAGACGAGCGCGAACGATCCATCGGGGAGGGTCGCCGTGATGCCGCCCGGCATCACGCTCGCTGACTTGTATGCGCCCGAGGCGACCATGTGCTGCGCGACCGCATTGATGTCGGCGACGGCGTTCGTGTGCGGCAAGGTGAGGTAGTAGGTTTCGGCTCCTTGCAGCGCCGCCGTTATTTGCGCGATGCTCCCAGCCGCACTCGACGTTGGGCTCGGCGTGGGGGTCGGCGAATGCACTGGGGTCGTCGTCGGCGATGGCGATGGCGACGGCGACGGCGTCTTTCCTGGGCTCGGTGTTGCGGACGCGGACGGCGCGCTCGATGCCGCGGCACGGGGCAGTGGCGCAACCGGCGCCGACGAGTTGCTGGAACACGCTGCGACTCCCGCGAGCGCTCCCACGACAACGAACAACCCAAGCCTTGACATGCTGCCTCCGAGTACGCGAGACGCCCGTCAGCGGGCGAGTGCCGGCTATTCGATCACGCCAGATCGTAACGATCGAGGTTCATCACCTTGCTCCAAGCCGCCACGAAGTCGCCCACGAACGCCTCTTGCGCGTCGCTGCACGCATAGACTTCTGCGAGCGCTCGCAGTTGCGAGTTCGAACCGAAGACGAGATCGACGATAGTGCCCGTCCACTTGAGCTCGCCCGTCGCGCGATCGCGACCCTCCAAGACGCCTGCGGATGCGGCGGACGGTTGCCATTTCGTGTTCATATCGAGGAGATTCACGAAGAAGTCGTTGGTCAGCGTTCCCGGCTGCTTCGTGAACACGCCGTGTGCGGCTTGACCCACGTTCGCACCCAGGACACGCATGCCGCCAATCAACGCGGTCAGTTCGGGAGCGGTCAGTTTCAACAGGTTCGCCTTATCCACCAGAAGCTCGGCGGCATACCCCTCGTGGTCCTTGCGAATGTAGTTGCGGAACCCGTCCGCGGCGGGCTCGAGGACCGCGAACGTCTCCACATCGGTGAGTTCTTGCGTCGTGTCCATGCGCCCCGGCGAGAACGGAACCGTCACGTTGTGGCCGGCCTTCTTCGCGGCGTCTTCGATGGCTGCTCCGCC
>Ga0302325_10031116_pt1 | contig 10985 bp, 11 predicted proteins | sample Palsa_T0_2_FD_201948 | JGI IMG/M metagenome (GOLD analysis project Ga0302325, IMG submission 201948) | Peat permafrost microbial communities from Stordalen Mire near Abisko, Sweden - Palsa_T0_2 | ecosystem: Environmental > Terrestrial > Soil > Palsa > Peat permafrost | place: Sweden: Abisko... | reverse complement strand
GGTGCCAAAATAGTGCCAAGCGCCGCCGGGCAAACGCGCGCGATATTGACGCCCGACCTTGTAGAGACCCGGTGGCAGCGGTTCGCGCGCATTAGTGTGGAGTCGACGTCTGCCCATGCTTTTGAATTCCCTCGACGTTGACCTCGAATTCTCCGGTGATCGATCGCGCCATCGTGAGCCCGAGTGTTTTCTCAGCCGCCGCCCGCGACACAATCAGGTTCCCGTCCACCGGGTGCACCGCGAATGGTATGCCGAGAAGACGCAGAATGCGAGCCTGCGCGGTCGGCCGGTCCCGGCCGGTGACCTGCTCGAGATCAAGTGGCGTAAGAACGATGGAAGTGAAAAGCGAGGAGGGTGCTTTTGTCATGACGAAGCTAAATTGGCTCGGCGATCTTTTGAACGTTGGCAAGGAGACTCCAACGTCGCTATGACGCCTATGAAGCTTGTTCCGGTTAAGGACGTATCGCGTGTGTGCGCGCACGCGCGTACGCTACTAATCCTGCAAGGCGTCATAAGCGTCATGGCTCACGTAGCGTGATGCCACGGAAGCAGCGTCCGATCATGGTTTTTTCCCTGCTAAGCCCAATCCCGATCAGGTAACGGGAGAGCATCGCGTTACTCTCCGGCCGCGCGCCGTTCTTCTCGCACCAGGCCTGGTAGTTACGATGGAGCTCGCTCGATCGCTCAAACCCGTTCGGTTCGCGCACACAGTTGTCGGCCAGCCACTGACCGAAGCCGTCCTCGTCGGCCAGGTAGTCGTCGGTTAGGACGCGAACCGTCTCCGGCGGAGCGGTACCGGACTTGTGCCATTGCACAGTCCCGGCGATGGCCCAGGCCAGTACGGCTCCGAGCGCTTCCTGTTTCAGGCGCTCGCGCATCCCAGCCCCGGGGGCAGCCAGGAAGACGGCGCGAAACGGAACCATCTGGACCCGCCGGCGGATGGCCTGGGTGACCGAATTGAGCTTCGGCATGTGGTTGCCGACGACGATCGTCTTGTGGGTGCGTGGGAAGGTGAAGTTGTCCCCGCGCATGAACCGGGCAGAGATCGTTGCGTCCCCGGTCAGCGACTTGACCCGGCTGTCGTTCCAGGTTGCCGAGGAGCTTGGTTCGCTGCACAGGGCTAGGCGCACTCCCATGAACTGGGCCAGTTCCGTGGGGTGGCGCTCGCCCTTGGCCTCCATGAGCACCTCGGGCGCGAAGACCATGGCGTAGTCGCCCAACGCTGCAACCAGCGCCTCCGCGAAGGAGCTCTTGCCGTTGGAGCCGACGCCGAAGAAATACGGAAGTACGTCTTCACGGGTATCTCCGGTTGCACAATAGCCGGCTAGACGCTGTAGGTACGAGGACAGTTCCGCGTCGTCCTGAGTGATGCCCTCGAGGAACAGAGCCCACAGCTCCTGACCCTGCAGGGCATCGGGCGATGCACGAGTCAGACGAGTCATAAGCGCCTCGGGGTCGTGGTCGCGGAGCGCACCGGTGCGCAGATCGACGATCCCCGCTTGCGTGTTCAGAAGCCACGGATCGGCATCGAGGTCGGTCGGCAGCACGACCACGGACTGGTCATATCGGGCCAAGCGCTCGACACCGGCGATGTACGCTGCCGTGGCGGTCCTGCGCTCATCCTTGGTACCGCTCACCGCCTCGTGCACGAGTTTACGGATGAGCGCAAATACGCTTCCCGTGGAATCCTGAACCCAGCGCTTGCCATCCCACATGATCCAACGGTGCCACGGAGCGACGTACCGGTACTCGGCTCCGTAACGCTGCACGAACGCTAGGGCCATGGCGTCTTCGGATGGCGCCGCATCACCGCGCGGCGACGGCTCCCTGGCAACCTGCCTGGCGCGGTCCTCGAGGTTGATGACGACGCGATCCGAGGCCATTTAAGTGCATCCGATAAGCATGGCTGACGACATCAGGTCGACAGCGTCACGACGTGGAGTCCCCCGCCCGCACCGACATCAGATAGCGCTTGCAGTCGGCAGCCTTGTAGAACACGCGCTTGCCGCGGAGCACCGGCTTCGGCCACTGCGGATCGGAGCGTTCGAGGCGGTAGGCCGAGATGCGTGAACGGCCGGTGAGCGCACAGAAGTACGCGCGCGTGACTTCAGCGTCCGGGTGATCCAGGGGATTGAAAGTGAAATTCATCGGCGCTTCCTTTGCGTTGCAAGCATTGACTGTCATGTCGCAAAACATGCGCGCCGGTATCGTGATCGCCAACCGGCTAGGGAGTACATCGGCGGGCTACAGCGGGCTCCAGCGTAGTTGCGGAAACTCTTTCTTATCGGGGTGTGCGATTTGAACGCGATTGAAACCATCCGCTTTGGATAAGTCGCGCTTGCCGCGCAGCTCCGGCTTCGGCCACTGTGGGTCGGAGCGTTCGAGGCGGTAGGCTGAGATGCTGGACCGAGCGGTAAGCGCACAGAAGTACGCGCGCGTGACTTCGGTATCGGGATGATCGAGGGGATCGAAGGTGAAATTCATCGGCGCTCCTTTGCGTTGCAAGCATTGACTGTCATGTCGCAAAGCATGCACGCCGGTATCGTGATCGCCAACCATCTAGGGAGTACATGAGCGTTCTCCAGCGTAGGTGCGGGAAACTTTTTTTGTGCGCGTGTGCGGTTTGAACGCAATTGAAACCATCCCGCTTTGGATCGAATGCGTGAGCGCAAGGTCGAATCGAAGGCGACGCTGTGGACTCGCGGCAACGCGAGATCGCGAACGGAGGAACAAGGGCGCCGTGGCAGAGCAGAGCGAACGAGGGAGGGCAAGATAGACGATCCGGCACGCGGCCGGTCTCAAGGTCTTGTCTGCACAGGAAATGCGACGGCACGTGCCGGGAGAGGGGTGCGTCGCCGAAATATGTGAAGCCGCACGCAGGCTCGCTGGCGCGCGTGCCGTCTACTCGAGAACGAAGGATTGCAATGGCCCACCGTGATGACGACACCTTTGAGGTCCGCGTCCGCCCGCCGCGGCGGGGTGGGGGCGCCCGCGAGCGAGGGTTTCTCGCCCGAGTCGCCGTGGCAATGGGGCCGGTTCGCCTGGGTAAGGGTCGAGGGGCACGTCCGCCCGGAGCTCGCCGCACCGCCAAGGCTGGCCGCGGCGCCGTGGCGGCGGCCTTTGCAGTTGATGGTCTGGGACCGCGCTCACGCCGCGTCATCGTCAAGGCGCGGCTCGTTCGCGTGCTCGGCGGCAGTTCTCGCGCTCTGACGAAGCATCTGCAGTACCTCGAACGCGAGGGCGTCACCCCGGCAGGCGATCCCGGGCGCGCCTACGACACCAGCACGGACGCCGCCGACGTGCGCGCGTTCGATGCGCGCACCCGCCAGGACGGCTACCAGTTCCGGTTCATCGTCTCACCGGAAGACGCCACCCGGCTGGCGGAGCTACGGGACTTCACCCGCGGCCTGATGGGGAAGATGGAACGCGACTTGGGGACCCGGCTGGACTGGGTGGCGGTCGACCACTGGGATACGGATAACCCGCACACCCACATCGTGCTGCGCGGGGTGGATGACGCCGGCGAGGACCTCTTTATCGCCCGCGAGTACATCAGCCACGGCATGCGCTTTCGCGCCTGCAAGCTAGCTACCGATTGGCTGGGCCCGCGCACCGAACGGGAGATCTGGGCGAGCTTGGACCGGGAAGTCGGCCAGGAGCGCTGGACGAGCCTCGATCAGCAATTACAGGCGCGCTCCAAGGATCACCAGGTTGACGTCGCAAGCAAAGGCAACCCAACCTTGCCTCTGGATCAGCGCGCCAGGCTGATTGGGCGGCTGCAGCGGCTGGAGGCGATGGGACTCGCCCGAGAGGTGGAACCCAGCCGCTGGCAGCTGCGTCCGGATGCCGAGTCGACCCTAAGGAGCATGGGCGAGCGGGGCGACATCATCCGCACCATGCAGCGGGCATTGTCAGGAGAGCGACGCGAGTTGGCGATCTTCGACGCGGACCAAGCGGGTGGCCGCGTTGTGGGACGGCTTGCGGCCAAGGGCCTTGCCGATGGGCTCTCCGATAAGGCGTATGCGATCGTCGACGGCATCGACGGGCGGGCGCACTACGTCGTGCTGGCTGACCCGACGCCATTGGAACAGGCACCCGTCGGCAGCGTGATCCAATGCCGGACGGTCGATACCCGTGCCTCTGATCGCAACGTCGCGAGCATCGCGGAGAATGGGCTCTACTCGGTTGACGAACACGTCGCCCAGCTCCAGGCCAAGGGTATGCCACTGCCTGATGCGCAGGGGCGCCTAGCGGCACATGTTCGCCGCCTCGAGGCGCTCCGTCGTGCCGGCATCGTGGAGCGGCTCTCGGAGGGATTCTGGCGGGTCCCGGCAGATCTGGTGGAACAGGGGAGGGCGTACGATCGCGAGCGAGTTGGCGAAGTTCGCACGGAGGTCCTCTCGCAGCAAAGCCTCAAGCAGCAGACGCGCGTGATCGGCGCCACGTGGCTCGATCGAGAGCTCGCCAGCGGCGAGTCCCGGTTCGCGCCCCAGGGATACGGCGCCGACGTGCAGGAAGCGCTCAAGGAGCGGGCAGAGTTCCTGATCGAACAAGGTTTGGCCCAGCGTAGTGGCCAGAGGCTGGTACTTGCCAGAGACTTTCTCGCGACCTTGCGCGACCGCGAACTCGAGGTCGTTGGTAAAGCATTGGCGGAGGAGACCGGGCTCACGCATCGGCCAGCCGTGGACGGCCAGCGCATCATCGGTATCTATCGTCGCTCCGTGACACTCACCAGTGGGCGCTTCGCAATGCTCGATGACGGTATGGGATTCAGCCTCGTCCCTTGGGCGTCGGTCATCGACAAGCGACTTGGTCAGTCGGTTACAGGCACGGTGCGCGGTGGGGGGGTGAACTGGGAAATCGGTAGAGGCCTGTTGCGATAGAGGCAAACCCTGTTCTATGCGATGCACGCTGCTGTTTGCTATTGGCAGACAGTTCCAGGCGCCGTGAATACTTCGCGCGTGATTGCTTTAATCTGTGTCACGCCGTCGACCGAATACTCCGTAAGCCGTGATGTCGCGCAGCAGCTTGGGCAACTCATTGACTGGCACGCATGGCATATGCTTCGTTTTGCCCACGGCCTTGAGCGCGCCTTGCAGATCGCGAGTCGGATCGCTCTCGGCGCGGCCGGTCGCCACTGCGTACTTCATCACTCGACTCACCAGAGCCAAGATGCGGTGAGCGATTTCGATTGCCGAAGACCTAGTGACTTGTAGATAGGCCGCATTCGCCTTTGCGACCGCTAGCTCGGTCGCTTTACCATACGCAATGTTGTCCGCGTCCGGAAGAAGTTGGTCGCGTAAGTGTGCCATCTCCATCGCACTCTTGTGTTGATAGGAAGAGAGCCTTACTTCGGCGATAGCTGATTCCATGACGTGATAATGCACCGTGAATTGCGACACCTCAATTCCCAGCTCCTGGAAGTAGAGGGCGCAAAGGACTTTAGCGATACGGATATTGCTATCTGCGGGAGGTTCTTCACGGTCAAGCGCCTTATGGAGCATCAAGCTGAGATGGTCTTGCGCCGCGTATATGGCATGCAGTAGCTCCTCAAGCTTCGTTCGGCGCAATACCATCAACTCGCGCTCAGCCCAATCAACTCGTGCGATCTTGGTCGCGATCGTCGTAGTCGCCTCAGTGGTCGCTCTGGCATGCTCGACAATCTCAGAGGTGGGCCCGCGCAGTCGGACAGTTTTTCGGGTTTTTTAAGTGATGGCTCTGCGGTTTAAGCCGCCGCGGCAAGCGGCAGCCGGTTGAAGTATGCCGCGTCTGGGGTTTGCCGGTCGAGTGCAGCGTGCGGTCGGCGAGCGTTGTAGAAACTGACGTATCGGGTCAATGACTCCCTGGCGGCGGAAACGGTGTCATAGGCGTGCAGATAGACCTCCTCGTACTTGATGGTCTTCCACAGTCGCTCGACGAAGACGTTGTCGCGCCAGCAGCCCTTGCCGTCCATGCTGATCGCGATGCGGTGCCGCTCGAGTGTGCCGATGAACTCGCTGCCGGTGAATTGGCTGCCCTGATCGGTGTTCATGATCTCCGGCACGCCATACCGCGTGATCGCTTCGTCCAGCGCCTCGACGCAGAAGTCGGCGGTCAGGGTATTGGACAGCTGCCACGCCAGGATGCGCCGGGTGGCCCAATCGAGCACCACCGCGAGATACACGAAGCCGCGTGCCATCGGCAGGTACGTGATGTCCATCGCCCAGACCTGATTCGGGCGGTCGATAGTCAACCCACGCAGCCGGTACGGGTAGATCCGATGCTCGGGATGCCGACGGCTGGTATTGGCCTTCCGGTACAGCGCCTCGATGCCCATCCTGCGCATCAGCGTCGCCACATGCTTGCGGCCAACCGCGTATCCATCCTGATGCAACAGGTCGCGCAGCATCCGCGCCCCGGCAAACGGGTGCTCCAGGTGCAGCTCGTCGATCCGTCGCATCAGGGCCAGGTCCGCTGTCGAGGTTGGTTGCGGTCGGTAGTACACCGCCGAGCGCGACAGCTCCAGCAATTGCGCCTGGCGCAGGATCGGCAAGTCGTGTCCGTCGTCGATCATCGCTTTGCGCTCGCATCGCCGATGCGACCGAGCGCGCCGGACAAAAAATCATTCTCCAGCGCCAACTGCCCGATCTTGGCGTGCAGTGTCTTGACGTCCGGACCGTGCTCCCGTTTCTCCGCAGCAGTCGCGAACACCTCTGCCGCCCGTTGCAGCAACTCCGCCTTCCACTGCGTGATCTGGTTCGGATGGACATCGAATCGCTCAGCGAGCTGCACCAGCGTGTGGTCACCCTTGATGGCTGCCAGCGCTACCTTGGCCTTGAACACCGCTGAGTGGTTCCGGCGTGGTCGTTTCATGCTCTCTGCTCCTTTCGTAAGCGGCGCTATCATCGCCGCAAAGAGCAGAGCCGTCACCTATCCCCCTGTCCAGTTTCCTGGAGCCACCTCTCTCATCCAGCCGCGAATTGATCGCGTCGATCTCGCCAGTCTTTGTGAAGCGTCCATGGAGATACCAGCCGATCCACATGGCGAGGACCGTGATTACTGAACCAAGCAACAAGTCCATCGGTGAGATCTCCCTTTAGTGGGGTATCGGGAGCTTTCGATCTTCTTAAATCGCTATATTGTGAAATCCATCGAACTCGCCGAAGATCAGTAGACAATCGTGATTGTCTTTTTCATCTAAACAGGCGGTTTAAAAACAGCCTCTTCAGGATTCTTGAGCGCGGAGAGAACGTTCTCTGCGACCTTCGTAATCAGTTTCTCACCCCAGAACGGATCTGTGACGTCGTAATAGATGACCCGGATATGTTTAAGGTCGAATGGAACGTCGACTTCATTAGATGACACGAGGACAACTGGCTTGCCCATGGCGTGAGCAAGCCCGAGTTCGTAAAAGACGTTTGGATTGCGACCCGTCAATTCGGCAACGAGAACCCGCGCCGCGTTTATGCCACTCCAGACTTGGTCAATGATTTTGCCGGGCCCAAATATGTCATTGTCTGCGCGCATTGGCCTTAGCCTCGCCTTTTGGATTGCGGGCTCGTATATCTTCTCGTAGTGATCTCCGACCGGCTTAGCAAAGGGCATCATTACGAAGCAAGTATCGCCCTCGGCGATGGTTACGGCTTTGCCGAGCTTCTTTAGCTCCTCTGTTGACTCGGTCCTGATGCTGACGTCACTTGATATATCCAAAAGTCGCCGTTTGCCATGTTCCTCATCGAGTAGCTTGGCGGTCTTTAGTGAATCGATAAATACTTCTGTGAACTCAGCGACCTTTTCTTGGGGAATCTTGAACTTGTCGATCAATGCGTTCTGGAAGAACTGAGGGTCCGGTAAATTCTCGCCGCGATAGTGTTTGTAGACCGCCGAAAGATCCGGCGCGTTGAGGAACGCTTCGCGCAGCCCACCAATTTCGTCTTGTTGGTTCTGGGGACGCAAGATCCGCTGGGCCAGAGGGGTAATCGCTATCTGTCGTGGCGCCGGGCGTGCCAGCAAGCCGTACTTTATGCATGAGCTTATTTCAAGCAGGAATGCACCACCATAGGCTACACCAGCGAATTGGGCCGTTTCCTTCTCGGTGGAGGGCTTTCCAGCATTCTGCTCGAGAATCGCCTTGGGAATGCGAAGGCATTGCGCAAGCGAGTGACGTGGGTATTTCGGCGTCTTGCCCGCGGGGGTTTCGGTAGACTTTATGGACTTCCTTGCCGCCTTGCGCATTCTCTTCTTCGTTCTTTTCCGTCCTTTTTTTGTCTTAACTGCGGCGGATGGAGGTACCGGCGTGGGTGCCGACTTTTTTAGCACGTCTGGCTCTGGTCCCACCTCCCCAGGCTTAGTTGTGCTTCGCTTCCCGTTCTTGACCGCCACGGTTCCTCCTAATGATAAAGAACCACGCAAACAATCGAATGATAATGCCCACCAAATGTACCGTCCTGCGCAACATGTGACGTAAGACGTCACCTTGTTAAGACGCAAGGTAGGTTTACGCTATGTGGCATTCAGGTAACGCAAGCGTTGTGCCCGAATCGCGATTCGCGGCCAATAATATCCCACCCGTAGAGGTGGGAAAAACGTGACCTGCTTCGAGTTACGATCCTTTCAACCCTTGCCGCCCACCTAGCTTTTTCCGAGGCCTGTCGACCACCCCCGTTGTGAGGTCGCACGCGTGTGTCGCGGCGTTCGAACGGTGCTAACGGAAAACGACGTCAGGGGTCAGAGCAGTGCAACCTGCTGTTCAGGAGTGCGGGCAGGACGCCGTCTGCGCGCAGTCTCTTGCTTGATTTCTATTCCACGACTTAGGAGGTGCCTTCATGTCGAGCAAAACTAAGGCTTCGCCTGCATTGCGTCCAACAAAAATGTACAGAGATTCTCGCCGTCGTTTCCTGGAGAATATGATTGCCGCTGGTACTGTGCCCGCAATTGCATCGTATGCTGCATTTCCAAAGTTAGCATACGCAAATCAGAATTCGTATTATGTGGCAATGACATCCAGTGCTCCATTGGGATACTTGTTCGTACAAAAAGGTGGTGCTAAGTCAGGGTTGGTTACTCTTAATGTAGCTTCCGGATCACAGTTGCTCTTTACCAATGCAAATAAGGTTCAAGATTTAGCAACCGAACTTCAAAATCGCTTCAGTGCGGCGTTAGCGGCGTTTCAATACAATGGCTTCACTGAAAACCTTCCAACACTCACTACCACTCCAACCGGTTCAAGTTCCTCGCCAACCGCTGAATCTACAGTTAGCCAATACTGGCAAGCTGGCATGATTACCCCAACAATCCTGTACGACCCGATGCCACAAGCGATGGGTGTACCAGGTGGGTCCGGATATCAAGGCATGGCTGCAACCCTCATTGCGGGAGGGCAGAATCTTTTTAACAAGATTATGCAGGAAATCAACATTGCCATGCAGCAAGAAATGGAATTCCAAATTGGTTACGCCAACTGGGTAGCCAGTGTAGCCGCTGCGATCACAAACTGGATTCCCGCGGGGGGCAGCCCGGGGTGGGTCAACGGTTACGATCTCCCTGGGGGCGGAGATCCTGCGGGGGCATGGGTGAGCGGTTCCGATCTTGCGGCAGCGGGCGTTGCGGATAGTGTCCAAATTGTAGTTGGTGGTCAGTCCCAATATGCCGGGCAATATGGATTGGGATCTGGCAGTGGTCAAGCAACGATTTCAACAACGGCACCATCAAGTGCATTGCCAGCAGATCCTCCTGTTGTCGTTACCACACCAACACCAACAAGTCCCGGGGGGCTTCCAGTGACCATCGATTGCGCTCAAGTTAGCCCGCCATATACAAATGCTGGCTTCGCGCCCGTACAAGACGGCATTGGTTCTATCCAACTAGTACAATACTGTTAGCGTGTAAGTGGAAGTCCACACCGGGCCGGGAGAAATCCCGGCCCTTTGGTGAGCGCAAGACCGACAATCTGATTCGCATCGTCGGTTTCGTGTGGGTGAGCAGCAAGCAGCGCTGCAATCTAGTTTGCAACCGGATTGCCTGCTCTGCCTGCGGTGGCGCCCGTTCTTCGGACAGCTGCTACTGTGACTTTCCCGAATGTCCACCAAGCGATTAGAATTGCCGCCGATGGCAACGCTCCATTTTTACGCGCTTCGCGTCCGCGACCTCTTGGTGGATGCGTCCGGCTCACGGCTTCGATACATATTGGTTGCGTGGCCAATTGCGATTGTCCCCGAAGTATTGCTCTTTCCGTTGTTGTTGTGGGTCCACGCAGAAGTGCCTGCTCCATATATCGAGGATCCGAAAGTGGCGTTGGCTCGTTGGCTTTTCGGTGCGGTCATTGTAGCGCCCCCGATCGAAACGAGTCTCATGCTACTCGTTTACTACCTCCTTCATTTCATAGTTGGGCGAGGTCGGGTGCTACGTGTTCTCCTAGTCGCGGTCCTCGCTGCATCAGCGCATATTTCTCTAGGCGGATGGTTGCACGCTATCGTGGTTTTTTGGCCTTTCCTTGTGATGTCTATCGCATTGGCAGCATGGGAGAAGCGGAAGGTCCGGGACGCATTCATTGTCGTGACTGCAATACATGCGCTAGATAACGGCACCTTTGGCGCAATTCTGTTTGCGGCGTTCTTAGCGACTCCGGCGCCCGCTGCAAGTCCATTGTCGGGGTCGACTCAAACTGACTTGCCCGACGGATCATCTTGCGCATCCTCCTTTCAATGTGCAGGTACATACGCTTGCTTTGGATCACCGCCAACTTGCCGGCAGCCGTTTGCCGAGGGGCACGCATGCAGCTTCAATAAAGAGTGCGCAGGGATAATGCAATGTACCGCTGGTCGATGCGCGGCACCCTAAATCTCAGCCCACCATTGGCCGCATCGCAAATCCGCGCGTGTGGCATCGCGTGCGGGCTTGGGCTCCAGCGCAAGGAAAGAGTGTCAGGCGGCGATTGTCTAACCGATAGCTAAGCGGGGTACTAACTGGGGTCCTTTTGATCGGACCACCCGGTTCCCCGAATGGAC
>Ga0302325_10031115_pt1 | contig 10985 bp, 11 predicted proteins | sample Palsa_T0_2_FD_201948 | JGI IMG/M metagenome (GOLD analysis project Ga0302325, IMG submission 201948) | Peat permafrost microbial communities from Stordalen Mire near Abisko, Sweden - Palsa_T0_2 | ecosystem: Environmental > Terrestrial > Soil > Palsa > Peat permafrost | place: Sweden: Abisko... | reverse complement strand
ATGCGGTGACGATCGACCCATCGATGCTTCGCTACCTGACCGGCGAGCTGAACGTGAAGGGGGCGCCGAACGAGAACTACGCCAGGGAGCTGATGGAGCTGTTCACGCTCGGCGTCGTCAACGCAGCCGGTCAGCCGAACTACTCGCAGACCGATGTCGAGCAGATTGCCAAGGCGCTGTCGGGCTGGCAGATCAACGACAACAACCCGAATGCGGTGTACAGCACCTTCACCCAGGCGCTCTGGTACGACGGACCCAAGCTCATCTTCGGCAACTTCGGCAACTACACCACCGCTGACGTGATCGAGCTCGTCCTCGCCCAACCAGCCCACCCTGCGTTCATCGTCAATGCATTGTGGGGCGAGTTCATCGTCGACCCGCCGGACGCGTCGACGCTCGAGAGCCTGATCAAGACCTACACGAGCAGCGGCTCCCAGCTCAAGCCGCTGCTCAAGCAGATCCTCACGAATCCGGCGATGTTCGCGTCGATCGAGGAGCCGACCATGGTCAAGCCACCGGTCGTCTATGTGGTGGGCGCGATGCGCGCGCTCGGCGTCGGCATCACCGATTCGACCGCTTCTGACTATCTCGACGCGACCGGCGAGCAGCCTTACTTCCCGCCCAACGTCGCCGGCTGGGAGGGCGGCCTCTCGTGGCTGAACACCGATACGGCGCTCGCGCGGTTCAGCTTCATCTCGACCGCGCTCGGCTACACGGAGATAGGCGACGTGCCGGGCGAGACAGCGGCCGCCGCCTACGAGCGCGCGTACACGGCGGTGGGTTCGCCTTGGCTCGCCCCCGGGACGCAGACCGCGATTCGCAGCTTCGCCGAGACGGCGGGATCCTCAGATGCAGAGAAGCGTAAGGAGCGCCAGATCGCATTACGCGCGCTGATGCTCGCCGGCCCCGACGCACAGGTGATGTGATGACAGAGACACGCCGGACCAGTGAGATCCAGGCCCTCCGTTGCGCCGACTGCGCGCGTTCGGACAGCCTCGTAACGAACCTCGACCCAACCTCGAGGATCCCCATCCCGGCCGAGGCGCTGGCCGGGTTCCCCGATGGTGTCCCCCGGCCACCCAGCGGTCACAGCCGGCGCCGGTTCCTGCTTGGCAGCGCCGCCGGAATTGCGTCGATCTACTCGGCAGCGCATCTCACTTGGGAATCGATCTGGGATGCCGCGGCCGCCCAGGCGGCGACACCGGCCCAGAACATCGTCGTCTGCATCTATCTGAACGGCGGTAACGATGGACTCAACGCGATCGTCCCGATCTCCTCGGCCCAATACCCCGGCTACCTCTCGCAGCGCTCGAACATCGCCCGCGTACTCGGGCCCTCGAGTGGATCGCAGGTGGGCACCACGGTGATGCCGGGCACCGGCGCCACGCTGGCGTTCGCCAACCCGCTGGTGTCGGGCACGGGCAACAACGGCGACGTAAAGGGCCTGGACACCCTGTACGGAGACGGCTCGGGCGACGCCGGGTCAGACCTGGCGGTCTTTCCCGCCGCCGATTACACGCCCGCCAACCTCTCGCACTTCGAGAGCCGTGATTACTGGTTCGCGGGCGCGCTCGAAGAGCTCGAGACAGGCTGGCTCGGGCGGTGGCTGGACCTCTATGGATCGGCCAGCAATCCCCTGCAGGCGATCTCGATCGACACCTCGCTGTCGAAGTCGATTCGCACCGCCAGCGCTCCCGTGTGCGCGATCGCCGATCTCTCCACGACCAGCTTCCAGATCACGAACACGAGCGTGGACGCGAACCAGGAGGTCGCCACGCTCGCAGCGGTGCCTGCCGACGCCGCGAACCAGGCGCTGACCCGCTCTCGCGCCATCTACGGCGAGACTGTCCAGGTCTCCCAGCGAGTCAGCGGGCTCGGCGTCGGTCAGCCCGCACCCGGCTATCCGGCGAACTCGGATCTGTCGACCAAGCTCCAGCTCGCCGCGACGTTGCTGGGAGCCGGCCTCGGGACGCGGGTCGTCACGATCGACTGGGGATCCTTCGACACCCACGGCGACGAAGTCAGCTCCCAGGACCCGCAGTTCGCAGTCCTCTCGAGTGCACTCGCCGCCTTCAAGAACGATCTCGCGAGCCGCGGCATCGAGCAGAACGTCGTCACGCTCGTCTACTCGGAGTTCGGCCGGCGGATCATGTCGAACGATTCGCTGGGCACCGATCATGGGGCCGGTGGCCTCGTGCTCGTAAGCGGCTCGAGCGTGCTCGGCGGGCTCGCCGGCGAGCATCCAGGTGTGCAAGGCGACGAGTACGGAAACCTGATCCCGATCACGGACTTCCGGACGGTCTACTCGGCGCTGATCAGCGAGTGGCTCGGCGGGGACCCGACGGCCATTCTGCCTGACGGCCCCTTCCCCGGAATTCAGCGCTACGACGGCGGAACCACCCTGATCAGATGATGCGCCTCACCCGTTACATTGCCTCCGTGGCGGTGATCGCGGTGGCTGCTGCGATCGCCGTGGCGGCGATCGCACCGGCGATCGCACCCGCACACCGGCTGCACCGCGCGTCCCCGCCACTCCCCACAAGCCTCACCGTCGACGAGCAGGAATGGTCGATCATCCCCTCAGAACGAGTCCTCGCTGCCGGCATCGTCCACTTCACGATTTACAACCGCGGGCAGGACGAGCACGACCTGGTCATCCAGGGTCCGGGCGGCAAGAAGGGGCCGGTGTACGTCATGCCCGGACAGTCAGCCACGATCGCCGACCACCTGTACCGGGGCACGTACAAGCTGTACTGCTCGATGTACATGGGTACGCCGCAATCGCACTATGCGATGGGGATGCACACCCTGATCACCGTGCGGTGAGGGGGCGAGTCAGCGAGCCGCCGGCAGCAACGGCGATACAGGGCGGCAGGCCATCCCCCGCTCCTGCGCCAGCCGCTCCAGCATCAGCGCGGTGTCGGCGATCGGAACGCCGGTGAGATGCTCGTCGCGGCTCTCGAAGTCGGCGACGATCGCGGCGAGCGCGGCGCTGTAGCGGTCGCTGTCGTGGGCGGCGAGTCCGTCGATCGCGTCGGCGGCGCGGCCGAATGGCGCCGATCCGGTGCGCATGACGGCGCTTGCAGCATGCGCGGTGGCGTCGTCCTTCTCGACCAGCGCGGCGATCGCGAGCGCGTAGCTCGATGACGGCGTCTCGGCGGGATCGGGGAGCTGGGTCCGCGCGTACGCGGCGGCTGCGGTCGCGTCGCCGGCGAGCACCGCCGCCTTCAGCATCCCGATCAGCCGGCCAAAGCTCGTAGGGGACGCCAGCTCCCAAGATTCCCGGTACAGGCGTGAGGACTCTCGCATCGCCTCGGTGGCGGCGGTCTCCTCGCCCGCGAGCAATGCCCGGTGGCCACTGCCCTCGACGGCTATCGCCTCAAGCAACAGGTCCAGATGCGGACCCGCCGAGAGCGGCATCGCTTCCTCCCTCGCTGTGAACCACGCGCAGCGACACCACGGATCCCGGGTTGACCCCGATCTTCTCGCCGCTGGCGCGTATGGTCAGCCAGGCGAACTGCATGATCGAGCCACGAGAGGCCGCGATGATCGCCGATTCGACCTGCTCGGCCGATCCACTGATCTCATGGCGCTCGCCGGTCACGAGCGTTATCACCGTCGTGTCCAAACGATCACCTCCTGGCTCTCACGCTCGGCCGTTTCACCGGTGTGAGGGTAGCGGCTGCCGTGACGCGAGGAGGCCCAGCTCAGGCACGCGTCGGTGCAACGGCCACCTCCGGGGTCACCGCGAGCCGGCTCGCGAAGATCCGGTCCGCAACCGCCCAGGCCGCGTAGGCGAGTGACCCGACGGTGCCAGTCACCGTCAGCATCACTCCTGCTGCCGCCGTCGCGGCCACCCCATGGGAACCGAGGATCAGAACGGCCGCGGCAGCACCGAGGCTGGGCCCGATCGGTAGCTGCCCGAGGGTGAACATCGCGATCAGCAGCGCCATCGCGTCAAATATGGAGACGTGCACGCCGATCGCCCGCAGGACAAGCCAGTTGCGCGCGATCTGGGCGCAAACGGCGAGCAGCACCAGCAGCACCATCCGGCCGCGGCCGCTGTGCATGGCGGCCAGTCCAGCCCACAGTCCGAGCCGATGCCGCTGCGAGAAGCGCCGCAGCGCGAACACTGCGGTACCGGTGACGGCCACGGCGATGATCGGTACCCACCACGGCAGGCCGAGCGGCGCGATCAGGGTAAAGGAGAAGATCGCGGTCAGCGCCACCTCAACGCTGATGATCGGGACCTCGGCGGCGAGCAGCGCCGGGATCCGGGGGGTGGTCCCGGGAGCCACGCGGCGCAGCGAGGCGATGCGAGCGGCTAGCCCGAGGGATCCATTCAGCACGCTCGCGAGATAACCGACGCCGGCGGCGCGGTAGAGCAGCCTGCGGCTGACCGTACCGCCGGCCGCAAGCACGCAGACGTGCCATGCCTCCGTGCGGGCGAGCAGGGCGAGAACCTGAAGCAGCGCGGCGATCGCGAGCAGCCAGATCGGCGCCGCATGCAGCGCCGCGGTGAACTGCCCGCGACGGCCGGCGAGCTCGGCGGTGAGCGCGCCCGCCACCACCATGAACCCGAGCACGCTCAGCACCGCACGGCGGCGGAGCGACTGCGGCCGCGAGCTGTGCTTGTCGACGTGCAACAGGGCTCCCGGGGCTAGCAGCCCCGGCGACAGGCTCGAGTCGTTGAAGAGCCCTTCATGACTCCCGAGCTTAGACGCTTTAGACCCCGGCGGGCGCGAAGACTCCAAGAGGTCTATGGTGTCCGGGGTGGAAGAGACCGACATACGCGATCTGCTTACGCGGCTCGCGCGCCCGCACCCGTCGGGTGGGAAGGTCATCGAACGCGCGGCGATCCTCGCCGAGGGTGGCGACTTCCCGCAGGTGATGGAGTGGATCGTCGCCCACGCCGGCAAGCCCGATGCCGCGGTCGCCGCAGCTCCGGCGCGCGGTCTCCACGGGTCGCGGATGGGCGACACGGTCAGGTCCGAGCAGCGCACGACGCTCCGTTACGTGCTGCCCGCCGACGCTCTGGCCTGACACCGCCGCGGAGGCCGCCTCACGCGGCCAATTGACGCGCGCGACTCGACTGCGCAAAGATGCGTGGGTGATTCCTTCCTCGGATGCAAGCGGACTCGCGAGCGAGCTCGGCGCCGAGCCCCCGCCTGGCCTGCTCGAGCTGCTCACGCTGGAAGAGCTGCAAGCGCTCGCGGAGAGCTTGGCGGCCGCGAAGCGGCGGCAGTCCCAAGCGCTCGACGGCGCTCTGCAAGATGCGCTCGGACACGTGCCATTCATCTTCCGTGGCGCGGTCGAGCTGATCCTCACGTGAGCGTCGCCCTGGAGACTCGAGCCGAGATCGTCAAGCTGTCCCGGGTCCTCGGCGTCCCAACCGAGGAGCTGGCCTACCTCGCCCGCGCCGCACCGGAGGATCTCCGCGTCATCCGCGAGCAGGCGACAGACGCGCTGTTCGAGGGTGACCGCGACCGGCTGTACAAGCTGGCGCTCGTCAGCCGGATCATTCCCTCCGTGATCGCGGCGAGGATCGCCCGCTGGGCGCTCGGACCGCTGCTGAGCGCGCGCGTCACCGGACTGCTCGATCCCGCGAAGGCCGTCGATCTCGCCAAGCGCCTGCCGCCCGCGTTCCTTGCCGATGTCGCGGTCGAGCTCGATCCCCGCCGCGCCCGCGAGGTGGTTGAGCGCATGCCCGCCAAGCAGGTGGCCGAGATCGCGGGCGAGCTCACGCTCAGGGACGAGTACGTGACGATGGGGCGCTTCGTCGGCTATCTCGACGACGACGTGATCCGGGCCGCGATGGAGCGCATCGACGATCCGAGCCTGCTCAGAATCGCGTTTGTGATGGAGGGCAAGGACCGGCTCGACCATGTGCTCGGCCTGATTCCAGAACCGCGCATGGCGAGCATCTTGAACGCCGCTGAGCACGAGCGGCTGTGGCCCGAGGCGCTCGACCTGCTCGACCATATGAGCTTCGAGCGCCAGGGAGCGCTCGCCGAGATCGCCGCTGCCGAGAATCTGCTCCCGGGCCTTACGGAGGTCGCATACGCCGAGGACCTGTGGGATCTGGTGCTACCCGTGATCCCGGCGATGAGCGAGGCGACCAGGCTCAAGCTTGCTGAGCTGCCGATCGTCGAGAACCGGCAGGCCCTCGCGGCGATCCTCGATACCGCCGGGAAGCACGACCTGTGGGCTGCCCTGCTGCCGCTCGTCGAGCACCTGCCGCCCGGTCCCCGGGACCAGGTGGCCGGGCTGGGAGCAACGCTCGACCAGGCCGTGCTCGAGCACATCGTCGGCCTCGTCAACGACGGCGACCTGTGGTCGATGTTCGTGCCGCTCGCCGCCGACCACATGGACGCCGTCGGACGCGAGCGCGTTGCTCAGATCATCGCCCACGTCGACGTCAGGGTGATCAACGGGATGGCCGACGCCGTCCAGCGGGATGGGCTCTGGCCGGAGCTGCTCAGGATCGCCGGAGAGATGCGTTCCGACCAGCTTCAGCGGATCGCCGATCGTCTGCTGAAGGTCGGCCTCGAGCAGCGGCTGCCCGCCCTGATCGCGGCCGTCGAGCAGACGGGGCTTTGGGACACCGGGCTCCGGATGCTCGGCGAACTCGACCCCGCGCTGCAGCAGCGACTGGCGCCGGTGGCCTCGACGCTCGACCCGGCCGAGCGATCGCGGGTGGCGGCGAAGGCCCGCGATCTCGGTCTGCTCGACGGGCTCGGGCCGATCGCTACTGTGCTGACCGCTCCCTAGCACTCCTTATCGCCGGGTGTAGATCGTGGTGGTGAGAATCGTCCGGTACAGCGCCGGATCGGTAGCACCCGGCGTGTATGTGAGGAGCGGGTTGGTCCCGAGCGCGAGCGCGGCGCTACCCGTTGACGGCAGCGGCTTAGCCGTGCGGTAGCCCGAGAACACCATCGTCAGCGTCCCGTCCGGGTTTGCCACGACGGTCGGGTCATACACCCGCCCCTCGTAGTAGGCCGAGACGCCAAGCGGACTGTCGATCCCCTTCGCGAGATTGGCTTCCTGCTCCGCCGAGGCCGAGAACGTGTTGTCGGTCTTCAGCAGCGGCACCGGCGTCGTCCAGTTCAGTCCGTTCGTGGAGGTCGAGTAGAACACCTGCTCGAAGGAGTCGCTGTCGCCGTCCTGGCAATCGGCGCCGGACATGAACATTGTCTCCTCGCCACGCGTGCCGTCGTGGGTCGGGACGATCGTCCCGCGCGAGGCGACGAACCGCAGCTGGTCGGTGCCGGCCGTGCTGCCCACCGGCGTGTTGTCGGCATTGTTGCCCTGGTAGGTCGGGCTCGAGATGCCGTTCACGATCCCGAGATCGTGGAAGTTGATCCCGTCGGTCGTCCAGGCCGCTCGGATCACCGTGTAGTCCTCGTTGTTCTTGAACAGCGTCTTCGGATTCGTGCTGCCTTCGCCCGTGAGCTGGAGCACGGAGCCGGAGGCGTTGCAGGCGCCCGGCGCACCAACCGTGTAGCCGCCCTGGGTGGTCACGCTCGTCGTGCCGGGCGGGAGGTTGGGAACCGTGCAGTTCTCGAGCTCCGGCGTGCCGCCGGGGCCGGCAGTCGCCGATTCGCCGGCGCAGGTTACAGACGCGATGCCGGACTGAGGCGCCGTCGACGGGGTGGCGGCGCCGTAACCGAGCTGGATCCCCGACACGGGGTTCGGGTCGCTCGGCGCGACGCCGTTCGTGAGGCTCGCTTCCTCGGCCGCGCCCGTGCCGGTATAGCCGAGTGAGCTAACCGGCAGGTTCACAGCCGTCGAGCCCAACGCGTAGGAGACGCTCTTCTTGGCGCTCAGCGTCGCCGGCTCGTAGTAGTTGACGATCTTCTCGCCGTAGATGATGACCTTCGAGTGGCGCGGGGCGCCGGAAACCTCGCGGGCCGGGAACGTCCCGATGATCCCATCCGGCGCCTGCAGGCCCGGTCCGGTCGGGTTGCCCTCGGTGGCCGGATCGGTCACCTCGGCGGTGTCGGGCACCTCAGGGAACGCGGCGATGTTGTCGCCCTGGGTGACGGTCACAGTCTGGGTCCCGGACGCGCCGTACGCGTTGACGGTGACACAGCCGGTCAGCTCAGCTCCGCCATTACCGTTGATCACGGTGCCGCTGTCGTCGCCACCGGCGCAGTGGATCGTGATGTTCGGCGTGGCGTCGCTGACCGCGGCGTGCGAGCCGATGTCGACGACCTCGCCGCCGGGGGAGCCGGTGAGGTTGCTGAAAGGCGCGATCGAAGAGACCCCGATCGTCACACCCGCCGAGGGGTTGGTCTGGTAGTTGGGCACCGTGATCGACTGGCCGCCCACGCCGGTGCCGATCTCGGCCGTGGCCGGACCGGCGGGCTGGACCTCGCTGTCATATCCGAGCGTGCCCTCGAGCGGGTTCGTCGGGTTCGGTCCGGCGTCCGTCGGCTCGGTCGCCGGCAGCGCGGCGATCGGGTCGCCGAGCTCGTTCTGCCGGGTCGGAGTGAAGCTGAGCTTATGGACCAGGAGGCCCTGGCCGAGGGTGTCGCCGCTGACCCGGTTGAGCGTGTACAGGAAGTAGGTCCCGTGGATCTTGATCACGAACGAGTGGCCCTGCCCGTTGTCGTTCTGGATCAGGTCGCCGCAGGTGTTCGGGTTCAGCTCGAGCTTCTGATCGACGAAGTGCCAGGTCTTGCCCCCGTCGAAGGAGTTGGCCACCACCTGCGATTCGTCTGTGTCCTTCGGGCGATAGTCGAAGAATCCGGTCAGGACGTTCGGATCGTTCGGGTTACGCATGATGAACGGGAAGTAGTAGGGCGACATCGGCAGCACCGCGCCCACCGGCTCGCGGGACAGAGAGCCGGTCTCGGGGTTGGGGCCGCCGCTCGTGCAGTAGCCGGACAGCGGACCTGGCGTCCCGGCGAAGCCGGTGTCATACGGAGCGGGGTTGTTGGTAGCACCCGCGACGTCCGTCCCCGAGCCCGGGTACACGGAGAGGTTGGGGTAGCTCGTGGCGGTAGCCGTGTCGGCGAACAGCGGACTCCCCCCGAATGAGAACGTCGGCAGCGAGCGGTCGTACGGAGAGCCGTAGGTCGGATCGCCCTGCGGCAGCGTCCACGGGGCGGGGTTCGACGCGGTCCCGCTGACGGTGTCGACGACCGGGGTTCCAGCGACATATCGGGCACCGGGGCTCGCGAGCGCGCCGGCCGTCCCGAACGCCATCGAAGCCATGAGCACCGCTGCCAGAAAGGCGCTGGAAAGCGAGAGGAATCGGTGCATGTGTGCGTGGCCTCCTGGAGTGCGTGCTCGTCCGCGCGAACCGGGTCGTCGTCGCGGTTTCGTCTCGTGCGGGCCGGCCGTACCCCGGCGCCGGGCGACAATGTAGGTGCGCCGCTGGTCGCAGATGTCAACGCCTTGTTATTTCGGTCGGGTGGCCGTGTGAACCAGTCGGGGCGCGCTAGCGTATGTCCGACATGAGCTTTCTCACGACTCTCAGCATGTACCTGCGCCGCACGCCAAAGCTGGAGCAGCCAACCGACATCTACAACCATCGGGTGACCATGCTCGACGGCGGCGAACTGGACCTCGAGGGCCTGCGTGGCCGGCCGACCCTGATCGTCAACACCGCCAGCAAATGCGGTTTCACACCGCAGTACAGCGGTCTACAAGCGCTTTACGAGCGCTACGGCGACCGTGGCCTGCAGATCCTCGGCTCGCCGTCCGGGGACTTCGCCGGGCAGGAGTACGACGACGCCGACGAGATCGGCTCGTTCTGCCAGAAGAACTACGGGGTCGGCTTCCCCCTGACCGAGCGCATGTCGGTTCGGGCCGATCCGCATCCACTCTGGCGCGACCTCGCCCGCCAGCCGGGATCAAAGCCGCCCGTGTGGAACTTCACCAAGTACCTGGTCGGCCCGGACGGACACCTGATCGCCCGCTGGGCGACCAAGGTCCCGCCCGAGGACCCGAAGATCATCTTGGCGCTGGAGGCGGCGCTCGCGAAGTAGCGCCCGCCGACGTGGGGCGGCAATACTGCCGACCCATGGAACGCGGCGAACCCCAGACCGGCCGGCTGCAGTCGCTCCAGCGATGGCTCTCCGTGTTCGGCAGCGGCCTGCGGTACCTACCGCAGACCGTGACCATGAGAGTGCTGACGCGCCTCGTGACAGACCGCACGCGGCGATCGTGGAAGGACCGCGGATGGTTCGCGCTCTGGGACCGTCTCGCCGCCGGAGGACGGGTCCGAATCCCGTTTGGGCTCGTCGAGAACATGTACCTCTCGACCGCCCACTTCGACCTCGCGGGCGCTCAGGCCCACGCGGTGCTCAGAGGGCTGCATGAGCCGATGGTGCAGGAGGCACTGCGGCGCACGCTCGCGGATGGGTCGACGTTCTACGACGTCGGCGCGAACATCGGCTTCATGTCGCTCGTCGGGGCTCGGCTGGTGGGACCCGCGGGCCGGGTGCTCAGCGTCGAGCCCGAGCCCGAGAACGTCGCCGCGATCGAGGCCAACGCAGCCATCAACGGACTCGACACGATCACCGTGATCGCGGCCGCGGCAGCCGCAGCCCCAGGGCCGGTCGAGGTCATCGGCGTGCGCGACACGCTGTGGACGCGACTGGCAGAGGTGGGCGAGCATCCGCTCGAGCGCGAACGCCTGACGGTCCCCGGCATCCGCCTCGACGATCTCGTCTACGAACAGGGGATCCGCCCACCCGACGTCGTCAAGATCGACGTCGAAGGCGGCGAGCTGCAGGTGCTCGCCGGGATGGCGCGCCTGCTGCGAGACCGCCACCCCACGATCATCGCCGAGATGCACGGCAAGAACCTCGCGTGCTGCGAGCTGCTGCGCAACGCCGGCTACCGGATCGTCAACCTCGACGGCCCCGAGCCGCCCGAGCAGGCGGGCGAGAACGCGCACCTGCTGGCTCAGTTCGACGGTTAGCTTCTGACGGGGTCGACCTCATGGCCCGGGGGGTTTTGGGGTGGCCAAAACC
>Ga0302325_10031114_pt1 | contig 10985 bp, 8 predicted proteins | sample Palsa_T0_2_FD_201948 | JGI IMG/M metagenome (GOLD analysis project Ga0302325, IMG submission 201948) | Peat permafrost microbial communities from Stordalen Mire near Abisko, Sweden - Palsa_T0_2 | ecosystem: Environmental > Terrestrial > Soil > Palsa > Peat permafrost | place: Sweden: Abisko... | reverse complement strand
CATGAACAGGTTGGGGAATCCGGGGATCGCGGTCATTCCCCAGGCCCGAGGGCCTTTCGCCCAGGCGTCGTCGATCGACAGTCCGTCGCGGCCGCGCAGCGCCATCGGGCGCATGTAGTTGTGCGCCGCGAAGCCGGTGGCGAGCACGATCGCATCCAGATCATGGTGGACGCCGTCGGTGGTTCCCAGCCCGGTTGGCGTGATCTCGGCGATCGGCTCGCTGACAAAGCTGGCGTTCGGCTTCGAGATCCGCCGGTAATAGTCGCCGGAGAGTACCTGCCGTTTACAGAACGGTTCGTAGTCAGGGGTTAACTTGGCGCGAAGATCCTTGTCCCGCACCAGGGCTCGCAAACACATCCACCCGTAACGCTGGGCGGCGCGGCGCCGCCACGTCGGCCGGATGACCAGGTCGACCAAGTAATCGGAGCCGACGAATTGCGCGAGCCTGACCGTCTTGTCCTGCCTCGGCAACCTTCGCAATAGCCAACCGACGATGCGGGGTTGCCGCAGTCGCATCGGCATCCACATCACCCACTGCGGCGTGCGGACAAAATGGGTGATGTGCGCCGTCTCGGGTTGTAACGCTGAAAACACCTGTACCCCAGTCGAACCTGCGCCGATCACCGCCACCCGTTTGCCGCGCGCATCGATGTCAGTCCACCGCGCGGTGTGCACCACCGGTCCGGCGAAAGAGTCGAGGCCCGGGAGGTCCGGGATGAACGGGTGGTGCAGGATTCCAGTTGCTGCGATGACGAAGTCCGCTTCGATATCTTCCCCACTCGCGGTGGAGACCCGCCATCGGTTGTCGGCGAGCACTGCCTCGGTGACTTCGCAGTCAAGCCGCAGATGCGATTTCAACGCCAGTGTGTCGATCAGGTCGCGATGGTAGCGCTGGATCTCGTCGCCGGTCGCCCACACGTGTTTCCAGTCAGGCTTAGTCGCGAAGGCGAATTGATAGCCGTAGGAAGGCACATCGCAACGCAGACCCGGATAGCGGTTCCAGTACCAGACGCCGCCGACGTCTGAACCCTTCTCCAGGATGGTGAAGTCGTTGAAGCCGGACTGTTTCAGCACATGAGCGACGGCGATCCCCGCCATGCCGGCGCCGACGATGACGATCCGAGGATCCCGCCGCTGGGTCGTGGCGGTCATGGGAGAACGGTATGCCCGCCGAAAGAATTGCGGCAAGAGCTATGGCCCATCGTCTTCGTCGTCGTCGCGGAGGAGTTTTTCGGGGTGGTGGTAGGTGTTGGTGCGGGGTTGCCCGCGGTCGAGGTGTGGTGGTGGGATCCATTCGGTGTCGCCGTGTGCGTTTTTGCGGGTGGTCCAGCCTTGTTCGGCGAGTTTGTGGTTGGGGCCGCAGGCCAGGGTGAGGTCATTGATATCGGTGACCGGGTGCACGGCGTAGGGGTTGCAGTGGTGGACCTCGCACAGATAGCCCGGCACGCTGCAGCCGGGGAACGAACACCCACGATCTTTGGCGTACAACACAATTCGCTGGGCTGGTGAGGCCAGGCGTTTTGTGTGATAGAGCGCCAGGGCTCTGCCGTTGTCGAAGATGGCCAGGTAGTGATGCGCGTGGGAGGCCAGCCGGATCACGTCGGACATCGGCAGCAAAGTGCCGCCACCGGTCAACGCTTTCCCGGCGCCGGCTTCCAGTTCTTGCAGTGTGGTGGTGACGATGATGCTGGCGGGCAAGCCATTGTGTTGACCGAGGCCTCCGGAGGCCAGGGCCGAACGCGCCAGGGCGAGCAGGGCGTCGTGGTTGCGCTGTCCGAGACTACGGTTGTCGCCCTGGATGGCGGCCTGGGAGGGTGTGCCGCTGACACAGGGAGTCTCGTCGGCGGAGTTGCACATGCCCGGCGCGGCCAGTTTCGCGAAGACGGCGTCGATGGTGGCACGGGCTTCGGGGTTGAGGTAGCCGCTGACGGGGCTCATGCCGTCGATGTCTTGGTGGCCGATAGTGATGCCGCGGCGTTTGGCCCGATCCACGTCGGTGAAGTCCCCGTCAGGATTGAGGCAGTCGGTGAGCTTGTCGGCCAGCTTGGCCAACTCATCGGGCCGATGCTCACCGGCCAGGCGGGCCAACTGGCCCTCCGCTTTGGCGCGGGTTTCGATGTCGACGAAGTCGGGCAGCCGATGCCAGAAGCTGCGGATCACCGCGACGTGGCCTCCGCCGATCTCGCCGTTGCGTTGGGCCTCGGCGGTCGCGGGCAGCACCGGCGGCAGGGGTTCGCCATTCACGGCCCGTCGCTCGCCGAGGTCGGCGGCCTCGTGGATGCGCCGTGATGCTTCTGCGCGACTGATGCGCAACCGGTTGGCCAACGCCGCTGGCAACTTGCCACCCAACTCGGTCGCATCAGCCTGCTCGGCGAGCTGGTTGATCAACGGATGCTCGACCGCGGACAGCACGCGGCGTATCTCCTCGCAGTTCTCCAACAGCGCCAGCCGCTCCGGGGTGGTCAGCGCGTCGCACCGCAGATCCACCGCGCGCTTCAGGTCAGCCTTAAGCACGTCGAAAACCTCGACGACCTCTTCCCGACTGCTAGCACGCATGTTCGAATTATATTGCTGCGCACCGACATCGCGACACGCTGGAGGCGCAGTTGGGGATGAAGTCGCAACTGTGGATAACTGGTGACACTCTCTATCTAAACTCCGGTACCAAAGCGGGCGACCGGTCTTCGGCGGTCGGCAACAGCACAAGAAACGGGACATTTTGGGAGCGAAGCCGCAGCGCGACCAGTGGGCGGAGTGGATCGCCGAACGCCGCCACGGCGGCGATCCAGAACTGCTTCGTCAGGAACTCGAAGGTCTCGCACCAGTACGCGACAAGGTCATCGCCAACGCCCACGTGGCAGCGGGACATACGGTGCTCGACGTGGGTTGCGGCGCCGGGCTGATCGGCTTCGCCGCCGCCGAGGCCGTCGGTACCACCGGGACGGTAATTTTCAGCGATATCTCCGCTGACCTGCTCGAGCGGTGCCGAGAACTGGCCGCGCAGCGCGGACTGCTCGACCAATGCCGGTTCGTGCGGACACCAGCTAGCGACCTGTCCGGGATCGGCGATGAAGCCGTCGATGCGGTCACGCTCCGGTCGGTGCTCATCTATGAGGCAGACAAAGCGGCCGCCTTCGCCGAGTTCTACCGCGTCTTGCGGCCCCACGGTCGCGTCTCGCTCTTCGAACCCATCAACCGCTTTTCCAATCTTTTTGACGGCTACGACTTCGGCCCGGTCGCCGAACTCGCCGCCAAGGTGGGGGAGGTCTACGAAGCCATCCAGCCGGCCGACTCGGATCCGATGCGTAACTTCGACGAGCGAGACCTTGTCTCATTCACTGAGAGAGCCGGATTCGAGGAACTGCACCTGGAACTGACGATCGACGTCCGTCCGTCCCCCCCGCGTCCTTGGACGGCCGTCGTGAACGTCGCCGCTAACCCGCGCGTGCCTACCCTGGGCGAGGCGATGCGCCAAGTGCTCACTGCCGAGGAGGCCGACCGTATGAGCGCACACCTGCAACCGCTCGTCGAGCAGGGCCACGGCACGCGACGGCTCGCTGTCTGCTATTTGTCGGCGAGGCGACTATGACGTTCAACCTCAGACCGGCATCCCGGAGAACATCACCCGGGCGGGATCGTACTTCTGCCGAACGGCGCTCAACCGCGACAGGTTCGGTCCGAAGTACCGTGACGCCGGCTGGTTGGCCTCGAGGTAATTCGCATACCCGCCAACCGAATACGGTTGCACCGCCCGGTGCGCCGTACTGAGCCACCCGACCGCCGCGGACGGGTCGCCGGCGGTCTCGACGTACCACTGCACCAACGACGACTGTCGGCGCCACGGAAAGGCTGTCGATCCCGTCGGCACGTCGGCCAGCGCACCATCGAGCGCGTGCATGATCGCCAGCATGCGACCCGCCCCGCGCGGGAACGCGTCGACCGCCGCCGCGATGCCCTGGGCAGCGGCCGGGGTGATCGCCGTGAAAACGTCTGAGCCGCCGACATATCCAAGCGGCGACGGGTTGAGGTTGCCAACGGCCAGATAGTTCGTCAAGTCCAAGTAGTTGAACGTGTGACTTTCCGTGCCACTCGGCTGGATGCCGACGGCAGAGGTGATGGCGGATGCCACGCCGGCACCCGACCCGGCCGGGCAGGTCGCCAGGATACGACAGTGCGTGCCCATTTGGTCAACAGTGGCATCCGCCAGCGCCCAGCAGCTTCGATCGACGGTACGCAGCCAGCTCTGCCAGCCCACCAGCACCTGGGCGAAAGACTGCGGCGGGAAGTTGAGATTGACCGCGTCGACCTCGCCGGTGGGAAACGTCGCAAAGGTCAGCGAGGTGGTCGCGCCGAAGTTTCCGCCACCGCCGCCGCGCAATGCCCAGAACAGGTCGGGCTGGGAGCTGGCAGACGCGGTGACCGTCTGGCCGCTCGGCAGCACCACCGTGGCCGACCGCAGTGCGTCCGACATCAGCCCGGCGTGCCGGGAATGGGCGCCCAGCCCCCCGCCCAGGGCGTGACCCGCCGCGCCGACCGACGGGCAGGTTCCCGTCGGGATGCCCCGGCCCGCCGCCGCCAGAACCTGGTGCATCGCATACAGACTCGTCGCGGGCGTCACCGTGACCTGACCGGTAGCGGCGTCGTAGTCGATGCCCCCGGGCAGCTGCCGCAGATCGAGCACCATCGTGCCGTTCGCCGTGGACGCCCCCACATAGGAATGCCCACCACCGCGCGGAGCGACCTTGAGGTTGTTCGCGGAAGCGAACGCCATCGCCTTTTGCACATCGGCTACCGACGTCGCGGTAACGACCGCGGCCGGCGTCAGCCCGTTGTAGTTGGTGTTGAAAACTGCTTTGGCCGAGCCAAATTGCGGCGCATTCGGCTGGATCACCTGTCCGCTGATGGATCGGGACAGCCCGTCCCAACCGGAAGCGACCGGTTCACCTGTGGCGCGACCCGAGCCGATGAAAGCGCCGGCGGCCAGGGCTCCGGCGGCGCCGCGCAGAAACGTCTGACGCGAGATCTCACGCGTCAACGTCGGGCTCCAGCGCTGCCATCATGAACTGCATTGTCAACCAGGTAAACCCAAGAACGGCCGTGGCACAGCACGTGTCGACACGCATCGACCGAAACGTAGGCGAACCTTTACCGCGCCGTGTTCTTGACGTGACAGCGATAGACCAATGTTCGATGCGACCGCAGAACATTGAGGGGGTGGGTATGCGTCGCAACTGGATGTTGCAGTTGAACAATCAGCCGTTGACGGTGCGGGCGATGATCGGTCTCGGGTGTCTGATCACGGCAGCCACCGCGTTCTCGACGCCGGGCGAGGCAGATCCCAACGACGACAACTTCATCGACGCGCTCAGCCACGCCGGCATCGAGTACGGCGAACCGGGCAACGCGATGGCCGTCGGCGAGTCCATCTGCCCGATGATCGCCCAGCCGGGCGGTAGCTTCGCGGCCGCCGCATCGGGTGTCGCCCGCCGCGGCATGTCGCCGCAGGCGGCCCGGATGTTCACCACCATCGCGATCCGGACGTATTGCCCCGAGCAGATGGCAAACCTGATGGGCGGCAACCCTTCTGGTCCACCACAATTCCCGGGCGTGACGGGGATTCCGGGGGTCTAGCGCGTCCCCAGCGGGTCGATCGTCCACGCGATATAGACCATCGCGGCCGCGACGGATGCCATCGTCGTAAAGTCAATCCCCTTGCTGCGCACCACCAGAAGCCCGGCACGGTCCTCGGTGAGCGCCAACCGCAGCACGGCGGCGACGCCAACCCCGATGCCGATCAACAGTGCGCCACGGCGCCAGAAGTTGGCCGCCGCCAGGCTGAACGCCATGACGAAAATCAGCATCACCGTCACGATCGGCCATTGCGGGCGGAGCAGGCTGCGCATGCTCACTGTCCTTCGGCCAACTCGACAACATTGGTCAGCAGGAACGCGCGGGTCAACGGGCCCACGCCGCCGGGATTCGGCGATACATGCCCGGCCACCTCCCACACATCGGGATGGACGTCGCCAGCTAGTTTGCCGTCTACCCGGCTGACGCCCACGTCGATCACGGCCGCGCCGGGACGCACCATGTCGGCGGTCAGCATGTGCGGCACGCCGACTCCGGCCACGATGATGTCGGCCTGCTTTGTCAGCGCGGGCAGATCACGAGTTCCGGTGTGGGACAACGTCACCGTCGCATTCTCCGAGCGGCGGGTCAGCAATAGGCCCAGCGGACGGCCGACCGTCACGCCGCGGCCGATGACGACCACGTGCGCGCCGGCGATCTCGACGTCGAAGCGCCGGAGCAGGTGCACGATGCCACGCGGAGTGCAGGGCAGCGGCGCCGACTCCATCAAGACGAGCCGGCCCAGGTTCGTCGGGTGCAGTCCGTCGGCATCCTTGGCCGGATCGACGCGCTCCAACGCCGCGTTCTCATCCAAGTGCTTGGGCAGCGGCAGCTGCACGATGTAGCCGGTGCACTCGGGGTTGGCGTTGAGTTCGTCGATGGTGTCATTCAGCTTCGCCTGGCTGATGTCGGCGGGCAGGTCGCGGCGCAGCGAGGTGATGCCCACCTTGGCGCAGTCGGCGTGCTTTCCGCGGACGTAGGCCTGCGACCCTGGGTCGTCGCCGACCAGGACGGTGCCCAGGCCGGGCGTCCGCCCCGCCGCAGTCAATGCGGCCACCCGCTCTTTCAGGTCGACGAAGATCTCGTCGCGCGTGATTTTGCCGTCCAATGTGATCGCACCCACGTCTTCCAGTTTGGCATGCCTGCGGAGGCGCGCGAGTACGCTCCACCCATGTCCGAAGCCCCGGACGTGCTGGCACCGGCGAAGCTCGGGCCCATCACGCTGCGTAACCGCACCATCAAATCCGCGACCTTCGAAGCCCGCACGCCAGGCGCATTGGTCAGCGACGACCTGATCGAATACCACCGGCTGCCGGCCGCCGGCGGGGTCGGAATGACGACCGTGGCCTACTGCGCGGTGTCCCAGGGCGGCCGCACCGAAGGCAACGGGATCTGGATGCGCCCCGAAGCGGTGCCTGGGTTCCGCCGGCTCACCGACGCGATCCACGCCGAGGGCGCGGCGGTCTGCGCGCAGATCGGCCACGCCGGCCCGGTCGCCAACGCCCGCTCCAACAAGGCCACCGCGCTGGCCCCGGTGCGGTTCTTCAACCCGATCGGCATGCGGTTCGCCAAGAAGGCCACCCGCTCCGACATCGATGACGTGATCGCCGCGCACGCCAACGCCGCCCGGCTTGCCGTCGACGCCGGATTCGACGCTGTCGAAGTGCATTTGGGTCACAACTATTTGGCGAGTGCGTTTTTGAGTCCGCTGATCAACCGGCGCAACGACGAGTTCGGCGGCTCGCTGGAGAACCGGGCCAAGGTGGCCCGCGGGATGGTCATGGCCGTGCGACACGCGGTCCAGGATCAGATCGCGGTGACGGCCAAGCTCAACATGTCCGACGGCGTGCGCGGCGGTATCTCCGTCGACGAGGCGATCACCACCGCTAAGTGGCTGCAGGACGACGGCGGATTGGACGCGATCGAACTCACCGCGGGCAGCTCGCTGGTCAACCCGATGTACCTGTTCCGCGGCGACGCCCCGCTCAAGGAATTCGCCGGCGCCTTCAAGCCGCCGCTGCGCTGGGGCATGCGGATGACCGGCAAGAAATTTCTGCGCGAGTACCCGTATCGCGAGGCCTACCTGCTGCGCGAAGCCAAGCAGTTCCGCGCCGAGCTGACGATGCCGCTGATCTTGCTCGGCGGCATCACCAACCGCGACACGATGGATCTGGCCATGGCAGAAGGCTTCCAGTTCGTCGCGATGGGCCGGGCCCTGCTGGCCGAGCCGGACTTGATCAACCGGATCGCACGCGACGGCGCCGGCGTGCGGTCCGCGTGCACGCACTGCAATCGGTGCATGCCAACGATCTACACCCGCACCCGTTGCGTGGTGACCGGCGCTCCCGACCGGCTCAGCGACGATGCGGGCCGACAGACGGCCCGCTGAGGTGCGAGCCCATCCGACTCAGCGGCCCGCTGAGCTACTGACCCGTCGCCCGTGTCGATCGGAGGCGATCGAACCGCAGCCGATACAGTCGGTGCAGTGAGCCAAGTAGCTAATGTTGGAGCGATGAGTCACGCCGCACCGCCCGCGCTGACAGTCCGGTACGACGGATCACAACGCACCTTCGGCGCAGGTCACGACATTGTGGTTGGCCGCGATCTACGCGCCGACATGCGCATCACACATCCGCTGATCTCCCGGGCACACTTGCTGCTGCGCTTCGACCAGGGCCGCTGGCTGGCCATCGACAACGGCTCGCTGAACGGCACCTACGTCCACGGACGCCGCGTGCCGGTGATCGACATCCACGACGGCCAGGCCATCAACATCGGCAATCCCGATGGGCCGCAACTGGCTTTCGAGATCGGACGCCACGACGGTGTAGTAGGCCGGCCGCCACAGACGACGTCGATGCCGATCGCCAAATCGCCGGCACCCGCCCGGCCAGGACCCGCACCACAGCAGCCACGCCCGGCCTCGGGCCCGAGGCCGCAAGGGCCGATCGGCCCCGGACCGTCGCGCCCGTATCCGGGTGCCCCACCACAGCCTGGCTACCTAGGTCAGCGCCCGCCGGCCTACCCGCCGGGCCCGCAACACCAGGCGCCACCGCCGGTCCGGCAACCCGCGGCCCCGGTGGCTTCGGCTCCCCCGGTGAACCGTCAGCCGAAGACCGAAATGGCACCGCCGGCGATCAGCACGCCACCCGAAGTCGGCAACCTGGCCACCAAGATGATCCAGGCGATCCTGCCCGGCTCTCTCACTCCGGACAAGCCGCCGGGTTCGGCGACAATCGGTCGCGCCAACGACAACGACATCGTGATCCAGGATGTGCTGGCTTCGCGTCATCACGCATTCTTGGTCGACTCGCCGCTCGGCACCGAGATCCGCGACGCACACAGCGTGAACGGCACCTTCGTCAACGGCGTGCGCGTCGGCTCGGCGGTGCTGAACGAGGGCGACGTGATCACGATCGGCAACATCGACCTCGTCTTCACCGACGGCAACCTGATCCGCCGCACCGAAGCCGCGACCCGCACCGGCGGCCTGGAGGTCAACGGCGTTCACTTCCGGATCGACGGCAAGGAACTGCTGGACGGAATCTCCCTCACCGCCCGGCCGGGCACGCTGACCGCGATCATCGGGGGGTCCGGGGCGGGCAAGACCACGCTGTCGCGGCTGATCGCCGGATACACCCGCCCCAGCGCGGGAACGGTCACGTTCGAGGGCCACGACATCCACGCTGAGTACGCGACGATGCGCAGCAGAATCGGGATGGTCCCGCAGGACGACGTGGTGCACCGCCAGCTGACCGTCAACCAGGCGCTCGGCTACGCCGCCGAGCTGCGACTGCCGCCGGACACCAGCAAAGAGGAACGCGCACAGGTCGTCGCGCAGGTGCTCGAGGAACTCGACCTGACCAAGCACGCGGACACCCGCGTCGACAAGCTCTCCGGCGGGCAGCGCAAACGCGCGTCGGTCGCACTGGAACTGCTCACCCAGCCGTCGCTGCTGCTCCTCGACGAGCCGACCTCCGGTCTGGACCCTGCGCTGGACCGCCAGGTGATGTTGATGCTGCGCCAGCTCGCCGACGCGGGCCGCGTGGTGCTGGTGGTCACGCACTCGGTGTCCTACCTGGACGTGTGCGACCAGATCCTGCTGATCGCGCCCGGTGGCAAGACCGCCTTCAACGGGCCACCCAGCCAGGTGGGTGAAGCGTTGGGGACCACTAACTGGGCGGACATTTTCGCCAACGTGGGTGCCGACCCGGACGAGGCGAATCGCCGCTTCCTGGAGCAAGGCGGCCGCGGGAGCCAGTCCCGGGCACCGGCTCCGGAAAGCCCCGCCGACCTTGGCGAACCGGTGCACAGCGATCTGCTGCGTCAGCTCTCCACGATCGCGCGACGCCAGGTTCGACTGGTGATCTCCGACCGCGGCTACTCGGTGTTCCTGGCGGTGCTGCCGTTCCTCATCGGGGCGTTGTCGCTGACGGTGAAGGGCCCGAAACCTGGTCTGGGGCCGGCCGATCCGCTCGGGTTGGCACCCACCCAGCCGCAGTACATCATGGTGCTGCTCAATATCGGGGCCGTGTTCATGGGCACGGCGCTGACCATTCGCGACCTGATCGGCGAGCGACCGATCTTCAAGCGAGAACAGGCGGTCGGCTTATCCACCACCGCCTACCTACTTGCCAAAGTCGCCGTCTTCTGCGCATTCGCGACCACGCAGGCGGCGATCGCGACGATCATCGTCAGACTCGGCAAGGGTGCGCCCACCGCGCACCCGCCGTTCTTCGACAACTCGACGTTCTCGCTGTTCGTCACCGTCGCCGGCACCTGCGTGGCCTCGGCCATCCTCGGCCTGATGCTCTCTGCGGTGGCGCAGTCCAACGAGCAGATCATGCCGCTGCTGGTGGTGTCGATCATGTCGCAGCTAGTGCTTGCCGGCGGAATGATCCCGGTGACCGGCCGAGCCGGTCTCAACCAGCTGTCGTGGCTGACACCGGGACGTTGGGGTTACGCCGCGGGCGCGTCGTCGATCGACTTCCCGGACCTGGTCAAGGTCAAGCAGATTCCAACCAACGACCCGATATGGCAGCACTCCAAGCACATCTTCCTGTTTGACATGGGCATGCTCGCTGCGCTGTCGCTTTTCTACGCCGGCTACGTGCGGTGGAGCATCCGGCTCAAGCGTTAGGGCGTCACCGATCGCGCTCGCTGTCCATTCGTAATCCGTGGGCAGCGGCGTAGGCAAGCGCTTGGCCGATGTCGACCCGCGCGCGAGTCAACGACGCGGTGGTCCATAACGACGGGTCGACGACGGCGCCACGCAGGTCGGCGTCATCCAACCGGGTGCCCGTGGTGCGGGCACCGGTCAGGTCGGCGCCGCGCAGCACCGCTTTGCACAGATCGGC
>Ga0302325_10031113_pt1 | contig 10986 bp, 5 predicted proteins | sample Palsa_T0_2_FD_201948 | JGI IMG/M metagenome (GOLD analysis project Ga0302325, IMG submission 201948) | Peat permafrost microbial communities from Stordalen Mire near Abisko, Sweden - Palsa_T0_2 | ecosystem: Environmental > Terrestrial > Soil > Palsa > Peat permafrost | place: Sweden: Abisko... | reverse complement strand
ACGATTGGTGGATGCCTGATGATCGCGGCCAAAAGCTCTCTTTCATGAAAATGTGGCTCGACCACGTAGGCGATGAACCCTTCAATCTTGCCGCGGAACCCAAATCCCAGGACTATGCTCGCATGGATTTCCCGGTGCTAACGGCAACCGGCTATTTCGATGACGACCAGCCCGGAGCGCTGCGCTACTATCGAGGGCACGTCCATGATGCTCCGACAGCAGCCGTGAGCCAGGGTTATCTCGTGATCGGTCCTTGGGACCATGGTGGCACGCAGGAACCGACGAAAGAAATCGAAGGTTTGGCCATACCCGACGCCGCCGTCATTGACATGGACGCGCTGCACGCCGACTGGTACGACTGGGTGCTGGGGCGAGGGCCCAAACCTGCATTTCTGCATGACCGAGTTGCATACTTCATGATGGGTGCCGACGAGTGGCGATACGCCAAGACCCTGGAAGCCGCATCCTCGGGAAAGGTTTTGAACTTGTATTTGTCCGCCCCGGAGGGTCCGAGGGACCTATTCCACTCAGGCTCGCTTTCGCAAAGCCCGACTGGTCAGGAACCGCCCGCCATTGTTGTGGAAGATCCACACGAACTACCAGAACTCGAAGTCGCCAAGTACGCTGAAAACGACGATCTGAAGAGCCAATTCCGCGGTTTCCAGAAGCGAGCTATCAGCTTTCACTCCGAACCCTTTGAACGCGATACCGAAGTAGCAGGGCAGATGTGCCTGAAGTTGCAGGTAGAGGCGGATGCGCCCGATTTTGACTTGTGGGCTCAGGCATTAATGGTTTTGCCGGACGGTTCCACCCTCAGGCTTGGCGAAGACATCCGCCGCGCTCGATTCCGTAACGGGGCGTTCAAGCAGGAACTGTTGAAGCCGAATCAAATCGTGGAGATACCCTTCGAGTTTTACTGGATGGCGCGAAGGATTCCAGCGGGCGCGCGGCTACGGCTCACCATCGCTCCGCTGAATTCGCCGAACTTCCAAAAGAACTACAACACCGGTGGCAGGATTGGCTACGAGAAGCCGGAGGACATTCGCGTTGCGCACATCAAGGTCTTCCACGATGCCGAACACGCGAGTCAATTAATCCTGCCGCTCGCGGCATCTGTTCCCCCAGCTAGAGGCCAATGAGAATGCCGATAAGACGATCGACGGTTTCGCGTCTTGAATTCCTTCGCCGCGCCAGTTCGGCGGCGATGGCTGCACCCTTTGTCCTCCGGAGCCGCTACCGGCTTTTTGCCGAAAGCAATGAAGAATATCCGGAGCGCGTAGTGCGGCTGATCCGCGAGGAGCTGGTGATTGACATGCTCAATCAGTTCCTGTACCGGAAGGATAAGGAGAGCGTGCTGAAGGACTGGCTGTCCCAGCCAGGTGCTTTCAAACGGTCCGACTTTGAGTTCTTTATGAAGTCGGGAGTGAATGCGATCAACTTTGGTCTGGGCGCATCATCCGTGGATGATGCAGAAAAGCTCTTCGCAAAGTGGAACAGCTTTCTCCTCGACTACCCGCAATGGCTGACGCGGATCAATTCCGGCGACGACTTTGAAAAGGTGAAGACCCAGGGTCGCTACGGCGTTATCTTTGGACTGCAATCCAGCGCGCAGTTCGAAACTGTGGATGCCGTCAATACCTGCTATGGCTTCGGCCAGCGGATTTCACAGCTCAGCTACAACTTCCGCTCCCTGGTCGCGGATGGCGCGTTCGAGCCACACGATGGCGGAGTAAGCGAGTATGGCCAGCAGGTGATTGAGCGTATGAACCAGGTCGGAATGGCCGTGGATCTGGGACACGCGAGTGATCGCACCAAGCTGGACGCCTGCGAGATGTCCAAAGCGCCAGTCATTCTGTCGCACGGAAACTGCCGCGCGCTGAATCCGGATTCCCCTCGCACTTCGACGGATGAAGCGATTCGAAAGCTGGCGAAGCGGGGCGGAGTCATGGGAATTACGTGTATCGCATTCATGGTCAAGGGCACGGAGCCGTTGACCGTAGAGGACGTCGTGAACCACTTCGATCACGTGCGCGACCTGGTGGGAATTGAGCACGTGGGAATCGGGTCGGACGCCGGGGTCGAGAGCAATGATCTGGCAGATCCTCAGATACTTAAGGAGATGCTGGCGAAGGCCGACCCACGCTACCACGTTCATGGAACGCACGAGGTGGTCGCTGGACTCGAAGGACAGAAACGAATTTATGATCTCACCGCCGCTTTCGTCAGACGGAGATACACCGATGAGCACCTTCGCCTGGTTCTGGGCCGGAACTGGCGCCGGGTGTTGGGAGAAATCTGGCATGCCTGACCCTGCCTGCCGCTAGCTCACTCAACCTCTTAGCTTGCTCGCATGCGTTCAGTTCTCTATAAAGAAAATGTCACTCTGTAAAGCCAATACCGCAGTTCCGGGGCCTTATTAAGGACCTTGTGATGTCCGGCGTGACACCTTGCTTGGCTTCGGTTTTTACCTTCAACAGGACCCAATGCTTACGCTTCCTCAGCCGGGTTAGCTGGGTTTGCAGCGATCGATTTTTCGCGAAGCGAGTGCTAGAATGTGCCGCTAATAACAGCGAATGGATGCGGCTGTTTCTACCGCTGCTCGGAGGACATGATGCTCCGTCAATCCCCTGCGCCCGAAAGGCGAAGTAGCACTGTTGTCAGAGCTTGCCTAGGTTTTGTCTTTGTGGTTGCCATCCTGCCGCTTGGGGCTCGCGCGGACGTAAGCATTCCGGATACTCCGGCAGGTCGTACGCTTCGGGCGTTCCTCGATGCATTTAATAGCGGGGAGCATGACCGGATCGCCGCCTATGTAAAGGCATACGATCCGGAAAACAGCGCAGACCATTTGACTTCTTTTAGCAGCCAGACCGGCGGTTTTACACTCGTCTCCATTGTGAATAGCACCCCAGATAAGCTCTCATTTCTTGTTCATGGGCGCGGAGACAACATCGATGCCTACGGAGTCCTGCAGCTTGCCAGCACTGCACCACCACGGGTAAAGCGGATTGGCATCCGTGCCCTACCGCCCGGAGCGAAGCTTGACGACATTCGATTGGATGAAGCCACTCGGCAGAAAACGATTGATGCCATCAGCGAGCGGTTGACCGAGTATTACGTGTATCCCGATGTGGCGGCGAACATGATCCAGGCCATCCGTGATCATCAGAAGCACGGCGATTACAATTTGATTGTGGACGGCAATGAATTCGCTGATGCGCTCATGCGTGATCTGCGCGCTGTCAGCCAGGATCGGCATCTTTTTGTCGGATACGAACCCTTCCTCTTGCCCACCCAGTCCGGCTCCTCTGATGAGCCACGCCAGCCGAGCCCGGCTGATGAAGCAAGGTTCCGCACCATGCTGGAACATGACAACTGCAGTTTCTCCAAGGTTGAGATCCTCAATCACAATGTCGGCTACATCAAGTTCGGTGCCTTTGCTGACCCGAACCTCTGCGGACCTACTGTCGTGGCCGCAATGAACTTTGTGGCACATACCGACGCCCTGATCTTTGACCTGCGCGAAAATCATGGCGGCGATCCCAGTATGGTCGATTTCATGGTTTCCTATCTGTTCCGGGAGCCAACCCATATCAACGATCTCACCAACCGCCACGACAACGAGACCCACCAGTACTGGACACTTCCCTGGATTCCGGGGCCACGCTTTATCGATCAGCCCGTCTACGTACTCACTTCGCACGAAACCTTTTCGGGAGGGGAGGAATTTACCTTCGATTTGAAGACGCAAAAGCGCGCCACCATCGTGGGCGAAACGACAGGCGGCGGCGCCCATCCCGTGCGAGGCATGCCCGCGGGAGATCACTTCACAATTGGTGTTCCCTTCGGCCGGCCGATCAATCCCGTGACGAAAGGTGACTGGGAAGGAAAAGGCGTGGAACCAGATGTGAAGGTCAGCGCTGCTGACGCCTTGACCACCGCGGAAAAACTGGCCGCTGAGAAATTGGTCACCAAGGACAAAGAGCATTGAACGCACCCTACGCACTCAGTATCAAAAGTGGCGGAACTGCGGTTTCTTGGCGGCCTGGAGGTCGAGGAAGCCGCCGAGGCTCTGAAGATATCTCCTGTGACCGTTAAGCGCGACTGGAGATTTGCCAAAGCGTGGCTGCTGCGCGCGATAAACGGGGAAAAGGGCGATGGATGCTGAACGGGCGCGTCGTGTAGAGCAGCTTTACCACTCTGCGCTGGAGCATGAGGAGAGCACGCGAGCCGCATTTCTGAAGACTGAGTGTGGCTCTGACCTTGACTTGCTCCACGACGTAGAATCTCTTCTCGGCTATGACCAGGAAAAGCCTTCTTTGCGAGAACGTCATCGATCACGATCAGCCTGCGATCGGTGGTGTTATCGGCATCCGTGAAGGTGCGACCGGCAATCAGCGGCGTGCGCACGGTCTCGAAATATCCCGGCGTCACGATCTGAAAATCGGCTGCCTGGAACTTGCTCGGATCCGAGAGCGCCTCTTCTTTTCCCCACCGTATTGGACTATATCCACCCACCAGCGGAAAAGGAAAAGTGCCGGTGACGTTCTGTACTCCCGGAATGGAACCTAGCCGCTGCTCTACCTGACGGATGAATGCTGCGTTGCCCTCAGGCGTAGTGGCGCCGTTATTGCCGTTGAGGACAAAGGTGAGGAGGTTGCGTGAATCAAATCCGGGATCGATACGCTGCAGGTCGAGGAAACTGCGGAACATCAGCCCCGAGCCAACCAGCAGAACAAACGAGAGCGCGACCTCCGCCGTGACGACGGCGCTGCGCATGACGCTGCCGGTGCCGAGTCCGGTGTTGCGGCTGATGCCGCGCAGCACGTTCATAAGGCGCGGACGTGAGGCGCGAAGCGCCGGGGTCATGCCAAAGAGAATCGCCCCCGCGAGCCCGGCCAGCGCGGTGAAGGCGAGCACCGATGGGTCGATGGTAATCGAATCCAGACGCGGCAGATCGGCGGGCGCGAGCGAGCGCAACTCCCTGATTCCGGCCCAGGCGAGCGCGAGTCCAGCCAGGGTCCCCAAGGCGGCAAGCCATACAGCTTCGGCGATGATCGGCGACATCAATCTCCAGCGACTAGCTCCCATCGCAGCACGGACCGCCAGCTCGCGATTGCGCAGCGAAGCACGGACGAGCAGAAGATTGGCAACGTTTGCACACGCGACCAGCAGGAGGAAGATGACCGAACCCATGAGGGCGAGGATTGCCGGGCGGACCTCGGCAATCATGTGCTGGCGCATCGGCTCAACCCGGATGTGGAAGTCGGCCGTTCCCAGAATAGGAAACTGGGCGCGCTCCGAAGCGGCCACCTTTTCCGATTCGGCCTGAGCCTGCTCGGGCGTAACTCCGGGACGAAGCCTGCTTATGGCGCGTATGGATACGCCCGTGCGGTTGGCGGCATCATAGCCGAGTCGATTCGCAATCCAGACGTCGGGTGCGGAAATCACCTGAGCGTCCGGCGGAAAGTACAAGTGGAAGTGCGGCTGGAGAACGCCGACGATGGTCAGCCTCGGTGCCTGCGGGCCGGCAATCTGTATCGAGCGTCCAACCAGCGAGGGATCTCCGCCATACCGGCGCTTAAGGTACTCATAGCTCAGGATCGCGTGCACCGGCAGCCGTGGTGGAGGAAGTCCCTGCTGCGCGCCAAGCGGCGGAGCGGCAGGATTCGGGACCGCATCCTCATCATTAAAATCTCGGCCGTAGGCGATGCCGCCACCGAGCAATCGGAATGTGTTGATCGTCACGACTGAAGCGTTGGCCTGCTCAGCCGTCCCGTCCTCGCGCTGCAATGTGAGCGGAAAGGTGAAGACCCCGGCAATGTCTTCAAAGACGGACTTGGTGCCTTCGCGCAGATCAATGAAGTTGGCGTTCGAGAACGGGAAATCGCGGACATTGCGCTTGCGCATATCTGTGCACACAACCACCAGGCTGTCGGGATGGGGGTAAGGGAGGGGCTGAAGCAGCACAGCATTGGTCACGCTGAAAATGGCAGTGCTGGCACCGACTCCTAAAGCAATGGTCAGCGCCGCCGTCAGGGCGAAGACCGGGCTCTTGCGCAATACACAAGCTGCAACTGCCAGATCGCGAAAATCCATCTCACCCGCCTCCGGAATCCTTTGCAGCAAACCGGAAGTGCAACGTTAGTACAAGAAGACGCTCGAGAGCAATTCCTGCGAAGAGCCGTTTGTCACGGAAGGATGGAGCATCCCGACATGGGCTAAAACGGGAGCCTGGAGGCGCGGATGCCATTCGAGCCCTGTGTGAGGGGCAAACCCGAAGTTGCGTCTAACGCGGACTCCGACAACGTTGTCCCGAGGTCGGCTTCGAGGAGACCCCCGTTTGTGTTTCAGGATCAAGGCGCATAATGAGTAAAGACAAAGTCGCTCGCTTTAGTCTTCTCGTGGCAAGGGAAGCAGCTTTTCATAAACGCCGCGTCGCCAGGTTTGCCGTCTTGGAAGTGAGCGAACCCCCAGCCGCCAGTTGCCGCGTACTTTGTTGAGTCCTTGACCATAAACTGAATGTTCGTGGGAGGCCCGGGTACCAAAGATTGGGCACGGCCAAAGACTTTGTTGTTTTCCTCTGATGGGACGTTACGATAATGCAAAGCCGCAATGACTGCGCCGTCCGGAAACGGAAGCTTCCCGTCCCGGTAGGCGTTGATCGCTACATCGTTGCCCAAGACGGCACCTAAACTATTGAGGTTGCCTGCTTCATGGGCCGAGGAGATCCACTTCCAGTCGCGGTACCCGTGAGGGATTTCGGTGACGAAGCTCGGGGCGGGTTCTCCATCCGCATGTCCTAGTGCAGCTGCCATGAGGACGACCAGGCCGGCCATTGTTGCAACTGCAATCAAGAAGAATGTGAAGTGTTTCATAAGGGATCCTCCATTCGGCGCGAATTTTACTCCAATCCAATGGTTTTCGCAGGACTGACCGGGGCCGGGAATTGATAGTTGATGTAAACGTTTGACCGTTGGTCATTGCGTGTTGACGCTCTATGTCACAATCATTGGTAAAAGGAAGTACGCTTTCCCAAGCAAACTGACAGGGATACTCCAAATGAAGCGAGCCGCTCTACCTCTTGTTGTTCTATGGGTTCTTGTTCCAACTGCCACAATTCTGGCTTTTTCAGCCTGCGGCAAGCAGTATGTTGTCTTCCCGTGGGCCTGACAAAGGCACCGATGCATTTGGCATCTGGCACATGAATGCGGACGGCCCACATCCAACGCAGTTAATGGAGGGGGATGACGATATTTTCGGCTTCGAGCCGGCATGCTCAGACAATCAGAATTGGGGTCACTTCTTTAGGTTAAGATGTCGCTGTTGACCGCCGTTAGAAAAGATCAACGCGGATTAGGCGGCTTTCATGGAAAAAGCTGCGGGCCGCCACTAGCTGAGACTTAGGAGAGCACAGATGAAAGAAAGATCTTCCCGATTGGCTATGGCGTTCATACTGCTGTTCTCCTGCGCGGCAGCCTACGCCCAGGACGCGTGCGAACGCCTGACTGCGGCGAAGATTCCCAACACAACGATTACGCTTGCGCAGACGGTTGCGGCGGGCACATTCAACGGTCCCCCCGCGCCGTTTAGCGGCACCGATCTCTCGCCTTTGTATAAGAGTCTTCCGGCATTCTGCCGCGTCGTTGCCGAGGCGAAGCCGACCTCAGACTCCGACATCAAACTCGAAGTCTGGCTTCCGGTCTCGGGATGGAATGGCAAGCTACAAGGGATCGGCAATGGCGGATTCGCCGGACTGATTGACGATATGCAACTCGCTATATCGGTGAAGGCGGGGTACACCGCGACGGCGACTGACACCGGCCATACGGGATCTCCGATCGATGCGGGCTGGGCGATGGGGCACCCGGAAAAGATTATCGATTTCGGTCATCGCGGAATTCATGAGATGACACGCGTCGCCAAGACACTAATCGCAGCTTACTACTCCAAGCCACCGCAGCGCTCATACTTCGCCGGATGTTCCGACGGCGGGCGCGAGGCGTTCATGGAAGCCCAACGTTATCCAGAGGACTATGACGGAATCTTAGCCGGCGCTCCGGCGAACTACTGGACTGCTCTGTTCGCGACTGCAGCTTATGACACCCAGGCCCTGACGATGGATTCCGCCAGCTTCATTCCTCCGGCAAAGATTCACACGATTGCAGCGGCGGTGAACGCCGCGTGCGACGAGGTGGACGGTGTGCACGATGGGATTCTGAACGATCCGCGGCAGTGTCACTTCGAGCCCGCGACGATCCAGTGCAAGGGAGAGGATTCCGACAAATGCCTGACGGCGGCGCAGGTCACTGCGCTGAAGAAACTCTACGCGGGAACGCTTGATTCCAAAGGGCACGTGGTTTACCCCGGCTACCTGCCCGGCGCCGAAGAGGGCCAAGGCGGCTGGGGACTCTGGATCACCGGCCCGGCGCCCCGGAAGAGTCTCATGGCGTTTTTCGGCAACGGATTCTTTTCCGACTTTGTATTCGGGAAGTCCGATTGGGACTTCAAGGCGTTCAATGTTGATGCGGACCTGAAAGCAGCCAATGAGAGAACCGCGCAGGCCCTGAACGCTACAGATCCCGACCTCAAGCCATTCAAAGACCGCGGAGGAAAGTTGGTCCTCTATCACGGCTGGAATGATCCGGCGATCACGGCGTTGAACACGATCGACTATTACGAGAGCGTCATCAAGAAGATGGGGCAAGAAGATGTCGACTCTTTCATCCGCCTCTACATGGCGCCGGGCGTGCAACACTGCGCCGGAGGACCGGGACCGGATTCGTTCGGAGCGGTCGGTGATCTGAACTTCGACAACCCGCAGCACAGCGTGGACGCGTCTTTGGAGCAGTGGGTAGAAAAGGCCACGGCGCCGTCAATAATTATTGCATCGAAGTTCGCGGACCAAGACCGAACGCACGCGAAGATGACGCGGCCTTTGTGTCCGTATCCGCAGGCAGCGAAGTACAAAAGCAGCGGCGATCCGAATGACGCGGCGAACTTTGAGTGCGAGCGGCCGAAGAAATAAGCTGGATTTTCTGGCGACTGAAGGTCGCAACCGGTGAGTTGAAGCAGCTTACGCTTGTGACTTGTCCGTGGTCGGTGGAAAGCTGCGGTAGCAGCGCCGAAGGGTCACGACCACGCGCGGGGACCCGTGGTCAGAGTTTAGGGTATTCCAACGGGCCGTTCCAGTCCTTCACCAGATCGCAGGAAACAGCCACATGGGAATCCGTAGGAAATCGGCGAGTCTTGATATTCGAGTAGGGTGTATCGAGCAAAACTCTGTTCGCGGATAGAGTCTTAAGATTTCTGATCCGGGTTTCAAGGTGAGATTGCCCTGCCCAATCGGATGGCAGCTCTAACTCAGCGCTTCGTTTGTCCTTGGCTGCAAAATCCAATCGAACGTGGATTACGAGTCCGCCGCCGTCCACCGCTGGCTCAAACGTATATTCGAGAACCTGATCCCGCGAAGACTGTGAGATATCGCATTGAGCTGATGGCCACAACCGGCAAAGAACCAGAAAAGAACTCAACGAGCAGAATGCGGCAATCCGCTTGTGGCCACGAAAAAAGTCCCTTGGGCGGGTTACGACGCATGGTTCAACAACCACATTTTGCCTCGCTGCAGGCGCTGAAAAATCACCGCCGTGCAACTTAGGCCGTAGAACTTTGGCTCAAAACCCTGCCAATCTCCCCCACGAGCAAAGTGCGAATCCGGGGCCACGATTGCATCGTGTAGTGCGTGCGACTACGTGATAGCTCACTGGCTCATCGAACTGATGCATTTTGAACCGCTACTGGTACCGCAACATCGAACGAAAACAGTGCCTATTGCTGCGCCACAGGATCAACGCTTATGCTCCCGCCTTTGTTATGAATTGCCCTTCACTAGAGTACCGCTGACAAATGTGTCCGCGTCCGTCTCAATGGCTAGCAGTTCCTTCCCGCAGTCCACGAGTGCCGGACGTAGATTTGTTGGCTGTCGGAGTCCACGTCGGCCCACTGGGCCAAGGACCTCGGGCCGCTGGCAGACCGGTTAGCGATTCCTGCTGTGCGATGGGCCCCAGGAACACGCCGTCCTTGTCAGTCTCAATCCAGCACAACTGCGCGCCACTGGCCTGATAGATGGACAAATCGAAAACGCGGGTTGCGCCGTCGATTTTGGCCGAAAATGGATTTGGCGTCGTATTCGATTTTGACATCGTATAGCGCCCAGGATTCGCTGGGTCCGCTAGCGGTGTACCCGTGAACGAACCGGTCGTCGTGGTCACGCCCAAGCCCAACGTTTCGAGCGGGTCGCTGACCAAGCCTTTGGTCAAGCTCAAAGCGCCGCCCGATGTCATGGTCCCCTGCGCGAGCAGATCGAACTCAAGGTAATCCAGACTCGTGTTCGAGCTAAAGCTGTTGAAATTCTGCCATCCAACGGCATAGTTGCCCTTGAAGTCGGCAACTGTGGTTCTAGCGTCGGTTTGCGGTGTTACCACGCCGATGCCGCTGGCAAGGATCGGGTCCGTGTCAAGGAACAGAGCGCCTCCGAGGTCGCTGGTGGTGTTATTGGGATCGTTGATGTTGAGATTGGGGTCGACCATGTAAATCTGCAACGTCTGAACGTCGCCGAAGTTTCCGGATCCGATGGTGAAATTGCCATACCCGTTGATGCCGCTGCTCTGGAGCGAATACGTACCGGAGATCGAGGCATCAAGCGCTTGGACGCCATTGTCCAGTTCGTTGTCGTCGGCCGTGCCCGAGAAGTTTGCAGGATCGGCGGTCGTGTGGCTGGTGGTAAACAGGCCCGCCGCGGCGTATTGCGAGGCGAGCAAGTCGCCCGCTACGCCGAATATCGAAGCGCCGAGCGAGGCATTGTTGAAGTTAGCCGTACCCTGGCCAAACGCAGAGCCGACCATCGAATCGTGAGCGTCCACGTCGATGATCCGGAGAACTTCCGGACCTACCCCATATGAGGCAAAGGTCACCGCTGTGGCACTAACC
>Ga0302325_10031109_pt1 | contig 10987 bp, 7 predicted proteins | sample Palsa_T0_2_FD_201948 | JGI IMG/M metagenome (GOLD analysis project Ga0302325, IMG submission 201948) | Peat permafrost microbial communities from Stordalen Mire near Abisko, Sweden - Palsa_T0_2 | ecosystem: Environmental > Terrestrial > Soil > Palsa > Peat permafrost | place: Sweden: Abisko... | reverse complement strand
CCATGATCGCGACGGGCGGCTCCATACGGGAACCAGATGCAGCACGTTTTCTTCGTCTTACCGAAGACGAGAACCAGATGGAAGTAGACAAAACATCATAGGAGATGAGATGAATTAACCACGCTTCTCTCGGCGGTAGGCTCCACAGGGAGACCTTTGGAGTAGACAGGGCACAGGCTGTTCATATTTTTGAGGCAATGCGACCTCGTAAAGGAGATTAGTCAGACCTGTGAACCGCAGCGCCACCGTAAGGCCGAACTGGACCTTGAATAGGAGAATGGTGACCGCCAGTAGCTGAGTCACTCGTCAGCCCAATCCGTAATGGCTCCCTTAGCACTCACACGATTCTTATAGTCAGTCAGGCTGTACATTGGCGCATCTCCTTTTCTCTCCGCAAGATCGCGATTTCGAGCCGCACTGTTAGACTGGCGGCGACAGCCCACTCTTTTCTCGTTGCAAGTCGGGGAACCCATTCGGTATGCGCGATGTTTATTTGCGTTAACTCGCCGCCAAAACTTCACGCCGGCCGCGCTACCGGCCGCGCCCCCTCGCTTCGTGCCGGACGTGTTCACTTGATGACGCCGAGCACTACAGCTCTTGCTATTTTAAAGCACCATGAACCGTTGGAGGGCGGGCTCACGGATCGATGAGGTCAGGCCCATGAATACCAGGGGCGCCATCCCCGGCGCAACGTCGGTCAGGATCTCCATGGGCAGCGTTCCTCGTAGGTGGTCGTGCGTTTTGCAGTCTCGATCAGAGTGGGATGATGAAGCTCCATAAGGGACGTCTTGGCCCCGGATCATCCGTTTGTTTCCGGGAAGCCGACGGCGAACGACCAACCTTCGAATAATGTGAATCCCCCAGGACCCCCAGGTTGATCGCAGGGGACGCGATGGGCTCGAACGTGAGCATACGATGTACGTCCCGAAGCGGGCCCCACGCCTGCTACGAAAAAGACGAATACGGCACCGACGAAGGACCAGAAGTCGTTTTCCATGCGATACCCAACGCGTGGGTTCGGTCAGGGGTTTGATCGGTCGGAAGAAGGAACTTGTCAGCCGAGTCTACGAGCGAGTGAATCGCCTCGGTAAATAGCAGCAGGTCGCTCAACTCCTAAGTAAGTGCCGTTCGGGATTCAGGTGGGTGTCCTTGAACCGAGTCGGATACTTCAAACCGAACCCAAACATTCGGTCCAAACCGATGTGGGCGATCCAGATGAGCGAGAGTTTCAAGACCGTTTGATGATCCAATCCGAAAGCGTAAGCCGCAAACAACAAGGGGCCGACATACGTGTGGACCGCATTGTAGGTGGTCGCTCCCAAACGGACGCTGACGGCGGAGTCAATCATGGAGAGATCGGGCACAAGGAAAAGTACCGCAAACAGAAGCCAACTGCCGTGGCTCCAATGGTAGGCGAAGAGACTCAGAGCGAAGACGGCGGCTCCTTCGAGACGTAGCAGCGGCCGAGGGTTCATGTCGGGTACGTGCCTAGCAAATTGTGGACGCAGCTGACCGCCAGAGCCCCGTCACCGATTGCGAAAGCCACCCGCTTGGTAGTGCCGCTGCGGCAATCGCCACTGGCAAATACTCCCGGCAAGCTCGTTTCGAGCGCCTCGGGTAACCGCTGTTGCTTCCAACTTTCTAACTTTGCGACGGCCGAACCCGTCAACGCAAAGCCCTTGTCGTCGCGAGCCAACTCGGCCGGCAGGAAATCCGTTCTCGGTCTGGCGCCGATGAAGATAAAAACACCCGTCGTTTCCTCGCGAGCAACGTTTCCATCGTCGTCGCGCAACTGAACGGCTCCGATGTGTTCCGTGCCTTCGATGGACGTTACTTGGGTATGGTAGCGAACCTCGATCCCCGGATTTGCCGCCACCCGATCACAGAGATATGACGACATGCTCTTGCGCAAATCACTACCGCGCACCACGAGCGTAACTTTTCGCGCGTACTGCGTGAGGAACATCGCTGCTTGCCCGGCTGAGTTGCCCCCGCCGATCACATGCACCGGCCAGTTCCTGCACATCCGTGCCTCGACCGCCGTGGCATTGTAGTAAACACCGGAAGCGAGCAAGTCATTTGATCCTTCCACTTCGAGCAAGCGGTAGGAAACACCCGTGGCGATAATCACCGTTTTGCTGGTAGCAACGTCGCCCTCGCTAGTACGCACTTGGTAAAGACCGCCGTCACGCTTCAATCCCGTCACATGGCAAGGCGCTACGAACTCCGCGCCGAACTTGAGCGCCTGCAAATAGGAGAGTTGCGCTAGTTCGCGTCCAGTCACGCCATTGGGGAAGCCCGCGTAGTTTTCGATCTTCGAGCTGGAACCGGCCTGTCCGCCTGGCCCGAGTCCGTCGAGCACCAGCGTCGAGAGACCTTCGGAGGACCCGCATATGGCCGCGCCTAATCCCGACGGTCCGGACCCGAGGACGACGACATCATATGTTTTCTCAGGGAGACGGTGACGTACGCCGATATTTTCCGCCAGTTGCGTCAAGCCGGGAGAACGGGAAAGCAGCTTCTTTCCGCAGGTGATCATCGGATAGTGGAGGTCATCGCCAGCGATTTCCCGGATTCGCGTGGCGTTTTCTTCCTCCGCAATGTTCATCCAGTGATGCGGCACGCCGTTGCGAAAGAGGAATTCGATGGTTTCCAGGGTTCGCTTGTCGTCCTTAGCCCCGTATACACGCAGCCCCTGGAAATCCGTCGCCATCAGCAACTCGCGCCGGCGTTGAAACGCTCGCCAAATACGCGCTCCCAAGGTCGGCTGGCGCACCAACACCTCACGGACTTTATCGGGCGAGATGCGGATAGCTTCCACCTGGGAGATAGCCTCGCAGGAGGCGGCCGCGCGTCGCCCAGTAAACAAATCAATGTCACCCGTGAATTGCCCACCCCGGAGGCGAACCAGATAGGTCGGCTCATCCGTCGAAATGTCAATAATGCAAACTTCGCCCGAGAGGATCACGTAGCAGTCAAACGGCTGGGCGCCCGCCCGGAAGAGGTCTTCGCCTGGTGCGAACGAGCAGCGTGTGCCGAACTCCGCACATTCCTCCAACTCGGCCGCAGAGAGAACCGGAAAGGCCACCTTGTCCTTCATCTGGTCGGTATGGAGTTGATCTGGAGTGTGGTTCATCTTTTGTTTATTTACCTGATACGGAAGCTGTTCCAACTGCACGGGAAGCTGATTTGGCGGACGAAGCCTCCGTACATTGCACGTTTCCCGATGCACCGCTTCCGCTGTTGCCGATCGCCATGTTCATAACCAACCCCCGGCAAATCCCGCCAGCCACAAGCCTCGAACGATGTATGGCAGTTCCGCCTCAATCGCCAGAAGAAAACCGCTGCGATAGTTTTCAATCACCAACACAATCGGACCTTGATTAAGCCCGTAATGCCACGACCATACCCACCAGCCATAGGGATTGCCGGGCCAAATCCCGAGGGAGCGATACTGCTACCACCCTCCACCAAGCGCGTTGTAAAGCTGAACCAGCGACAACGCCTCCTGCTGCTCCGCCGTCTGCAGAGTGAGCTGTGCGCTGTAAAGGTTCGTGTCATTTGTAAGAACTTCGAGATAACTGGTCGTGCCCGCGTAATACAAAAGGCGTGCCAAACGAACGGCGTCGCTGGCCGACGCAACTAGTTTCTCCTGCTGCTGGCGATAGTCTCGCGTCGACCGGTAAGCCACCAGCGCATTGGACACATCCCGTAAGGCGCCGATAATTGTCTGTTGATAAGTGTCGGTCAGTTCCTTGTGCTCAGCCTCTGCCAGCTTCAGGTTGCTGCGCAGTTTCCCGCCATCGAAGATGGGCTGGGTCAGGCTGCCGATCGCGTAGTAGTAAAGATTTTTTGACTCGACCAGTCCTTTCAACGCGTCGCTCGAAATACCCCCCGATCCTGACAGCGAAATCGTGGGGAAAAACTGGGCCCGCGCCACTCCGATATTGGCATTCGCCTGCACTAGGAGCTCTTCAGCGCGCAGAATATCCGGACGCCGCTCCAGCAGTTCAGAGGGAAGCCCCACGGGAACCTCCACCGGATGCGGAACATCCGCGATCACTCCCCCGCGCGGTATGCTCTCTGGCACATGTCCCAGCAAAATGCTGAGACCGTTCTCCTGCTGCTGGATCTGCCGCTGAAGGTCCGGAATCTCCGCCTGCGCAGTGAAGAACAATTCCTCTGCCTGCCGCACATCCGCCAGCGTGCCGCCGCCGCCTTGCTCTAATGTTGTCGTCAAGTTAAGCGACTGCTTGCGATCCTCCAGCGTCTTGAACGTAATCTCTAGTTGCGCATCCAGCGTACGCAACTGGTAATAAGAGGTAGCCACGTCTTCCACGAGCGTGCTGAAGGTGACCTGCTGTGCCCATTTGTAGGCCTGAAGCTGTGCTCGTGCAGATTCCGTCTGCCGACGGTAATAACCCCAAAAGTCCAGGTTCCAGGACGGCGAGATGCTAAAACCACCCGAGGTTATGTACGAGTGTCCCTTGCTGCCACTACCTGAAGAAGTGGAACTTCCGCCTAGTAGCCCAGCCGGCAGGCCGAGAGCATCCATACTGGCCCCCGCGCTCAGCGACGGATATTGCGCGGCCCTGGCAATCCCAACCTGGGCCTCCTGTTCGAGCACCCGATCCGCGGCAATCTTGACATCGAAGTTGTTCTTCAACGCTTCAGAGATGAGTGCCTGTAGAACAGGATCCGTAAAAACGGTGTCCCACTTGCGTGCGCCTAGAGGCTGGCCCTCGCCGACGCCCGTTCCCCCGCGATAACTCGCTGGCGCATTCACCACCGGACGTTTGTAGTTAGGACCAACCATGCATCCGGCTGCCAATGCGAGCATGGCAACCAGCGAAGCGATACCAACCCGCCTCACGCTTTGCCATCCTTCAATGCAGGGCTATCTTTGTCCGAAGAACCATTCTTCACTACCGGACCAACTTTCACCGCCGAACCGTTTTTCACAGCGAGATCATCCTTCTTAAGAGCCGGGCCGTCGTTCGCTGCAAAATCTATCTCTGAGCAGTGCTGGTCCACACTGCCGCTGTGCCCCTTGCCTAGAAGACCTGATACGCGCTCTGCCATCGAGAACGTAACCGGAACCAGGAAGAGCGCAATGCTGGTCGCGGCCAGCATCCCGCCAATCACCACCGTGCCCAGGATCTGCCGCGCCACGCCGCCCGCGCCGGTCGCGACCCAAAGCGGAACGCACCCCAGAATGAAGGCGAAAGCCGTCATCAGGATCGGGCGGAATCGCAACTTCGCCGCAGCCATCGCCGCGTCGCAAATCGATTTGCCGCCTTCAAACTCATTCTTAGCGAACTCGACGATCAATATCGCATTCTTGGCTGAAAGCCCGATCAACATCACAAGTCCTATCTGCGCATAGACGTCGTTCTCCAGATGCCGCAAGGTCAATGCTAGATAGGCTCCCAAGATCGCCACCGGAGTACTCAGCAGAACCCCGAATGGCAAAGACCAGCTCTCATACTGGGCCGCCAGGATCAAGAAGCAAAGCAGAAGCGAGATCGCAAACACCACCCATGAGGGAACTCCCTTGGCCGCCTTATTCTCCTGATAACTCATGCCCTGATATTCGTAGGCCATTCCTTTCGGCATGGTTTGCGCGAAAGTCTGTTCCAACGCTTTCATCACCTGTCCCGAACTAAACCCTGGCTTAGCGTTGATGGTGATCTGCGCCGCCTCGTACTCATTGAAGCGAGTGGTGAACTCAGCGCCGGTAGTGCGCCGCACCGTAGTGACCGCACTCAGCGGAACGCGGCTTCCGTTGGCCGCCGTAACATAAAAGCGCCCGATGTTTTCGATATGTGTGCGCACATTGCCTTCGGCTTCGACATACGTCTGCCACTGACGGCCAAAGACGTTAAAGTAATTCACCAACGATCCACCCATGAACGCTTGCATAGTCGTATAAACGTCGCCGAGATTCACCTGCTGCTGCGACACTTTCTCTCGATCCACATCCACATACAACTGCGGCGCAGCTGGAAAGTAGGTAGAAATTGCGGCGGCTATCTGCGGAAGCTTCGATGCCGCATCGAGAAACTTTGCCAGGTTGCCCGTAAGGAACGCCGGATCGCTGCCGCCCGACCGGTCTTCGAGCACGATGCTCACGCCGCCAGAACTCCCTAGCCCTGGGATCGCAGGAGGAGGAAACGAAAATGCGATGCCCTGTTTTACTCCACCCAGCGCGCGGGCCAGGTTCGCCTGCAAGCCTGTAAACCGTTGCTCCTTGGTCTTGCGCTGATCCCAAGGTTTGAATCCCACGAAGAAGAAGGCATTGTAGGTGCTCTGCGTCTGGCTCAGCAAGCTAAACCCCGCGACCGACGTCACGCTTTCGATACCCGGCACCTGATTCAGTGCGTCCTCAACGGACTTCGCCGCCTCGATCGTCCGCTGCAATGAAGCACCCTGCGGCAATTGCAGGTTCACGTACGCATAGCCCTGATCTTCGGTAGGCAGAAAACCTCCCGGAAGCCTTGCCCCCAGCAGCACCACGGCAGCGCTCACAACCAGCAGCAGCACGATGACAATGGCAAACCGCCGCACTAGCATCCCCGAAGTCTTCACATACCCCTTCGTCACCCATGCGAACGCCCGATTGAACTTGCCGAAGAGCCAAGCCAGAGGTCCTTTTGATTCCTTCTTCGGTTGCAGCAACAGCGCACAAAGTGCCGGGCTTAGTGTGAGCGCATTAAACGCCGAGATGATCACCGAGATCGCGATCGTCACCGCGAACTGTTGATAGAGCCGCCCCGTAATACCCGGAATAAATGCCGTGGGCACAAACACTGCCGTCAGAATCAAAGCGATCGCGATCACCGGGCTGGACACCTGCTCCATCGCCTTATACGAAGCGTCGAGCGGACTCATGCCCTCTTCGATATGCTTCTCCACCGCTTCCACCACGACGATGGCGTCATCCACCACCAGTCCGATTGCCAGCACCAGTCCGAACAGGGAGAGCGTATTGATGGAGAATCCCAGCAAAGGAAATACCATGAACGTGCCAATCAGGGCCACCGGCACCGCCAGCAACGGAATCAGAGTGGCCCGCCATCCTTGAAGAAAGATGTAGACCACCAGAATCACCAGCGCCAGCGAAATCCCCAGCGTCACCAGGATCTCGTGAATGCCGGCATTCACAGCCGCCGTGGTATCGAGCGCCACGTCAGACCGCATATCCGCGGGGAACTTCGCGCGGAGTTCCTCCATCTTCGCTCGGACGTCTTTGGCGCATTGCACCGCGTTCGATCCCGGCAGCTGGTAAATAGCGAGAATCGCCGACGGCTCGCCTTTGAAACGCCCCGCGATATTGTAGGTCTGCGCACCCAGTTCGATCCGCGAAACGTCGCGTAGATGCAAGACGGAGCCATCCGCATTGCTGCGCAGAATGATATTGCCAATCTCCTCCGCGCTCACCAGTCGTCCCTGCGTTCGTACCGTGTTAGTGGACTCCTGCCCTTTCGGGACGGGCTCGCCGCCAATCTGCCCCGAGGGATTCACATTGTTCTGCGTCTGGATGGCTGCCGTAATCTGCGGAACTGTAACGCTTAGTTTGGCCAACTGATCCGGATCCACCCACACGCGTAGCGCATATTGGCCTGCTCCAAACACCTGCACGCGAGACACGCCCGGCACGCGCGTAATCTCATCCACCAGATTGATGTACCCGTAGTTGGCCAGGAACACGGCGTCGTACGTCGCATGCGGCGACGATAGCGCCAGCAACATCAGCGGCGAGTACTGCGACTTCTGTACCGTCAGCCCTGCCAACAAAACCTGCGCCGGAAGCTGGCTCTGCGCCTGGGACACGCGCAGCTCCGACAGTATTTGATCCGTGTCGGCATTGGTTTTCACATCGAAATCCACCGTGAGTTGCGTCAAGCCATTGCTCGCATTGACCGACACCATGTAGCTCATGTTGTCGACGCCGTTCATCTGCTGCTCGATCGGCGTAGCGACTGCCTGTTCGAGCGTTCGCGCGTCGGCGCCCGGATAGATGGCCTGTACGAGAATTTCGGGCGGCGCGATGTTGGGAAACAGCGCGGTGGGAAGACTCAGCATCGACACCGCACCCGCGATCACCATCAGGATCGCGATCACGATGGCTACGATGGGCCGCCCGATGAAGAAGCGCGACACCGTTACTTAGCCTTCGACTTCTGCGCCATCGCAGGCCTCACTGAGGCCACTAGCTTTGCGCCGGGCTGCTGCGGATCCACCTTCATACCGTCCCTCAACTTGTCCAGCCCCTCAGTAACTACCTCGTCACCCGCCTTGAGACCGCTCGACACCACCACCTTCTGTCCCTTTTGCGGCCCCAGCTGAACTGTTTTTACATGCGCTGTGTTGTCCGGCGTCACCACCACCACTTGGTCCAACCCCTGCAGCACATTCACCGCCCGCTGAGGAATCAGGACTGCGCCCTGCAGCACCTCCGTCTCCGCCGTGACCCGTCCAAATTGCCCAGGCCTCAGCAGATTCCCCGGGTTTTCAAAGCTGGCCGCCAGCTTCAAACTCCCCGTCTGCGCGCTCACCGAACGATCGACAAAGATGATGCGCCCTTTGTGCGGATACACTTTGCCATTCGAAAGCGTTAACGTCAGCGGAATCGCATTCCCACTACTCACCAGATCGCCCCGCCCGCTCATGCGCAAGCGAGTCGAAAGCGCCAGATACTCCTGTTCACTGATGAAAAAATAGACCTTGATGGGGTCCAACTGTGACACTGACGTCAGCACGGAAGTGGTTCCTACCAGGCTCCCTACCTGCAATTGCGCCAGCCCCGCCACCCCGTCGATCAGCGAACGCACCTTGGTGAATCCAACATTCAGCTCCGCCGCCTCCACATTCGCCTGCGCCGTCGTCACCGCTGCCTTATTGGCCTCCAGGGTCTTAACATCCGTATCGAGCGTGCTCTGCGCCAGCGCATGCGCCGCCGCTAAGGGTGTATCGCGCTTCACGTTGATCGCCGCCAGTTCCATCTGCGCCCGCGCTTGCGCCAAACTGCCCGTAGTCTGATCCGCCACTGCCTGCAAAGGCCTTGGATCAATCTCAAAAAGCACCTGGTCTTTTTGCACCACGCTGCCCTCGGTGTAGTTTTGCCGGACCAGATATCCGGCTGCCTGCGGCTGTATCTGCGCATTCACGTAGCCGTCCATCGTCGCCACCCACTCGCCCGTCACCTGGACGTTTTCACTGGTCGCCGCCACCACTGGCACTGGCACCGGAGCTGGCGCGGCTGGCCCGGTCGCGCGTTTGCATCCTGCCAGTAGGAGCAGACATAGAGGAAGAAAATCTTTGAGGTTCATTTTCATTCGATCCTTTGTGTCGAGGCTGTGTCCTGGTCAATGTCAGCCAGGCGCCGGATTGCAGAGAGAGTAATTTCCCGTTCCGCCGGGCTAAGTTGCTCCAGAATCCCGGTACAAATTCGAACTTTATTTTGAAAAAGCGCGTCGTGACGTTTCAGCCCTCTTCCGCTCAGTGAAATAAGAACCAGACGCCGGTCATGCTGCGACCTACTGCGTTTCACTGCACGCTTCCGCACCAGTTTGTCGGCCGTATGACTCGCCGTAGACAGAGTTACGGACAGTTCTCTGGCAAATTCACCCATGCTCCAGAGCGGCTTGCGCCCAAGCAGGTCCAGGGCTCGGGCCTCGTGAAGTGTGGTGTCAGGTTCGGAGCCAAGGAGCGCGCTGGCAAGAATCACTTCCGCCAGCTTTGCGATACCGGCGCTAAGTTCGCGCGCCTGGGTACCGAGCAAGTCCGCTTCAGCCGGTGCGCAAACAATTGCTTCGCTCTTCATTTCCACGCTCATGGACGATTTGATATGCACAACAGTTGAAACTTCGAAATGTTCTCTATACTAGGCACTCGCGGGGCCCATGTGCTTTTGAAGAGGACAAAGGCCCTGCGGACTCTACGTGGGGTGAAGTTCACCGATTTGCAAGGAACCATGACCTTATATGGCCGCTTGACCTGATATGGCCACTTGGTCGGTGAAGTAGATGAGCAGAGACCAGCCGCAGGGGGGAAGCTGGCAGGCGATGCTCAGAACCATTTACAGAACAGGTTTGACTTCCTTGGGCATGAAGTCCGCGCCCTCAACTCTGTATAGGTCGCAGTAAACGCAAGAGTAACCCGCAAGCGATCCTTTGGCGGCTACAAGAACGAAGTCTCCCTTGTCCTGAGACCAGCCTGATCTCATCGATTTTGAAAATTCCTTGTTGAGCGGCCGGATACAACAGTTGCATGAAGGCTGCGACTCCATCGGCGCCGTTGGCGTCGTGGCGAATGAATGATCTCCAGCGAAGTATTGCGGAATCCTGCCATGGTCTCCCGTGACAAGAACAGCATTGTAGACGGGCCGATGCTCGCCCGGGCGATTGTTAGCCAGCATAACCGGGTGTATTCGGTTCGCTCGCCATTATCAGTGGAACCAGTTCAGAGCCTTGAGGTGTGCTCCAGTCCTGAACCAGTTCCGCAATAGCGGTGTTGGTCGTCGTCAGCACTACTCCTGCCGTTGCCATTCTTCGGCGGGCTAGTTCTTCCTACCCGTAAAAAGCAGATCCAGAAGCATCCAGAACAGCCAACACATCGAACCCCTCTTGGACGGCGCTGACGGCCGGAAAAATCAGGCAGATGTCCGTTGTGACAGCTGCCATGATGAGCTTCCTGCGTCTGGTCGCGCGGACGGCGGCGCTAAAGTTTGGGTCGGCCCATGCGTTAACAATCCCGGTACGCTTGACTCGATTCTTGTAAGCCTCTGGCAACGCTTGCTGCAGCGCGGGCGCAGTTTGCCCTTGGGCGTGATCTTCCTGTCTGGTTGTTAGGACTACAGGCATGCCATAGGCCTTCGCAGCTTTTGCCAGCATGATCGCGTTCCGAAGGGACTCATCCGAAGACATGTTATGAACAAAAGTCAGGGTTCCCACTTGATGGTCGATCAAAACAAGTGCGCTGTTTT
>Ga0302325_10031104_pt1 | contig 10988 bp, 11 predicted proteins | sample Palsa_T0_2_FD_201948 | JGI IMG/M metagenome (GOLD analysis project Ga0302325, IMG submission 201948) | Peat permafrost microbial communities from Stordalen Mire near Abisko, Sweden - Palsa_T0_2 | ecosystem: Environmental > Terrestrial > Soil > Palsa > Peat permafrost | place: Sweden: Abisko... | reverse complement strand
CTGGGCGCGCGTGAGGGTGATCGGCTCGTGGCCGGCGGCGCGAGCCGCCTTGCGCACGTCCCCGCCGAGCATGCCCCCGGCTCCCGTGATCAGGATCCGCATCGCGCCAAGCGTAGAGGGCGCGTCAGGGCGCCCGGTCCGATCCGGCGGACCGGGCGCCACCGCGAACCGGTCGCCGTCAGACCGCCACCGAGTCCGCGTGCTGATGCTCGGGGGCGACCACCATCGACCGGTAGCTCTCGATGATGTCCATGAACTCCTGATGCTCGGCCGCGGGCACCCCGCAGAAGTTCAGGGTCGCTGAGATCTCCATCGCGACCGCGTCGAAGTCCGGCTCGCTGATGCTCAGTGACTCGTGGGCCTTCTTCATGTCGAGGCCGGGGTAGCACTCCGGGCCGCCCGCCGCCTGGATCGACCACGCGGTGACAAGGAACTTGTAGCCCGGCGCGTTCGCGGGGTTCCCGTGATGCGCGTGCACCGCCTCGTTCGCATTCACGGCGGCGTTCTCGAACAGCCGGTCCACGAGGATGTCGACGGCGCCCGCGATGCCGTAGGTGCCTCCCAGCCGCTCATACAACGATGCCGATTCGCTCATGTTGCTGCTCCTGTTGTCGTGGGTGACTGCGATGGATTGGAAAGATCTTGAGGCCGAGCCGACCCGTCGACCCGCTCGGACTCGCCCGGTGGGCCCTCGGCCAGCCCGTCGGCCAGCGCATGCAGCTCATCGCGCAGGCGCTGTAACTCCGGCGCGCTCAGGCGGGTCTGGCAGACGACGTTGTGCTGCGCGGCGGCCGCCGCCGCCTGCAGCCTGGAGCCGGCCGTGGTCAGCCGCACGAGTCGGGACCGCCGGTCCTGCGGCTTGCGCACGCACTGGACCAGCCCCGACGTCTGCAGACGGTCGACGACCGGGCCGATGGCGTGCGCAGGCAGCGAGAGCCGCGTCGCCACCTCGCCGATCGACTGCTCGCCGTCCTGCCACAGGGCGAGCATCACCAGATACTGCGTGTAGGTCAGACCGATCTCGCCCAGCAGCGGCCGATAGGCCCGCTGGACGGCATGTGTGGCCGCGTACAGCGCGAAGCACAGCTGATCGTCCAGCCGCAGGTTTGTCGGCTCGATGACGCCACCCCTCCCTCTCTCTCGAACTCCCGTGCGGGGACGTTACATCGCGCGTGATCAATTCGCAAGGCGCGGGGCTCGGCGCGCTCGCAGCGGAGATCGGGCGGTCAGTCCGGCGACGCGTCGATCATGACCCCGAGCCCGCGCAGCAGGACCTTGCCCATCGTCGGGTAGTAGATCGTGTCGCCGGGCTCGACGGTGCCGTAGACCAGGTAGGTCAGGCCGTCGGGACCGGGCCGCAGTTCGTGCGTGACCCCGCTCGCCGGCGGACGGGCGACGATGTCACCGGCGGTCAGGGGATGATCGTCGGCGCCGAGCGTGACCGTCCCCGAGCCCGCCAGCACGTAGAACAGCTCCTCTTCGAGCGTGTGGGCATGGGGCGGCGCGCCGGTGCTCCCGGGCGGCAGCGTGACATGGTTGAGCCCGGCCTTGACGGCACCGGCGGCCCGCCCGAGCGAGCGAACCTCGACGCCCGGGAAGCGGCCGGTGTCGACGTCGCCGAGGCTGACCACGTTCGTCGGCCGCGGACCGTCGGGATCGACGTCGGGCCGCTCGAGCGGGCCGGCCAGGCCCTCGGCTCGGAAGGGATGCGGCGCGTCCAGCGGGACCCAGCGCGGTCCGGCCCACATCACGCCGGCGCGGGGCAGAAACGTGAGATTGGACTCCGAGCCCGAGTCGAACGCCAGCACCGTCAGGCCCTCGTCGCCGGCCAGCAGCGTGTGCGGGCGGCCGTTGGGCCGGTGCACGATCGCGTCACCGGGTCCGATCGCGCACGCCTCGTCCTTCTGCCAGGCCAAGCCGCCGCCCGCCAGCACGTAGAAGATCTCCTCCTCCTCACCGTGCACGTGAACCGGCATCTGCCGCCTGCCGGACGGGACCTGGTACCAGCTGACGCCGATCCGCTGCGTGCCGACGACCGGGCCGATCCGCCGGCGGTCGAACCCGATGTCCCCCTCGGCGACCGTTCGCGACGGAATCTCGTGCACGCTGATGACTGCTGAAACGGCCACCGTCACGGCAGCGTACCCGGGATCCGAGCCGGGGATCGGCTTGCAGCCGGTCACGGCAATCGCCCATAACCTGTGTCGAGAATGCTCCGCTACGGCAAGCGCGATGACATGATCGTCTACGAGCAGGAGCCGTTCAACGCCGAGACCGCCCTGGGGCCCCTGATCGAGCGGCCGCTGACCGCGACCGACGCGTTCTACGTGCGCAGCCACGGCGCGGTGCCCGAGTCCGACCCAAGCCGTTGGCGACTGCGCGTGGACGGGGCCGTGGAACGTCAGCTGTCGCTCTCGCTGGAGACGCTGCACGAGGCCTTCCGCGAGCGTCATGTCACCGCCACGCTGCAGTGCGCGGGCAACCGGCGCGCCGGCCTGATCGCGATCCGCGAGATCCCCGGCGAGGCGCCGTGGGGAGCCGGCGCGACCGGGACCGCCACCTGGAGCGGCGTCGCGCTGGCCGACGTGCTGGAGCTCGCCGGCCCGACGCCGGAAGCCGCCCATGTCGGCTTCGAGGGTGCCGACATGTGCTCCGAGGCCAAGCCGGCTCAGCTGTTCGGCGGCTCGATCCCGCTCGACAAGGCCGTCCGGCCGGAGGTGCTGCTCGCTTGGGCGATGAACGGCGAGCCGCTGCCGGCCGTCCACGGCGCGCCGCTACGGGTCGTCGTTCCCGGCTACATCGGCGCGCGCAGCGTCAAGTGGCTTGAGCGGATCGAGCTGCGGGCACAGCCGTGGCCGGGCTACTTCCAACACGTCGTCTACCGGCTCGTGGCCAGCGACGAGACGCCGGGGCCGGGCGTCGGGATGCCGCTCGGCCTGATCGCGCTCAACTCGGCGGTGCTGTCGCCGGTCGACGGCGCGACCGTCCCCGCGGGGCCGGTCACGGTCCGTGGCTACGCGTTCGCGGGCGGGGACCGCCACGTGGCGCGGATCGACGTCTCGACCGACGGCGGGTCCGGCTGGTCACGGGCGCAGCTGCTCGACGATCTCGGGCGCTGGGCGTGGCGTCACTGGGAGATCACGCTGGCCCTGAAGCCCGGTGAACACGAGATCCTGGTCCGCGCGTGGGACTCGTCGGCCGCCACGCAGCCCGAGGACGAGGCGACGCTCTGGAACCCGAAGGGCTACGTCAACAACGCCCGGCCGCGGATCCGCGTCCGCGCCGTCGCCCGCGCTTAGGCGGGTATCGGCGACCGCGCTTTAGGCCACCTGGACGAACGGACTTGTCCGGCTGGGCGTGGCACCCGGGCCCGAGAGAGGTAAACATAAGGGTGATGAGTGAGGTTGAGACCGAGCCGGCCGCGGCGATCGCGGCCGGATACGCGATTCCGGCGGGCAGCCGAGACGAGCTGCTCGACGCGGACGGGCGGCCGCTCTCACACGCGCGTTCGCTGATGGCGGCGCTCGACCGGCTCGGCCCGGCGGCGCTCAGCGCCGCCGGCAAGCGCCGTGACACGATCTTCATGCAGCAGGGGATCACGTTCGAGGTCGCGGGCTCCGACGGCGAGCGGCGTGACCGCGCCTGGCCGCTTGACCTCGTGCCGCGGGTGCTGACCAGCGCCGAGTGGACGATCATCAAGCGCGGGCTGGCGCAGCGGATCCGGGCGCTGAACGCGTTCGTCGACGACGTCTACCACGCGCACGAGATCGTCCAGGCCGGAATCGTGCCGTGGTCGTTGATCGTCAGTCGCAAGGAGTTCGCCCGGCCGGTGCACGGCGTCCGCCCCCCGGGGGGCGTCTACTGCCACGTCGCCGGCTGCGATCTCGTCCGTGACGGCGAAGGCCGTTGGCGCGTGCTGGAGGACAATGTCCGCACACCGTCAGGGATCTCCTACGTGCTGGAGAACCGGGTGGCGATGACGCGGCTCGTGCCCGAGCTGTTCGCCGGCCATAGCGTCCGCCCGGTCGACCAGTACCCGTCGCTGCTGCTCGACGCGCTGCGGGCGGTGGCGCCCGCCGAGAACGAGCCGACGGTCGTGCTGTGGACGCCGGGCGCGATGAACGCGGCCTACTTCGAGCATGCGTTCCTGGCGCGGCAGATGGGCGTCGAGCTGGTCGAGCCCACCGACCTCGTCGTCCGCGACGCGGTCTGCTACATGCGCACGACCGCGGGCCTGCAGCGCGTGCACACGATCTACCGGCGCTTGGACGACTCATTCATCGACCCGCTGGAGTTCCGGCCCGACTCGCTGCTGGGAGTACCCGGGCTGGTTCGGGCCTACCGCGCCGGCACGGTCGCGATCGCCAACGCGATCGGCACCGGCGTCGCCGACGACAAGGCGATCTATTACTACGTGCCCGAGATGATCCGCTTCTACCTCGACGAGGAGCCGATCCTGGAGAACGTGCCGACGTATCTGCTGTCCAACGCCAAGGAGCGGGCTCACGTCATCGGCCGCCTGGAGCAGGTGGTCGTGAAGCCGACCTCGGAGTCAGGCGGCAAGGGTGTGTTCATCGGCCCGCACGCCACCCGGGCCGAGGTGCAGGAGCAGGCGCGGATGATCGAAGACGATCCGAGCCGCTGGATCGCCCAGGAGCTCGTGCACCTGTCGACCGCGCCGACCGAGATCGGCGACGGCCGGCTGGAGCCCCGCCACGTTGACCTGCGGCCGTTCGCCGTGTTCGGCGAGGAGATCCGGATCGTGCCCGGCGGCCTGACCCGGGTGGCCTTGCAGGAGGGGTCGATGATCGTCAACTCGAGCGCCGGCGGCGGCTCCAAGGACACGTGGGTGCTCGACGACGGCGACGACACCGATCCGGCGGGTGGGCGCGATTCCCAGCTGCCGCCCTATCGCCCGCCGCGCCTGCCGGACGTGCGCTACGGCGGTACCTGGTCAAACCAGGCCCAGCAGCAGCAACAGCAGCGCGAGTGATGTCTCCCTGAATGCTCGCCCGGATCGCACAGGAGCTGTTCTGGCTCGGGCGTGACCTGACCCGCGCCGAGTTCACCGCGCGCATCCTCGACGGCGCGTTTCATGCCGACGTGGCGGGCGTCGCGTCCCAGCGCGGGGTCGCGCTCAGCTGGGAGGGCGTGCTGGCGACGATCGGCGCCAAGCCGCCGGCGCTCGGCGAGGAGGAGACCGAGGTCCCGGAGTACGTCGCGCTCGGCCGGATCGAGGTCGCCCGGCTGCTGACGCTCGACACCGACTCGCCGGCCTCGGTCGTCTCCTGCGTCGCCCGCGCCCGGGAGCGCGCGCGCACGATGCGGGACGTGATCTCGACCGAGATGTGGGAGGCGCTGAACTCGTTCTACCTGATGCTCGGCGGCTATGACCTCCACGCCGCGCTGCAGACCGGGCCGTACTCCTTCTACCAGGACGTCAAGGAGCGCTGCGGTCTGTTCTGGGGGTTGCTGGATCGGACGCTGCTGCGCGACGAGGGCCGCGCGTTCCTGGAGGCCGGCGGCCACATCGAGCAGGCCGACATGGTGCTGCGGATGCTGCGGGTGGCGATCCCGAGCGGATCGCTGGACCTGGACCCGCCGGCGCTTGAGACCGAGGCGATCGCGATGCTGCACGCGGTCGGCGGCTTTCAGTCCTACCGCCGCGCGGTTCGCACGTCGCCGACGGTCGGTCCGGTCGTCCGTTTCCTGCTGTTCGACTCCGCCTACCCCGGTTCGGTCTCCGCCTCGGTCGACGCGCTGGCCGAGGCGCTGACCGCAGCCGACGCCCAGCCGCGCTCGTCGCCGCCGGTGCTGCGGCTCGGACGGCTGACGGCCGACCTGGAGCTCCAGCGCCGCTCGCCTGAGCCGGGCGCGGGCATCGAGAGCGTGCTCGAGCAGGTGCAGGGCGAGCTCGAGCTCGTCGACCACGACATCGACGCGCGCTACTTTGCGATCGCGGCCCTCGCCGCCGTGCACCTGTAGCCCACCACCATGAACTTCGCGATCCGCTATCTGACCGAGTACGACTACGACGCCGATGTGCTCGACAACCTCAACGCGCTCCGCGTCAGGCCCTACACGGGCGCCCGCCAGCGCTGTGACGAGTTCTCCGTGCGGCTGACTCCGGAGGTCCGCCTGCATCGCCACACCGACTACTTCGGCACCGAGGTGGTCGAGTTCGAGGTCTCACGGCCACACCGGCACCTGACAATCGACGTCCGTGCGCGCGTCACGACTCAGCCCTACGCGCAGGCGCCGCCGTCGACCTGGGAGGCGCTCGACGATCCCGCCTACCGCGAGGCCGGCGGCGAGTTCCTGCTGCAGACCGACGACGCCCCGGGCGACCCGGTGTTCGCCGAGCTGGTCGCTCAGACGGGCGCCGGCGCATCGCCGATCGACACGGTGCTGCTGGTTTCACGGCTGATCTCCGAGCGATTCGAGTACCGCCGCGGCGCCACCTTCGTCGACTCCAGCATCGCCGATCTGCTGCAGGCCGGCGCCGGCGTCTGCCAGGACTTCGTCCACCTGGGCCTGTGCCTGCTGCGCCACCACGGGATTGCCGCCCGTTACGTCTCGGGCTACCTGTTCGCCGACGGCTCCGACGACACCCGCGAGTCGGTCGAGGTCGACACGCACGCTTGGCTGGAGGCACTGCTGCCCGGCGGATCGGAGCGAGGATCAGATCAGGATCCGATCTGGGTCGGGGTCGACCCCACCAACCGCGTGCTGGCCGGCGAGGCCCACGTCAAGATCGGCCACGGCCGCCACTACGCCGACGTCCCGCCGATCAAGGGCGTCTACCGCGGCCAGGCGTCCGCCGCGCTGAACGCGTCGGTCACGATGACTCGCGTGGAGCGCACCGACCCGGCGTCGATCGCACGGTCGTGACCGCGGGCGAGCTCGCGTTCCTGGTCGATGCACAACGCCGCAGCTACGCGCGCGCCAGCCGTTCGCTGCAGGGCAGCTGGCCCGAGGACGCGCTGCTCGACGCGACCGCGATCACGCAGCTGATCGCTCGCGTCCGGTACGGAACGCTGGCGACCGCCTCCGCCGACGGACGTGCTCAGGCGACCCCGGTCAGCTACGTCGTCACCCGTGAGCGACTGTGGTTCGCGACCGTCGCCGGCGCCCGGCTACGCAACTGCCGGGCCAACCCGTGGGCGTCGTTCCTGCTGATGTCAGACGACGAAGGCCGGCACGTCGCGCTGCGGGTCGAGGGCGCCGTGACCGTCCATGGCCGGACGTCACTGCAGGACGCCGCACCGGACTTCGACCAGCGCTGGAAGCTGCGGCACGGCGGCGACGCGCCGACCTGGGCGGCCGCGTTCCTGGAGCTGGCGCCGGACGTCGTCTACTCGTACGGCGCATGACCCGGCTGCACGGCGGCTACGGGATCCAATGACGCCCGTCAGCCGGTCCTCGCCGACGGCTGCGGTCAGGTTTGATGGCGATTGGTGCGGAGGCGCGCGCGTCCGGCTCACGGTGCCGAACCATGGTGAGTTACTGCGGGCAGTCCGCAGCAACTCGCCATGGTTCGCCGGGGGCATGGGCGGCGGGGCGGCGGGGCGGCGGGGCGGCGGGGCGGCGGGGCGGCGGGCGCCGAGAATGCCGGCCCAGTCGGCGCACGGGCCGCTGTTCATGCCATGGCTGGCCCAGCTGTACTACGCCCCCGCTCAGACGTATTCGACGTAGTCCACGTGCGCCAGCCGCGGCAGCCGGTCAAACCATGGGTCGAGCCCCGGCTTGCCGATGTTGATCACGAGGATCGTCTTCCAGGACCGTTGCGCGAAGAACTCGGCGTCGATCCCGGGGCCGTCGAACCCGAGCATCGGGCCGGCCGCCAGGCCCGCGGCACGGACCGCGAGGATGAAATAGCCCGCCTGCAGAGCGCCGTTGAACCTGGCTAGCTGCTCACGCGTCTCGGGCTGATCGACGAAGTTGTCGCGCAGCTCCGGGCGGAACGGCAACAGCTCGGGGATCTTGTCGTGGAAGTCGGTGTCGACCGCGAGCACCGCGACCGCGGGCGCGGACACCGTCTTGTCCCGATTGCCCTCGCTCATCAGCGGCCCCAGCCGCCGCCTGCCGTCCGCGGTGCGGACGAACAGGATCCGCAGCGGATTGGTGTTGGCCATCGTCGGCGGCCACTTGGCCAGCTCGGTGATCTCGTGCAGCTGCTCGTCGGTGACGGGAACGTCTGCGAACGTGTTCGCGGTACGCGCGCCGGTGAACAGCAGCTCACGGCCGAGCGCACCGAGCGCGATCTGATCCTCGACGGTACGGGAGTCGGCGGCGGAAGTGGTCATGGAAGCTCCGAGACAAGATGGTTGAGCAGTTAACTACCGGCAACGTTAGCAACGCGTTCAGGGGCGGCTGCTGCTTCGCTGCACGCGGCGCCTCGGGCGCGGCGACGGGGTCGGGGCGAGGCTGGCGCGCGCAGGGGCGCGCTGGTAGCGTCGCGCCATGCCAGAACGCACGAACTACACGCCCGGGACGTTCAGCTGGATCGATCTGACGACCACCGACCAGGTGGCCGCCAAGGAGTTCTACGGCGAGCTGCTGGGCTGGTCGTTTCAGGACCTGCCGGTCGGCGAGGGCGCGTACTACACGATGGCCGTCGTCGACGGCCAGAACGTGGCCGCGATCGCGCCCCAGCCCGAGCAGCAGCGCGACGCCGGCGCGCCGCCGCTGTGGAACTCGTACATCACGGTGCAGAGCGCCGACGACGCCGCCGACCGCGCTACGTCGCTGGGTGGCAGCGCGCACGCACCCGCGTTCGACGTGATGGACGCCGGCCGGATGGCGGTGCTGCAGGACCCGCACGGCGCGTATTTCATGGTCTGGGAGCCTCGTCAGAACCCCGGCGCCGGGCTCATCAACGCACCGGGCGCGCTGACCTGGAACGAGCTCACCACGCCGGACCTGGACGCGTCCGAGGACTTCTACGGCAGCCTGTTCGGCTGGACCACCGAGATCTTGCCGGGGCCGATGGAGTACCGGGTGATCAAGACCGTCGCCGGGCGCAACAACGGCGGCATGCGGCCGCCGATGCCGCCCGGAACGCCGCCGTTCTGGCTCGCCTACCTCGGCACCGCGGACATCGCCGCCGCGGCGGCGAAGGTGACCGACCTGGGCGGCCAGGTGCTGGCGCCGCCGATGATGATCGAGGACATGGGCGAGATCGCCGTCGCGCGGGATCCGCAAGGGGCGGTGTTCGCCCTGTATGCGGGCAACTTCGAGGAGTGAGATGCGGCGCCCGTGTATGGGCGCCGCGACATACTGACGGCATGCGCGGGCGTGGACCGATCCTGATCGCCGCCGCGGTCGCGGCGCTCTGCGCGGGCTGCGCGCAACAGAGCAAGGTCGTCACCAACCGAAACGGCACGACGACCGCCTCGTCAAGCACGACCAGCACGACGACCGCGGCGGCACCGACGTTCCACGTGCACCCACACGCGGTCCAACCGGTCGCCGGGACGGCAGCCAAGACCCGAACCGCACCGCCTACGGGAACGAGCGCGGGGGTCAGCGTCTCGAGCTCCTCGCGGGACGTCGCGCTCGCGCAGCCGCTGACGAACGCGCAGGTCCGTGCCCAACTGGCCCGGAGTGGCATGAGCGCGAACCCCAACCAGGCGACGCTCACTCCCAACGGGCTGGCGGTCGCGCCGCCCGGGGCCCCCGCCCAGGTCCAGGCGATCATCAACGCCGGCAACGAGATCGCGCGGCTGCCCTACCGATACGCCGGCGGCCACCTCACCTATCAGGACACCGCGTATGACTGCTCGGGCTCGATCAGCTACGTGCTGGCTGCCGCCCACCTGCTCAACACCACGGTCGACTCGACCGAGCTGGAGTCATGGGGCAAGCCCGGCCCCGGCAAGTGGGTGACGGTCTTCGCCACCGACGGCCACACGTTCATGTACGTCGCCGGGCTGCGGTTCGACACCGTCGCGCTGGCCGAAACCGGCTCACGCTGGTCAGACCGTCCGGCCGACGAACCTGACATCGGCTCGTTCGTGCTGCGCCACCCGGCCGGGCTCTGACCGCAGCATGTGATTCCGGTCGGCTCCGTCGCGACGTGCGGGGCACCGTCGGACGCGCGTCGCGGGCCGGGGAGCGCCTGACCGGTCGACGAGCGCTCATGCTCTCCACGTCCGCTTGACCTCGGAAGTGTGGCGAATCCACCCCGGATATGTGGGTGCATTCGCCAACCTTGCCGCCCGGCCGCCCGATGCCCGGCCGCCCGGCCGCCCGGCCGCCCGACCGCCCGGCCGCCCGGCCGCCCGGCCGATGCCCGCCCGATGCGCCCGCTCCGAGCGGAGCCCTCAGCGAAGTCCGCGCACGGCCCTTTCCTCGGTTGTCACGCGGCGCGTTGGGCGAGCGCGGTGCCGAGCGGCGTGCCGCGCAGCAGCTCCGACAGTCGCTGCGCCCCGCCGAAGCGCTGGTAGTAGCCGACCAGCAGCGGCCCGTAGAGGACCGGTACGTCCCAGTAGGGAACCGCCTTGGAGCCGAGCGACACCGAGCGGACGTCGGGTGCCAGCTGATCGGCCAGCCGTCGTGCGTCGGCGGCGCACGCGGGCACTGGCCGCGCGGCGGTCCCGTCCGCCCCGCCGACGGCGGCAGCCCCGCCGGGCGCCCAGGGCACGTCGTGCGACGACGGGCCATGGCGTGGATCGAACAGGCACGGCGCGACGTGGGCGGGCGGTTCGGCGCCGTCGAGCAGCGCCCGCGCGCATGCGAGCTGATAACGGACCCGCTCCAGCGCTTCGCCGACCGCGACCAGATCCGCCGGGCGCTCAGCGCGGTCGACGCGCTCGCCGGCGACCATGTAGGACCGCAGCGCGTCGTCGTAGTGGGCCCCCGCCTCGGTGGGCGCCGCCGGCGACTGGACGTCGAAGTCGAGCACGCCGACCTCGTCGCCGACCACCGCGAGATCGGACCGGGCCACGGCGAGCGCCTCCTCGGACGCGCCGCCGGCGGACCCGGAC
>Ga0302325_10031103_pt1 | contig 10988 bp, 6 predicted proteins | sample Palsa_T0_2_FD_201948 | JGI IMG/M metagenome (GOLD analysis project Ga0302325, IMG submission 201948) | Peat permafrost microbial communities from Stordalen Mire near Abisko, Sweden - Palsa_T0_2 | ecosystem: Environmental > Terrestrial > Soil > Palsa > Peat permafrost | place: Sweden: Abisko... | reverse complement strand
AAATATAAGAACGCAGTTCGTTGCAGATATTCGTCGATTGCCGCTCAAATCGATAGGACCAGTCTTTTCGGCACTCGTCGAACTCCTGCCACAACTTCGATCTCAGTGCCCGAATACCCGGCGGAAGCTCGGCCGAGGTAAGCGCTAGGGCGGCATTTACCACTTCTGGCACGACAGCGAGTGCCATGTTGCCCTTGAGAAGAAGGTCGTCCACGACGTACTGATCGAGCACCTGTTTCACGCTGCTTGGCGGATAAGCTGTCAAAGCTATGCGTCGCGTCGCTGGATAATTGTCCCGCAACTTATCGAGAATTCTGCCGCCAAGGCCATCCAGCGTACTTCGATTCGGCGAGTCGATAAGATTTAAGTCGACTATCGCGGCGTCGTAGGAAACTCCGCTGCTGATGGCCCGAAGCGCTGCCTTATAGGATATGGCAGTATCAACATCGAAGTCCGGTAACGACCCGCCGATCAAATCGAGCCAGTCCTGATCATTATCTACGAGCAGGATCCTCGCCATTCGACTCGCACTCACATTCCGAAGCCGACTGTTGCTGTGCTAGAAACATGCAGGCCACCACCAACGCGTCGTCGCTGTGAGCGGCTTCACATCTGACTGACTTCCTCTTAACATCTGACCGGCTTCCTCGCCGTTGATCTGCTCATGACGCTAGTTTGTCAACCTCGCGCCAAAATCTTCCCGACGGCCTTCTGCGAGGGGGAAGACAGCGCCCTTGACGCCATGGTCCGTCAGCTCCTGCAGCGCGTCGCCTAGCTTATACTTACCGAACAGCCTTCCGTCCGTGGAGTTTACTTCGATTGCCTGATCGAATTGCTCGGCGGCACCAAAGCATATAGCGATGGCGGCCGCGATGGCCCTGCTCCAGTAGTCGCCATAGACAAGCCCGGTCGAAGTATCGACGTCCAGCCGTCCATCCTTACCTCTCGGTACGATCGGCAGATAGTCGTCTAGTAGCGTATCCAAGAATTCATAGAAATTACTCGCGTCGCCCTTAAAATTGCTCGCCTGCATGAGCCGGTAATCCCAGGCCATGGCCTCGGCGTCGCCCCGCAGGGCCTCGTGGGCGCTCTTACGCCCGGCTGCGGCTGCTTTCCTGTATTCCTTGAGCCCGCCCTCGAACAGCCTCCTGATGTCAGCGGGCGCGACACTGCCCTTGCCGACGGTATCGTATGCGTTATATTTCTTGATTGCATCACGTGTTATCGACAGCACGTCCTGGCCGCTCCGGCCAGTGACGACTATGATGCTCGTCTCGTCACCCGTCGCGCGGATTCTTTCCATGACGAGAAGGCCATCGACGTTGCGATCGTCTGTGATGTCGAGGCCGATGTCAACGAAGGCGACGGCGAACTTGACCGCATCGATCAGCCGCTCGGCGCTGGCGAGGTTCTTGGCTGTCTTGACCGTGTGATTACCGCCGAGGGCGCCTACCGCACGTTCGTAGGCCCCGGACCACTCGTCCTCGTCTTCGACGATCAGGACGTTTTCGCCAGATCGCACGGTTCTGCCTCCTACGCGGTCGTCAGCTGTCTGCTGCTGTGGCCTTGCTTGGCCGATCCAGAGGTGTTGGCCGATCCAGGGGTATCTTGACGGTAACCTCCGTACCTTGGCCGACGGTACTCCGGATCGTGATATCTCCGCCGGAGCGGCGGACGAAGTTACGGACCCACCAGAGACCAAGGCCCAGTCCCCGTCCGCGAGTGCCCTTGGTCGTGAAGTTTAGCTCGAACATCTTTTTCTGGACGTCAGATGGAATGCCGACGCCAGTGTCCTTGACTACTAGCCTAAAGTAGCCGGTGGAAAGCCCCTGAGTAAGAACAGTAGAAGTCGAGACCCACAGGCGCCCACCGTTTGGCATTGCATCAATGCCGTTCTGCAGGAGATTCTGGACCACGATATCGAAGCAATAGAGCGGCAGCGCGGGTATGTGGTCGGCAAGGTCTAGGGAGAGCTGCACTTTCTTTGGCCACTCGGTCTGGCTGACGGCAAGCCGCACGCTGTCATTGACCTCGACCTTGGTCCCGCCCTGGCCTAGCATACGGGTGATGTCGTCGGGCATCTTCAAGGTACGATCGGCAAGCTTCCTGAGCGCGTCGAGGGACGTGGGCAGAAAGTCGTTGCCATCCAGGCGTCCGTCCTTGTGCATATCTTGTAGTTCGATGATCCTCAGACGCATGGCGCCGACCGTGTTGTTAAGCCGGTGGATCAGGTGGCTGGTCTGGTCGCCGACCGCGACGAGGAGGTCGTCGGCGCTGCGGAGTTCAAGTGCCCCGGTGACATCAGCTCGCAGCTTTGCAAAAGCAAGGAGAGTCCTGACTTTCCCGGCAAAGCTCTCCAGGACGACCTGGTAGAATCCGTAAAACGCGTCCTCCTCTTCGCTTTCAACGTTGAGGACACCGATGACTATGTCGTCTTCGCCAAAGAGTATCGGTACGGCGATCTCGCTGCGGATGGAGTCGCCGAGCATCCGCTGATACAGTGGACTGTACTCTGGATCTGCACTGACGTCGCCGACGACGATCGTCTGGCGATCCTTGACCGCACGGCCGCTGACCGATTTATCGACGGCGACTATGACGCCGATGTCCGCGGGGTTCGTGCTGTGCACGATCTCGAGTTCGTTCGCTCCGCGCAGGAACATGATCTGAGCGCCGGTGTGCTGGACGTGCTCAAGCCGCCGAAGTTCAGCCATGACCCGCTCCAGCGCAGCCTGGATGCTTTCCTGGGAATCGTCGTCGGCGAGCATCAGGCGATCGACGTCGGCGAAGATGACGGTACTGTCGACGATCTGGCTTCGCTGCAGGGCGATCCCGATCTGGGCCGCTATGGCAGCGACGATTCGGTCGTGTACCGGCCTGAAGGCGTCAGGCTTCCTGCTCTCGGCGTTAAGTACGCCCACTGCAGTACCACTTATGCTGATCGGAGTCGCCAGCAGACTGCGCATTTGCGATCCTCGGTAGCCCCGGAGCGGCGCGTATCTCGACTTGTAGCGGGGCGCGGTAAGATCTCCGACGTTGACCGTTTCGTCGTTTTCTAGGCTAAGGCCGGTCATCGACCGGGAAATAGGGACGCGCTGGCCTACGACAGATTTTAAGTTGGAATACATGGGCTCCAGGAAAGTACCTCTGCGCAGCAGGATAGTGGTGTGATTCGCGCGGAGCAGTTTCTGCGTCCCCTTGACGATAAAGTCAAAGATCTCCTGAGTCGGTGGTTCAGTCGCCAGCAACCGGAGATCGATCTCGTGCAATAGCTCGAGTTCTTGTTCACGGAGGGATAGTTCCTCGTGGAGCTCATCGAGGAGGCGCTCCCACTCTTCCATGGCAAGACCAATCCGTGCTTGAGGATGCAGCTCAGACCTGGATTGTAGCGCTGCGGGCGCTGGGCGCGCCGATCGTGGTGCGGGAGATTCGCCGCCGTGGTCCGCGCTGCTCCGGCATGTCCGAGCCGGCTGGGATACTCGGGAGTGTGCTGGGAGTCTCCGGAGGACAGCTGATCGGCAGGGAGCACGAGCTTGAGCGGCTCGTCGCCCTGCTCGACCAGGTTGCTGCTGGTGAGCCAGTCGTGGCGCTGGTAAGCGGCGACGCGGGCATCGGCAAGACCCGGCTGATCGGCGAGCTTGCTGCCCAGGCCGCCGAACGCGACTTCACCGTGTTGTCCGGCCGCTGCGCGGAGCTGGGAGACAGCGTCCCTTACCTGCCGCTGGCCGATGCCCTGCGGAACGCGACCACGGGCCCGCTGGCGGCCGGGCCGCTGCTCGACGCGCTGGCCGCCCGGCCGGTGCTCAGCCGGCTGCTGCCGGACCGGGACGCTGCCCTGCAGCCCGGCGGGGACCTGCCGGGGATGGCACAGCAGCAGCTGTTCGGCGCGGTGCTCGGGATGCTCGCGGAGATCGCCGCGGACCGGCCGGTGCTGCTCGTCCTGGAGGACCTGCACTGGGCGGACCGCTCCACCCGTGACCTGCTGACGTTCCTGAGCCGGGTGCTGCACCGCGAGCGGGTGGCGGTGATCGCCACGTATCGGACGGACGACCTGCACCGGAGCCATCCGCTTCGCGGCGTGATCGGCGAGCTGCTCCGGCTGCCCAGCGTGACGGCGATCGAGCTCGGGCCGCTCGCCGATCCGGCCATGGCCGAGTACCTGACGGCGCTCGCCGGGCAGCGGCTTGACGCGGCGGGGATCGAGGCCGTCATCAGGCGCGCCGAGGGCAATGCCTACTACGCCGAGGAGCTGCTCGCCGCCTCGGCCGACGGCTCCGAGCTTCCGGCCGGGCTGGCCGGACTGCTGCTGGCCCGGGTCGAGGGGCTCTCGCCCCAAGCGCAGCAGGTGCTGCGGGCCGCCGCGGTGGCAGGCCGCCGGATGGACGACGAGACGGTGCGGCAGGCGTCCGGCCTGGCCGCGCCGGAGTACGAGGAAGGGGTCAGGGAGTCCGTCGCGAACCAGCTGCTGGTTCCCGACGGGGACGAAGGCTACGCGTTCAGGCACGCGCTGATCCGCGAGGCGATCTACGCCGACCTGCTGCCCGGCGAGCGGACCCGGCTGCACGGGCGGCTCGCCGGGCTGCTCGCTGACGGGGCGCGGCTTGGCGCCGTGCCCGGCTCCGCGGCCGAGCTCGCTCATCATTACCTGGCCAGTCACGACATTCCCGGCGCGTTCGCCGCATCAGTCCGGGCAGGCAAGGAGGCGGAACGGCTGGCCGCGCCCGCCGAGGCGCACCGGCATTTCGACCAGGCCCTGGCGCTGTGGGACCGGGTGAGCGAGCCGGAGAAGCTGGCCGGGCTGGACCGGGGCTGGCTCGCCTTCGACTCGGCGAACAACACCGCGGCGAGCGGCGACGTCGTCCGCGCCGTGCGCGAGCTGCGCAGGCTCCGCGACTTCGCCGGCGCTTCGGCAGATCCCGTACTCCTCAACCGGGTCGGCGAGCGGCTCGCCTACTTCCTGCTGGAGACCGACGAGACCGCCGCAGCCGCGGAGGCCGCGCAGGCGGCGGTCGACGTGCTTCCGGAGGACCCGCCGCGATGGGAGCGGGCACGGGCGCTGGCCACCCACGCGCAGACCCTGCTCTACACCCAGGACGAGGCCACCGCGCACGCCAGGGCGGAGCAGGCGCGGGAAGCCGCCCGCGCCGCGGCAGCGCCCTGGGTGGAGGCCGACGCGCTCGTGACGCTGGGCCTGCTCGACGAGCGGGCCGGGCGGACCAAGGAGGCGATCGGCCTCTTCACCATGGCGCACCGGCAGGCGCTGGACGCCGGGGTGCTCGGCGTTCAGCTGCGGGCCGCCTTCCAGCTTTCCCGCACGCACCTGGAGCGCGGGGACCTGACCGAGGCGACCAAGACGGCGCACGAGGGCCTGCGGCTGGCCGAGGAGGCTGGCCTGGGCCTGGCGCCCTACGGCCTGGACCTGCAGTACACGCATTACCTGGCGCACTACGCCGACGGCGACTGGGACCATGCGCAGCAGGTCGCTGACGGATTCGTGGCCCGGGTCACCAGCATCGCCGAGGCCCGGCTGTCGGCGATGGCGCTGTTCATCGATGTCGCCCGGGGCAGCCCGCAGGTCGCCGAGCGGCTGACCTGGCTGCGGCCGTTCTGGCCCGCCGACGAGTTCGGCGCCTACATCGCCCGGGGGCTGCTGGCCGAGCACGCGCTCTGGCAGGGTGACACCGATACCGCGCTGGCCGAGGTCGCGGCGACCCTCAGCGCGGAGGCGGGGCAGCCGGGCGGCTACGGGCCGCCGGTCATCCGCCCGGCCGCGGTAGGCCTGAGCGCCCAGGCGGACCTGGCGAGCCGGGCCAGGGCGGCCGGGGACAAGGCCAGCGCAACGGCTGCGGTGGAGGCGGCCGGCGAGCTGATCGGGATTGCCCGCGAGGGAGCGGCGTACCGGCGCCGGCCACGGTTCGTGCTCGGCGTCGACGGGCGTGCCTGGCTGGCCCGCGCCGAGGCCGAATGGGGCCGCGCCCGGGGCGACAACGACCCGGATGCCTGGCTGGCGGTGGTGGAGGCGTTCGGCCCGGGATTCGTGTACGAGAGCGCCAGGTCCCGCTGGCGGCTGGCCGAGGCGCTCGCGGAGGCGGGCCGCAGGGACGAGGCGCAAGCCGAATGGCGGCCGGCGTTCGAGACCGCCGACCGGCTCGGCGCGGTGCCGCTGCGCGCTGCGCTCAGCGACCTTGCCCGCCGGGCCCGGCTGCGGACCAGCTTGCCTGGCAGCGACGGCGGGCCGGGTTCCGGGCCGGCCGGCGGAACCTCGCCGCGGCCAGGCGCCAGCCCGCTCGCCGGGCTGACCGCCCGCGAGCGGGAGGTGCTGCGGCTGCTGGCGGCAGGCCGCAGCAACCGGGAGATCGCCGCGGAGTTGTTCATCGCCACCAAGACGGCGAGCGTGCACGTCTCGAACATCCTGGGCAAGCTTGGCGCGGCCAGCCGGACCGAGGCGGCGGCGATCGCGCACCGCAGCGGAGTCGGGCTGACCGCCGGCCGCCGCCGCTGAGCCAGGCCGCAGGCGCGGCCCTACTCCGGCAGCGCCGTCACGCGCCTGCGGGGAGGGCGCCGGGGGCTAGCCCTGTTTTCCGCACATGGGGGATCGTCAGCGGAGTTGCCGGGGGTCGATGCCGAGCAGGTCGAGGAGGCGGATCTGGAGGGGCGTCGGCTGGGGGATGACGGGTGGGTCGTGGCCTGTGCTGGGGATGATTTTCATGGTGGAGAGCGCGTCGAGGATGAGCCGTCCGGTGGGGATGGCGGGTCGCCCGGCGTACAGGCCGTCGACCTTGGTCTGGCCCTTGCCGGCGATGGCTTGCCTGACCTGGCGTTCTACCAGGCAGAAAATGAGCAGGGCGAGGCAGATGACGGTGACCAGGGCGGCGATGCGCCGGTTGCTCTTCAGGAACAGGGCGGCGACGGCGAGTGGCCCCTTGAACGCCGAGTAGCGGCGTTCGACCGCTTCCTGGCCTTTGTAGAGGATCAGGACCCGGGCGGCATCGGCCTGGCCGGGGTCCAGGTTGGTGAGCAGGGCGTACCAGCCGTCGGTGGCGGCCTCGGCGTCGATCGTTTGCTGGTCGAATGCCCAGGTGAGGGTGGGTTTACCGGTGTCAGGGCTGGTTCCGGTCCGGGTCCGGAGGTAGGCGCTGACCCGTCGCTGGCTGGCGATGACCGTGATCCGGGCTTCGGTCTTGCCCTGGTCGGGGTAGTGCCGTGAGCCCAGTCCGCGTTCCAGCCGTTCCAGGTCGCCGCTGGCGCGCTCGAGCTTCAGCGCCCGGGCCTTGCTCGCGGCAGCTGCCCGGGCCGAGGAGTGCACGAATACCCGCCGCAGTGCCAGCACCGGGTCGCTCTTGCGCGGGCCGGCCAGGCTCATGGTGTCTTCGGTCACGTGCCATGCCCCGCGCCGGCCGGCGGGTTTGCCCTGGTCACGCCAGGCGATGTAGCCGGCCTCGGTGGCCGCCTCCAGGGTCAGGCCGGCCAGCTCGCTGGCGGGCACGTAGGCCTTGGACGCCGGCGCCACGAACGTCACGCCCTGCCCCGGCATGGCGGCCAGGTTCGCATACGAGATCAGCTTGGAGTCCCCGACGATCAGCAGCCGGCGCTCCGTCGCCATCTCCTGCAGCGCCTTCATCACGGGTATGACCTGGCTGACCTCCCCGGCACCGCCGTCGAAGGCCCGGTGCAGCACCGGGATGCCGCCGTCCCCGCTGACCGCGATCCCGGCCTGGACCTGCTTCAGGTCCAGGCGGCGGTCCTTGGGATGACCGAACCGGGGAGCAGCGAACCCTTCCTCATTGCTGGCGTAGTCGCCATGCACCGAGATCGAGGTCATATCCCAGTGCAGCCGGGTGACATCGATCCCGAACGCCTCGATCGCGGCCACTCCCACCGACCCCGCGATCTGATCGAGATGCGGCGCGATCGCATCCAGCGCACGCCCGATCCGGTCATCATTGAGCAACTCCGGATCGACTCCCAGCGCCTCACCGACCGCCCACTCCCGCGCCCACCGCTGCACATGCACCAGCGGCGACGGCGAGGTCAGCCGGTTGGCCACCAGCACCTCGATCACCTGACCATGGGTGAGTTCAGCCAGGTCACGCACCGGGCAGGCACCATCGACGACGTCACGGATCCGCAGCCGCGAGGAGAACCCGGCCACCACCGGCAACGCTCCGAGCAGCTTCTCAACCGATCCCGCGCCGAACTGCGCTTGTTGTCTCACACGCCAGCAGACTGCCGCCTCGACCGCTCGCAACCAACCCGCCGCACCGCACAGCCCTTAAAGATCCGCATGTGCGGAAAACGGGGCTAGCGCGTCAAGCAGCTCGCCCGCCCGCGCGGCCGCCGCCGCCGGTTCGACGTCCGGCGCGCCCACCTGCGGGTCCCAGTTGAGATCGTAGAAGATCTCCGAAACGCCCCGTTCTGAAAGCCAGGCGGTGTCCTGGCGGATCTGGTCAACGCTGCCGGAAAGCAGCAGCCTGCCGCTGCCGTCGGCGGCCTGCACCGGCGCGCCCGCCCGCACCACCCCGCGGCAGATGATCCGGAGCGTGGCCGGGTCGCGGCCGGCCGCCGCGGCGGACTCGCGGACCACGCCGACGCCCTCGCCGATCCGGGACAGGTCGGTCCGGCTGGAGGTCAGCCAGCCGTCCGCGATCCGGCCGATCCGCTCCAGGGCCGGCCGGGCCATCCCGCCGAGCAGCACCGGCGGGCCGCCCGGCTGCACCGGCTTGGGCGCCATCCGGCCCCGCGGCACGGTGTAGAACTCGCCGCTGAACTCGCTGACGTCTTGGGTCCAGAGGTTGCGCAGGACGGAGACGTACTCCGCGGTCCGCGCGCCGCGGCGGGCCATGCTGGCGCCGGTCGCGGCGAACTCCTCGGGCATCCAGCCGATGCCGAGGCCCAGGTCGTGCCGGCCGGCGCTGAGCACGTCCAGCGACGCCGCCTGCTTGGCGAGGTAGGCGGGGGAGACGAACGGCAGGTTGACCACCGCCGTGCCCAGCCTGATCCTGCTCGTGCAGGCGGCCGCGTAGGCCAGCGCGGCGTACGGGTCAAGGACGCTGCGGTAGACCGGCTCCAGGGCCGATTCCGCCGGGACGATCAGTCGCTGGAACGACCAGAGCGAGGCGTAACCTGCCTGCTCGGCGCGGGCGGCGAAGCTGGCCAGGTTCTCCGGGGTGGCCCACGCGCCCGCGACCGGGGCGCCGAAACCGATCTTCATTCCCCTCACCCTAACGGGCCGTGCCCGCCGGGACCACGGGCATCGGGCCGGGCATCAGGCCGGGCATCAGGCCGGCCAGCGGACCCGGCGCCGAGGCGGCGCGCCGGGCATGGCAGCCTGTGTACATGAGCTCTGACCCCCGGCATTGGATCGCGACCCTGCGCAACTCCCACGAGCGGCTCGCGTCCCTGGCCGCGCCACTGGGCACCGGCGGAGTCCGCGGGCCGTCTTACTGCAGCGACTGGACGATCGCGCAGGTCATGTCGCACATCGGCAGCGGTGCGGAGATCTCCCTGCTGATCCTGCCTGGCGCGCTTGGCGAGGGCGAGCCGGTCGGCCAGGACGCCTTCCCGCCCGTCTGGGATACCTGGAACGCGAAGAGCCCCGACGCGCAGGTGGCCGACGGCCTGGCCGCCGACGAGAAGCACCTGCAGCGGCTCGAGCAGCTGACCGACGACGAGCTGGCCAAGGTCCGGCTGCCGTTCTTCGGCATGGACCTCGACGCGGTCGGCATGATCAGGCTGCGGCTGGGCGAGCACGCGCTGCACACCTGGGACGTGGCGGTCAGCGCCGATCCCGCCGCGGTCGTGTCGCCGGACGCGGTCACGCTGCTGATCGACAACGTGCCGCAGGTCCTCGCGCCGCGGCTCGGCAAGCCGCAGGAGGAGCCGCTCCGGCTCCGGATCCGCACGACCGGCCCGGACCGCGACTACCTGCTGGTGGCCGCGGACGCGGTGACCATGACGGACCTGAGCGGCGACGCCGGCGCCGCGGCGCAGGGCGCGCGCGAGGTCAGCCTGCCGGCCGAGGCGCTGCTGCGGCTCGCGTACGGCCGGCTCGACCCGGCGCACACCCCGGCCGACGTGCAGGCCGACCCGGCCGACCTTGACCGGCTGCGGGCGGTGTTTCCCGGCTTCTAGCCCGTCCCGGCTTCTAGCCCGTCCCCGCGGCCGCTAGCGCGCAGCCCCGAGGGCAGCTAGCGCGAGCTCGGCGGCGTCCAGGGCGCAGCCCCAGGACAGTGAGACGCCCGCCCCGCCGTGCCCGTAGTTGTGCACGATCGTCTGACCGCCGGGCAGCCGCCCGGACTCGAGCCGCACCGCCGGCCGGACCGGCCGGAGGCCGACCCGGTGCGCCACCACCCGGGCGCCGCGCAGTCGCGGCTCGATCGCGGCGCAGCCACGCAGGATGCGCTCGGCGGTGGCCGGGTCGGGTTCCAGGCTCCAGTTGCCCCGGTCCTCCGTCCCGCCGAGGACGACGGTGTCGCCGTGCGGAAACAGGTAGACCAGGCCGGCCGAGTCATCGCCGAGCCCGATGAAGAACTCCGTGACGCCGGGGTTGGCCGCGACGACCACCTGTCCGCGCACCGGCATCAATTCAAGATCGGGAACGAGCCCGTGCGCGCCAATGCCAGCGCAGTTGACGATCACCCGGGCGCTGGTCCGCCCGGCCGCCTCGTCCAGCGAGCCGAACGCGTCGTGCTGCGGTGCCGCACGGCCGCCGCCGTCATCACGGCCGCCGTCGTCGTGGCGGCCGCGGGCGTCCGCGTGGCCGCCTCGGCTGTCCGCGTGTCCGCCGGCGCCGCGGAACCTGGCCTGGAGGTAGTCCAGGTACCTCGGCATGGTGATGACCGGGGCGGTGAACCGCCATCCGGCCGCGAACCCCGGCGGCAGCTCGCCGTCCGTGCACAGCCGGAAGCCGTCCAGCCCGGTCGCCCAGCCCGGCGGGTCCTCCGCCGCGCGGGACGCCTGGCGGCCGGTCACCGTGCGGACCGCCGCGG
>Ga0302325_10031102_pt1 | contig 10989 bp, 10 predicted proteins | sample Palsa_T0_2_FD_201948 | JGI IMG/M metagenome (GOLD analysis project Ga0302325, IMG submission 201948) | Peat permafrost microbial communities from Stordalen Mire near Abisko, Sweden - Palsa_T0_2 | ecosystem: Environmental > Terrestrial > Soil > Palsa > Peat permafrost | place: Sweden: Abisko... | reverse complement strand
GCTCTACGACTGCCTCTCCCCCCGGGTGCCCGCTGCGCTGGCCGGCTGGCGCAGCGGCGACCTGCTCGCCCGCGCCATCGACGATGTCGACGCACTGCAGGATCTCTATCTCCGCACGCTGCTCCCGGTCGCGGTCGCCATCGGGGCGGCCGCCATCGGAACCGTGGCCGTCGGCCTCATCCTGCCGTGGGCCGCCGTGGCGCTCGGCGTCCCCCTCCTGGTCGCTCTGACCGTCCCAGGGCTGCTCACTTGGCGCCGTGGTGGAGACGAGGAGGTGGCCGCACTCGCCGGCTCCCTCTCGGCCCAGGTCGTCGACGCGCTGGCGGGGGCGCCCGAGCTCCTCGCCTTCGGCGCAGAGGCGCGCCTCTTGGGCGCGGTGGAAGAGCTCGGCCTCCGCACCGACGCGCTGGAGCGCCGCCATGCGCGCCTCGGCACCGGGGCGACGCTGCTCATTCAGGTCTGCCTCGGCGTCGCGGTGACGGCCGTGCTGGCGACCGGCGTCGCCGCTGTCCACGCGCACCACATCGGTCAGGTCATGGTGGCGGTGCTCCCGCTGGCCGCGTTGGCCACCTTCGAGACCGTTCCGGCCATCCCGCTGGCGGTGGCCCGTTCGCTCGAGGTGCGGGCTTCGGCCGGGCGGCTCTTCGCGCTCGAGGATGTGCCCGTTCCGGTGCGCGACCCGGCCAACCCGCTTCCGCCGACCGAGGGCGTGCCGAGCATCGTGTTCGCCGACGCCTCCCTGCGCTACGACGCCGGCCTTCCCCGCGCCCTCGACGGGGTGAGCATGCGGCTGCCGACGGGCGGCCGGGTCGCCGTGACCGGCTCGAGCGGCGCCGGCAAGTCGAGCCTGGTCAACGCGTTGCTGCGCTACTGGCCACTCGAGGACGGCACGCTGTCCCTGGGTGACACCGACGTGCGGGACCTGCGCCAGGCCGACGCGCGTGCTGCCTGCGCGCTGGCCGACCAGCGGGCGCAGATGTTTGCCGGGACCGTGCGGTCCAACCTCGTTCTCGGCCGTCCGGACGCCACCGGGGTCGAGATCGCCGACGCGCTGCGCACGGCCCGCCTCGAGGCCTGGGTGGCCGCCCTGCCCGACGGGCTCGACACGCCGGTCGGCGAGGACGGCGTGGCCCTCTCCGGCGGCGAACGCCGGCGCCTCGCGGTGGCCCGTGCGCTGCTGGCACCCGGTCCGGTCCTCGTGCTGGACGAGCCCACGAGCGGTCTCGACCCCGCCCTGGCCGACGAGCTGATGGTGGGCGTCCTCGCCGTCGCCGGCGAACGGAGTGTGTTGGTCATCACCCACCGCGCCGCCGAGGCCGCGCTCTGTGACGTCGTGGTGACTCTGGAGGCGGGGCGGGTCGTACCAGCCCGGGCCTGAGCGGTCCGGCGCCGCCAACCGCCCCGGGAAGGGCGAATCGACGAGAAATCGGTGCTTCGTCCCTACTGGCGCGCAAGTATCGAGCGTCCGCTGCATTCTCCTCCCGAGAGGAAGGGGATCGAATGACTGCAGGCGCCTCGGCGGCGCCAGGCCGACCGGGCGACGCCGGCCGGGAACGGACGGGGCTGGAGCTTGCCGCCCTCATCGCGCCCGAGGAGCCGGCCCGCGACGGGCGCCTGGCCCGGGGGCAGCGGACCCGGCGCACCGTGGCCGTGGCCCTCATGGAGTTGCTCCGCGCCGGTGATTCGGACCCGACGGCGAAGGCAGTGGCGCTGAAGGCCGGGGTCTCGCTGCGCCTCGTGTTCCACCACTTCGCCGACATGGACGACCTCTACCAGTTCGTCGCCGCGTTGCAGCTCCAGCGCCAGTGGGCGGACATGCCCAGCCTCTCCCCCGAGCTCTCGCTGCCGACCAGGATCGTACGGACCGTCGCCCACCGGGCCGCCCTCTTCGAGGAGATCGCGGCCGTCCGGCGCGCCCTGGTCTGTCGGGCACCGACGTGCCCCGGCCTCGGGCAGGCCTTGGCCGCCTCCGACAACCTGTTCCTCGAAGACCTGAAGCGCACCTTCGCCCCCGAGCTGACGCGACTGCCGTCGGCCAGCCGGGCCGAGTATCTCGGGGCGATGGACGCGGGCACGTCGTGGGAAGTCTGGGATCGATTGCGGGCGACGTCGGCGGTGCCGGTGCGCGTGATGTCCCTCATCCTGGAGGCGCTCTTCGTCGGCACCGATCTCGGCCCGACGCCGAGGCCCTCGTAATCAGCCCTCGGGCTCCTCGGCCATCCCCCGCCGCACATCCTCGACGCGGGGCGCCGGGTAGCCGAGAAGGCCCGGCCGCCAGCCGAGGGCGATCTTCTGCGCACCGGGCCCGTCCTCGGTCCAGATGTGACAGGTGTTGGCCAAGAAGCTGAACCCGCCCTCGCGCATCGGGTGTTCGCCATCCCCTCGTTCGACCCGCCAGGCGGCGGACGAGGTGACGCCCTGCACCACAACGGGCCCGATGGCCCGGGCCAGGAATTCCAGGTGGCTGCAGCCGCGCTGGCGGCCGAAGCGCTCCTGCACCGCGCCCGAGTAGCCGCGGGCCACCGACAGGCCGATCAGGTCGCGGAACGTGGGCTCGATGTCGGTGCATTCGGCGTGGGGGTACGTCTGCATGTCGGCCGCCGCGTCGACGATCGTCATGTCGGCGCGGCGGACGACCAGCCCCAGCTCCATGAAGTGCAGCTGGCGCGGCGAGTAGTCACCGCCGGCCCAGGGGCGCTCGTCGTGCAGGGTCCCCACCACCGCGAAGTACTCGTCGCGCTGGTAGACCTCCATGGTGATGGTCCGCCGGTGGACCGGGTCCTCCTGCGAGCCCGGTGGCGGGCGGAGTGCGGCGAGCGTGGGCGGGTCGTCAGGCACCGGCTGGTCCCGACGGCGCCACGGCAACCTCGTTGAAGCCGTGCAGGATCGGCGCGTTACGGTTCCATCCGATGCGGGTCACCGAAGCCGTGCGCAGGTGCAGGCGCCAGTACAGGTCGACGGTCCCCAGCGCCCACGCCACCGCGGCCTTGATCGGGCTGACGTGACTCACCACGACCACGTCGGCGTCGGGTCGCCGCGCGCCGGCCCCGTCGACGGCGAATAGGTCCTCGCAGGCGGCGGCGATGCGTCGGTCCACCTCCGCCAAGGTCTCGCCGCCCTCGGGGCGAAAGTCCCGGTCGCGCTGCCACCGCTGCCAGACCTCTGCCGGGATGCCGCCGAGCGGCTGACCCTCGAACTCGCCGTAATCGACCTCGATCCAGCGCTCGTCCACGGCAATGGGCAGGCCCAAGGAGAGCAATTCGGCGGTGTCGAGCGCGCGGCGGAGCGGGCTCGAACGCACCTCGGCCACCGGTCGCTGCAGCAGGGTACGAGCGCTCTCGGCCTGCACCCGGCCCGTGTGGGTCAGCTCCGCGTCCGTCCGGCCGAGCAGCAGGCCCTGCGCGTTGGCCACCGACTCACCGTGCCGCACCAGGATCAGCATGTTCAGACGGGGACGAGAATGCGGCCGCACTGCTCGCAGGTGGCCGCGTCGCCTGGGGGGAGGGCGCGGATCTTCTCGACCTCGCCCGAGGACAACTCGAGGTGGCAGCCGCCGCAGTGGTTGCCGACCAGGCGTGCCGCGCCGGTGCCCTTGAGGTGGGCACGCAAGGTCTCGTAGCGATTCGAGAGTGCAGCCGGGAGGAGCGCGGCCTCGGCTGCCCGCGAACCGATCGCCTCGCCCAACGTGGCATCGATCTCCACCTGGCTCTCGGCCACCAGGCGCCGGAGCTCCTCCGCTTGCGCCTCCAGCGGGAGGATTCGCTCGGCCAGCGCGGCCAGCTCGGCGTCAATGGGATCCTGCTCCAGCATGGCCTCCAGCTCGACCTCCTCGAGCTCGGCCCGACGCTCGCTCAGGTGCCGTACCTCTTCGTTCATGGCCTGCAGATCGCGGGCCGCGGAGCCGGTAGCGGCGTACATCCGCTTCTCAATGACGCCCACACGCTCGCTGATGACAGCGATCTGCCCCTCGAGCTCCTTCTGCGTGGCAGTGAGGACGGCGCGTCGCGCCGTGGCATCGTCGCGCTCGGCCCCGAGCGAGGCCAGCTGCCCTTCCACGGCGGTCAGCCCCGTCGACTCCGCCAGCGCCGCACGCCGGTGCTCGAGCTGCGTGATGGTGGTGTCGAGGTCCTGGACGGTGAGCAGATGGGCCAGGTCGTCGGTCACGCCATCACCTCGTAGGCGGCGCGCGCCAGGGGCAGTGCGTCGATCAGCGCGGGATCGGCCATCTGCCGCGCCTCGTCCCAACTGCACCAGCGTGCGTCGGGGCTCTCGTCGGGAGGGGGCAGCGGATCGGCGTCCGCCCCGAGCAGCAGGTAGCGCAGGTCGAGGTGCGTGTGCGCGTGCGCGGCCTCGTGGACATCGAGATGGAGGAGCACCGGGCCCGTCGAGGGATGCTCGACCGTGAGACCGAGCTCTTCGGTCGCCTCCCGCAGCGCCGCGTCTTCGGAACGCTCGCCGGCGTCGATGTGGCCCCCGGGCTGCATCCAGATGCCGAGCTTCTTGTGCCGGTGCAGCACCGTGCCACGGCGCCCGACCACGATGCCCGACGCGGTCACGTGGATGGAGGAGGCGTGCTCGTCGCACGGCGCACTGAGTCGGCGGAGCTCGGTGAGAAAGCGCTCCTTGGCCGCCACTTCACGCGGTGACGCCGGCTCGTGACCCTCCACGAGAGCTCGCAGGTCCTCCGTAGAGGTGCCCGTCGTGGGACTCGCCATCGTCAGAATCCCTAGCACAGCTCGCCGGTCAGCACCGTGGTGGCGCGTCCCGCGATGCGGACCCTGTCCTGGCCCGGTCGCACGTACAAGGTCGCACCGCGCCGGGAGAGCTGGTGGGCGACCAGGTCGTCGCGCCCCAGCTCGGCTGCCCAGTAAGGGCCGGCCGAGCACTGCGCGGACCCCGTGGCGGGGTCTTCGTCGATGCCGACGTTGGGCCCGAAGACGCGCAACACGTAGTCGGCGCCGGAGCCCGGCGTGGCCGCTGCGGTCAGGAGGAGGGCCCGGGACCCGGTGGACGCGATGGCGGCCAGGTCGGGCTGGTAGGAGCGGACGGCGTCAGCCGAGTCGAGCACCACGAAGGTGAAGAAATCGGTGCGCCCGCTGGCCACGACGGCACCCGGCCATTGCCCCGCCACCGAAGCGGGCACCGGGCCGGGGATCATGGGATCGGCCGGGAAATCAAGCTCGATGGTGTCGCCGGCGAAGGAGGCGCGCAGGGGGCCGCTGCGCGTGTGAAAGGTCAGCGCCGCGCTGCCGTCGACGATGCCTCGCTCGCGCAGCACATGCGCCGAGGCCAACGTGGCGTGGCCGCACAGGTCGATCTCGACCGCGGGCGAGAACCAACGCAGGCCGAAGGTGGTCGGGTCCTCCGAGGGAGCGAGAAACGCTGTCTCCGCGATGCCGAGCTCGAAGGCAATGGACTGCATGCGCTGATCGTCCAGCGGCTCGCGCGGCAGGCACACCGCGGCGGGGTTGCCGCCGAAGGGAACCTCACTGAAGGCGTCGACCCAGGTGATCGGGCTCGTCATGCTGCCCACGATGCTAAGCGGGTCAGCGCGTCCTCCAGGACGTCGGCGCGCTTGCAGAAGGCCCAGCGCACGAGCGTCCTCCCGGCGTCGGGATCCGCGGCGTCGTAGAAGACCGAGCTCGGGATGGCCACGACCCCGCACCGGCCGGGAAGCTCCAGGCAGAACTCCTGGGCGCTCAGGCCGGCGGCGACCGCCGCGATGTCGGTGGTGGCGAAATAGGTGGCGGCGGGCCGGAACACCTCGTACCCGAGCGCAGCGAGGCCATCACAGAACTGATCGCGCCTGGCCTCGAGCTCGGTGGCGAGGCGGCCCATGGCCTCGGGCGGAAAAGCCAGACCGCGGGCGATGGCCAGTTGGAAGGGGGCGGGGCTGGTGTAGGTCAGGAACTGCTTGGCCGCCCGCACCGCGGCCACCAGTGGCGCCGGGCCGCTCACCCACCCCACCTTCCACCCGGTGAAGGAGAACGTCTTGCCACCAGACGAGATGGTGAGGGTGCGCTCGCGCATGCCGGGGAGGGTTGCCAGCGGGACGTGCGCCCCGTCGAAGACCAGGTGCTCGTAGACCTCGTCGGTCACCGCCAGGAGGTCGTGGGCGGTGCACAGGGCGGCGACCTGCTCCAGCTCCTCGGGCGAGAACACCTTGCCGGTCGGGTTGTGCGGCGAGTTGAGCAGCACCATCTTGGTGCGCGGCCCCACGGCGGCGGCCAGCTCGTCGGGGTCGAAGTGCCAGTCGGGTGGCTGCAGTCGGACGAGGCGCGGCGTTGCGCCCGCCATGGAGGCGGTGGCGGCATAGGAGTCGTAGGTCGGCTCGAACATGACGACCTCGTCGCCCGGCTCACACAACGCCAGCATGGTGGCGGCGATGGCCTCGGTGGCCCCGACGGTCACCAGTACCTCTTGCTCGGGATCGAGCGCCATGCCGTACCAGGCCCGCTGGTGGGCCGCCACGGCCTGGCGCAACTCGGGTATGCCACCGCTCGGCGGGTATTGGTTGCGCCCTTCCCGGATGGCGCTCACCGCCACCTCGCTCAGCTCCGCGGGCCCGTCGGTGTCGGGGAAGCCCTGACCGAGATTGACCGAGCCCGTCGCCAGCGCCAGCTCGGACATGGTGGCGAAGATCGTGGTGGTGAAGGGTTGCAGGCGCCGCGTCAGGTGTGCGTCCCTCGGTGCCACCGTGACGATCGTACCAACGGCTTTCTCACTCGCCTATCGTCTGGCGACCGTGCTGAGCATCGCCAACTTCAACATGCACTGCGGGATGGACGGCTGGGGCAGGCCCTACGACTATCTCGCCTCCATCGCCGCGCTGGACGCCGACATCGTCGTGCTCGAGGAGACCTGGACCGCCGACGAGGACGGTGCCGGTGCCGGACAAGCGGAACGGGCGGCGCGCCACCTCGGCTACAAGATGGTGGCGCACACCATCGGCGAGGGACGCCGCATCCGGCCCCAGCCCGACGCCGACGACAGGTGGATCGCCCAGCCCAGCATGCGTGACCGCAACCGGGCGCTGTTCTTGGACGGCGTGCGTCCGGTGAGCCGGGGCATCCGCTCCCTGCAGCGCTGGCAGGAGGCCGAGCTCGGCAGCATGGGGATCGCCGTCCTGGTGCGACCCGAGTTCCCGATCGAGGCCAGCCGCGTCCTGGAACTGCGCCGCCTGAAGGCCGACCGGATGCGACGGGCCGCCATTGTGCTCGACCTGACGGTCGACGACCGGCCCATCTCCGTCGGCGGGATCCACATGTCGCACCTGCTCCAGGGCTCACCGCGCCACTTCGCCGAGCTCCGGCGGCGGCTGCACACCGAGGCCCGCCCCGACGCCGTATTGGCCGGGGACATGAACTCGTGGGGACCGCCGGTCCGGTTGTTCATGCGCGGCTGGCGGCGCGCCGTGATCGGCCGAAGCTGGCCCACGTGGCGCCCCCACAGCCAGATCGACCACATCCTCGTGCGCGGCGACGTGCGGTCCCTCGCCGGCGTCGTCTTCCCCCACTCCGGATCCGACCACCGGCCGATACGGGCCGAGTTGGAGATCGGGTAGGGCGACCTACGGGGCCCCTTACGCCGATGTTTCGCTCGTAGGTCGTAAATCTCGGATCTCGGAGCTCGGATATTGCGGACGTCTGCGCCGGCGGGCTCGACCGTTCTTCCCCCGATGCCCCGGGCTCTGACTGCTGTGAACGGTGCGGGCCTGATTAGTGCGGTGGCGGCCGAGTCGAACGAGGAGCTGGTGTCGGGTCTGGCCGAGGACTTCGCGCAGATGAGCTCGGCCCAGGCGAGATTCGTCGTCCGTTTGGGTGAGTTCGACCGGCGCCAGGCCTTTCGAGACGAGGGAGCGACCTCTGTCGAGTCCTGGACCGCCGAACGCTTCGGGGTCTCGACGCCGACGGCGCGGACCTACGCCCATGTGGGCGAGAAGGCCTGGGACGTCCCTCATCTCGTCGGTGCCCTCCGAGCGGGCGAGATCACCTTCGACAAGGTCCGCGCTGTCATCGATGCGGCCACCCCCGAGACCGACCGCGAGTTGTGCGACCAGGCTCGTGCGTGCTCGGTGCGCGAGCTCACCGACGTCGCCCGCTCGACCGCTGAACTGGCCCGGACCGGTTCGGCTTCTTCTCGTTCGGGCTCTGAGCACGATGGTCGCTACGTGCGCTTCAACGACCGGCACCGCACCATCAGCGCCCAGCTGCCGGGTGACTCCTACGCCCGGACCAAGGCCTGTCTCGATGCCCAACTCGGAGAGATCCCCTCTGACGGTGCGACCCCTTTGGACCAGCGTCGCTGCGACGCCTTGGTGGGGATCATCCAGTCCGCCGGCAACGAAGCGGCCGGACAGGCCGCCACGGCCAGCCCCTATGTCGTGGTGGCCCACGTCCCCCTCGATGCCCTGTTCGACGGCGCAGGCGAGCGGAGCGACCTCGCCGGCGAGCTCGAGCACGGCGGCCTGATCGATGGCGAGACGGTGCACCGGATCGCCTGCGACGCCACCGTGGTCGTCGCGGTGGACGACGCCCTCGGCCACACCATGTACGAGGGCCGGGCCCAACGTTTCGCCACCCAAGCTCAGCACCGAGAGGTCATGCGCCGGGATCGGCACTGCCGGTTCCCGGGCTGTACCAATCTGACCTTCACCAACGTCCACCACGTCGTCCCTTGGAAACCCGGTGGCCGCACCGACCTCGACAACCTGGCCCTCACCTGCGTGCACCACCATCACCTGGTGCACAGCGCAGGGTGGACCGTGACCGGCAACGCCAACAAGGAGCTCACCTTCGAGGGCCCCACGGGCCGGGTCATGACGTCGCGCCCGTCGCCGCTGTGGACCACGGTGACGGCTTTGCAGGCTCGACCCAGGGCGGGTCCGTCGGGCTGAGGCGATTGTCCAACATCTTCCCGAACCTCATCGCCCCGGGGATCAGGAGGGCAGGCGCGGTTCGTTCGCGAGGGCCGTGACCGCCTCATTGACGCTGGGGTAGAAGCGGCCCTCACCGATGCGTTGAGTCAGACCACTCCGCTGCAGCATCTGGCGCACGTGGTCCCCTGCCCGCGCCAGACCGAACGCCACGTGCTCGCGCTCGCAGGCTGCCAGCACGTCGCCGAGTGCCCGCGAACCGGTGAAGTCAACATCGGACATCCCGATGACGTCGAGGACGAGGGCTTGCGTGCCCGGAGCACGCGCCAGTGCGTTGGCCACCTCGGCACGAAAGTGGGATGCGTTCGCGTACCAGAGGGGGGTAGCGAAGAGGAGGACGAGGACTCCAGGGATCCCTGCCGCGGAAACATCTGGGGAGCGCGGGGCCCAGCTGGTGGTTCCCACGATGCGCTCGAGTACGTGCACCTGCGGGCGGGCGCTCAGTCGGATGCGCTCGAGGATCGCGAGGCCCACGGCGACGCCGATCCCCTGCTCCACTCCGACAAGAGCCACTGTGAGGAACGTGACCGCAGCGAGCGCGAATTCCCAGACGCTGAAGCGGGCGATGGCGACCAGGTCCCGCACGCGGAACAGCCTGAGGGCGACGAAAATCAAGATGGCGGCCAGCGTTGCCAACGGCACATCCCTGAACACGTTCGCAAAAGGGATAAGGACCAGGATCACCGCAGCTGCCCCCAGGGCGCCCGCTTGAGTCCTGCCGCCGACAGCGACCACAGAGCCCGTGTTGGGAGGACTGGCGTCGACCGGGAAGGATCCCACCAGACCCGCCACCACACTGCCGGCGCCCACTCCGAGGAAGTCGCGGCCCGCGTCAACCCTCCAGTTCCCCCGCTCGGCGAAGGCACTCGTCGTCGCCGCGGTCTGGGTCACGACCACCAGCGCCACAACTGCGGCCAGTGGCGCCAGGCTTCGCAAGTTCGACCACGAAACACCGGTCAACCCGAGGTGCGGGGCTCCGGTCTTGACGGTGCCCAATACGTTGACGCCGTGGGCCTGAAGGCCGAAGACGCCGACCAGCGCCATCGAGACGATCAGGGCGAGGAGGCCGGCAGGGATGCGCCGGTCCAGCCGCGAACAGACGAGCAGCACGGCCAGGACCACGACCCCGATGGCGAGTGACCAACCGTTGACCTCGCTGAGATGGGTCACCACATAGGCGACGCGGTGTTGGTCGGTGCCGGTGGCCGGGGGAAGCCCGAAGAATTCGGGCAGCTGATGGGCGATGATGATGAGGGCGACACCGGCCAGGAACCCAGTGATGATGGGGGTCGAGAGGAACTCGGCGAGCCACCCCAGTCGCAGGACGCTGACGAGCATCAAGATCAGCCCGACCATCACCGCCAGGATCCCCACCAGCTCGACGTAATGCGTTGACCCGGCCAGGGCGAGCGCGGATACGCCGGCGGCGAACAAGGGAGCGATGGTCGAGTCCGCCCCCACCGACATTCGCCTGCTGGAACCCAGGGCTGCGAAAACCACCGTGCCGGCCACAAAGGCGTAGAAGCCGGTGACGGGAGGCATATCAGCCAGCCGGGAGGTGGCCAGCTGCTGCGGCACAGCGATGGCCAGGAGGGTGAGCCCGGCCACGAGGTCCGGCCGAACCCAGGAGCGCTGGTAGCCGTGCAGCGACACGAAGACCTGGGACAGGGGCCGACGCATGGCGACATCATCGCCCACCGGCGTGTCCGCCAGATTGACCTAATTGAATAGTCTCGGGGCAGACGGCCGAGGATCCCATCGTCGGATCCCGTACTCGTCACCCAAGGAGGCCACTACCCGATGAGCGACTACCCCTATGCCGACCGCTTCGCGATCAACCGCGTACTCCCGGAAAAGGGCATGAGCCGGGAAGAGGTTCTCGCCGAGCTCCGCACCATGGCCACCGAGGAAGACGCCTTCTGGGAGACCGGCAAGTGCTCGGGCACCATGTACTGCGGCGACCACGACCACTACCACTTCATGAACGAGGCCTTCGGCCTGTTCGCCCACGTGAATGTCCTGCAACGGGACATGTGCCCCAGCGCGACGAAGTT
>Ga0302325_10031101_pt1 | contig 10989 bp, 9 predicted proteins | sample Palsa_T0_2_FD_201948 | JGI IMG/M metagenome (GOLD analysis project Ga0302325, IMG submission 201948) | Peat permafrost microbial communities from Stordalen Mire near Abisko, Sweden - Palsa_T0_2 | ecosystem: Environmental > Terrestrial > Soil > Palsa > Peat permafrost | place: Sweden: Abisko... | reverse complement strand
ACTCGATGCCTCCGTATCCCGCGCGTTGAAGTCGCGGCCCAGCAGCAGAGGCGTGCCGGTAACGCCGAAATACTGAGGGGCAATAGAATTGAAGGCCGCGCTGTCATCCTCGCCAGGATGGAATGTGTAGCCTTCCGGCTGCACCTGGCGTGTCCAGAGGCCGCCGGCGAGAGGCAGCACATTCGCCGCGGTAGCGAATGTGACTCCGGGGAGCGATTGCAAGCGGTCCACGATGGCGGTTCGGATTTCTACGCTGCGTTGTGGCGGGAAATGATGTTTCGCGTTTAAATTAAAAACAAAAATGCCGCCGCGCCGAATGCCGGTGTCGACGCTATAAAGTTTCACCAGCGTGCGAATAAACAGGCCCGCGCCCACCAGCAGCGTCATCGATATCGCCAGTTGGGCCACTACCAGGAAGCGGCCGAGACCGCGATGACCGCCTCCGGCGCGCGATTCCTTCAGCGCGGGGTTGACACTCACGCGGCCCGCGCTCAACCCAGGAGCGAGGCCCGCGAAGACGCAAGCCAGCACCGATATTGCACCGGTGAACGCGAAGATCCGCCAGTCTGGGAACACCCGCAGCGGAAGTTGGTCGCCGTTGGCCATCATCGCTACCAGGCCGCTGCCGAACCAATGTGCGATGACCAATCCGGCGACAGCTCCGCATGCGGCCAGCAGCAGACTTTCCGCTAGAAATTGCCGGGTCAGGCGTCCGTTGCCGGCGCCTATAGCCCGGCGGATGGAGATTTCCCGCTGTCTGGAGGCGGCCCGAGCCAGCAGCAGACCAGATAAATTCGCGCAAGCCAGCAGCAGCACCAGCGCCACGATGCCCATGAGGATGCCGAGCGGCTTGAGAAAATCGACGCGCAGTCCATTCAGTCCCGCCAAGCCGGGCAAGGCCGCGGCGCGCTCCTTCATGAAACGCTGGCGGTAAAACGGACCGGGAAGCTCACGAGCCTTATCGGTGCGCCATGAGCCGAACGCCGAAGCGATTTCCGCATTCGCGCGCTCGATCGACACTCCAGGCTTGAGCCGCGCCATCATCTCGAAATAATTCTCGTCCCAGTGCCTCTTCCAGCTACCGTCGCCTCCGCCAAGCCGGTCGCTCATAGAGAGCGGCGTCGTAAAGTCGTGCGTGCGCCAAGGCTCGATCCCTTCGAATCCCTCCGGTTCGACCCCCACAATCGTCAGGGTGGTAGTGGCATAGGTCATGCTCTTGCCGATTGCCGCGGGATTGAGCCCAAAGCGGCGCCGCCAATACTCGTAAGAAATCACCGCGACGGGTGTGGGCGCGGCATCGTCCTCGGGGCCGAGCAGACGGCCGGCCGCCGGCGCCAGTCCTAGAGTGGAATAAAAGGCGCCGGACACCTCGTCGGCATTCACATTTTCATCCACGCCGTCCACGGTAATCTCGTGAGCGATGTCCATGACGGCGAACGCCCCGGAGACGGAGGACAGACGATCGCGGAAATATTCGAAGAGCGGGAACGAGACCCGGCAATCCTCGCAGTGATCTGTGCCGCGTGAAATCTGCACCAATCTCGCGGGATCGTGCACCACGGGCATGGGACGCAGCATAAGTGCGTCGATCAGGCTAAAGATCGCGGTATTGGCGCCGATCCCCAGTCCTAAGGTCATCACCGCGCAGACCAGAAACCCCGGACTACGCCGTAGCGTGCGCGCCGCATACGCCAAGTCCTGCTGCAGATCGGCCAACCATCGCCGACGATGCACATCGCGCAAATCTTCGCGAATCTGCGTCGCGCCGCCGAACTCCAGAAGCGCCCGCCGGCGCGCCTCTTGCAGATCCAGCCCTGCGCTACGTAACTCTGTGTCACCCGCTCGATGTGATAATCGATCTCCGATTCCAAACGCCGCTCCAGCTTCTTGCGAAAAAACATTGAGCGTCCCCTATTCCGAAGTCTTCAAAATCAATCGCACCGCGCCGGCCAGCCGATCCCAGTTCGCCGTCTCCGATTCAAGCTGTTTGCGCCCCAGCCGCGTCAGCGAATAAAACTTAGCCTCCCGTCCAGTCTCCGACTCGCGCCAGTCCGCCTTGAGCCATCCCCGTTTCTCCAATCGGTGCAGCGCCGGATACAGCGACCCCTGCTGCACCTGCAACACCTCCCGCGAAATCTGCTGAATCCTCTGCGCAATCCCATAGCCATGCGCCGGCGCCAGCGCGACAATCTTCAGAACCAGCATGTCCAGGGTGCCTTGCAGTAAATCGGATTTGTCGGATGCCATGACATTCTACATATACGCCACCATATGTAGAATGTCAAGGCGTCTTGTATTACTATCCCTCCATATTCTTTGCGCGTCGCGACGATTTCATGCCGCGGCTCGGTTTAGCTCGGACATGCTGGTTTGCGACATCGTCAGAACCGCACCGATCGCCAGGCGACCGGTGGTGGTGACTTGGTAGCGGTGCGTCTTGGGAACTTTTTGAATCAGTCCATGGGCGCGAAGCATGCGGATCTTACGACGCACTGCCGCGGAGCGCCGTCTCCGTTCGCACTCCGGAAGAGTTTGGGATTCCGCATACAACAGCCGTTGTAGATCGCGGTTGCGAAATCCGTTGAGCGCAAACTCGCCACGATGGACGGCGGTCAACAAGGCATGGTCGTCTGCTTGAAAAGGGCGTAGGGCGCGGACGCGAACGGCCACCATATCGACACGGCTGTTCCAATGGGCGGATGAGCTCCTGGAAACGGGTCGTATCGTCCACCGCGGCGAAAGCATCCAGGTAGCGGTTGTTGGCTTTCTGCGAAACCTCACTGCAACGATGGAGGTCGGCCACTCCCAACCGCATCTGGCGCCAGGCCAATTGACCCTCCGGGCCTCCTTCCTTGGGACGATACGTGCGGAAGATAGATACGTTGCCGGTCATGGTTTCCACTCGAAATACGTCGCCCACCGGGGTATGCGCCTTGCCGTAACATTTCAGAGAGTTGCCTTGCAGCCAGTGCTTCAGCCGGTCTCCCACGATCCGGGATTTCAGACTGGTGGCGATCTCGCCGGTCACCCAATCGGGGACCGATCCATCCAAGCGAACCTGTTTACCCAGAAACCGCAGCACGTCGGCGCTGGAGAAGTTCAGTAGCCCATAGCGAAGCAATAACGGTTCCAAGCGAGCCAGGCACCCAGGGCGAAACAGAACATCGGTGGCCCATTCACATTGAAAGGCGCTCCAGTAATACTGGGTGGAGAATTTACGGAAGATCTCTGCGTGCAGGGGGTTTAAGCGCTCGGCAAATGGCTGCAGGCTTTGGTTCCAGTCGACGCGCAGTTGCTCGTCGAACAGTTCTTGGGCTCGCGGACAATCCTCCACCCATGGAAAGGTATTCTGCTGACGGCAATAGCGAATTCCCGCCTCGTCCAGGCGGCGCGCCAGCCATTCCCGGCCGTTGATGCACACGTGGATGTAAAACGGAAACCAGGTTTGAATCCGAGCGTGGCACCAGCCAAACTGTGGGTCAATCTGGTAGTGATAGATCACCAGGTTGGGGCGCCACCGTACTGCCATAGTGGTCTTTTCGTGTTGGAAGGTGGGGCAGAGTTCCATGGCGGTCAATGCGCACACGTTCCCTCGTGAAATGCCGCGCTCGGTGGCCATCGCCCGAGCGATTTCGTCTTTATCGGTCCGGGGATCGTGTAGATGCCGGATCGGAAGTTGCTCGCGGCGAAACGGTTCCAGGGAAGCTTCTTTCAGATCCTGGCTCACTTGCTTGACGTGATCCTGATACTGCTTGCAGAGAATGCCGTTTTGGATGAGGTACATCTTCATCCCCTGCGAATGTGCCAGGCGCCGTAACGAACCGCGAAACACGACACGGTCAAAACCACTGAGGGTGCCTTGGATCCGATCCTCGAATCTGGCGATAAACTGTTTCATGGCGTTCCTCCAGGAATGTGGTTACGATTTGGAAACCCGGAACCACAGTACACCGGAGGAACGCCATTTCGCTGACAGAGTCGCCAGTTAGCTCGGCTCGGGGAAGCGGTGAAGGATTTCCGGGCAATTAAAGGTATGGGAGAAGGCGCATCGGCTGACCCTAGACATTTACAGGGTTACCGTGCATTTCCCTCGTGCCGAGGCATATGGTCTGACCTCCCAAATCCGTCGTGCCAGTGCCTCCATCGGGGCCAATCTGGCCGAGGGCTGCGGTCGGGAAGGGGATGCCGAACTAGGACGATTCTGCGGCATGGCTCGGGGTTCGGCCAGTGAACTGGAGTATCACCTTTTGCTGGCCAAAGATCTTGGCCTACTAGAAACCGTCGACTACCACAAACTGGCGGAGCAGACCACGGAAATCAAGCGGATGCTCACCGCGCTGATTCAAAAGCTGACCGCTGAGAGCTGACTGCTGACAGCTTGCGCGCAGCGCATTGCGGGACATGCTTTCAGCTTGTCCACGGTGTGTTCCCGGACCGGAAGGGTCGCCGGCGCCGCGGCGGCCTACTCTTGGCGTAGCGCTTCCACTGGATTTACGCGCGCGGCGCGGCGCGACGGAACCCAGGCGGCTGACAACGATACGGCGATTAGCGCCAGCAGTACGCCGGCGAGCGTCCACGGATCGCGGGCGGGCACGTGAAATAGCATGGTACCCAGCAAGCGGAGTGCGAAGAACGAGCCGGCGGCGCCAGCCAGTGCGCCCACTGCCGTGGAGCGCGCCGCATGACGGAGCACCATACCGCCAATGCGCGCGGGAGTAGCGCCCAGCGCCATCCGGACACCGATTTCCTGCGTGCGCTGCGCGACGAGAAACGACACGACTCCGTAAAGCCCGATCATGGCCAGTAGCAGACCCATCGCGGCGAAGAGGCCCAACAATACCGCGTTGAATCGCGGCGCCTGGGCCAGTTGGCCGACGTGCTGCTGCATGCTCTCAATGGCGACCGGCGTGGTGGGATCGATCGCCGCAACTTCCGCCCGCAGCCAGCGAGCCATGCCGCCGGGATCGGCCGACGTGCGGACCACGGCCGTCGCGGTGCGCCCGATATCGCCGGCAACGTGCTTGCGAATCAGGTAGTATTCGGGTCCGGCATCGTCCACGAGTCCGCTATTCTTTACATTGCCGACCACTCCGATCACGCTCAGCCACGCTCCGCGGCGGCCAGGCTGGATCTGCTTGCCGATAGGATCTTCATTCGGGAACATGCGGCGCGCGAGAGCATCGTTGAGAATGACGCCATTCTGGCCAGCGCCGCGATCTTCTGCGCGGAACGGCCGTCCGCGCAGAACGGGGATGCCGAGGACCGCGAAATAGTCCGGCGTGATATTGCGCCATGCCACATTTCCACCGGTACCGTTGGTATCTTGCGGTCGGCCCTGGATTGCGATGGCGTTATAGAGCGACGACAGGGTAACGTCCGTGACCGGGGGCAGGGCATTGACGAGAGCGGCATCCGTCACTCCCGGAGTGTGCCGCAGACGCGCTTCCCAATCTTCAAAGAAGGCCAGGCGCCGTGCCGGGTCGGCATAGGATTGCTCGCCGAGCGTGACTGTGGCGGTCATTACGCCAGTGGTTCGCATGCCGAGCGGCTGATTCTCGAGATTCCACAAGCTGCGCAGGAGCTGGCCGGCGCCGGCGAGCAATACTACCGAGATGGCGATTTGCGCCGCCACCAATGCTTGCCGGAAGAGATGACTGCGGCTACCCACCGAGCGCCAGCCGGCGAGAATTTCGGCACGCGGATTTTGAAGCGCCGGGGCCAAGCCGAACAACAGGCCGGAGAGGAGCGCTATCGCCACAGTGAAGAGCAGGACGCGCGTATCGATGACGGCTTGGTGGAGGCGGGGTATCCCTTCCGGCGCGATCGCCACGAACCCTCGCAGGAGAAGTATCGCCAGCGCGCATCCACCGACCCCGCCCGCGGCGGCTAGCAGGAGGCTCTCCGTGAGCGCCTGCCTTACCAAACGGAAGCGCGGAGCTCCCAACGCCGCGCGCACCGCCAATTCGCGCCGGCGGCCGGCCATTCGCGCCAACAACAGATTGGCGACATTGGCGCAGGCGATCAACAGCACCGCGAGGACGGAGGCCAGCAGAATCCACGAGGCCATCCGCGAGTCTTCAATCTGGAGATCGCGCAGAGGGCGCAGGCGAAGGTTGACGTCCTTGCGGAAATTGGGGGGCACGTCCTTCATGGAATTGGCGAATAACGGTTCAAGGGACGCCCGGCCCTGCGCGAGAGTCGCACCCGGCTTGAGGCGTCCGACGAGGTAGAGGATGGTCGCGTTCCTCCGCGATATCGTCTCCGGCAGGTTCAGCGCCTGCGGCACCAGTAGATCGATGGGCGCGAGGTTCGGCAGTTCGAATTGGGGCGGCAAGACACCGGTGATGGTCACCGGTTGTCCATCGAGCGAGATCGGCTTGCCCAACGTGGCAGGATTACCAGCGAAGCGGCTTCGCCAAAGTCCGTAGGAAATCAGCGCGACTCGCGGAACGTCGGGCTGGTCTTCCTCAGGCGTGAAATTGCGGCCATAAATCGGCTGGATTCCGAGGGTGGGTAAGAGGTGAGAATCGACTATGCCGCAGCGCAGGCGTACGGGATTGGCGTCGGTGAGGTCGCAATCCCCCACGCCGGACCATTCGCCCATCGATTCGAAAGGTGTGGATGCGGAGCGCCAGTCCAAGTAGTCGTACCCGAGGAGGAATTCGTGGGGCGCGATAGGCGCCGTCATCCCGAGAGAGACGAGGCGCCCGTCGTCAGCGTAGGGCAGCGCCCGGAACAGAATGCGGTCCACGGCGCTGAAGACAGCTGTTCCGGCGCCGATGCCGAGGGCCATCGCCATCACGGCTGCCAGAGTGAAAGTTGGTGTGCGGAGCAACGCTCGCACGGCATAGCGCAAGTCTTGCGCCAGGATTTCCAGATGCATCCGGACCCGCATGGTACTTAGAGTCCAGGATGCAGGCTGAAGTTCCCGGGCTACTTCTTGGTGGCCAGCGCTTTGATCTCGTCCGGCACGGCGAACTTGTCGGCAGGGATGTCGGCGTTAAAAGTTACGCTGTCAATGATGATGACGACCTCCTGGCCAGCCGCGCTCTGTTTGATTTTATGCGGCATGAGGACATCGCCTTCCTTGCGGTAATCGCTGACGAAGGAGTCCACCGGTTGGTCGCCCGTGGGACCCTGCGCAGTCATGCTCATTTTCACCATCAAGCCGGATTCCTTGTCGTAGCACTGCGTGATGGGAGACCCGTCCGCGGGAGTCAACTGGACCTTGTAACAATCCTTACCATCTACGGTATCCGTGCCGACCGTTTTTGGATCCTTGAAAATGTCGCGCCATTTCAGCTCGGCGTTGAAGCGGGACTGGAGCTGCGCCTGGGCCTTCTCGGTGCCTTCTTTCACGTGCGGACCCATCATGGGATTAATTGACCAGAAGACGCTGCCGTCGGAACCTTCGCGCACCTTTCCGATGCCCCCTAGGTCGATCTCCGTGAGGCTCTTGTCCGGTTCTGCGCGGTACGCAGTTACATCGCCCTTCAGCCCCATGGCAGCCATGGAAAACGATCCTTTGGACACTTCGTTGTGATGCTTCTCGTATGCGGCCTTGCCGCCGGTTACTTCGACGTACTTATCGAGAACGGTATCGGCTTTGGGCAGATCGTCCGCTGCCCGCGCCGAAGAGATCGACAACACCATGGCAGCGCCGATGGCGATATTTCTTCCAATGTAGAAAAGGCTCATGTTTGAGTACCTCACTCCTTATCCTTATTGCCCGTGAATCCAGCTTAGCGCAGCGTCGAGCACGGGGTCCTGACCTTCCAGCAGTTGATGGCGCGTCAGCTTCACTTCCTGGTCGGGAGTGACGCCGATTCCCTCCAACGGCCTGCCGCCCTCAGAGATGTAATTGGCGATGGCATATTGGAATCCGTCACCGTTCGGCAGCTTGTTGAACATCGAAGGCAGCGCGGCCGCCGCGGTGTGAGTGCCGAAAACGCGCGCCCGTTTCAGGTCTTGCATACCGCCCGCGAAGATTTCCGAAGTGGAGGCGGAACAGCCATCCACCAGAATCGCCAGCGGACCGTTGAACGGATTCGGACGCGGAAAGACGGCGAATTTGATACTGGCAGTGCGCAAATACATCGTGCCGAGGACGAGGCCCGATTGCTTGGTAAACCAGCCGGCGAGTCCCATCGCCATGCCGCCGATGCCGCCGGGATTCCCGCGCAGGTCTATGATGAAGCCCTTGCAATCGCGGCATTCGGCGATCATCTTTTTCATCGCCGATTCCACCGCTTCCGGCTCGAAGAACATATTGAAGTGAACATACCCGACATCGGGTTGGAGCTTGTGGGCATCCACCCAGAAATGGAGAGGAGGCAGTGTGCCAAGGACGGTCTCGACGCCGCGCGGTCCGGTGCGGCCTAGCTTTAGAGAGAGCTTGCGATCGCTGCCGTCCAGGAATTCGACCTCGACGGTCTTATCGAGCGGACCCTCCATGCGCTCTATGACGGACCGCGTCTCGATCAGTTCCGCCAACATCGGGGAGCCCAGGGCCTCGCGCACCTTCGCCAGCCCGGGCTCCAGTTCTTTGCCGTCAATACGAAGAATTTCCCAGCCGAGCTTCACACCTTTTGCCGCCGCGGGCGAGTCCGGCGTCACAAATGTCACGAGGGCGTGGCCGTCGACGAGCCGCACGTCCAGGCCGGGATCGCCTTCCGAATGGTCAGACTTTCCGTCGTCTTTTTGATCGAGCTCTTTGTAAGCTTCACCCGGAACGATGCCGAAATGGGTCTGCTTGAGCCGCTTCAACATGTCCGACATGATGTCGCGGGCTTCTTGCATGGATGTGGCCGCTTCGATTTTGGGGCGAAGCTCGTCATGGACCGCCTGCCAGTCGACGCCGTTGAGTTTGGGGTCCCAGTGCTTGTCGCGCACGGTTTTCCAGACCTGCTCGAACGAGTCGACGTTCAATTGGCGCTGTGCGGGCGTGAGCGTGGGCTGCGCGAACGACCATGCACAGAGGGCTGCTGCCAGTATCGCGCCGGAGGGAAGCCGCATTCTCAAACTATACCGTGCTCTGAGAAACTTGGGTACCGAGCAGCGCGTGATTCGAGGGGCGAGCTCCGCTCGCCAGACAAGCTAAAGCATGTCCCACGAAAAAGGCCAAACTTCCGGACTAGCCTACTGCGGCGGGCAAGGTTGCGGCACTTATCGGAACATAGCACGGGAGTCGTAAAGTTTTTCGAGAGCCTGTTTCTTGCGGTGGCACTATCGGATTTCCTGCCATGTGCCGAAAATTTGTGTTGTGTAGAACTTTTTGCCTTCTCCTGGCTACGGTGGCCGTGGGGGCCGAACCGGGAGTAAGGGCGGAGTTGGTCGGCGGAACGCTAGCGGGGGTCGATGCCAAATCAACCGCGCGCTTGGATTTTTCCGCCGCCGACGAACTTGTGTTCCACCGCGCGAGCGGCGACATCCGTGTCACATACCGCAAAGTGAACACGCTCGAGTACGGACAGACCGTAAGCCGCCGGTATGCGGCGGCAGTTCTGGTTTCGCCGCTGTTGCTGCTAAGTAAAGTTCGCAAGCACTTTGTCACACTTGGGTACGTCGACGCCGAAGGCCAGCAGCAGGTGGTGGTGTTCCGGGTGGAGAAGGGTGACATTCGATCGGTGCTGGTGGGGCTGGAGGCCCGCACCGGCCGTCGCGTGGAATATCAGGATGACGACGCTCGCAAGGCGGGCAAAGGATAAGTTATGTTTCCGATTTTACTGCTGGTTTTATCCGCGGCAAATGGGCCCGCCGATGCCCCGCTGCCGCTCAAGGGAGTTGAGTCGTCGGGCCTGCGCCAGTTGCTCACGATTCGAAAGGTGTACGTGGACCGTCTCACCGGCGGCGAAACGGCCGCGCAAATGCGCGATATTCTGATCAGCGCACTGGCTGAGTCGCAGCTCTTCATTCTCACGGAGAACGCCGAGAAGGCGGACGTCACTCTGCGCGGGGCGGCGGAGGATCTGGTCTTCAACGAAGTACACACTTCGAACGACAGTGTGAATGCGCGAGCCAATATCGGCTCGGGCAAATCGGCGAATCAGCGGCCGGTTAGCGCGGGGATCGGACTGGGTGAAAGCGAATCGGACCACTCTTCGGAGAGACGGCATGAGGCTATGGCGGCGGTGCGGCTGGTGAATAAGGAGGGCGACGTCATCTGGTCCACCACGCAGGAGAGCCTGGGGGCAAAATTCCGCGGCGCGAGCGCCGACGTATCGGACAAGATCACCGCGAAATTGAAGGAAGATTTCGAGCGGGCGCGCAGATTGCGGTGACGTGGCGCGGGACTTTAGTCTGCGGTGCCGGCACTCTTGCCGGCGTTCTTGGTTTCTGCCGCCATAGACGTTCCTGTCAAGGACCGTCCCTGCTTTTCTGACCCCGTCCCGCCGAGATGAGTGAACATGCGCCGCGTCGCACAACGGAGGATGAAAATTGCCCCAACGTGTTTTCAATAACTGGAAGCGAAGCGGCGGGGATTTTCGAGGGAGTCAAACTCCTGAAGTCGTGGAAATTGACATGCGCCCGCACTCCGCTCCCTCCGGTCGCGGCTCAGTATCGGCACGTTGCGTTTCCGAGCCGTGACCAAAGGGAGCGGTATGCGTGATGCCAAAACCCTCAGGAGTTCGGAGTCTCGGCGCTGCAGACTAAGAGTCTGCGCCACGTCACGCCAACAATTCCCGGATGGTTTGCAGCAGTTCGTAAATGCGCCCTTTCACTACGATGCGCGACACCAGAGATTCCTCGGGGGCGCCGTAAAGATCGTCGGGCCAGCCGGAGAGCACGATTAGCGGTAGGGTGGAGTCTTTCCGATGGATTCCGCGAATCAGTTCAAGCCCATCGGCTGCCTGCGGAAAGCGGAGATCGACGACAACAAGATCGGGCCGGGTCCGCTCCAGCTCGCGAAGTGTCTCGTCCGGAGACATCGCCGTGCCGACCTGATACCCCAGCGTCTCTAGCAGCTTTCGCTGCACGGTGACTTGATCG
>Ga0302325_10031100_pt1 | contig 10989 bp, 8 predicted proteins | sample Palsa_T0_2_FD_201948 | JGI IMG/M metagenome (GOLD analysis project Ga0302325, IMG submission 201948) | Peat permafrost microbial communities from Stordalen Mire near Abisko, Sweden - Palsa_T0_2 | ecosystem: Environmental > Terrestrial > Soil > Palsa > Peat permafrost | place: Sweden: Abisko... | reverse complement strand
ATACGAACGAGTCGATGGTGACGACTTCGACCACAATCTGCCTGAATTTATCCTCTCCGTACCGGGAAAGATGCGAAACTTCCGCATCGCGCTCCAGCGTGAAGCGGGCTCGGCCCGCGGTTGCGCCAACTGCCCAGGGAATGGTTTCAACCTTGGGTTTGGCGCCTACATTGTTTTCAAGCAGAGCAGACACACGCGGGTCGGGCTCGAAGCTGTAGACCTTCAGCACGCCCGGCAGCATGTACAAGCTGTAATACCCGATATGTGCGCCCACATCGAGGAAGACGCCTTTCTGACGGAGCAGCGAGAACAAGAGCCTCTCGCTTCCCCAGTCGACATCGCCCCTGGCAATGAAGGCCTCGCTGGCGAAGTGGTCGCCGATGGGCAGCGTCATCCATTCGCCAGTAGGAAGCTGCATGGCGTGGTCACGCCGGGCCACGCGCTTGTAATACTGCCGGATGGCCGTCCGCCACGCCCAGCGCAGCGGGCCCACTTCCCGGATGAACGCGATGTTGATTGGCATGGCCCGCTCAACCTGCAATCATCGCGGCGCAGGCTCCGCTGAATCGGCAAGCGCATAGGCCAGCACCGTCATCACGGCCGCGTTCTCATTCAAATGTTTTGCGTCTACTTTGTCGAACGTGTCCGCGGCTGTGTGGTGATAGTTGAAGTAAAAGCGGTTATCCTGCACTGGTGCAAAGCTGGGCACGCCTTTTTCTGTTAGCCCGGCTATATCTTCGCCCGTCTCCGGAGCGGCTACGTTGGTCTCCGCGCCAATGGCATTCAATACCTGCGAAACCGGACGCAGCCATGGGCCGAGAGCCGGCTTGCCGGCGTAGAAGATACCGGTAGGATGATCGCAACCCAGGTCGCTCTCAATGGCGCCGATGTGGTTGGCGAATTCATCCTTGTGGTCGACCATGTATTGCGCCGCCCCCTCTGACCCTTCTTCCTCGCTCATCCACGCGATGAACCGCACGGTTCGCCGTGGGTGGATGCCCAGGTCGTGAAGCACGTGAATCACTTGCATCGAAACCACAACCCCCGCTCCGTCGTCGATTGCGCCGGTGCCCAGGTCCCAGGAATCCAGATGCCCGGAAACGATCACTACCTGCTCGGGGTGCTCGGTTCCCTTCCAGTCGGCGATGACGTTGTAGCTTTCGGCATCCGGCAGCGTTTGGGGCGTAAGCGTCAGGTGCAGCTTTACCGGACCCTGGCTGGCCAGGTCCTTGAGCAGGTCCGCGTCCTCGGCTGTGACCGCCGCGGCCGGGATCTTCGGCACGCCATTGGCATACGCTGTCATGCCTGTATGCGGAAGCCGATAGTCGGCGCCGCCCACCGACCGCACCAGCACTGCCGCCGCTCCCAGACCACCCGCAGCAATGGGTCCGGCGCCGCGGTACACGACCCCGCCGACGTATGCGTCAAGGCCATTGCCCTGCGCCGCGAGTTCCTTGTCGAATTTGTGATTGAACAACAGGATCTTGCCCTTCACCGAGCCGGGCGGCAAGGCGCTGAGCTGTTTCCAGTCATCGACGACGACGACCTCGGCAGTCAGTCCTTCCGCAGGGGTCGCCACGCTCCCGCCCAGTGCGGTTAGAACGACCTTCTGCGTGGTTCCCGGCGTCTGCCCCGGCCAGGCTACCACTTCGGCGGTTTCCAGGCCGCGCACCCAGTGGGGGACCATGGCCTTTTCAAGCGTGACCTCGGCGCCCAGCGCGCGCATCTCGGCGGCGACATATTCAACCGCCTGCCCAGCCTGCGGCGAGCCGCTGATGCGCGGGCCGATGTTGTCGGTCAGGTGGCGCAACTGATTGAACGCATAGGGGTCCTTGACGGCTGCATCGCGCAGCCGTTCCATTACGCTGAGCTGGTCCGGCGTCCACGCGCTCTTGCCGCCGGAGATCATCGACATCATCCGGTCAAGATTGCCCGGCACCGGCGACGGGGGCGGGTTTTGCGCCGCGCAGAATGGCCGTCCTATTCCGGCTGCAAGCGTCGCAATCAAGACAATTCGGCTGCTCTTTCTGGGGAAATCCATGCCGGATGTTACCACGGCTCCCGTGCGACGCTTTCCCCAGGCTCACGTCTATACGGTGGAGCGGGTCTCCCGGAGAAGCGCCCAGGACCCCCGCCACGGCCCCGCGCTTTGGACTCATAACCTGGAACGCCTTGCAAGTCGCGCACGTCTTCGCCCGCATCCCATGAAGATAGCCGGCGAAAAAAGCCGGCCCGACCAACTGCCCGGGACTGGCTATACTGGTGGTTGGGTGCATACCACAATCCAGCCCACGGGCTGGAACCACGATGAGGTCACACGAACCTATGAAATCGCTCTTTGAACGGCTGCGCACGCGCCGTCTCGCATCAACGTTTGCTCTGCTTGGCACGCTGTCAGTCGCCATTGTGGCTGGTTCTTTTGCTGCGCATGGGGTACGCGGACAGGAAAAACAGAGCTCCAGCGCCGACGCAACGCCTCTCAAGGTCGTCAATTCCGCCATCGCCCCCAACGAGTTTGTGAAGATTGCCAAGGAAGTGGGGCCGGCGGTGGTGAATATCAACACCCAGACGCTGCCCAAGCAGTCCATGAATAAAGGCCGCCGTATGCCCCTGCCGCGCGGTCACGCCCAGCCGGTTCCGCAGAACCCCGGCGACGATGACCAGGGCGACGACCAGCAGGGCCAGGGTCAGGGCAACTTCCAGGATTTCTTCAACAAGTTCTTCGGCGGCCAGGTTCCCGATCAGGATGGCGGCGACGACAACCAGGTCCGCGAGTCACTCGGCTCGGGCTTCATCGTCGACCCCAAGGGCTACATCATCACCAACAACCACGTGATCGAGAAGGCCGACAAGATCTACGTCAAGCTCTCCACCGATCCTGACAGCCAGGATCTGGGCCGTCCCGCGCACGTCATCGGCATCGACAAGGCTACCGACCTGGCGGTGATCAAGATCGATGTCAGTTCCCCGCTGCCGACCGTCAAGCTGGGCAACTCCGACATGGCGCAAGTGGGCGACTGGGTGGAAGCCATCGGCAGCCCCTTCGCGTTGTCGCAGACCGTCACCGCCGGCATCATCTCCGCGAAGCATCGGACGATTGAGCCCGGCGCGAGCGGCCAGTTTCAGCACTTCATTCAGACCGACGCGGCCATCAATCCCGGCAACTCCGGCGGCCCGCTGCTGAACATGGACGGCGAAGTGATCGGCGTCAATACCGCCATTTACACGCAATCGGCAGGCTACCAGGGCATCGGGTTCGCCATGCCGTCGAACACCGTGGTCGAGGTTTACAACGACCTGATCAGCGCCGGGCACAAGGTGACCCGCGGTTCGATCGGCATCCGCTTCAACCAGGGCCTGTCCGGCGCCGTCAATCGCGTCTACGGCTTCAAGAACGGCGTGCTTGTCCAGCAGATTGTGCACGGCGGCCCGGCGGACAAGGCAGGCCTCAAGGCAGGCGACATCATTACCACCATCGACGGCCGCCAGATCAAGGACGGCGACGACCTGGTGAATGAGATCACCAGCCGCAGACCGGGTTCCTCCATCCGTCTCGGCTTCTCCCGCGACGGCAAGCAGATGGATACAACTGTCACCATCGGCGACCTGGATAGCGTCTTTGCGGAAGCGGCCAACCAGCAAGGTGAAGCCGGCCCTGACAACCAGGGCGACGCCGGCGAGACCAAACTGGGCCTGGTGGTCCGGCAGGAGTCCGATTCGACGCTCGCCAAGCTGAAGGTCCCCGGCGTGGTCATTCAGTCAGTCCGCTCGGGATCGTTCGCGGATTTGCAGGGACTGGAGCCGGGCCTCATCATCGTCCGCATCAACAAGCAGCCCACCGGCACCAAAGACCAGTTCGACGCTGTGGTCGGCAAGATCAAGTCCGGCGACGACGTAGTTTTCGAGGCGATCGACCCCCGTCACCCGGATAACGGAACCCTCTATCTGGGCGGCACTTTGGAGTAATGTGGAACGGGCGCCGAATGCGGAATTCCGCATTCGGCGCTCTCTTCCCAATTGGTTCAAATTCTGTTCTTGCCTTGATTATTCCCTTGTCGCAACGCGGTACCTGAAGTAGTATGGAACGCAATTCGTCATCCAAATCCTTTTTGCAGGGGAATCAGCGTGTCTTCATTCCGAGTTAACCTGGCCCTTGTGCTTTCAGCGGTGCTGTTGGCGTCTCCGGCCTTTGCCACTCGCACGCACCGGACTACCAGCAGCGCGCACGTTCGCTCGTCGCATAAAGCGGCTCCGAAATCCCGCAGAGTGCACGGGCAGCAGGCCATCGAGCCGGCCCGCGTCACGGAAATCCAGCAGGCGCTGATCCGCGAGCACTACCTGACCACGGAAGCCGACGGCCGGTGGGACGCTGGCACCGAAGCAGCCATGCAGAAATACCAGGCCGACCAGGGCTGGCAGACCAAGCTGATGCCGGACTCGCGCGCCCTGAAGAAACTCGGCCTCGGCCCCGATTACTCCAGCGCCATCAACGCGAAGACCGGCGCCTTTGCCGATCCGCCTCCCGTGAGCTCCATCCCCCCGGTGGTGGCCGCGGGTTTCGTGCAAGGCTCCGGCGTCAATCGCTGATACGCCAATTCGATCTCAATTGACGCAGAATGGCCGCCCCGGGGCGGCCGTTCTCTTTGAACATGTAGAAGAACTCGCTGGGTGACGAATTCGTCCGCTTTGAAAGGGCACGGCTTCAGCCGTGCCGCCAGAGAAGCAAATCAAGGACTGGGCTTTAGCCCCTGAGGGAATGTATTTTCAACAACTTGCGTTGCCTCAGCGGCTAAAGCCGCGCTCCGTGCACAACCTCCACGGCACGGCTGAAGCCGTGCCCTTTCAAAGCGGAGGGTTTTTATACAGGCTCTTGGAGCCAGTTCGAATTGCGATTTACATGCGGAAGGATGGCATTCCCTTCACCAGGAATTCGTACCGCGGCCGAAGCGTGTCCGGCCCGGAGGTAATGGGAACGTTGAGGTGGATGAGCGAGTCGTCCTTGTCGTACTTCGGCCACAGCGGCAAACCCGTTCCGTTGGGGTCGCCTGTCCTGGCAAAGTTGGTCCAGTAGCTCATCATCTGGTCGCTCAGAGTACGGTCCTCGGGGCGAACAACGAAGCCCGGCCGTGTGTCCAGCGTGCCGAAGACGTATTCAATGTCGTCGGAATGGAAGGCAAACGTTCCGGGATGATACTTGCTGGGCGTCGCGCGCAGCTCGAAGTGATAGCGATAGACCGGCGAGTCGCCCGTCTTCCGTTGTGCTTCCAGCCACTTCCATGTGCCAAAGGCGATGAAAGCATCGCTCCCATACGCGTCGGCGGAATCCGCAGCCGCCTCGTCGGTGTCTCCGGCATAGAGGGTGAGGAACTCTCCAGCCCGATCCTTGAACAGGCCGGCAGCCATCCCTTTCCATTTGTCTGCCGTCATGCCATTGGCCAGAAAACTGCCCTCGTCTCGATTCCACCCCGCCAGCAGCGGCACGTGCGCCTGCTTGCCCGCCGCGTAGGTGTCCGCCACCGGCTCGGTAAGAAACTTGCCGTCGATGTCCGGCGGAAATCCGCTGCGGCGCGCTTTCGCGGCTTCCAGAATCTTGTCGGCCGGCATGGCCCTCAGTTCAACCAGCGATTTGGCTCCCAGGCCGGCCACCCACTGATCGTCCTTGGCCTCGCGCGCCGCCAGCGTATCGGTTGGAAGCACGTCACTGAACGCAGCGCCGCTCTCGCCAATCGCCTTTTGGAACAGACCCCGCGCCATGGGCGAAGCCATCAGCGTGCTCACGGCAAACGAGCCGGCGCTCTCTCCAAAGATGGTCACGTTGTCCGGGTCGCCGCCAAACTTCTTGATGTTCTTCTTGACCCACTGCAGCGAGGCCACCATGTCCATCATGGCGTAATTCCCTGCGGAGCCATTGCCCTCCTTGGCCAGGTCGCTCGTCGCCAGAAAACCAAAAACTCCCAGGCGGTAATTGATGGTGACCAGCACCACTCCCTTGAGAGGCAGAAAGTCTCCATTGTGCCGCGGCTCCGAGCTTCCTCCGCCGGAATATCCGCCGCCGTGAATCCAGAACATCACCGGCAGCTTGCTCTTGTCGCTCGCGTCGGCAGGCGCGTAAACATTCAGGAACAGGCAATCTTCATTCGGCGCCGCATCCTGGAAGACCATATCGTCGAAGACATGGTTCTGCGCGCAGTGTGCGCCGAATTTGGTGGCGTCCCGCTCACCCTTCCACTTCGCCGCAGGCTCAGGAGCCTTCCAGCGCAGGTCGCCGACCGGTGGCGCGGCATAGGGCAGGCCCAGAAATGCTTTCACCTTGCCGTCGTTGATGGTCTTGCCCGTTACCTTGCCTTGCTCGGTCTTCACCGTCAAAGAGTCGGCGTAACTTATCGTAGACACACCCAACCCCAGCCCCGCAACCGCCAGGGCACACACCAGTTTCAGTCCCACTTGCATCACAAAAATCCTCCGCGGAATACGTTATCAGGACGGGGCGGAGCACGTATGAGTTTCAGGGACCGATTTTTCTGCTGGCGACCGTTTCGCGGCGGATTATAGCGAATCCAGAGTAACTATGCCCCGAAACCGCAGCCTTGAAGTCGACGAGGCCCACAGGGAGCGGCGACCTGGCACAAAACCTGTCAGGGCACACCAACTCTGGATTCGCCCTAGAGTGGAGACCATTTCTTCCGCAGGCTGAGGACTGCTCGTTCCCCATCAGCGAGGAAGTGTGCTATTCGGATAGCCTGGCTGCGAATGAGGGCTTCGGCCGCTGCATTTCCGTAGTCGCAGCCTTTAAGAAGGATAATCTTGGGTGGGTGACCGAATGAAACGGCGAGGTCCTGGAAGTCTGCATCCGCCGTTAGAATGGCAAATCCATTGAAGCGGGCGAATTCCCAGATTTCACGATCCAAGGTTTGCTTAAATCCAACTGAACGGACGTGTACTGAGCCAGCAAATAGATCGTCTATCAGGCGCACGAGTCGAGGGGACAGGTTCTCACCGAGAAGAAGCTTCACAACTCGACACGGCGCCCCATTTTGACGGCGTAATCGAAAACAGCCTGAAAATCCTGCGGCTCAAGGTCGGGATAGTCCTCGAGAATCTGCTCTTGGGTTGCACCGGCCGCGAGCCAGCCGAGGATGTCCCATACAGGAATGCGCAGGCCGCGGATGCAGGGCTGGCCGGAGCGCTTCCCGGGCTCGATCGTAATACGGGATTCGGTGGTGCCCCCCATGCTCGGATGATAACGCTATTCCTGAAGCAACGGTAGCCGAGAACCTGTCAGGAGCCTCTTGGGTTCAAGGAACCTCCGGCGCAAGCAAATCGGCCATCGTCTCCCTGCGCCGGATAAGCCGCGCCTTCGCGCCCTCCACCAGCACCTCCGCCGCCCGCATCCGCGTGTTGTAGTTGGAACTCTGCGCCATGCCATACGCACCGGCGTCGAGCAGCGCCACCAGGTCGCCGGGCTCTACAGGCGCAAGTTTGCGGTCACGCGCAAAAAAGTCTCCTGTCTCGCACACCGGACCCACCACATCGACAGTCCGCGGCCTTCCCGGGCGCGGACGGACCGGCACAATCTCGTGGTGCGCCTGGTAGAGTGCCGGCCGGATCAAATCGTTCATCGCCGCATCGGTGATCACAAAGGTCTTTTTGCCATTGCGCTTCACCTGCAGCACTCGCGCCAGGAGGGCGCCGGCCTGCGCAACCAGGAATCGCCCCGGCTCCATAAGCAGTCGCCCGTCGAAGCCCGCGAGCGCCTGTTCGATCGCCGCCGCATACTCCTGAACTTTGGCCGCCGCATCGAAATCCCCGCCATGGTAGTCGATGCCCAGACCGCCGCCGGCGTCGATGGCCTTGAGCACGATGCCGTCTCCGCGCAACTGTTCGACCAGCTTGCAAACCCGCGCCATGGCCGCGCCAAACGGCGCCGCCGAGCGAATCTGCGAGCCGATGTGCACGCTCACCCCATACGCATCGAGCCATCGATTCCCGGCCGCGCCTTTGTAGATCCGCCTGGCGTGGCGGATGTCGATGCCGAACTTGTGCTCGCGCAGTCCGGTGGAAATGTACGGGTGAGTATCCGCAAACACGTCGGGGTTCACGCGCAGCGCAAAGCGTGACTTCCGCTTCAGCTTTGCGGCGCGCGCAGCCAGCAGGGCCAACTCCGCCTCGCTCTCTACGTTGAACTGAAGAATGTCCGCCTCAAGCGCCAGATCGACCTCCGCCGCCGTCTTGCCGACTCCGGAGAAGACGACGCGGCCCACGGCTTCAGGCGCAGCAACCTTCACGCGTTCCAGTTCCCCGCCAGATACGATGTCGAACCCTGCGCCTCGTCCGGCCAGCAGCTCCAAAATCGCCAGCGCTGAGTTGGCCTTCACCGCGTAGCACACCAGGTGGTCGCGTCCTTTGAGAGCCGTCTGGAACAAGCCGAGCCGTTCCACCATCTGATCGGCGGAATAGACGTAAAGAGGCGTGCCGTAGCGCTTCGCGAGCGCCTCAAGGGACACCTTGCCGCAATGCAGAGCGCTCTTTGGCTGCGGATGATAAAACGGGCGGCACGATGAATTGGAGATCGGTGTCAAGAGTCGCTTCCAAAGTGAAATTGCTCTCTTGAGCCTACAGCATCTCCCGCCGTGCATCGAGAGCCTGGCCGCGCATGAGCCGGTCGTGCATGCGCGACCACGCAGCAGTCAATGCCCAGAGGCACAGGACCATTGCGAAGAAGGTGAACCAACCGAAGGAGGGATGCTGCCGCATTTCTCGATCACCCCAGGGTCCTCGAAAAAGAACATGCTGGTAGAGGCCAATCAGAGCGGACATCAGTATCCGGGCCGCGCAGCCAACAGCCACAGCCACCAGAATAACCAGCGCCTGCTTTCGGGAATCTCGATCGATGAGCGATACGGACGCCAGAAAAAGGGCCGCCGCGATGCATACTACCAGCACAGCCACATGCCACCAGAAGAAAATAGCAAGGGTGAAAATGCCCGTCCAGGCAAGCGTCATCTGCGTCGTGCGCTCCCCCAGGCCATAGCGAACCGAAGCGTAGATAGACACAGCGCACAGGATGCTGCACGCGACGCCAAGGATATCGAAAATGATCCCCCACGAAGAATCGGGAGGCCGGTGAGCCGCATGAATTCCATGAATCGCCAAATCGAATGCGTAGAGCGTCCATCCCAGAGCGTAAAACGCCGCGACAAAACCGAGGGTCCTTCGCCACGAAAGGCGAATCGCAATGCGTGCCGTGGAGAGCCAGAAGCAAAACAATCCATTCGGCATTTCCGTCTCGACCAGGTCCCCCACGATGGAGGCAGCTCGGTCTGTTGTGGTTACCCGGCTCAATATCCACTCAGCAGTTGATGCTGCACGCATGGGCGCCTCCAAGCAGGTCAAGCCCTTCAAGCAGGCTCTGGTATGCACGTTGCACGTTCACCAAGGCGGACCGGCCAGCCTTCGTCAGCGTAAAATATCGCTTAGCCCGGCCGCCCCGTTGCGGCGTTGCTTCGCCGAACGACGATCGCACGATCCCCTTCTCTTCCATCCGGTCGAGCGTCGTATAGAGCGCTCCCGGCGAAAGGTCCCGCCCAGTGCACTTGGCAATCTCCGACCGGATTGTCACGCCGTAAGCATCTTTGCCAAGACGCAGAATCGCCAGCAAAACCAACTGTTCGAGTTCACCAAGCGAAGCGGGCGTCTTCATAACAACTACAATGTAGTTTATTTCGCATTCGTCGTCAAGAAAAACATGTGGATATTCTTGCCGGCCCGTTCTCTTGATTTCGCGCTCATCCGGCAGGGTGTGCGAGAATTCCCTGCAGATGAGCGTCCCTGCCAAAACAAGAGCCATCCTCACCGACAGCCACTTCCTCGTGCCCCTGATCGTGTTCTGCATCGGGCTCGCGCTGCTCATCACTCTTCACTAGAACTATTTCGCCAGGGAGCGGAGGTTGCAGCGGTTGAGTACAGCGGCTAAGGCGAACGCGAGTATCAGCTTTCAATCGGTGCACGCCCTTGGCGTGGCCAGCGCCCTGGCCGCCGGCGTGTGGCTGGGCGCGGCGGAAGCGCCCACCAAGCTGGTCAACTCCGGGCTGTCGCCCTTCGCCATTTCGCTGTGCATGGTGGCGGGCGTATTCACCGCGCGATGGTCCATCCCCACGCTGCTCAAGGGCACGCGCTCGGTCTTCGCGGACCTCAAGCTAAACAGCCACCTCATTCCCCACGCGATTCTCGCGGGAATGCTCTGGGCCGTGGCCAACACGCTCACCGTTTTTGCCATTCGCGATGTGGGCCTGACCATCGCTTTCCCCCTCTGGAATACCAACTCGCTCGTCGGCATTCTCTGGGGCCGCGTGCTGTTCGGCGAGTTGAAGGGTGCCAGCGTAAAAAACATCGCCAAAGTGGTGCTCGGCGCTACTGCGATCGTCGTAGCTGCCATCATGCTCGGCTTCAGTACGATTCACGGCAACGGATCGCACGGCTCTCATGCGCTCGGCGGCATTCTCGCGGCAGCCGGCGCCAGCCTGCTGTGGGGCACCATGTACGTCCCCTATCGCAAGGCCTACATCAGCGGCATGAATCCCCTTTCCTTCGTCACTGTGTTCACCATCGGAGAGCTGGTCACGTGCTTTGCCCTCGTGCTGGCGCTTGACGGAGGAACGCACGCCGCAATCTTCCACTCGCCCGAAACAAAGCACCTCATCTTCTGGCTTTTCCTCGGCGGCTTCGTCTGGGTCATCGGCGATCTCTTCCAGCAGTTCGCAACCAAATACCTGGGCATCGGCCGCGCCATTCCACTGTCGAACACCAACCAGCTTTGGGGCCTTGCCTGGGGCGCGCTCGTATTTGGCGAACTGGCCCACGCCGACTGGTCCCATCGCCTTATGGTCGTGGCCGGGTCGCTGGTGATGATTGTGGGTGCGCTGGCGGTGAGCACTGCGGTTGCCACGGAGCGGGAGAACGTCTCCATCAACCTGGCCGTGCTGCGCGAAT
>Ga0302325_10031099_pt1 | contig 10989 bp, 19 predicted proteins | sample Palsa_T0_2_FD_201948 | JGI IMG/M metagenome (GOLD analysis project Ga0302325, IMG submission 201948) | Peat permafrost microbial communities from Stordalen Mire near Abisko, Sweden - Palsa_T0_2 | ecosystem: Environmental > Terrestrial > Soil > Palsa > Peat permafrost | place: Sweden: Abisko... | reverse complement strand
CACGTTTAATCATGATATAGAATTTCCAGTCGCTTACAAGCAAGATAAATACACATCCTTTCTTTTCCACTCTTCAGAATTTTGAGATAGATATTGTGAAGAGAGATCTACATTCTCAAAGTCAAAACTGCCAAAAATGTCGAAATTTAATATGTAATTGCATGCTGACTCGACTGAGGCTCAACCGAATAATTCTTTATACAAATTCTGAAGAGTGGAAAGTATAGGCTATTGTTTTGAGTATTCAAAAATCAAAGGACAGTTCTGTACGATTTCTTTTGATCAAAGTAGTAACCATCACGATTATAAGCTGTAATTGCGTGGTGAAAACCGGTGGTGTACAGGTGCCTTTACATAGCCGCAGTAAAAGTATAATTTTCGTGGGGGTTCCATTCTTTGTGCCATCGCAATACTTTCCGCCTGTGACCCAGTGAAAGTCGGGAATCGGACTCTCCTCTAAGATGGGTACCATGTCCTGTTTGAAGAACCGTATGTGAGGAGCTATTCCCTTCCATAATAGGAATATCGTACCATGGGGTATATCCGAACAACCTTCCCATTGTCAATGGAATTGATGCCATTCACAAACCGGACGTACACGCGGTTGAGATCTGATTAATTAATTGCCATTCCAGTCTTGTAACCTCACAGCTGTACGTGCGATGGATATGATTTAGATATGATTGAGAATGCTAGCTATATTTTCGTGCTAGCTAAATTTTCGTCCCACTGAAATAGCAAGTGCGATTCATCCCAGCAGCCGATATCGATCCCGTTTCGCTTGAGCTCCGATCGCGAGTCGAGTTACTCGTCGGATGGCGTCAGATCCATGCTGGAGCGATGTGTCTGCTGCCGGTGCGCGGAGAGATGTGTCCTCGTGCGCCAGAGCATTGGTGCTGGCCGAAGCGTCATTGCCGTGATGGCGGAGAGATGTGTCCTCGCGCGCCGGAGCATTGGTGCTGGACGAAACGTCGTTGTTGTGAGGGCGGAGGCGGAGCGATATGTACATGCGCGACGTTGCGAAGGGGATTCAGCGAGGCGCCGCTGCGAAGGGGGGATTGACGACGTTGAAAAAGGGGGATTCAGTGAGGCGACGTTGCGAAGGGGATTCAGCGAGGTGACGCTGCGAAGGGGATTCAGCGAGGCGCCGCTGCGAAGAGGGGATTGACGACGTTGAAAAAGAGGGATTCAGCGAAGCGACGCTGTGAAAGGGGGATTGACGACGTTGAAAAAGGGGGATTCAGCGAGGCGACGCTGCGAGGCGACATCGTAAAGGGGGGATTCAGCGAGGCGACGTTGCGAAGGGGAAATCGAAAAGAGTCGAAAACAGCCATGGGAAATCCAAGGACCAGAGAAGAGATTGGAGGAAAATGAAGCCATGTCATAAGAGAGCATTCCGTAACCTCTCAATCATTGAATCGCATACTTCCTCGATGACGTACGTCTTCGCTAGGCCATGGCCCACAGTAACGCGCCCCACCAATCTCTTCAAACTCTCCACACCAGTAAACTCCAGCACCCCTTGGCCATTTTCCTGTATCCTTCCATCCACGACCGTATGCCGTATCATATGAACATAAACCAGCGCATGTTGTACATTCTCAAACTCGTGCAGGAGGAAATATAATATGTCGCCATAATACTCCGCTGTAACCATGACTTCTTCCCTCTGTCGAAATCGGGCATTGATATCCACTTCTTGCTCAAAGCATGCGAAACTGTTTAGCCTGCCACTAAGTTTCTTTCTCTGAGCAAACTGAGATCTGTATGTAGTTCGACTGCCGCGATCGAGACAACGGTCCCAAACACTGGCCATTGTTTCGATATTTTGTAACCGTTCGCGTGTTGTGGGAGAATTAGGCGGGAAAGAATATCGGGTAATGTAGTGCTTCCGTAAATGACGAAGCTCCTGATCCGTCAACTGCTTAAGTCTTCGAGGCGTGAGAAAATCGTGATCCGAAGTTGCGACCTTGTGCTTTAAGGGCAATCGATTTGCATGATTGAAATCTTGTTCATCTTCTTCGTCGGAACGCGATTCATCTTGTTCAGGTTCACGAGGGATCCATCCAAAAGACGCTGCTAGATGGAGTAGTTGTTGTTGATGCATAAGTATTGAGAGATTCGTGGACCCATGGACTCGACTTTTGACTGCGGATACCAGTATCCCACAGAACCTTTCCTCAGGATATTGCTAAAAGTTCGCCGCAGATCCCCACCAGTCTAAGCAGTCCGCAATGTGTAGAACTGAGTGGATGGTATACTTGCACACTCGCAACATTTTATATTCCTGTCGATAAAATATTCGATAAAAGTCAAGGACAAAGTCCTTCAGGAGGAGTCGTATCTCATCGGTATCCAGGATAACATAATTGATTGCGAGGGAGATTCCCAACACCAACTTCATAAACATGCTGTAAACATCGTTCGACACCCTGTTTCGTAGAAGATGCAGGGAAAGATTGTGTAGGAAGGTTGCGCATTCTTCGCTTTTGAATGACTTCATGTATTTGTCGATGTTTCTCGTTTGCCGTCCATATCCGGTAGGGATTCTTGCACTCCCCATTTCCTTACCAATCTTCCTCCACACTTTCTCTTGTAAACAATATGCCGGCTCACAATTGCGCATTTTGCTTGCACCGGACTCGAAGTATGATCCATTCAGAAGTGCAACGAGATCACGAGTCAGCCGAAGATAGATAAGATGCATCACATCTATAGGAAACGAGTAAGGGAATCGGATTGAAGGAATTCGACACAGAATCGATCGAGATTTGATGCCAGTATCTTTAGCAACTCGGCCAGTATCATCATTTTCGGCATCCGTCGCATCAGCAATAAAGCCAGTATTCGTTCGGCGTGGGAGATTCAATGGGTCGTAGGTATGATGCGCTTCTGAGATGCGATGTTCGGCTGGAACGTCCGTCGGGTGAGTAAGCGGATAGTAGTACGTCGTTTTTAGGCGCTCGACGTCACGATCCTTGACTTTGTATTTCTTTTGAAATGGTGTGCCCTTGATTGTACAAAATCGACATGGCGAATAACTATTGTGACCAGTGAGATGGAGAATTTTCGAAATGGCGGGACTGTCCCCCGTAACCATTACGAGATGACCTCAAAGTACAAAATTCTCCTGACGATATGCATCGTAGGCAGGAACTCCATCATGTAAACATAGAAGTTCTGCTACAAATGGCTCCAGGAAAGTATCTAATTCGATGGGCTCTGCAGGACCTATTGAGTAAGTAATGTCTTGGATGATGAATAAGTACCTGGGCTAAGTCCTAACGGTAAGAAGTTGCGAACCTTGAATCGAGATTCCGGAGGTCGATTCAGATTGAGAATGAGAAACGGCCAGACCTGGTACGTTCCAATCTTGAAAAGCTGTACCCCATCCAAGGACAGCTGCAATGCCACATCATGGATGTTCGTGAAATACCCGGAATTAGACTTGAACTGCAGAGAAAGATACCTTCCTCTCATAGAGATGAGATTATACGGCCATCCCAAACATCCCGTTTCTCATTCGGATTTGACTTTTCCTTTAAATCTTCAAGGTAGGTCTGTACTTCTCGAGAGCTTGTTGCATCAGCATACAACAGTCGCAGGCGGTGAATCAGGGGGATATAGTGATAGATGGCGTTTGGTTTGAGATGATGAAAGGGCAACCAATCTGTATCCTCTTCATCGGCGGGTCGTGAGGGAACAGGATTCGAGAGATCATCTGTGGGAAGTAGTTCTTTCGAATGCTCAAAGAATCGCCAAGAGTTGCAGTATGGACATTTGATGTAGCGCTCGTATTTCCCACAGTAGGCGATATGATTCTCTGGACATCGATGATGATGAACCATATCGAGATGGAGAATCTCACGAAGAAAGTTTCGAGTCGACAGTAAAGACCCGATTTCAACTCCAGTAGACTCTCGTAGGATTTTCCTTAATCTTTCGTACTGTCTGTCGCCGATATGGTCTCGAACCTTACAGGCAAACATATCAAGTGTCTGTATCCATTCCTCCGGCTCTGTATACTCTAACAAATCAGTGGAAGTAGGAGAAACAAGGTACCAGAAACATCTTTCAGTAGCGACAACATGAATTCATCATCCCGGGTCAATTCTTCATCATCATTGACTATATCCAACTCTTCCTCATCCGCCATAGTTAGACCAGCAAACTGATCATCAAGATCCTCAGACAACGCCTCTGATTCACTTCTCCAGCCGTCACTATTACTGTTGCTTTCCTCCTCAGAGACCACAGAATCAAAACCGTGATCATCTGACTCTTGGAAGTCGCCTGAGTTACTGATCGTTAGTGTTGCAGAACGGCAGAGGATGCCTCATATCATCGATATCCATGTTTCCACCATAGTCAGAATTTGTGTCAATGATATCGCGCTGACTCCTCTCCGTTTCATGTACGACAAGCGGGTCGAGTGTCGGCAACCCGGCGGGAGTAAACATAGTAGGGGGATTGGTGGATCGTATATGAAGCGTGGACCGTCGTGGTGAACCTGCAGCAGGCGGGACAGCTGTTACGGGGGACAAGATGCCGGGAGTGTTGCTGGATGCTCGCCCATATCGTTGACGATGGGAGCTACGGGTCCGCGGATTTACTGAATGAACGAAGGGAAAGCGGCGACAGTCACACCGGCATTCGCCGGGATGTGCCATGTCGCTGCTTTATTGTGTCTTGAACTTCTGACGTTGATTGATCAGGACTTAGCCAAATTTCTGAAGTTTCGGGAATTAAGATATCCCCGTTACCTCCTGACACAAAGCCGAAATCCGTGCCCGTGATAATCCATGTGCCAGTGCTGTCCAGTGTCAACTTTGGGTCCGTGCACGATGACATCCGCATCCAAAGCATCCTCTCCTGCGTCAACACCTGACGACTCTGACCTTTCAGACTCGGATAACCCTGGCATCGATCCACGAATCCTACAGAACACTTTGCAGCTCCTCCAAGAACTGATGTCATCAAGGTCCCCGCGAGTCAATGCAGGGAAGCGTCCCAGTCGCTATGATCCAGAGACAGAACAGTCCCAGAAGAAGATGAAGCCGTCCTCTCAACCTACAATCCCAAAACGCAAGCGCGGTCGTCCCCCTAAGGCATCCACCCAAGCATCCAGTCAGGCATCCACCCAAGCATCCAGTCAGGCATCCAGTCAGACAGCATCCATGGCATCGGCGGATCCTTCCCCTGCCCCGCACAACCAGCCCGTGGAACCCTTCGATGCTTTGAGACGTGCAGGATCGACATCTGCAGCTCCTCAGCCTCAATCACATTCGTCTACTCCTTCTGCTTCCATCCGGAAATCAAATCTGAAGGGCGCAAAGATTGATGATGCTACGCAGATTCGAAACTTAGGAATCTCGGTAATCCATTTCTCGTTTGGACTAATGGTAGACAGCAAGATCCCACCCGAATCCGACGTCCCAAGGTCAACCGCTTCATAAGGACTTGAATGGTGGTCAGACAAGGCAATCGGTCATTCCCCCCATCTATGAACGCCCTGACTCCTCAAATCCCCAGTCCTACGCGCATGCGCAAGCTCCCCAGTCCTACGCGCAGACGCAAGCTCCCCAGTCCTACGCACAACCTCAGCCATATGCAGCTCCCCAACCTTACGTGCGAGCTGCTCAGCCCTATGCAGAACCTGCTCAGCCCTATGCGCCAGCTGCAGAAACTTATGCACAAGCTGCGGAACTTTTCCCCCAAGCAGCAAGCAAGGGTAGCGGTGCCTCCGAATCGCAGCAACGATTATTATCCTGCCACGCCATATAGTATCTCTTGAGCACACAGTGCTGATATTTAGATCCAGGCCTGCAATTGATCACAGCCGAAACATCTTCAAGCTCTATTTACGATGGTAAAGGAGACAAACATCAAATCATTCTGAGTGACGTGCCAGAGAACGACGATGAAGATGAAGATATCGGTGACTTCCTTGTTATTAGCGGCTGACCTAGAATTGAACTGGAATGGGGAAGGGAACGATTTCGGCACTGAGGAAAAAGAACTTCTGGGTCTTGATAATGACCTTGACAAGAGCGAGGCTAGTCAAGTGGATCAAGTGGATCAAGTGTCTCTACAGGAAATGTTCGAAATCAGTTCGAACAAAGAATGGGCTCAATTCAGGGTTCCTCTCTTGCCCCCCAAATCGTTGATAATTTTATAGGACGGGATTCGATTCGTGGCCGCGGAGAACCGATTGGACCCATCGATTACCTTCGAGGCCCATTATCGCGGGACGATAGATAACATTGTTGTCAAGGTATTATGTCTAACTTCGACTTGACTGATTCTAAGATTCGCAGTTTATGGCCGAAGTACCAGCAGCCATCCTGGACGCGTCCCCTCAAAGAACTCCTCCATGACGTACATGCCAATCAACGAAAAAGCTACCTACGGAAACTGAAGCGACAACTTCGCAACACCGGCAACACTGACCACCCGCTGCTCAGTCGAGGCGCTGGACGGCCTAAGAAAGGTGCAGACAACGCGTCTCTGCGCCATACCTATGATTCAGGTAAGATGGGGCGGAAGGGAAAGAGGGACGAAGATACTCCTACATCCATGTCTCGGGTAGGAATGGGGGGTTCTCAGATGGGGTCCGCATTTGGCTCACTGCCTTTCAATTCAGGCCCAACGGCCATTCCGGAGGAGTTTCAACAGCTCATGCGCGAGCAGTTCCAGCAGGCTATGATGATGGGTTTCAATATGGGCATGTCGAATGCCGGGATGAATCCTATGAACAGTATTGCTGCCAACGCCAATCTCGCACCCTCCAATCCCTTCTCGCTTCCCAGCGGCACCAATGGCAGTCAATTTAGTGAACCAGGTATTCTTCTCTATCGCCATTTGCTAATCTAGGCAACACCCAAACCGAATCTCAGGGCAACGGCGGCAAGGGCAGTGCTACAATTCCAAATCGAAAGATAATCAAATCCCGTCCCTCGCTCGGAACCAATCCGAATCACACCCTCTGTCGTCCCTTTGCGCCGCCTTCCACTCGCTAGACTATGCATTATTTGTCGGGATTGACCCTTAGCTTGTACAAATGTACACTGCCTTCCTTCGCTTGCAATTGCTGATGCTAGAATTTCTTTCTTTTCTCATGTTAGGACGATCGGGCTCATGATCACGAGTACATACGATCGGGATCGGTGGATTTCTGTTATTACTTTGTTCGATGCGCGCATGTACATGATGTGGATTAATATTATATTACTGGCATATTGAAGGATTAATGAGACGTTGCGAAGCTACTAATTATATAAATGGTACATTGATCCTTTATTCCTGTATATATCGGGGCCAGTGTCCCATTCTATCGTGGAATATGGATCTCTTGTACCCATTTTACAATCAAAAATGGACTGAAAGGGCGATTCTGTAAAGTTAAAATAGGACTCTGGTCCTCCTTTGTGTCTTTCACAAATGGTACTGATATCCATTTGAAAAGCCGGAAATTGGGACTGGTTTCCCCCCTTAAAACGGGACTCTGAGTGAAAAGTCCCATTTTAGGAAATCAGAAATTCGGTTGTCGTTCCCATTTATCCCGGGATACCAATCCCATTTCCAGTCCCATTGAAATAGGACAGACGTCCCTTAGCCTAATGGGACCTTGGTCCTGATAGCACCTTTCACTGGGTGACGGAGTGTATTGCGAAACTTTAAAAACCTGATTCTTGTGGGTCTGGGCCAATTCATTAGACTATCACTTCCGTTAGGCCTGGCTAACTATTCCGCATCTTCGCAAATAAGTACAAGAAGGTTCCTTTCCCACAACCTTTCATCACAACGAGATTCACACAATGGGAGTCGACGAAGGGTTCGACATCTATCCAGCTCTCGATTCTGCGAGCCAGGATATCTACGACGACTTCCTTGAAGAAATACTGGAAAAGTACAAAGACGCCGTCCACCCCGTCACAGGTGAAACCCTTATCCGTATTATCGGGGAGCCGCGAGCCGAAGACGCCTACATCTGCTTTCAATTCGGCGAGTGCCCGATAATTCCTTACCGGTGCGAGTACTTCCTGCGATTTTCGTCCAAGATCCTCAGCCGAGATTCAAAAACCGATTACCTGCGGGAGGTCTACTTCATTGCCAAGCGATACTTTCCACTTAACCTCAAGTATTGGGCAGACTATTCCTCCATCGACCCCCCATACGACTGGCTGGAAGTTTATGAAGCCCGAAAGAAGCTTCGGAAAGCCTTTCCGGTCAAAGACTCTGTCCCAGGGAGCCTTATCTCATCGAGCCCACCTCACTCTGCTGGCTCTTCTCGAGTCTCGGGTCTCGCACAGTCTAGTAACGTCACCGATACCACAATGATGCCGATGAACCTCTTTAATTTCCCCACCGAGATACGGCTCAAAATTTACGAGAAACTCCTTGTGCTCTCGGAGCCCATCGCCTTCGAAACGTTCCAGGACCCCTCGTGGCCGGGTCTCTATCTATCCCGGAGATACGGCCTCTGCCCGGCAATTCTACGCGTTAATAAGAGAACGTATGCCGAGGCCCGTTCGTTGCTCTACTCCAGCAATCGCTTCAAATTCTCTGACATCGACCTCACCCAAAACTCGAAGTTAAACACCAACAGCGCGATTCTTGCCTACTTTCTTAGCCAGATCGAAACTGAAAACACAAGTTTTCTTCGCCACATCTACATCGATTTTCCCGCTGCGCGAAGCGGAACCGCCATGCTTAAAGAAAATGGTACTAAAATCCTGGAGCTCATTCGAGACCACTGCACAGGCATCGCGGTACTCGAGATATCGCTATGGTCCGACGACCTTTTCGGCTTACAATTTCCCGACTTTGGGTTCGAGATGTCGTTCCCAGCCGAGACGCTGGCTTCACTAGACTCACGCTTTAAGGCCATCTTATCGCTAAAAGAGGTCGTTGTCGCTGTCCAAATATTCGACGACGAAGAAGTTCTAAAGGACGACGGAGAAGTTCTAAAGAGCGACGAAGAAGTTCTCAAGAAGATGCGAGATTATGGATGGATAATCAAGGTTACAAAAGTAGAAAGAGCGCCGGTCCTCGAGGAGGAAGACGAGTATACGGACTACGAGTACTATCTTGAGTACGAGAGAGAGCAAGAGAGAGAGAAAGAGTCGTGGCTGGATGAATATTACAGTAGAAGACGCGATCCGTACTGGAGAAACGACTCGGATTACGATTGAACACATAGTACTAGCAGTAACTGTCCTCATTTACCGATAATAAGCTTTATCTATTAATCAAACTTGAACCCGTTCACCGATGACGATGCCCAATTTCAAACTTTGCGAATTCGGATATCGACGTTGCGCGCAGTTGAGTAGAAAGGCAGAACGATAGCTTGTTTGCCATTGCTAGCGAGAACTATGGTTGTCAGATCGAGTAACTGGAACGGAAGTACTTCTCCTCTTAATCGGGAATTATCGGAACGCGCTCGCTGATAAGGGAAAAGCCTAATTTGAGAAGCACCTCCACCCGCCTATCTCAATCGAACCTGTGACGGACGGGTCGGTTAAAAATCAAGATATAAAGCATAGAGTTTATGTAGTCGATCAGCGACGGCAGACGCGGCTGCAAGTCTATAAATAACCATTTTATCCGACCGTGGGACATATGTTCTGTTCAAACATTTGTCCGTCCACACCCGTTTCCCACACGGTTACCCTACACACTCATTCCGGCCAGAGTAATGTCCACCTCGCTGAAGGAGGAAGCCAGGCTCCTTCAAACGGAGGGTCCTCAAACCTCCGATCACTCTCCAAACCAAAAGCGCAAGAAGGATGGATCCATCTCGGAAATCCTTCTGGCATTCTTGATAGTCTCCGTTCCGCTTTCAGTCCTCGCTGCCGCTCTCCTTGCACTCGTCCTTAATTTCCGACTCCTCCCAACAAACTTGTCATCTGAGCAAGGTCTCGACAGCAGCTCTTACTATGTCGACCTGAGCGCCACCCGTATTGCGCTCATTGCGTCGTATTCCAGTACCATTGCCTCGTTTGTGATCGGTTCCGCGATGCTCTTGGTTTCCTATCCACTCTCTGCCAAATTTGCGAGATACTCTCAAAGTGAAGACCTCGAACATTTGCCGACGCCTTACCAGATTGGACTTCTCATAAATCTTCGGACGGGGTCATTCGGCTCGTTGTGGCCGTGGTTCAAGTACACAGTCAGACAGAAGATAAGGAGAAAGACTTCGGGTGTTGTAAAGGCTTCTGCAATCGCCGTAATATTGGCGCTCTTCGTCACGTAGCCGCCTCATCTCCGTGGCTGATCACTAGATTTCTGGTCAACTTGATACATGGTTACATCTTAGTATTGAATCTGTCCAAGTTGCACGCCTAGAGCCGAATCTGGTTTCTCGATCGAGTTTTGGATGTGGTTTAAGCCAGGACTGCATTGATTTGGATAATAGCCACTTTAACGTATCAACAGTCGGGAAACTGCTCCCGTGCTCTTTGTTTCGCACCCAGGGGAGGCAGTATCTGGTTGGCGGTGATCAATCGTACAAAACCCTCGACAACGCATCCGCCACAGATCGTCTCCTCACGGGTTTCGACGCTGACGGCACAGCCTACGTCTTCCTTGGTGACGTGGGCACGTCCGCCCAAATTGATTTCACTGCTTCGACGGTGGCAATCAGTTCTCGCTGCGAAATGATAAGTCAACAATGCGGCCTCTATTCGGTTGGACCACCCGTCAGATAAGTATGAGGGGGGGGAACCGAGCCGGGTTGGGAACCGAGCCGCCCAAAAATGCAAACCATCGAATAACTCACTCAATAGTAGACTAACCACAAATCTAAAAGTTGAATTTCGAAGGTCTTATACACTTCTAGAATCCCTCGCCGTCATGGATCCATTGCACATGTATTCATGGAGTTATACTTGTACAAAGGGCCCAAAATCCCCCTACCCAAAACCGGAGCGCAATAGGAAAACTGTTCCTGGTACTCAACCACTACATGAATGGAGTCAACCTCCT
>Ga0302325_10031097_pt1 | contig 10990 bp, 10 predicted proteins | sample Palsa_T0_2_FD_201948 | JGI IMG/M metagenome (GOLD analysis project Ga0302325, IMG submission 201948) | Peat permafrost microbial communities from Stordalen Mire near Abisko, Sweden - Palsa_T0_2 | ecosystem: Environmental > Terrestrial > Soil > Palsa > Peat permafrost | place: Sweden: Abisko... | reverse complement strand
GCGACGATCCGGCCCTGGTCCAGGAGCACGACCCGGTCGGCCAGGCTGATGGTGGAGAGCCGGTGGGCGATGATCAGCGTGGTGCGGCCTTCCATGAGCACCCGCAAGCCCGAGTGGATCCGTTGCTCGACCTTCACGTCGATGGCACTGGTGGCATCGTCGAGGATCAAGATGGGCGGGTTGATCAAGAGGGTGCGGGCGATGGCGATGCGCTGGCGCTGACCCCCCGAGAGCGTGTACCCGCGCTCGCCCACCACGGTGTCGTAGCCCTCGGAGAGGTCTGCGATGAAGTCGGCCGCGCCCGTAGGCGATGTTGTCGCGGATGGAGGTGGAGAAGAGGAAGGGCTCGTCGAGCACCACGCCGATGTTGGCCCGGAGGCTGGTCAGGGTCAGATCACGCACGTCGTGCCCGTCTACTCGCACCGTGCCCTCGGTGGCGTCGTAGAAGCGGGCCAGGACCCGAGCGACGGTCGACTTCCCGCTGCCCGTCCGCCCGACCAGCGCCACCGTCTCACCGGGGGACAGGTGCAGGTTCAGGTCGGTGAGCACGTTGGGATTGCCACCCTGTTTCGCTTGGGCGGCCATCAGGCTGTCCGAGGCGTAGGCGAAGCTCACGTCTTCGAAGCGGACGTCGCCCCGGGAGTCCACCAGATCGGTGGCATCGGGCCGGTCGACAATGGTGGGCTGCTCGTCGAGGATCTCGTAGATGCGCTCGGCCGAAGCGGAGGCGCGCTGGCCCATCATGATCAGCATGCCCAGCATCATGAACGGCGCTTGCAGTAAGAGGAGGTACAGGTTGAAGGCGACGATGGCACCGAGCTGCAGCTTTCCGTGGATGACCAGGTAGCCGCCGACGAGGAGGACCAGTGAGAGGCCGACCTGTGACAAGTTCTGTATCAGGGGCGTGAAGCGGGCGCGCAGGTCGGCGTCCTTGATGTAACCCCACTGCACGCGGTCCGCCGCGGTGGCCAGCTGTCGCAGCTGTTGCTGCTCGGCCGCGAAGGAGCGCACCACGCGGACGCCGTTCACGTTCTCGTCCACCACGGTGGCCACCTCGGCCAGACGGGACTGGATGATCCACGAGACGGGGAAGAGCGACTTCCGCATCTTGACCCCCACCAGGTAGATGAACGGCATGGTGATCATGGCCACCAGAGCCAAGGGGACGCTGATGGCCAGCATGTACCCGAAGGCGACCACCGCGATGGAGCACTGCACCAGGATCATCGGGGCGAACGTCAGGTACATCTGGACCGAGCGGATGTCGGAGTTGGCGCGGCTGATGAGTTGGCCCGACTGCACCCGGTCGTAGAAGGGGAACGACATCCGGGTCAGGTGTTCGTAGACGATGTTACGCAGGTCGAATTCGATGTCGTAGGCCACGTGGAAGAGCGAGGTACGCGAGATGTAGCCGGCCACCCCGCCGACGAGACCCAACACCACGATCCAGGTCACGTAGACATGCAGGGGCACCGACTGATGCCCGTGCTGGGGCGGCAGCAGTGAGTTGTCGATGGCGTTCTGCAGCAGCTGGGGAATCTGCACCTGAATGACCAGGCCCACGAACGACAAGATCAGCGCAGCGGCGAAGAAGCCCTTGTGGGCCATCACGATGGGCCAGGCCCGCTTCAGCCAGGTTTTGGTCTTGTCCGGATCGACGGTGGCCCGGGGGGCCTTGTAGTCGCTGGTCAGCCCCATGGGGACGTAGGTGGCCAGGGGCAGGTTGGGGACTGCGGTGCGGACGGCGCCGTCCAGCGCCCCGTCGATGGCAGGACGGCTGTCGTCCGCCGCCGACCCGGCGACCTGGTCCTCGGTCGTGCTCACTTCGACTCCGCTCGAGCCTGGTGAAAGTTGGCCAACGCCTTCCCCCAGAGCTCCAACGAGCGCAGCACCATCACCTCGTCGGCATCGGGCAGGTGGGTGGCGATCGACACCATGTAGGCGTCGACGGTGACGTCGGCCTGGGCCAGCACGCGCTCGCCCTCCTCGGTCAGGCGCAAGGCGATCCGGCGTCGATCGTCCTCTTGGTGAGTGCGATCAACCAAGCCCCGGGCGACGAGGCCGTCGATGATCGCCGTCACGGACGACGGTCGCACCGCCAGACGTCCGGCCAGCCCCGAGGCCGCCGCCGACCCCTCGAAGAGAATCCCCAGCACCCGGTACTGGGGCAGGGTCAGGTCGACCTGGGCCAGGGCGAACTCGACCCGTTTGGCCAGCCACGCGGTCACGCGCCCGTAAGTGCCACGGGTCGGCGCGTCACCGGATGGTCGCGAAGGGGTCACAGTCAGGGGGGTCGAGGACACTTCGACCATCATACAGTTAGAGTCTCTAACTACAAGCGGCGGCTACTCCACTCCGGGTCGAGCTGGCGCAGGAAGAGGGCGCAGCGCTGCTCTTCCTCGGTTTCCCCGATGGCAGCCGCGGCCAACTCCAGGGCATGGAGGGAACGCAAGAAGCCACGGTTCGACTCGTGGCGCCAGCGCACGTACCCCGAGCCACGCCACCCGGCGGCCCGCAGGGAGTCGAGCCCGCGGTGATAGCCGACCCGGGCGAAGGCGTAACGGTCGATGGGGGCCTCGGCCAGTTCGGCCAGGGTGGCCCAGGCCTGCAGGCACCGGGGATCGCCGGCGGCCACGGCGGACACAGCGGCTCGCTGCTCGCCGGCGGGCAGACTGACAGCGGCGGCGAGTGCTCCCGCCACCTCGGGACTGAGAGGCTCGAGAATCGTCTCGGGGCTGCCGGTGGTGAACTGCACTGAATGTTCAGGGGCCATGGCGGCATGCTACGAGGGTGGTCGCCCGCGCCGGACCACCCCGGTGAACTGTTGTGCCCCACCAGCCGGGCGGTACTGTTCGCGCACTGTGGGAGCCGGATCGTCACCGTCGTTCGACCGCTATCCCGGCCTGCACGGTCGGGAGACGGAGGCCCGGGCCATGGTGGAGGAGCTCCGCCGCCTCATCCGGTTGTCGGTGAGCACGGCGCCGCCGGCCGCAGAGACAGCAGCCCTGACGGCGCAACTGGCTGCGGTGGCCGACCGTCTGGAGGCCCATCGTCCCGACGCTCCCCTGCCCCGCTTCCTTGGACCGGAGGATGGTCCCGCCAGTGGCCCGCCCCTGGCGGGGACCATGCCCTTCGACATTGTCGTGGGAGGGTTCAACCCGCTCGCCCTGCCGGTCCGGCTGGCCTTCGAGCCGCCGCGGGCGCTCGGCTACGCCACCTTCACCGTGGCCTACGAGGGGGCGCCTGGTTGCGTGCACGGAGGAGCCCTCGCCGCCACGTTCGACATCGTCTTTGCGGCGGCCAATGCCATTGCCGAGGCCACCGGCCCCACCGTCCGCCTCGACGTGCGCTACCGCCGGCCCACCCTGATCGGTGAGGAGGCCGTCTTCGAGGCGTGGGTCACCGAGGTGACGGCGCGCCGGGTCTTTAGCAAGGGGCGCATCGTCCAGGGGGGGATTCTGACGGTCGAGGCAGAAGGGGAGTTCGCCGTCCTCGACCATGAGCGGGTTCGCCAAATGGCATCGGGGCGCCGGGCGGCCTCCCAGCGGGCGGTCCCGGGCACGCCGGGCCGGCCGGGCGAATCAGGCGGCCCGGACGACGGGCCGGACGACGGGACGTGATGCGGCAATCCCTCGAGCCGTCACGGCAGCCGGGCGATTACCCCTATGCGCACCGGATCCGGACCCGCTTCGCCGAAACCGACGCCATGGGCATCATCCACCATGCGGCGTACCTGCCCTACCTCGAAGAGGCCCGGGTGGCCTACCTGCGCCAGCTCGGACACCCCTACGACGAGGTACGACGGGACGGGTTCAATTTCGCCGTGCTCGAGGTGGTGGTGCAGTACCGGCGGCCGCTCGAGTTCGACGAGCTGCTCGACGTGCGCCTGCGGGCCGGCGCGGTGACACGCACCACCTTCCAGCTGGCCTACCTACTCACCGTGGACGACGACGTGCGGGCCACCGCCGTCACCGTGCACGGGTGTGTGGACGGTGACGGCAGAGCGACGCGGCTGCCCACCTGGGTCAAAGAAGTCCTCTAGAGAGCTTCAGTCCGCCCCGAAGAACGGCGCGCCGAAGGAGAAGATCCCACCGTCCGACCCGACCAGCCAGTACCCTCCGGTGGCGCTGTCGAACGCCGTGCCGACGATCGGCGCGTCGAGGGTGGCGCCCCCTTCGGACCCCTGGAACGTGGCATCCCCGAAGGTGAAGATGCCGCCGTCGCTCGCCACGAAGAGGTAGCCCCCGTCGTCCCCGGTGGGCGTCATGCCGTTGACCGGCTTGCGCAGTGCCAGGTTCCCGGTGGATCCGTAGAACGGCGCCCCGAACGAGAAGATCCCGCCGTCACTGGCGACCAGCCAGTACCCGCCGGTGGCGTCGTCGGCGGCGATGCCGACGACGGGTTTGTTCAGATGCACCGCGCCCATGGAGCCTTGGAACGTGGCGTCACCAAAGGCGAAGACCCCGCCGTCGGAGGCCACCAGCCAGTACCCGTTCCCGTCGGCCGTGGGCGCCATGTCGACCACCGGGGCATTCAGCTTCTTGCCACCCATGGAGCCGAAGAACCCGGCGTCGCCGAAGGTGAAGATGCCCCCGTCGGCCGCCACGAGCCAGTAGCCCTTGCCGTCCGGCGTCGAGACGATGTGGGTGATGGGAGCCTGGAGGGTCGTGCCGGACAGTGAGCCGTAGCTGACGGCCGAACCGTGCGTCGAAACGTCTCCGGCGGCGTTGGTCAACCAGTACCCGCTGCCCTTGGGCGTGGAGGCCACGCCGACCACCGGTCCGGGCAGGCCACCCGCGGTCAGCGGCGGCGTGGTGGTCGAGGTCGTCCAGTACCTGATGGCGCCGTCGTAGGTGTAGATGTTCTCGAGATACGCCAAGGTGTGCAGCTGGACCGGGATCCCGGGGCCGACGGCGTCCCATACCTCACCGTTGCCGGCATAGACCCCCGAATGTTTGAAGCTGTCGAGGCTGCCACCCCAGAAGGTCACGTCGCCAGGCTGCAGGTCGGCCGTGTCCGAGGCGGGTATGACCGTCCCGACCCCGCTGAGCTGGCTCCCGTCCGACGGAAGGGTGATCCCGGTGACCTGGTAGACGGCGTACTGGGCCAGGCTCATGCAGTCGAAGCCCGCCACCCCTTTTCCACACCCGGTCTCCACGATATTGCCGTTGCTCGGTCCGTTGATGCCGCCGCCGTCGTCACAGTAGGGAACGCCCGCCTGGGAGGCGGCCACGGCGACGATCGCAGCACCCTGGGTGGCGGCGGGGACCAGCGCCGGGGCCGGTGTCGCTGCGCCGGCTGCATGGGTGCCCAGTGAGAGGGCCAGGCCGGACAGGGACAGGAGCAGGACAACGGCCAGGGCCGTTCTCCTCATGACAGGCACGCGTGAGAGTTGCAATTTGATTTCCTTCCCTCGATCCGCCATCGAAAGGCCGGACTCCCCTTTGGACCCAGGCATGGTACCAGTGGCTCAGGCCGGATTTCTGGCCCTCAGGAAGCCGGCCGCACCGGTGCCCCAGAGCAGGACGGCGATGCCGTAGACGCCCAGGGCCGCCGCCGCCTCCGGCCCGAACGCAGCGGTGGCCAGGCCGGCGGCGATGGCGAAATCGCGCATGGACAGCGTCAGGAGGAGGGCCCCCCTGACCTGGGGGGCGGCGCCCCGGCCGACTACCAGGCCGACACCCGCCGACACCACTAAGAAGGCGACGACGGCCACGATCACCGACACATAGGACCTGGCGAAGTGCACCTCCGAGGCCACCAGGGCCACCAGGGCCGCCACGGAGAGCGTGCTGATGGTCGAAGCGGCTTCGATGACCCGTCGGGGTGGCTCGAGCGTGCCGCGGACGGCTACTCCCACACCCAGGGGCAACGCGACAATGCACAGGAGGTTCACCAGAATGTGCCACGGGTCGAGTGTGGTCCCGGACGCCTCCGCCGCCAGGATCGGCCCGGCCAGGACAACCGTGAGCACGGTCGAGCCGAACAGGAGACCCCCGGCGAGCGCCGCGTCGCCGCCGGCCATGGCCGTGGTGGCGATGGAGGCTATTTCGCACGGAGCCAGGCCGATGGCGGCCACTCCGTCACGCAGGTGCCCGGGCGGCACCAGGTGCGCCACCGCCCACGACAGCGCCGGCAAGACGGTGATCCCCGCCAGCAGGGCCAGCGAGAGGCGTCGCCAGGCGGCGGGCAGGTCGCGGAGTGTGCGCGGCTCGATGGTCAGTGCGGTGAAGAAGACCAGGATCACCAAGAGGACGTCGATGCCCTGGTGGCGCACCGCCCAGCCCAGGGGATCCTGCACGGTCAGCCCGATGGCGGCCGCGAGGGCGACGATGGCGAGCTCCCGGTAGTCGCTCAGTGCCTGCCGGCCGCGATGGGCCACGTCATCCTTTCGCCGCCCGCGTGGGGTGAACGTAGTCGGTCTGTTGATGGTTTATTGACAGGAAACATGTATTCATGGGATTACCAGGGTGTTAATCTGATGGAAACAATGAATTGCGGTCGCCAGTGGGCGACAGGGAGGTACATCCCCACCATGTTCCGGAGAATTCTGCTTGCCATCGATGATTCTGCGTCGAGCGATATCGCCATCAGCTTTGCCACGGCACTGGCGGTCCAGAACTCCAGCGCCGTGCGCGTGGTCCATGTGAACGAGTATCTGGTGGGGGGCCGGGGGTTCACGGTCGAGACCAAGGTTGAGGCCATCAGTCATCTCGAGAAGGCCGTGTCCGCGCTGCGGGCGGCGGGAATCCCGACCGAGGGTTCCCTCTATCTCACCAACTGCTTCGGAGTGGATGCCCGGATCACCAATGCGGCGCACGACTGGTCGGCCGACGTGATCGTCCTGGGCTCTCGCCGCCGCCGTCGCTTCGCGCGCCTCGGCGGCAAGGGCATGCGCGAGCGGGTGACCAGCCTCACGTCTCTCCCCGTCCTCACCGCGCCGGCGCCCCTCGCAGTGGGCCACGGGACTCCCAGCGACCTGGGCGAGCTTCCGAGCGTCCCGTTGGCGGACTTCCCGTCCATCTCCATCTGACCTTCCCCGACGAGCGGCCTATGGGCCCATCGGGTCACCGGCCCATCCCACGCTCTTGTCGAGGTAGGGCCCGATGAAGGGCGATCGATACCCGTCCTCGCGCCAGGTGATGGGAAAAAACGACTCGTCCATGGTGTCGTCGCCGAACCGCTTGTACCGGCTGTAGAGGTAGCCGGTCACCGCAGGGTGAAAGCGCGCCTCGGAGGACATGCAGTGCGCCACGAGGGATCGGCGCGGCTTTCGGGAACGGTTGACATTGGAGCCGTGCCACGTCCAGCCGGCATGGAACGCGCCCCCACCGGCCGGTACCTCGACGGGAACGAACACTGGCTCCTCCCCGTGCAGGCGCGCCGCCTGGCGCAGGTCCTGGTGGGGATCGTCCGGGCCGTGAAACTCCTCGATCATCCCCCAGTGGGCCCAGTGGTGGGACCCCCTGACGTACTCCACCGTTCCCTGCGCCGCCGACGTGTCCTCCAGGGCGATCCAGCAACTGACCCATTCGGCCGGCACGGCCCACTGCTCATAACTCGAATCTTGGTGGAATCCGAGCGGCCGGCCGCCCGGTGGCTTCCACAACACATTGTCCTGGCTCAGGCGGGCTCCCGGCCATCCCCCCAGGCGCGCGCATGCCCGTCCCACGTCTTCTCGCAGCACGAGGCGGGCGATGTCCCGGTCGGACTTCCAGGCGTTGCAGATCTGACGGGTGAGATCCTCAGAGTCCCGACCGGCCTTCCAGTTCCATTCGTCGGGATAGAGACCGGTCTCGAAGCGGCCCGCGAACAGCTCCTCGTAGCGGGCCAGGGCGAGTGCGGCGGCGGCCGGGTCGACGATCTGCTCGACGATCACGAAGCCGTCTTGGGCGAAGGCCAGCACCTGCGCGTCGTCGAGCTCGAACTGCGGGTCGTGGTGTGTCATGGCATCACTCCGTGCGGTTCACGCGTTGCGCAGGTAGCGCTGCCGCTCCTGGGCGGAGACAAATCGATGGCACGCCTGGGCCTCGGCGATGCGGCCAGCCGCGTAGTGCGCCACGAAGCGCGCCCCGAAGAGCGCACGCGCCACGGTGCTCTCCGAGAACCGCTGCGCCGCCTCCTCGAGGTCGCGGGGCAGCGGTCGGCCGCACTCGTGCTCCCGACCGTCCCGCGGCGCCTGGATGGGGGGCCCCGGCTCGAGCCCGTGCTCAATGCCCCACACCGCCGCGCCGAGGACCATGGCGGTGCACAGGTGCGGGCAGGTGTCGGACCCCGGGATCCGTAGCTCGAGCCGGGCGGACTCCGGATCGTCGGCGACGACGCGCAGGGCGCAGCTGTAGTTCCCGACGCCCCAGGTGGCGGTCGAAGGCGCCCAATTCCCCGGGCCGAAGCGCCGGTAGGAGTTGGGGTACGGGGCGGCCATGACCAGCAGTTCAGGCAGGAGCGCGGTGATCCCGGCGATGGCCGCCCGGGCTGTCTCCGACAGGGTGCCGTCCGTTTCCGTCAGCACGGGGGTCCCGTCTGCCGCGGCGCGAAAGGACACGCTCGGATGGCCCCCCAGCCCGGGAAAGCCATCGCTCACCTGCGCCATGAAGGTGGCGACCAGGGAACGCCGGGCGAAGTAGGCCTTGGTGAAGAGTTTCCCCCAGGCGGCATCGTCGGCGGCGCGTGGGGCGGGCCGGTGCTCGGTGGCCAGTTCGAAGCACCCCGGGCCCAGTTCGGCGCACACATGATCGACGGGGACATCCCCGTCGGAGAGCGCGGTGACCCACCCCCCGATGACCGCGGCGTCCGTGGCCATGGTCTGCGAGGACCAGCACCGATTGGCGGGCATGACCGGCGCCAGCGAGTGCGACTCGCCTGAGTCGAGGTCGGGAGTCGAGGCCAGGACGAGGCACTCGAACTCCCACCCGGCCTCACAGATGAGCCCGGAAGCCGCCAGCCGATCGGTCATCTGGCTCACCTGGTACCGGGGGGACAGCTCGGCCATCGGTCCTTCGAAGTCGGCCAGGAAGAGCACGGAGTTCTCCTCGAATGGATTTCGTCGGCCGCTTCCGTAGTCGACCCGGGCCGGCTGCTGCTCCGATCCGCCGGCGCGCCACACCGCGTCGTCCGGGCCCCACCAGCCGATGGCGTCGATGAAGCTCCAACCCCGCTCGAAGGCCCGTGCCGCGGCGCGGCGACCGAGCCGCTTCTCGCGCAGGGTGCCCGATGGGTCCAGGAGGGCGAGGTGGACGCTCTCGATTCCCGACTCCTCCAAGTGCTCGCCGATGCGGCCCTCTGCGGCGGCGCGCGCCAGGACATCCGCGTCGAGGACCGACGCCGTCACCGCAGCGCACCGTTCCGACCGACGCGCTCGTACTGTATGGCCGTCAGCATCGATGCGAGGAGGGTGTCGGTATGGCGCCGCATGGTCGGGAGGTGGTGGCGGACTTCCGCACCGAGCCAGCCGGCGTCGCCGTGACCGAGCGACTCCATGGTGGCCCGATACTCGGGCACCAGTGACCACCGCGAGACCGTGTCTTCACTCACTTCCAGATGGAACTGCACCCCCCAGGCCCAGCGTCCGACGCGCAGCGCCTGGATGGCACAGTGTTCGTTGGAAGCAAGAACGACTCCTTCGGGCGGAGGCGTGCGCACCTGCGCCCCGTGCCACTGCAGTCCACGGAAGCGCAACGGGAGCCGGCCGAACGCAGGGTCGGCCGGCGCGGCCTCCGTCAGCTCGATCTCCATCAGACCGAACTCGGGTTTCGTCATCGGCCCTACCTCGCCCCCCAACGCGTCGGCCAACAGTTGATGCCCGAGGCAGACGCCCACGAAGGGCCGACCAAGGTCGCGCACCCAATGGCGTATGGCGGCCTTCTCCTCGGCCAGCCAGGGGTGCTGTGCCTCCTGCCACACGTCCATCGGGCCGCCCATCACCACCATGAGATCGAACTCGTCCAACTCGGGGGGGATCGGCTCCCCCTCGTCGAGCTCGACGACGGTCAGGGACACGCCTGCCGCGGCGAGGTGGTCGCCGATCGTCCCCGGACCCTCTGACTCCAGGTGCTGGAGCACCAGGGCACGACGTGTTCCGGCGTCGCCCGTCATGGTCGTGGCGTCTCCTTTGAAACCGGTTCCGCCGGGAAAGAGCAGTCGGGCATGGCGCGGCGCATCCTCACGGAAGGATGTCGAGGTATTCCTTTACGTCCCAGTCGGTGACTGTGCCGATGAACCGCTCCCACTCGTCCCGCTTGTAGTGCATGAAGACGGTGTACATCTCGTCGGGAAGCGCCTGGCGGATGACGCTGTCGGACGCCAAGGCGTCGAGGGCCTCGCCGAGGGTGCTCGGGATGCGCACCACCTCTTTGCCCGCTTCGATCGCCTCGTAAATGTTGCCCTCCTCGGGCGGCCCGGGATCGATGCTCTGGTCCAGCCCGTCGCGCATGGCGACCAGGAGGGCTGCCATCGAGAGATAGGGATTGACGGCGGAATCCACCGAGCGGTACTCGAACCGGCCCGGCGCGCTGACGCGGAGCGCGGTGGTCCGGTTCTGGAACCCCCAATCGGCGAAGATGGGAGCCCAGAACCCGGCGTCGGCAAAACGCCGGTAGGAGTTGACCGTGGGCGCCGTGATCGCCGTGAGCGCCCGGAGGTGCGTCAGGACCCCTCCGATGGCGTGAAGGCCGACCTTGCTCGGCATTCTCGGATCGTCTCCTTCGGGCATGAACATGTTGACGTCCCCCTGCCACAGCGAGATGTTGTGGTGGCACCCGTTGGCCGAGACCCCCATGAACGGTTTGGGCATGAAGCAGGGGAATAGGCCGAATTCGCGGCCGACCTGGCGGCAGACCTGCCGGTAGGTGGTCAGCCTGTCCGCCGTGTCCTCCGCCCGCCCGAAGGAGAAGTTCAGCTCCAGCTGGCCCGGGGCATCCTCGTGGTCGCCCTGAATCATGTCGAGCCCCATCTGTGTGCTGTACTCGATGACCCGGTGGATGACCGGCTG
>Ga0302325_10031096_pt1 | contig 10990 bp, 7 predicted proteins | sample Palsa_T0_2_FD_201948 | JGI IMG/M metagenome (GOLD analysis project Ga0302325, IMG submission 201948) | Peat permafrost microbial communities from Stordalen Mire near Abisko, Sweden - Palsa_T0_2 | ecosystem: Environmental > Terrestrial > Soil > Palsa > Peat permafrost | place: Sweden: Abisko... | reverse complement strand
CGTTCGACGATCTGCCCGGCGTACATCACCACCACGTCGTCGGCCACGTCGGCGATCACCCCCAGGTCGTGGGTGACGAAGATCATCGCCATGTCCTCTTCCGCCTGCAACGTGTGCAGGAGTTCGACGATCTGGGCCTGGGTCGTCACATCGAGTGCGGTCGTGGGCTCATCGGCGATGAGGAGCTTGGGTGAGCACGAGAGCGCCATCGCGATCATCACCCGCTGGCGCATGCCTCCGGAGAACGCGTGGGGGTAGTCGCGGGCACGTGTGGCGGCGTGGGGGATCTCCACCCGGTCGAGCATTTCGACGGCGACCTTCCACGACTCGGACTTGCTGAGGTGGCGGTGCGTCCGGACCTGCTCGGCGATCTGGTTCCCGACCGTATAGGCCGGGTTGAGGCTGGTCATCGGTTCCTGGAAGATCATGGCGATCTCGTTGCCCCGGATCTGCCGGAAGTCGCCCGGGGAGAGGCGCATCAGGTCACGTCCCTCGAAGCGAGCCGTCCCGCCGGCCCGGCAGCCTCGCGACGGCAGCAGGCCCATCACGGCCAGGGCCGAGACCGTCTTGCCCGACCCGCTCTCACCGACCAGGCCCAGGGTCTTTCCCCTCGACACGGTGAAGGTGGCGTCTTCCATCACCGGGAACCACTGGCCGTTCGTCAGGAACTCGATGCCGAGGTTCTTCACCGAGAGCAGCGAGCCGTCGGGGTTCTGCGTCGCCACCGGGGCGATGGCCGATGGCCGGTCGGCCCGGGGCGAGATGCCCCGCAGCCGGGTCAGGCGGGACGCCCGCTCGTCGCGCCCCGCTCCGAGCCGGCCCGAGCTCGCCGGGCGTTCCCGGCCCAGGGAGTCGCGCAGCCCGTCGGCCACCAGGTTGAACGAGAGCACGGTGAGCATGATGATCACACCCGGGAAGACGAGGGCCCAGGGTGTGGTGAAGATGAACGAGTACCCCTCGTTCATCATGGCACCCCAGCTGGGCGTGGGCGGCTGCTCGCCGATACCGAGGTAGTTGAGCCCGGCTTCGGTCAGCAGGGCGAAGCCCAGTGACAGCGACAACTGGATGATGACCGGCGAGGCCACGTTCGGAACGACGTGACGGCGGATGAGCCGGGGGGACGTGGCGCCGAGGGAGCGAGCCGCCTCGATGTAGTTCTCCTCGCGCACGGCGATCACCTGCCCTCGGAGCACCCTCACGAAGCTCGGTATGAAGACGATGGCGATTGCGATGGCGACGTCGTTGACGCTGGCACCGAGCAGGGCGGCCACGGTCAGCGCCAGGATCAGCGGGGGGAACGAGAACATGGCGTCCATCGCCCGCATGATCACCGAGTCCACGGCGCCCCGGAAGAAGCCGGCGATCAGCCCGAGTGGGGCGGCGAAGAGAATGGCGATGCCGACGATCTCGAAGGTGGCGCGCATGGAGATGCGTCCGCCCCAGATCAACCGGCTCAGGATGTCACGGCCCAGGTCGTCCGTGCCCAGCCAGTGCAGCGCCGAGGGCCCTGCATTGGTGATGTTCAGGTTCTGCAGGTCGGGCGGGTAGGGGGCGATGAGCGGGGCGAAGATGGCCGCCACAATGACGAGCAGCAGGAAAGCCAGGCCGCCGAGAGCAAACGGCTGGTGACGGAACCGGTGCCAGAAGCCCGACCGCGGCCGTGCCTCCTCTCGTCTGTCGGTACCGTCGTCGGTGGGTGGCGGAAGGTCGCCCGGGCCCACGACGGGGCCGCGGCCGATAAGGGGGAGGGCCAGCCTCATACGAGCCGGATCTTCGGGTTGAGGTAGCCGTACAGCACGTCGACGATGAGGTTGATCAACACGAATGCGATGGCGGTGATGAGGACGACGCCTTGGATCACCGGGAGGTCCTTTTCGGAGATCGCCTGCAGGACGTACTGGCCTATGCCCGGAAGCGAGAAGATCTGCTCGATGATCACCGTCCCGCCGAGGAGGTACCCGAACTGGATCCCGATGATGGTCACTGCAGGGCTCAACGCGTTCTTCAGCGCGTGCTTGCCGATGACCACCCGGGTGCTCAGACCCTTCGCCACCGCCGTGCGCATGTAGTCCTGATCGAGGGTGTCGATGAGGGCGCCGCGGACCTGGCGGGCGATGGTTGCCGAGCCACCGATCCCCAGCGCGATCCAGGGGAGGATGAGATGCTCGAACCACTGCCACGGAGAGGTGGACCAGGCCACGAATCCGAGCGCCGGGAGGACATGGGTGTCGACGGCGAACCAGATCACGAGGAGCAGGGCCAGCCAGAAGTCGGGGATGGCCACGCCCAGGCTGGAGCCCACGGTGACCAGGCGGTCGCGTGCGCTGCCGCTGTGCATGCCGGCGACGATGCCCGCCGGAACGCCGATGAGCACTGACAGGAGCATGCCGCCGACCGCCAGGGTGAATGTCACCGGGAACCGGGTGGCGATCCCCGAGGCCACGCTCTGGCCGGGGTTGAACAACGAGTCCCCGAGGTTCCCGTGGATCACCCCGTTGAGCCAGCGCAGGTACTGCCTGTAATAAGGCTCGTTGAGGTGGAGTTGGCGGGTGATCTTGGCGACCGTGGCCGGTGTGGAATGGATACCTCCGGCGAGCGTCAGGGCCGGGTTGCCCGGGATGATCAGCACGAGGCTGTAGACGGCGAAGGAGATCAGGATGAGGAGCGGGATGGTGATCAGGAGCCGGCGGACGATGAACGAGAGCAGCGAACCACCCGACCCCACCGTGGCCTCAGCTCACTTCTTGCGGCCGGGGGGCGCGGCCGCTCACTTCTTGACGTAGATGCCGGCCAGGTCCGAGCGGCACTGGCCGATAGGGGCGACCACCTTCCCCCCGACCACTGACTTGTTGTAGGCGATGATCGACGGCTCGAACTCGATCGGCGTCTCGAGACCCTGCGCCATCACTGTCGCTCCCACCTTTTGCATCAACGGACCTTGGAGGCTCGGGCTGAGCGAGGCGTTGGCGGCCTCCACCTCCGGGGCGACGGCCAAGTCCTCGGTGCCGAGGTACTGGGCGGGGAAGCCGCTCGCCTCGAACAGGGCCTCGAAGGTGTTGGAGATGTCGGGCCCGTTGGTCAGGTCCTCGCTCAGCAGGGCGCTCCCTTCCTTCTTGAGGTACACGTCCTCCAACAGGTCGGCCCCGGGAATCAGCGTGATGTTGACCGAGAACCCGGAGGCGTCCATCTCGCTCTGAATGATGGTGGCGAGTCGCTGGAAGGTGGTGTCCCCCGACGGGACCATCAGCTGGACGGGCACTGCTTTGGTGAAGCCGGCGGCAGCCAACATCGCCTTCGCCTTCTTGGGTTCGTACACGTACTTGTTGCCGACCGACTTGTTGTATCCCGGAGAGTCGGGCGGGAACGGCTGATACGCCGGTCGGCCGACGCCGGCATAGACGACCTTGTTGATGGCCGCCCGGTCGATGGCGTACTCGAGGGCGGCGCGCACCTTGACATTGTTGAACGGGGCGGCGTTGTTACGCGTCTCGAGCACGGTGTAGTCATACGACTGGGTGATCGCGGTGCCGATGTTGGGATCGTGCTCCACCTCGGTGTACTGCTGCGGGTCGAGCGAGATCATGTCCACCGCGCCCGAGGTGATCGCGCTGACCGCCTGTGGTCCGGTGCCCACCTCGACGAAGTCCACGCCGCCGAGGGGATAGGCCGCCGAATCCCAGTACTTGGGGTTCTTGACCAGATCGATGGAGGACCCCGGCTGGTAGCTCTTCAGCATGAACGGACCGGCGCCGATCGGGTCCGTGGCGGCATTGGCGATGCTCGAGGCCGGGTAGACCATCCCGTCGATGTAGGTCATGGCCCACAGGAAGTCACCGGCCGTGGGCCGGTTGAGCTGGATCACCAGGGTGTCGGGGTTGGTGGCGTTCATGTTCTCGATGGCGGAGAGCGAGCTGCGCAGGGGGCTCTTCTCGGTGTTGGCCAGGCTGGCCTCCACGTCCGCCGCCGTCACCGGTGCGCCGTTGGAGAAGACCATGTTGGGCCGGATGTGCAGCGTGACCGTGGAGGAGTTGTTGGAGACCGTCCAACTCTGGGCCACCCCTCCGCTGATGGCGTACTGCCCCGGGGCGGTCACGGACTGGTAGATGTTGGACATGACGGTGTAGCCGCAGTCGTTGACCGACGTGCCGGGGTCGAAGTTGGTGAATTCGTTGTTGATGTCGAATCCGTACTTCAAGATGCCGTTGGGGTTGTCGTTGGACGGGCTGGCGCCGGCCCCGCCGTTCCCGAGCGCGACCACGGCCATCGGCACGAAGAAGACGAGAGCGGCGGATCCGGTGAAGATGGCCCGCCCATGACCCCGCGGCCCACCGCTGCGCCTCAGGGAAGTACGCCGGGTCCAGGTGTGTCGCGGCGCCCGATGGTTCCACGGTGTTTCTCGAGAACCCATGGCCTTGACTCCCCCTCCGTCGAGCAACAGTCCTATCGTGCTCGATGCGGCCATCCGGCTGCAACGGCGGGTGAACGCGTCGAGCGGCCGACTATACCGACTCCGCCTGCCGCTCGTTGTGCCGAACGTTCAGGCAGCGGAAGTGCAGGCCCGATGGTCTTGCGCGAGGGTGGGGGGGTGGACGACGTGGACAGGGAGAAGCAGGCCGCCGCAGAGGCCGCGGCGGCGTTGGTCGAAGACGGCATGGTGGTCGGATTGGGGACCGGGACCACGGTGGCGTTCCTGCTCCCTGCATTGGGAAAGCGACGACTCGACATCTCGTGTGTCGCCACATCGCCGGCCACCGAGTCCGGGGCCCGGGCCGAGGGTCTCCGGGTCGGCCCCTTCGAGCGGATCGACAGATTGGACATGGCGATCGACGGGGCCGATCAGGTCGATCCCGGCGGCTGGCTGATCAAAGGGGGAGGGGGCGCCCATACGAGGGAGAAGATCGTTGCCGCCGCAGCAGACCGGTTCGTCGTCATTGTGTCGTCGAACAAGCTGGTGCCCCGGCTGACCTCCCCCGTACCGCTCGAGATCATGGCGTTCGGTCTCGATTCGATCCTGCGGTCACTCCCCGGCGTCGAGCTGCGCCGGGCCCCGCGCACCCCCGACGGCGGGGTGCTGGCCGACTACCGCGGCGCGCTCGATGATCCGGCGCGGTGGGCCGAGCGATTCGGCGCGACGCCGGGACTAGTGGAGCATGGGCTGTTCCCACCGTCCATGGTGTCCCTCGTGGTGGTGGGGCGAGGCGACCGGGTGGAGTCGTTCCAGCCGGTGGTCTAGTAGGACTTGAAGGTCTAGACCTTCGTCGGGGCGGGGACCGGTGTCGGGAGCGGGACCGGCGCGGTGACCTCAGTCGGGGCCGGGCCGAGTTGGAGGCGGCGGAGAACTTCCGCCATGTCGGTCGCACACCCGGGTCGCGCGAAGAGGTATCCCTGGGAGTTCTCGCAGCCGAGCTCGTCGAGGGCGGCGCGCTGGCTCTCGCTCTCGACGCCCTCGGCAATGCAGGTGAAGCCCAGGGCGCGGCTGAGGTCGATGACGGCACGCGCCATGGTGGTCCCGCCCGCGTCCGGGGTGATCCGGTCGATGAACGACTTGTCGATCTTGACGAAATTGACGGGCAGGTCGGCCAGGTAGCTCAGCGAGGAGTACCCGGTTCCGAAGTCGTCGACCGCAAGGCCGACGCCGAGGCATCTGATGGCGTGCAGACGGGGCAGGGTCACGTCGAGATTTTCGATGATGGCACTCTCGGTGACCTCCAGGACGAGCGCCCCGGGCGGGAGCCCCGAGCTCTCCAGGGCTCGGGAAATGTCGTCGACCAGGTCGGGTTCTTGGAGCTGATGGGTCGAGAGGTTCACGCTCACGTAGAACTCGCCGCCGACCAATCCGCTCCGCCGCCATTCCTGGGCTTGGCGGGTGGCCTCGCGGAGGACTTGGCGGCCGAGCGGGACGATCAGACCGGTGGTTTCGGCGACCGGGATGAACTCGATCGGGGCGAGGAGCCCCCGGACCGGGTGGTTCCAACGGACGAGTGCCTCGGCGCCGATGAGCCGGCTCGTGTGGGTGTCGACGATCGGCTGGTAGTAGACCTCGAACTGACCGGCCTCCAGTCCTTCTCGGACCCCCACCGCCGTCTCCAGGCGACGAACGGCATCGGCGTGCATGTTGGGCCGGTACATCTCGAAGCGACCCTTCCCGTTGCGCTTCGCCAGGTACATGGCGAGGTCCGCATCGCGCAGGAGATCGTCTGGCGTCTCGTGCGGACGCCGACCGAGGGCGATGCCGATGCTCGCCCGCATCGCCACATCGTTGGTCTGGATGCGGAACGTCCCGGCCAGTCCCTCGGTGATGCGCTCGGCGACCGCCTCGGCCGCCTCGGGCATCGTTCCCGATTCGACCAGCACGGCGAACTCATCGCCACCGAAACGGGCCACCGTGTCGCCCGGGCGTGTAGAGGCGCGGATCCGTTCGGCGACGGCCACCAGCAGGCGGTCGCCGGCCGGATGCCCGAAGCTGTCATTGATCGCCTTGAAGTCATCCAGGTCCAAGAACAAGACGGCGACCGGATCCGCGTGCCGGTCGCCCCTGTCCATGGCATGCGAGAGACGGTCCAGGAACAGGGCGCGGTTGGCCAAGCCGGTGAGGGTGTCGTGAAAAGCCTGGTGATTGAGCTCCTTCTCCAAGGAGCGTCGAGCGGTGACGTCACGCGAGTTCAGCACAATGGCACCCACGTCGGGCTCGTCGAGAAGATTGGTCATGATCGAATCGACCGTGAGCCAGTCCCCGTCGGCGCGGCGCACCCGGCATTCGAACCTCGTGCTCGCGCCGAGTCCTCCCGTGAGGACCTTCGTCAGCTGCGCCCGGGTGATCGCGTCGTCATCGGGATGAACGAGTTCTCCCTGCAACTGCCCGATGAGCCCGTTGGGCGAGCCACCGAGGGCTGTCGCGACCGCCGGGCTCTGGTAGATGGTGCGCATATCGGGACCGAGAAGTGTGGTGAGGTCCGAGGAGTACTGCACCATGGATTGAAACCTCCGCTCGTTGCGGGTCTCCTGCACAAACCGCGACAGCTCGACACGGCCGAGTGCCAGCGTCAGCTGGTCTGCGATGCGATCGAGAATTGAACGGAGATCAAACGGAAGGGGTCTGTCGTGGGCGAAGAACATCCTCCCCGGCGCGAACTCGCGTTCGGACCAGTCCAGCTCGGTCCACATCGTTGCATCTGACGTGGCCCCGACCGTCTCACCTCCGGCGAGGCGGAGCACTCTGCCATCGCCGTGCGGGTCAGGTTCGGTGACAGTGACGATCAGCCCGACCAGCTCGGGCCAAGTGGCCACCAGGACCGCCTCGCCATCCGTCCCGGCTTCGGTCACCGTGCAACCGGTCACCGCGGGCGACCCGATGGCGACGACGGCGTCGACACCGGCGTTCCACACGTCCGTGACGTCAGTAGCCGCCACGAGGCGTTCGGAAAATCGTCCCAATGCCTGCTCCCAGCGAGCGGTGACTGCTTGGGCACGCGCCAGGCCGGTCAGTCGGAGCATCACGAGTACGAACACCACCGCCGAGGCGCTGGCGAGGACGCCGGCATCCCTCGGGACACCCACGATGTCGCGGTATACGATGAGAAGCGGGGCGGCCAATGCCGACACGCTCAAGAGGGCCAGCGACGTCAGTCGGAGCTGCCGTGGTCGCCAGGGCTGTTCCAATGTCAGCTCGCGCATGGCAGGGTGTAGTGCCGCCGCACCCCAGCACACATAGAAGAGCACCCAGCCCAGGTCGGTCGGACCACCCACCCTCCACGATCCGTGCAGCTGGATCCAGCCGTAGGCGCAGTCGGCGCCCAGCAGAGCGAGTGCTCCCGTCGCCAAGAGGCGCAGTGATTTGTTCTTGGTCCCGCCTCCGAGCACCAGCCGGGCGAGTACGCACAACAGCAGGATGTCGCCGAGCGGGTAGGCGACCGAGGTGAATTTGGTGAGGAAGGTCATGTGCGCCGCGTGCACGTACGGTTCGATCAGATAGAGCCACGACAGCACACCGAGCCCTGACGTGATGATGAGCGCATCCAACAACGCACCCGTTTCGCCGTCCCGTCGTCGGCGGCCCCGGACCATCAGGATCAACCCAGGGGACAGGAGCAGGTAGGTGGCCAGATAGAAGACATCGGCGAGTGAGGGGAACGGGTTCGACTCGTGCAGGATGGTGGTGAGCACGTCGTAGGTGATGTCGCCCAATGCAAAGGTCGTGACGCCCGCGATAATGAAGAGCCATGCCATCGGGTGGGTAGGGCGGTTGCGGAAGACCCCCACGGTGATGGCGGCGGCCGAACCGAGGCTGAGAAGCCCCCAGAGATACAGGTGGTAGTGGGGCAGCGCAAAGACGGCCACCACGAGTGGCACGTTCACGCCGACGTAGACCCAAGGTGCAATCGGAGGCCGTCGGCCTCGGACTGACCGTGGAGGTTCCACGGTCACTTGGGACGATTCATGGGTGCAAGTGTCGCAGTTGGCCCCCACCGCATTCCCGACCGGCACCCAACCGCAGCCCAACGATCACCCAACGGTTGTTGCAAGCGCACGGCCCTCTAGGCACGCCCCTGCGCGCAGCACTCCGCGCTGCCGGCGTCGAGGCCTTAGGATCACGCCCCCGTGAAGACATTGCGCACCCCGGACGAATGCTTCTCCTCGCTGCCCCACTTCCCGTATGCGCCGCACTACGAGGAGGTGGGCGACGGGGAAGGGGGCACCCTCCGGGTCCATTACCTCCGAGAGGGTGATCCGGACGCCCCGGTCGTCCTTCTGCTGCACGGGGAGCCGTCGTGGTCGTATCTGTACCGCAAGATGATCCCGGTCCTCACCGCGGAGGGGCTGCAGATAGTGGCTCCCGACCTCGTCGGCTTCGGACGATCGGACAAGCCGTCCGAACGGGGCGACTACACCTATGCGCGGCATGTCGAGTGGATGCGGGAGCTGCTCTTCGACCGCTTAGGCCTCACCGACGTCACGCTGGTGGGACAGGACTGGGGCGGCCTCATCGGGCTCCGACTGGTCGGTGAGCATCCGGGACGGTTCGCGCGGGTCGTGGCGGCCAATACCTTCCTCCCCACGGGCGACACCTCGCCCGGTGACGCCTTCTTCAATTGGCAGCGCTTTTCCCAGGAAGTGGAGGTCTTCCCGACCGGGTTCATCGTGAACTCCGGCTGTGTCACCGATCTTTCGCCCGAGGTACAGGCGGCCTACGACGCCCCGTTTCCCGACGAGTCGTTCAAGGCGGGTGCGCGGGCCTTCCCCATGCTCGTGCCCTCGAGCCCCGACGATCCGGCCCATGACGCCAACGTCGCCGCCTGGGTCGGTCTGGCGGCGTTCCCGCGCCCGTTCCTGACGGCGTTCGGCGACAGCGACCCGATTACGAAGGGAAGCGATCGGGTCCTCCGCGAGCGCATCGCCGGCGCGCAAGGTCAGCCCCACACGACCATCGTGGGTGGTGGGCACTTCCTGCAGGAGGACCGCGGCGAGGATCTGGCGCGGGTGGTCGCGGCATTCGTCCGGTCGTGACGTACCCGTTGATCGTCCTCGAACCGATCGGCGTGGTGGTCGGCGGCCGTACGGAACCCATCGACGACGACTGGGGTGCCGTCGAGTCCGTGCTGCGCCTCGATAGCACGCGCTTCGGGAACGATGCGGTGGCCGGGCTGGAGGAGTTCTCACACCTGTGCGTGGTCTTTCACTTCCACCTTGTTCCGGAGGCCGATGTGGTCACCGATGCACGACACCCCCGTGGCAACCAGAACTGGCCCCGGGTGGGGATGTTCGCCCAGAGGGCGAAAATGCGGCCGAACCGTCTGGGGGTGAGCAACTGCGCCCTTAGGGCGGTCGACGGTCTCGACCTGCTGGTGCGGGGGCTCGACGCCGTCGCAGGCACGCCGATCCTCGATATCAAGCCCTTCATGCGGGAGTTCGAGCCGGTCGAGAGTCGCCAACCTGCGTGGGCCAGCGAATTGATGGCCGGCTACTTCTGAACGGCGACGCCGCCGGTCATGAGCCGCTCAGCTGTCGATGGCCGCGCGCAACTTGTCCAGTGACATGGCCGTGGTCAGGTGCTCGTTGCACTGCGCGCAGTCGGCTGCATGTCGCCACGACCTGATCATCCGGCTTCCGGCCTCATTGAGATAGACGGTGAAGGTCTCCGAGTCCGCGGGATCCTCGAGCCGGGCGTAGGACCGCCACCCGGTGACGACCGCTTGCCCTCCCACCTCTGTCCCCTTCAGAATCCGGCGGAAACGCATCCGGTCGGTATCGAAGATCCACGTGCTGTGACAGGACTCGATTGTCAGCGGTTCGCGTTCCACGTATCCATTGTGGCCCCCCAGCCTGTTCTTGGTCATAGGTTGAACTGTGCCTTCCCTGGGGAGTCCATTTCAGAATTATGACAGCCTTGCCCGCCCCAAGCCGGGGTGGCTATCAATCGAAGACGGGCGGCTTGTCCCGGCTGCGCTTGATTTCGAAGAAGCCCTCGGTCCCCGCCACCAGGAGCACGCCGTCCCAGAGCCGGCCGGCCGCCTCGCCTCGAGGGGCCGGGGTGACCACGGGGCCGAAGAAGGCGATCCCTCCCACGTGGATCACCGGGGTGCCGACGTCGTAGCCCACCGGGTCCATCCCCTCGTGGTGGGACTTTCGCAGGGCATCGTCGAACTCGGTCGAGTCCGCTGCTGCCGCTAGGTCGGCCGGCAGCCCGACCTCTTCGAGCGCCTCGGCGATGATGCCCGGATCCTCCCTGCGCTGCTCGAGGTGGATCCGGTTGCCCAGGGCTGTGTACAGCGGCAAGAGCACCTCTGGACCTTTGGCCTGTTCGGCTGCGATGCACACCCGCACCGGGCCCAGGGCCTTCGCCATGAGGTCCTGATAGCGCTCGGGAAGGTCGTCCCTGCCCTCGTTGAGGACGGCCAGGGACATGACGTGCCAGCTGGTCCGCACATCACGCACCTCCTCCACGTTGAGCATCCAGCGCGACGTGATCCACGCCCAAGGGCACAGAGGGTCG
>Ga0302325_10031095_pt1 | contig 10991 bp, 12 predicted proteins | sample Palsa_T0_2_FD_201948 | JGI IMG/M metagenome (GOLD analysis project Ga0302325, IMG submission 201948) | Peat permafrost microbial communities from Stordalen Mire near Abisko, Sweden - Palsa_T0_2 | ecosystem: Environmental > Terrestrial > Soil > Palsa > Peat permafrost | place: Sweden: Abisko... | reverse complement strand
CTAATAGCCCATGTGGCGGAGGTCCACAACACATATGGCGGCCGCCACGCATACGTCCTACCTGGCGATACCAACTCGGTCGGCCGCAGCGCGGACGCGGTGGTGAGCAAGGCGATGAAAGTATCTCCCTTCAACCCTGTCGACGGCGTCTACCGCATCCGCATCGGTTTCCCCGGCGACACACTCTCGGTGACAGTGGCCCTCGATCGCCAGGATGACAAGCCGTTTCGGGCGGCCCTCTCCGGCCGGCGGCACGACGCCAGCGCTGCCGCCGTCCTGCGCAGTCTCATTCGATACCCGGCCGCCCCGCTCCGCGGGCGGGCTCTCATTCAACTCGAGGGTCTCCGGTTGTGGCGGAAGCGTCTGGAGGTGCAACCCAGGTGAGCCTGGCCGAGCGCACGGTCCCCATCGACACCTGCCGTCTTTCGGGCCGCGATCACGACACATGGCCAGCCCTGCGCCCGCCGGTCCGCTCGTCTATGAGGGCCGCTCTCGCCCGGGCACTCCTGCGCCGCGTGGCCCATCAGACCGGTATACGCGTCGAAATGCCTAGCGGAGCCTGGTACGGCCACCCGGGCGGGCCTCGGATGCACCTCCACCGGCCCGACGACTTCTTCACCCGGGTCGGACGCAGCGGCAAGATCGGCTTCGGGGAGTCTTACATGGCCGGAGACTGGGACGCGGCCGACGACCTGGCCGACCTTCTCGAGCCGATGGCCCGTAACCTGCAAACGCTTATACCGCCCAGCCTGCAGTGGCTGCGCCGGTTCTATGAGCCGAAGCCGCCCGCCGAGGAGGACAACGACCAGCCCGGGGCACGGCGCAACATCGCCCACCACTACGACCTCTCCAACGAGCTGTTCGCGCTCTTCCTCGACTCGACCATGACCTACTCGTCGGCCCTCTTCGCCGGGCCGGAAGAGACGCTGGAGCAGGCCCAGGCCCGCAAGATCGAGCGGCTCCTCGACGCGACCATGGTCGCCGCTGGCTCCCGGGTGCTCGAGATCGGCACCGGCTGGGGCGAGTTGGCCATCAGGGCGGCTCGGCGCGGCGCCAAGGTGACCAGCCTCACTCTCTCGCGGGAACAGGCCGAAATGGCCCGCCAACGAGTCGCCAACGGAGGGCTCTCCGGCTCGGTCGATGTCCTCGAACAGGATTACCGGCTCTCCTCGGGCCGCTTCGACGCGGTCGTCAGCGTCGAGATGATCGAAGCAGTGGGCGAGCGATGGTGGCCCGTCTACTTCCAGACCTTAGAGCAGCGGCTCGCCCCGGGAGGCAGGGTGGGGCTCCAGTCGATCCTGATGGGCCACGACGACATGATCGCCACACGCCCATCCTGGACCTGGATCCACAAGTACATCTTCCCCGGCGGCATCATCCCATCCCTGGAGGCCATCCACCAGACCCTGGGGCTCCATACCGGCCTGCGGGTGGTCGACCGGCTCCAGTTCGGCAGCTCTTATGCAGAGACCCTGCGCCGCTGGCGGACCAGCTTCGACCGGCAGACGACTGCCGTCGAGGCGCTTGGCTTCGACCCGGTGTTCCAGCGGATGTGGGACTTCTATCTCGCCTACTCAGAGGCCGGCTTTCGATCCGGACATCTTGATGTGGCTCAGCTGGTGCTGAGCCGATGATGCTCGCCTACGAGCTGTCGAAGCGACCGAGGAGCTAGTGCGCCTGACCTCCCCGGCCGGCTGACCGCTTAGGGCGGCTCAGTCGCATGCCCCTCGAACGGGGCAGCAGTGTGCCACGGCAACGCGGGCACGGATTCAGGGGTCGCCGGACACTGATCCCGTTACTCGGCCGTTTGGTCGCAGTCGATCCAGGCTTGCCGAAATGGGGCCGACCGTTACCGAAGCAGCGGTCGGCCCCTTGGCCTTGGGGTGAAGTCCTCGTCGTTTAGGGAGGTGATCTGGCCAGGTGCAACTGCCACTGGGCGCACCCCGGCGGGCAGACGCTACGGCGCCGGGGACTTTGTTCCATCGTTGGCGGAGGCGGGGGCGACGGTGGTCGGCGGGCCCTAGCGGCGAGTGGGACTTTCGGCGGGCTGGCTCTCCAGGAGGCTTCTATTGAGGCGAACGCTATTTCGAAGAGGTCGGGGTCGGCCAGGATCAGATCGAGGAACTCGTCTGAGAGTGCCGCCGCGTCGTTGCTGGTGGTGGCGCCCATCCTCGGACCTCACACGGTGATGGCTTGGCGGTCGCCGTTGTTGGTCGAGATGGCTATCTTGCGGGGCTTGGCCTTTTCGGCGATGGGGATTGTCAATCGCAGCACGCCGGAGTCGTAGGAGGCTTCGATCTGGTCGGCGTCGAGGGTGTCGCCCAGGATTACCTGTCGACTGAAGATCCCTCGTGGTCGCTCTGCCGCTACCAGTTCCACGTCTGGGCCGGTCGATGGTTTGCGTTCGGCGCGAACGGTCAGCACGTTGCGTTCGACGTCTAAGTCGATGCTTTGCGTGTCGATGCCGGGCAGGTCGAACTCGACCACGAATTCATGGTCGGACCGCCAAGCGTCCATGAGCATTGCCGCCGGCCGTGCCGTGGTCCCGAAGACTTGCTCGGCGATACGGTCGAACTGACGGAACGGATCGGTGCGAACAAGCATTGCTTCCCTCCTTTGCCAAGGGTGTCCTTCCGCACCCTCGGTATCTATGGTGGATACGACAGATTTGTTATACACTAAGACCAATGTTAGATGCAAGCATGTTGACAGAAAATCGTCATGAGCCCGTCCGGTCCCGCTGACCAGCAGGTCGCTTCGAGCCGGGGGGTCTACGGGATCTCGGTGGCAGCCGAGCTGGTCGGGAGCTCCCCGCAGAACCTGCGGCTCTACGAAGCCAGAGGCCTTCTCAGCCCTGCTCGAAGCGACGGCGGCACTCGCCGCTACAGCAACGACGACCTACACCGTCTCCGCCAGATCGGCCAACTCCTCGAAGACGGTCTCAACCTGGCCGGCATCGCTACCGTCCTGGCCCTTCAAGCAGTCAACCGCGCCCTGCAGGCCGAACTAGACGACGCCCACCAAGCCTTGAGCGACCAGCCCGCTCCCAAAAAGAAGAGGCACCCCTAGATAACCTACGCCCCCTCCGAATCCCGATTGGACCGAGATCATTCAGGTCTCTGTGCCTCAACGGTGGCTTGAGGGTTCGAGTATGCCCCTCCAGTACCTGAGCGGACAGAGCGAACGGACACCAGAGATAGGCCCGAGCAGCCAGAACGTTGTGATTAGGACAACGGAGTGGTCCTGAGGAGACAGTTCTCGAACCCTGCCCCACCCCCGTTACGGCGGGCCCTCAAGGCCTACCACCATCTGAATCTGGCCGACACCCACCCCCTGAGCCCACCTCGCCACCACACCAAGAGAGCCGTACACCTCAGCCCGGCCCAACTTGACGCACTCCTCAGCCTCTACCGAGCAGGCGCCAACCAACAAGACCTAGCCATGAAGTTCGACATCAACCGCCTCACCGTCATGGAACACGTCAAAAGGGCAAGAATCAGACCTCGCTGGCGAATCCTGACACCAGAGGACATGATCCATGCCATCAACCTCTACCAGGCCGGCCAATCGCTCGAACAGGTCGGCGACCAGCTCGGAGTAAACGCTGAGACCATACGCCTGACCCTCCGCCGCCACGGCACACCTATCCGGCCCCGACGAGGATGGAAGTACTAGCTGTTGGTGACCGGGTGGCACTCCCAGAGCCTGCCATCCGGACATCAGACCCTGTGCTCGGCCTGACTTTCTGGGCACCCGTTCCAACACAAGATGTGCCGTTCTTCACAAGCATCGTGCTTGAGCACGTTCGCGTTACTGCTTAGACGTTCGGCGCTGCTCGAATCGGGCGTGGCACCAGTTCGTCGAGAGCGCCCTACGCTCGCGGCCATGACAAATGCCGGTGGCCAGAATCCGACCCACCACCTCCGAGCCAAGAACCGAGCCGATCTGAAGAGGCAACTTGAGAACGCCACCTACGAGATAGTCAGGGAAACCTCATTGGGGGGTGCCGAGTGGCCCAAAGACATCGAGTATCGGCTACTGCCCTCCGACAGCGATCCGGCTGACCGGGTCCCCTTGATCTGATCCACCGGTTGTGCGAGTCCGATCCCCATGATTGGGGGAGGAGGACTACACGACGATGAAGCGACGTAGGCATACGCCGGAGCAGGTGATCCGCAAGCTGGCCGAGGGCGACAAGCTCCTCGGGCTGGGCAAGGACCTCGAGGAGGTGTGCCGGCATCTGGAGATCACCGAGTCGACCTGGCATCGGTGGCGGAACCAGTACGGCGGGATGAAGGCGACTGACGCCAAAGAGCTCAAGGAGTTGCGGTCGGAGAACACATACGCCTCTCCCCCACCGACCTCGACACCTACCTGAAGTCATGCCGAGTCGAGCCCCTCAACCCCCCGGATACCCGATGACCGCGCACCCGTTCAGCGCCATTGCGAGGGAGGTCGGCTCGTGGGTTCGGTGAGGCGCTCGCCGCGTGACCCCAGCAAATGGGAGGCCCTATACCGCGACCCGGGCGGCCGGCAACGCTCCAAACGACTAGCCACCAAAGGAGAAGCCAAAGCGTGGCTGACCCGAGTAGAAGCCGACATGGACCACGGTCGCTGGCAGGACCCTCGCCTGGCCCGCATCAAGTTCAACGCTTGGGTCGACCAATACCTCGCAGCTGCCGTCCACCTACGGCCCACCACTCGAGCGGCCATCGAATCCAGCCTCCGCCGACACCTTCGCGACCGCTTCGGCAACATCTCCCTCGGCGACATCACACCCCTACTCGTACGGACTTTCGTCAGCGAACTGTCACAACACCGCCAGCCGGACACGGTCCGCACCGTGTACGGGCACCTCAGGTCCATTCTCAATGCCGCCGTCGCCGCCGACATCATCGCCGTTTCCCCCTGCCGTGGCGTCAAGCTCCCAACGAAACGGCCCTCCGAGAAGAAGGTCATCACCCTCGGAGAACTCGGCCGCCTAGCAGACGCTGTCGGCAGCGACTACCGAGCCATGATCCTCATCGCCGGCATACTCGGGCTGCGATGGTCCGAAGTCACCGCGCTACGAGTGGGACGGGTCGACCTACTTCGCCGGACCATGAGCATCGTCGAGACCAACCCCGCCGTCGGGGACTTGGCCGACACCAAATCCCGATCCAGTCGCCGAACACTCACTATCCCTCAATCGTTGGCCGGCGAGATCGCCGCCCACCTCGCTCGTCAGCGAATTACCGTTGCCGATCCAGACCGGCTCGTGTTCACCTCTGAGCGCGGCGGTCGCCTGGTCGGATCTAACTTCAACCGGCGGCACTGGCAACCCGCACTGAAGGCTGCGGGCATCACCGGGTTCACCTTCCACGGACTACGCCATTCGGCTGTTGCCTACATGGTCGCCGCCGGGGCACACCCCAAAGCCATCCAGCAACGACTCGGGCATTCCAGTTGGTCCACCACCATGGACATCTACGGGCACGTCCTCCCCGCCAACGACGACACACTCACCGCTGCCCTCGACCGACTCCTCAAGCCAGAATCTTCCAACCCCACGGATTCCCGAGGTCTCGCTAGCGTTCGCTCGTGATCGGCCCACCGAAGTGTGACTCCTTCGAAGCCTGCTTTCACTCCGCTCCCCGAGCTCGGTCTAAATCACCACTTGCCTCTCTAAAGAACTCTAAAGAGTCTAAAACTCTCTAAAAGTCCTGTATGATGGGTGCGTGCCTAACCCATTCCACCCCAGCTTCGGCGTCAGCCCGCCGCTGCTCGTCGGTCGAGACGACCTTATCGACGGGTTCGTCGAGGCCATCGAGGACGGGCCCGGAGCCGCCGGCCGAGCAACTCTGTACACCGGGCCGCGCGGCGCCGGGAAGACCGTCCTGTTGAACGCGGTCGAGGATCGCGCCAAAGCGAAGGGATGGTTAGTTGTCACGGAGACAGCTTCGCCCGGTTTCGTCGAGCGGATCACCCACCAGCATCTGCCCAGGCTGCTCAGGGACTTCGACCCAGACGCCGTGCACCGCCGTCTGAGCGGATTCAACGTCCCGCTCGGCCCTCTCGGAGCCGGCGGCGTGACGTGGAACACCCTTGAATCCCACGTCGTCGCAGCCGGCCTGCGTAACCAGATCGAGATGCTCACCGACCTGCTCATCGGACACGAGACGGGGCTGCTCATCACCCTTGACGAGATCCATCAGAATCAGATTGCCGAACTGCGAGACCTGGCCACAGCCGTGCAACATGCGTTTCGGGAGGGCCGGGAGCTGGCGTTCGTCGGCGCCGGACTGATGTCGTCGATCAGCGACGCGGTGAACGACGAGGTGCTGACCTTTCTCCGCCGAGCTGACCGACATCACCTCGGATCGGTACACCACCGTGACGTTGAGCGCGCCATTCGGGAACCGATCGAGATGTCTGGGCGGTCAGTCGGCGACGACGCGCTGCAGGTGATGACAACCGGCACCCGTGGATACCCGTTCCTCATTCAGCTCGTCGGCTCGCAGACCTGGCGACTGCATCCGAACGAGACCGACATCACCGTCGGGGACGCCCACGAGGGCGTGTCGAGGGCACTCCGCCGGCTCGGAGTACTGGTCTATGAACCGGCTCTCGCTGGCGCCTCTGCCGTCGACAAGACGTTCCTGTTGGCGATGACAAAAGATGACGGCCCCTCGAAAATGGCCGACATCCAAGAACGCCTCGGAGTCGACGTGAACTACGCCAGCCAGTACCGGCTTCGCCTCATCGCCGCCGAACTCATCGAGCCGTCGAGTCGGGGATACGTGGACTTCGCCATGCCGTACCTCCGGGAGTACCTCCGGGACGAGGCCGCCGCCGAGATCTAGCGGATGCGCTGAGTCGGTCGTCCCGAGGTACACAGAGTGCTTGTTTCATGGCGCCGTCGGTTGCCGAGAAGGTGTAGACGGTGTTGTGACCCCAACTCCTGTGTCTTTTCGACAATGTCTTTGATGTTTAGGGGTCGAAGCCGTAAAGGTCGAAGATCTCTTGTAGCGGCGCTGCAATGGTCTCGCGAGTTAAACCGAACTGCTCGGGTGAGTAGGAATGGCCGCGGCTTCGGTGCCGGTCACTGCTGTGCGCCTCTTGGCTGATGGCTACCTTCGCCTCAGGGCTCATGGTCATCCGGAGGCGTTCGTAGACCTCCTCTACCGTGCGGAGTGGTTGGCGCACCAGGTCGTCGAAGCGGACCGTGGCCCACTGCCCTTCGGGGAACGTTCTCTCAAAGCGCAGGAGGCGAAGGTAGTACTCGATGGTTGCGTCGGCGATCGCCCGCCATTCGGGCTTCGAGACGTCCGGCTCGCGTCCCGTCAGGGTGCGGTAGCCGTTGGCGACCAGGCTCACCGATGAGGGAACGGCGTCGTATGGGTGGCGGACGATGTTGATTACCCGCACGTCCGGGAGGGTCTGGCGGATCGAGGCGAGTCGCCCGGCGGTGTGGGCGTTTTTGACGAGCAGTTGCCGACCTGACGCATCGTATAGGTGGCGTTTGAGGCTGCTGATGTACCAGTCCATGATCCGAGTTCGCTCGGGCTCCGCGAAATCATCGAGGTACCAGCGGTGAGACATCGCGTGGCCGAAGGGGAAGATCATGTTGATGTTTGGCTCGACCAGGGCGGAGAGAAAGAGGCCAGAATCCTCCTCCGGCTCGGTCAGCCGCGTCCGGTGCAAGTGTTCGAAGCCGGCGGTATGTGCATCCAATCGATCTACGAGATGCCGTAGCCCCCCATGGAGTGGCTGGTCCAGCCGCGCCAGAGCTCGGACTGCATGTTCGATTGAGATCGCCGGTAGCTGCGACTGGTAGGTCTTCATACAGCTGAAGACCGGATCACGCGCCATAAGGTTGAACAGCAATGTGGTGCCGCTGCGTGCCGGGGCGGCGATGAACACCGGCTGGCGGATCTCCGTTCGGCGATATCCGCGGTAGCAGATGTCGTCGATGGCGCGGCCGATGGTGGTGATTACCTGCTTTGCCTGAAGGAGAGCAACTTGCCGCCGGCAGGCGGTGTACAGGTCGGTTTCACCGCGCGCTCTGGCCTCGCGTGCCAACGCCATACCCGCTCGCCGAGGTTGCCTCGGCAACAACATCACGGCTTCCTGCTTGCCTCGATGACATAGGCGCAATCGGGGAAGGAGGCCGTTCCCAGGTAAAGGCGTTCCCGGTACTCGGCCATGCTGCGAACGCCGTAATGGGTGACGATGCTGGGCTCGAGGTCGTCAATCCACGTGTGTCCATCCGCGGTGGAGACCAGTCGGAATCCGCTCCACCACACATGCTCGAGGCGACCGAGGCCAAGGTAGAGACGGTTGGCAAAGACATGAAGCTTCCATGCGTGCCACTCGCGCTGGGGATCGCCGGCCGCCTTGTAGGAGAGCTTCCAGTTGACGCCGTCTTGGCTGCAGTGGACCTCAGCGCCTTGGCCGTTGGTGGTCCCGACATATAGACAGCCTTGGAACTCGGCCATAGACAGAACGCCCAAGTTCTCCCCGTTACCGAAGCTGTCGGAGACGACCGTCGCCCACTCGACACCGTCGCTCGATCGCACGACGTAGCAACCGGGATGCGCAGTTTCGCTGAGCGCGTCGGCGCCACCAGTATGGGTCATGAGGCTGCCGGCGTAGAGGTGTCCGGCGAAGGGAGTCAGCTCCGCGTACCAAGAGCGTGTCACGTCATCGCCGAGGACACGTTCCCAAGCGCTCGCCTCGCCGGCGTGGTCGACCGCCGCGCGCCATATCTCAGCGCCGGTGTCCTTGTTCTCGGTGCCTACGTAGAGATGGTCGCCGAAGACCGAGAGGCCCCGTCCTGAGGTGTTCTCACGGTTTCCGAACCCACCGGTCATCACCGGCTGCCAGTCGTCACCCTGCTGCGTACGCCATATTTCGAACCCGTTGGTGTGGTTGGCGGTTACGGCGTAGAGGTGCTCCCCGGCGATCTTCAGGTTCCGGACGCCGTGGTTGTAGGGATCGCCGAGTCCTGCCCGAACGACTCTGGTCCAGGTGGCCTGTTCCGGATCGCAGTTGGGCGCCAAGTGGAATCGCCAGATCTCGGTCCCTTCGGACGTGTCGATGGGCCCACGCGAGAATGCCCATTTCTCCCAGTCCCGGTAGCTCTCGAGTCGCCAGTTGCACGTGGCGACATACAGCGACTCGCGGAACTCCGCCATGGCCCACATCATCACGTTGCCGTCGGAGCCAAGACCGGGCGGTCCGACGCGTCGAAGATCACCGAGGGTGGCGGTGTCGGGAAGGGTGCCGCCGTCGTCCACGCTCCAGTTGAGGATGATCTGGCTGCCGGTCTGATCGACGCTGCGGTGGGTTCCGCACGCGGCGTTACGCCCAGGTGCTGGACCGACGCCGACCAGATGACGCTCGACACAACGACGTTCAATATCGTGGGGATAGGTCAGGTCCCGAATCTCCCAACCACGGTCCTCTGACAGGTCGACCTCGACTGTTGTGTCCACGCCGGCTGCGGGGTCACTGAAGCGGACAGTCCCGGCCGTGCGGTCGTCATAGCCACCAGGGAGTGAGAGCAGGTCGAACCAGATCGTGGCCTCACCCGCGACCGGGCTGCGGACGGTGCCAGCGCCGGCCACGCGGCGAACCCAACGGCTGGTGCGCTGTACGGTGATGCGCCCACTGATGAGCGGTTCTCGGATCGCGTAGCCCTGTAGAGGCAGCTCGATCGAAACAACGGTCTCAGCCATCAAGGTCGCAGCTCCCGGGGGTGTACCATCTCAATACATCTAGATCTTTAAACAATCGTCCGCCCGATCTCGGATCGATGAAGCCGACTCCTCCGTACCCCAACGTCTCGCCCGCCGGTCGCCCCGGGCTGGCCACGTTGATTTCCCTGGGCTGCGCCGGCGGGGCAGCCTAGGCCTGCGGCAAGTGCTGCGACTTGGGAGGAGCGAAAGGCTTGCGACACCCCGGCCTTGGGTCGGATGTTGTCGAAACCGTGGAAGGCGCCGTCTACGACGTGCAGTTCGCATTTGACGCCAGCGTCTTTCAGTCGGCTGGCGTAGGCGACGTCTTCGTCGTAGAAGAGATCCAATGTTCCTACCCCGATCCATGCTGGCGGGAGCCCGGACAGGTCTTGGTAGCGCGCCGGGGCGGCGAGCCCGCTGACCTCGACCGATCCGGGTGGGTGACCGGTGTAGGCCTGCCAGCCGAAACGGTTTGCGTTTTGGTTCCACAGCCTGTACTTGGTCTCGTCGAGGTCGTTACGGGCTGCTGTCCGGTCGTCGAGCATCGGGTATGTCAACAACTGAAAAGCGATCGGCACGTCACCGCGCTCATGCGCCAGCAAGGCCACCGCAGCGGCAAGTCCGCCGCCAGCACTGGCGCCACCGACAGCAAGGCGATTCGGGTCAACGTATCGTTGTCGGGCGAGCAAGGCCAGAGCGTCGTAACAGTCATGTAGCGGGACGGGAAACTGATGTTCGGGCGCGAGGCGGTACTCGACCGCGGCAACGACTATCCCGAGTCTCTCCGCAAAGTGGCGGCACACGGCGTCGTCGAGGGCGGCTTTGCCCATCACGTAGCCGCCGCCATGAATCCAAAGCAGTGCCGGCAAACGCCCGCCGCTCGACACCGGCCGGTGCACCCGTAGCGAGATCGGACCGACAGACTCCACCACCACATTCTGCGCTGGTATCGCGGTCACCAACCCCATGAGCATCCGAACCGGTCTCAACGTCCGCGGACCGACCGCCGCACGCGGCAGAAAGCGGGCCACACGGCCAAGATCGGGATGGAAACCGCCAGCAACCACGATCAGTAAGGGAAAGTCGCACCCGTCGAGCGGACCACGGCCCCCTTATCCTCCTTCCAAAGCGTGACCTACCAGGCGAGATGCTACTTCGCCACAAGTAACGACCTGCCGCTGCCGACCATAAGCAGCTCGCCGGTGGCGCCGGCGAGCGTCGGGCGAGCGACTCCGAGTACGATCCGCTGACGATGGAGCAGCTCGAAGGCCG
>Ga0302325_10031094_pt1 | contig 10991 bp, 11 predicted proteins | sample Palsa_T0_2_FD_201948 | JGI IMG/M metagenome (GOLD analysis project Ga0302325, IMG submission 201948) | Peat permafrost microbial communities from Stordalen Mire near Abisko, Sweden - Palsa_T0_2 | ecosystem: Environmental > Terrestrial > Soil > Palsa > Peat permafrost | place: Sweden: Abisko... | reverse complement strand
TCAGCTTCACCTCGCGCGGATAATCCGCCGCCACGCGGCTCACCAACTCGAGCGCTGCGCCAGGCTGGCCCTCCGCTTGCAACCGGCGCGCTTCCAGCACCGTCTGTGCCACGGTCGCGCTCGCCTTCTCCTTATCCACCTGAATCGTCATTGCGCGAACCGCCGGATCCTGGGCGTCCCGTTGGCGCGCCTCCGCCAGCACCGGCTCGGCTGCCTGCCAGCTCTCCGCCAGCAGCGCGCGCGCATGCTCGACCAGCGCGCCCACCAGCGCCGCATGGATGGTTGCATTCCGAGGGTCGCGTTGTTCGGCCTGGCGCAGCTTCTCGAGGCCGGCCTCGAAATCCCGTTGATCGATCTGCCGCCGCCCCTCGCCGAAAAGTTCCTGTGCCTCGCCGGCGCGCTGGATCCCCTGCTCGGCGAGCTGGCGCAGCCCCTCGAGCTCCTGGTCTCCGGGAAACTCCGCCAGTGCCTGATCCGCTACCTGTTGCGCGCCCGCGTAGTCGCCGGCAATCAGCCTCCGGTCAAATTCCTGGGCGTGCGCCGCCTTTTGCTGATCGCGCGCGCGATCGCGCCGGCGTTGCTCGAGGCGGGCCAGTTCACGCCCCAGCGGACCGTACGGCCGGTGGACGCTCCGTATGATCTCCCACTGCGCGATGGCTTCGCTCAACTGCCCGCGCTGTTCATACTCATTGGCGCGCGCGACAATCGTATTCACCAGGTCCCGCCGGTCGCGGATCAGTTTCAGCGCGTGCTTGAAGTGCGGCTCTTTCGGATACCGCTCGCTCGCCTCCTGGAGAATGCTGACTTTGCGGTCCAGGTCCGGCTCCGATTCGACGCGCCGCGTAACATCCGCCACCGCCGCTGACTGTTCCTGGCGCTCCTGTTCTTCGGCCTCCAGTTTCAGCGCGTAGAACAGCGTGTCGCTTCCGTTCCGCGAAAGATGCTCCTCGCAGATGCTGATCGCTTTGGCGTAATCGCGCTGGTTCAGGCGTTCGCGCGCCTCCTCATACAGACTCTGGGCGCGCTGCTGTTGCTCCCGGATCTCCTCATACAGCGACTGATATTGCGCGTCCCGCTCACCCGCCAGCCCGCTCGGAATTCGCCGCACCAGCGAAAGCGCCCGTTCCAGTTGATTCAGCGCGGTCGAGACCTCGCCGCTCCGGTAACTGGCCAGCGCCGAGTCATAAAGCTGCTCTTTCTCCGTCCGGATTCTCTCGGCCTCTTGCTGCCGGCGGTCGATCTCGCGCAGCAGCTCCCGGCCGCGAACCTCCGACGGGCTGATTCGGAATACCTCGTCGATGCCCTGCCGCGCCTGGCTGAAATTGCCCGCCTCCATTTGCTGCCGGATGTGCTGGAACCACGTCCCCAGTTGTTTCTCGCTGCGCTGCTTCTCGATCTTCCCCCGGATGGTGATCGCTTCCATGTTGGCTGCATCCATCTCGAGCACTTCCTGCACCTTCTGCAGCGCCAGCGGGTACTCTTCCTCTTCAAATCGCGTTCGGGCGCTGTCCAACAATTGCCGGATCGTCGTCTGCCGGATTTGCTGGTCGATCTGCAGCCGCAAAATCGGCATCTCCGGCTCGAGGTGCCCTTCGGATTCGAGTTCCGTCAGGATGTCCTGCGCGAATTGCAGATCCCCATCCTGGTACGCCTTCTTGATGCGATCAATCCTGGGCTGCACCTGGCTGCGGTCGAAGCGCTCGATGGGCTGATTGCGTACCGCCTTTTGCAGCGTGTCGGCAAATTCGCGTGCCGACGCGAAGCGGTGAAACGGCTGCTTGGCCATCGCCTTATGCACCGTCCGGCTCAACAACTGGTTTACGTTTGGATTCAGATCTCCCGCCGGCCGGGGAATATGGCTGCGGATTGCCTCAATCAGCTCGCTGCCGCTGAACTCCGCAAACGGACGTTGCCCGGTCAGCGCCTCATACGTCACAACCCCCAGCGAAAAGATGTCGGATTGCGGCGTGGATGGCTTTAACTGCAGCTGCTCCGGCGCCATGTAATCCAGCGTCCCCTTGATGCCGGTGAACGACCGCGTGTCCGATAAGTGAACAACGCCGAAATCGATGATCTTGACGGTATCGTCATCCATCACGAAGATATTGCTCGGCTTCATGTCCCGGTGCACCAGGCCCTGGTCATGCGCGGCCTGCAGCCCGCGGCACGCCTGCACCAGAATCTCGACGGTGCGATCCACCGTCAGGCGCGGGCTGCGCTCCGCAATCAGTTTGTCCAAAGCGCTGCCGGGGAGCAGCGGCATGACAAAGAACGGCTTCGTCTGCCCGTCCTCGCTGAACTCGCCTGTGTCGAGAATGTCGACGATGTTCGGGTGGCTGATCCGAGCCAGCACCGACCATTCTTTTTCAAAGAGTTCCAGGTCGGCGCGATCCACGCCCGCCCGCAGCGTTTTCACGGCCACGTAGCGGCGCGTTACGCTGTCGTAAGCCCGAAAAACGACGCCCATCCCACCCTGTCCGATCGGTGGATGCTGGACTTCGTAACGATTACCAATCGTCTGGCTTCCCGACATACAGCGGTGTCCCTCAGCATAACAGCCAACCGGCGACCAGTGTTCCGCTGTGTCGCGGGCACTCGTGCCTGCCGCGTCGGCACTCATGCCGGCGCCTGGAATGGCTGTGTCGGATTCTACATTGTCACACCACGGGCTGTGGGGCAGGATGGCATCCTGCTGGCCGGTTGTTAACCGGCCTTTTCTCGATGCTGATAGGGTGGGCTACCGGAGCGGCCGTCTGCCCCGCGTATCCCCTGCCGCCCGGCGCGCTTCCCTGCGCAGCTGAAGGATCAGTTGCATCACCAGCATTTCGATTTCGTCCCGCACGCTGACGTAGACTTCCTCCGTCTTACCAATCGGGTCCGACACCGGCCACTCGCGGATTTCCATCGGAATCCTGCCGGGCAGTTTCACGCCGCTCATGTTGATGATGACGTCGCAAGTCGATAGCGGCAGCGAGGAAAGATCCTTGGGAAACTGATCGTCGATCGGGATTCCCTTGTCTTCCATCACTTTCTTGGTCAAGGGCTGAACAATCGCGGCGGGAGACAGACCCGCGCTGATCGGCTCAATCACGTCAGAGCCGTATTTCCGGGCGAAGCCTTCCGCCATTTGGCTTCGGCACGAATTGCCGATGCAAAGAAAAAGTATTTTTTTCATTCAATACCGGCTGATCCCCGGCCACTGACCCCTGGCCCCTGGCCCCTGATCCCTGATCCCTGGCCCCTGATCACTGTCCACTGACCCCTGGCCTCAGTGTAACGCCCGGCCGCCATCTTCACGAACTGCCTGTGCACCCGCGCGTCGCCTGTAAGCTCCGGATGAAAGGTCGCCACCAGGTGAATGCCCTGCTGCACCAGCACTGGATCGCCCTGATACGTGGCCAGGACGCGTCCCTTTGGCCCCACCCGCCGGATGATCGGAGCGCGGATGAAGACGGCTTCGAGCGGCTGCGCCTCTCCCTCGATCCGGATGCTCGCAATGCGGCTGTCGATCTGCCGCCCGTAACCGTTGCGTTCCACCGTCAGGTCCATCAGATCCAGCGATGCTTGTGGCGGATGCAGCACCTCGCGCGCCAGCAGAATCGCCCCGGCGCACGTGCCGAATACGGGCTTCGACCGGCCAAACTCGCGCAGCGGCTCGAACAGGTGTTCCTCATCCAGCAGCTTCAGCATGGTTGTGCTCTCGCCCCCTGGAATCACCAATCCATCCAGTTGCGCAAGGTCATCCCGGCTGCGCGCCTCCACCGCGTGCGCGCCCGCTCTTTCGAGCGCCCGCATGTGCGCGGCGAAATCGCCCTGCAGCGCCAGCACGCCGATCGTGGGTTGCTTTTCCATTCCTCGCTATCCTGTGACTCTTCCCGTCAAGCCGGAACCGCGAGCCGAGCCGCGACCGCCAGGGAGCGTTTACCAGCCCTGACCCCTGTCCCCTGACCCCTGTCCCCTGACTTACCAGCCGCGCGTTTGCATCAGCTCGCCTTCAGGCAGCTTCGAAATCTCGAGGCCCGGCATCGCCTCGCCCAATTCCTCGCTGGCCTCGAGCAGCTTCACCGGATCCTGGTAATAGGTGGCCGCCTTGACGATCGCCTTGGCCCGCTTCTCCGGATCGGACGACTTGAAGATTCCCGATCCTACAAATACAGCCTCCGCGCCCAACTGCATCACCAGCGCGGCGTCGGCTGGCGTAGCGATTCCGCCCGCCGAGAAATTCGGTACCGGCAGTTTCCCGTTCTGCGCCACCCACTGCACCAGTTCCAGCGGGGCTTGCAGATTCTTGGCCTCATGCACCAGTTCCTCTTTGCCTAGCACCGTCAGCTGCTTCATCTCTTTCACGATGGTCCGTATGTGCCGCACCGCCTCGACGATGTTTCCCGAACCCGCTTCGCCCTTGGTCCGGATCATCGCCGCCCCTTCGGCAATCCTCCGCAGCGCTTCGCCCAGGTTTCGCGCGCCGCAAACAAACGGCACCTTGTATTCGTGTTTGTCCACGTGGTGCTCTTCGTCGGCCGGAGTCAGCACTTCGCTTTCGTCGATGTAATCCACTCCCAAAGCCTCGAGAATGCGCGCTTCCGTGAAGTGGCCGATCCGCACCTTGGCCATCACCGGTATGCTCACCGACTGCATGATTTCGCGGATGATGCGGATTTGCGACATCCGCGCCACGCCGCCTTCTTTACGGATATCGGCCGGCACGCGTTCGAGCGCCATCACCGCGCACGCGCCCGCCTTCTCCGCAATCACGGCATGCCCGGCGTTGACCACGTCCATGATCACGCCGCCCTTCAGCATCTCCGCTAGTCCCACCTTCAGCCGAAATTCTTCGCTCATGAAGTTCATATGTGTTCTCCTAGGAACTCTCTCTCGTCTTCCAGCCTCTTACACCAGCGCGGCCTGCGGATCCGAGGCCTGTATTTCCTCGAGTATCTGCTGGCGCGCCACCCTGCCTATCACGCGAATGCCCCTCTGAATCTGTTCCGGCGACAAACCGCCGAAACTCAGCCGCAGCGCATGCGCGTGGCCATGCTGCGGAGAGAAGTACTTTCCGGGCAGAAAGTCGACTCCGTGCTCTTGAGATTGATTCAGCAGATCCTGGGCGCCGAGTGCCGCCGGCAACTCCACCCACAAGCTCATGCCGCCTTCCGGACGTGTGAAACGCGTGCCTTCCGGCATATATTCCCGGCACGCTCCGAGCGCCGCTTCCAGCCGCTCGGCTCCTTGCGCGCGCGTGCGGCTCACATGTTTGGCGAGTTCGCCGCTCTCGGCAAACCGCAAGAGAACCGCCTGCGAAAGCTGGTCGCTGTGCAGATCGCACATCTGTTTGTATTCCGCCAGCCGGGCAATCAATGGCCTCGGACCCATCACCCAGCCGACCCGCAAACCGGGGAATGAGACTTTCGAATAGCTGCCCAGCAGAACCACGTTGCCGCTTTGGTCGAGCTCCTTCAGACGCGGCAGGGGTGTTCCGACATAACGCAGGTCGCTGTAAATGTCGATCTCGAGTGTTACCACGTGACGCCGCCGGGCAATCCGCACAATCTCTTGTCTTGCCTCGAGCGGCAAAGTGGCGCCGGTGGGGTTCTGGAAATTCGGCGTGAGCACCATGACGCGCGGCCTGTGACGTTCCACCAGCGATGCCAGAGCACCGGAATCCACCCCCTGCGGCGTGACCGTGGCCAGTGCCAATTCCGCTCCTGCCCTCGCAAACACCTGCCACAACCCGTGATAGGTCGGGTCCTCCACAATGGCCGTCGTCCCCGGGCCGGTGAGCACGCGCGCCAAAAGGTCGAGCGCCTGCTGGCACCCATTGGTCACCAGCAGATCGTCGCCGGGTTGCGCCAAACCCGCGCTCCGGGCTTCTTCGAGCAGGTAACGCCGCAGCGGACCATAGCCATGCGGCGATCCCAGCTGAAGAATATCCGCCGCTTGCGGCCCTTCAATCACCTCGCGCGCCAACCGCCGGAAGGTCGCCAGGGGAAATGCCGCCCGCGCAGGACGCGAGCTGGCAAAACTGATCTCGATCGGGAACAGCGGCGGGCCCGCCTTCATTTCGGAACGCGGCAATATCGCTTCCCAATCAAGGGGCGCGTCGCCGTTTGTCTCTCGCCCATCCGCTTCCCATCTATATGGGGCCGATGCCGATGCCGCCGCCGTTGCCGCTGGAAACTGTGCCGCAACGAAGCTTCCCCGTCCCACGTGGCCCTGAATCAGACCCTGCTGTTCCAGCAAAGAGTAAGCAGCGGAGATGGTAGCGCGGTTTAATCCAATTAGGCCAGCCAATTCCCGGGTTGGCGGCAATTGGTCGCCTACCGAGATCTCTCCTCTGCTAATGAAACCAGTGATATGCTGGCTGAGCTGGCGATAAAGCGGGAGCTCGGAAGCCGAATCAAACGGAATGGCTTGCCAATCCATGTAGAGTAGGTTACCAGATTGGATGGCAGCCAATCCAGCGGCCAATCAGGTGACGAGGCCCGCCAACTAGGCTCTCACCTCTCAACTGACCCCTGGCCCCTGACCCCTGGCCCCTGACCGCCGGCCCCTGCTTGATACCCTATCAACATGCAAGCCTGCATGCCACGCCCGGACCCGCAAGGCGCTCCAGCGTCGGCTGCGCGTCGCGTGGCCCACTCTGGCGCGCGAGTGCTTTCTTTGGCCCTGTCCTTCTGCGTTTGCGCTGCGATCTTGGCGCCCGCTGCCGGCCAGTCCGGGAAAAAGAAAGACGAGGAACCCAAAACGCAGGTTCTTCCCCTGCCCAAAGAGCCCCCCCAAGCGCTGGTGGCCGATGCGAGCACGCTGAGCTTTCGACTCACGCCGCTACTCAGAAGCGGCATGCTTTCGGCGCAGATCCACGACGCGCTGAATGAGGTCGTCCGTGACGCGCGCGGGGCCTCGGTTGTCAGACTCCGAGCGTTTGTCGCTGGCGCCGGAGATTCGCGCCGCGTTCAAGCCTTGGTGAGCGACATCTTCGCGGACCGAAAAATGAATCTTCCGGTTGTGAGCATCATTCAAGTGGGAGCCCTCGGCGACGATGCCGCGCAAGTAGTCATCGAGTCTGTTCTCTCCGGGCACCGGGACGAGAATCCCGGCGGGCTCGTCTTTCTCGCCGGCCAGCATGCTTCGAGCCTAGACGCATCGCTCTCGCAAATCGACCGGAGCCTGACTCAAATATCGCTCAGCCCTGCGTCGGTTGCCGCGATTACCTGCTTACTCGATACTCTGGCCAATTACCACGCCCAGGTCACTGCCACCGCGGCCCGCTTCCCAAACGCGTCCATCAACCTGGTGCAGTCGCTTCGGGAGCCTGGTGGGGGCTCTGCCACGTGTGAAGCGATTGTGCGAGCGGACACCTCTCATCCCGGCGCCATTGCGCTCGCTTCAGCCCGCGCGACGCTGATTCCCCGCCGCGTGGTCTTCACCGGTCTGCAACTCGGCTTTGGAAACTACCTGGACGACGCGGCGCTGGCGTTGGATCGCCTCCGCAAGAACGCCGCCAGAGTCAATGGCCTGTGGGACTCCATGGCGAGCCTCGACGTGTATTCGCTGTCAGGCGAGGCCTCATCCGCGTTGCGCAAGACCGCATCCAAGTTTTCGGTTCCCGACCGAGCCATCACGATTGAACCCGTGGAAGGCTTGCCGTCCAACGATGCTTCATTCGGCATGGAAGCCATCATGCCCGCCGCAGATATGTTGCAGACGGCCAGGAGGGAGCAGTAATTCTTCACTGGCAAAGAGCGAAAGAGAACCCCCGACAGGAGGGCCATGTTACGCTTCGTCAGAATCCCAGTTGCCCAAGCGTAGAGACTTCCCGGCGCAAGTCGTCGATGGTGTAGTTCATCCACACTTCATGGGCCTTCAGAAAACCATCCATCTCATAGCGGGTTTCAAACCCAAGCAACTGGCGTAACTCTGTTTTTGTGATACGACCGGCCTTATATTCTTCCAGGCCGAAACCCTCGAGCGCGCGGCGTGACAGGTCTTCGCCGTCCGCGCTAAGACGGGTGGCGAGATCGTCGGGAATGGGCAATGTCAAGTTCATGCTCTCTTCCTTAGCTTAACCGGGTCAGTGTACTCTAGCCGGGTGTCGCTGTCACGGCCAAACAACGGCGGCGGTTGGAAAAAGGGCGCATGGGTGGACACCGAGCGAGTTAACCTGAAGGAGAGACAGGCATGACGTTAACCATCGATCTTTCCAAGGAAGTAGAAGCGGCCCTGAAGACGCGCGCTCAGGCTCAAGGTGTCGACGCCGCCGGATACGCGCGGCAGGTTCTCGAACGCGCTCTGGGTGTACAGGAAACGCATCCCGGCCCTCCGTTTAAGACCGGCCGCGGCCTACTTGCCAAATACGGGCCCGCTCCCTCAGCCGAGGAGATCGATGCTAATCGCGCCGATATGTTCCGCGGCTTCGGCGAGAATGCTCCGTGATCGCGGGCGTTGCCGACACGCATACAGCTCTCTGGCATTTATTCGACGATGCGCGATTGTCAGGTCCAGCCGCAGATTTCATAGACAACGCAGCTGCGGCAAGGCACAGGATCGCTGTTTCGTCTATCAGCCTGGCTGAAGTTGTTTATCTCATCGAGAAGAACCGGCTGCCGCTGTCAGCCTATGACGACTTGAAGGCAGCACTGGCCGATCCAGGCCACGTTCTCAAGGAAGCGCCGTTCACTGTTGAGATCGTTGACGTTCTGCGACAGGTGCCCCGTGCGGCTGTACCTGACATGCCGGATCGCATCGTAGCGGCCACGGCCGTATATTTCGGCGTACCTGTCATCAGCCGTGACGGGCGCATCCGGGCTTCCAGCGTGCAGACCGTCTGGTGAGGCATCCGGCGCGAAGGCACTCGAGTGCGTACACGACAGGCATTTACTTCCGGCGTAAACGATGACGTGAGCGTGCGAGAGGTCGCGCGGGCCGGGATTTGATATTAATCTTGGTCGCCGCCCTACAGGATTCGTGACACCGCCAGCCACACTAGATCTTAGCCGCGTTAGACGCTTAGCCGATTCCTTCCCAAACGACGGCTGGCAAATGGTTCCTACGCGCGATTTCTATCGCTCACCCAACGGGCAGTTGGATTTGCGCTCGGCGAGGCACCTGAAATGTGTTGGTGGGGTCTATGCGATCCTCTTGCCGTCCGCCTGGTTTTCAGCGCCACGGATTGTGCACCTACACGGGCCAAAACGTATACCCATTCCGTTTGAGTTCACCGTGCCAGACCTTACGGGAGACGGATACGGGCTCGTATATGTCGGACGAACGACGAATCTCTGCCAACGCTGGACCGGCCACTTGGGCAAGGGCAAGCGAAAAGACGGTGGCCAGGTTAAATTTGGTCTAGTGGACTGCGGTCTGCATCCCGACGAAGCAACGGCTCTCCAGGCACTACGCAAGCACGCCCGAATTGTATACACGGTTCTCGACGCTCAAGAAAAATGCGCCGATCGCGACCTCTTGGAAATGTCCCTTTGTGCGCGGTTTGCCCCGCCGTTCAACATCAAGTCCGAACGATGACAGAAAGAGAAGGTCCTCAAAGATTGAAGCTCCTAAGAGTGGCCAGAAACGACAGGTTGACATCTGACCGCGACAGCATCGTGCGGCTATCCGTCTGCAAGGCCTCTGTACTGACGGGCTACTTTGAGCGCTCGATGCGTCGAATGCTGTGTATTGATGGCGAAAACAGGCTCATTCCTCCGACCGGGAAGCTCAACGCGAAACTGCCACGGGTAGAGAAATATCAGTTTGGAGAAAAGTGGGTGTTCGCAGGAGTAACCGAGGCCACTGATCAAGAACTCTCCGTACTTCAGGGAGAGGGTGGATATGAAATCAGGGACCTCCGAACGGCTTCCATCGCTGAATTCCTCGCAGAGCTAGACTAGCTTTCTGATCGAGGAAGTCTAGCCTGCCTGGTCCGAACGCTACAATCCAGTTGAGCCATGCCGCCATTATTCACCGCCTTTGGGGAGGTCATGCTGCGCCTGGCCCCTCCTGGCTTTGAACGTTTTCTCCAGTCCCCTCAGTTTGTCGCCACTTTTGGAGGGGGCGAGGCCAATGTCGCCGTCGCCCTGGCGCAACTCGGCGCTTCGAGCCGCTTCCTGACCGTCCTTCCGGAGAACCACCCGATCGCCGACGCCTTCATTGGTGAGTTGCGCCGCTTTGGCGTGGATGCATCCCGCATCGTCCGCGGGCCGGGCCGGTTCGGGGTCTATTACGTGGAAACGGGCGCCAACCAGCGGCCCTCGAAAGTCGTTTATGACCGGGCCAATAGCGCCATCGCGCTGGCGGGGCCGGGAGCCATCGATTGGTCCACGGCTCTTGCCGGCGTAAGCTCGTTCCACATCACCGGGATCACGCCCGCAATTAGCGAATCGGCCGCGGCGCTGTCGCTCGAGGCTCTTCATGCGGCGCGCGCGCAAGGCGCCACCATTTCGATAGACCTGAACTTCAGGAAGAATCTGTGGAAGTGGGGAAAGCGAGCCGACCAGGTGATGCCGGACTTCGTCAAGCTGGCCGATATCTGCATCGCCAACGAAGAAGACTGCCAGCAGGCGCTCGGGATTCACGCCGATGCCGACGTGGAATCCGGTAAGCTCGATCACGAGGCTTACGCCAAACTTGCCGCGCAGGTGACCGCCGCTTATCCCAACCTCAAACTGGTCGCCATCACGCTTCGCGAATCCTACAGTGCTTCGCACAACGGCTGGTCAGCCTGTCTCTGGGACGGCAAGGAGTTCCGCCTCAGCCGCAGGTACGACATCACGCACATCGTGGACCGTGTCGGCGGCGGAGACGCTTTCGCCGGCGGCCTGCTGTATGGCCTCAATTTCCTGTCATCGCACCAGGAAGCCCTGGAATTCGCGGTTGCCGCAAGCTGTTTGAAGCATTCCGTGCCGGGCGATTTCAGCCGTTTGACTGTCGAGGAAGTGATGGCGCTCGTGAAGGGCGGCGGCTCCGGGCGTGTGCAACGCTGACTTGCTCGCCAG
>Ga0302325_10031092_pt1 | contig 10991 bp, 9 predicted proteins | sample Palsa_T0_2_FD_201948 | JGI IMG/M metagenome (GOLD analysis project Ga0302325, IMG submission 201948) | Peat permafrost microbial communities from Stordalen Mire near Abisko, Sweden - Palsa_T0_2 | ecosystem: Environmental > Terrestrial > Soil > Palsa > Peat permafrost | place: Sweden: Abisko... | reverse complement strand
AACTCACCCATCGGACCTCCCGGTTCCATGAGAACACGCTAGCAAGTTAGTTGCTACCTACCTGAAGTTCCCCGATTCCGAACGACCGGTGGTTCCTCGCTCCGGCGAGGGTCACTCCGTCCCGATCCAGACCGCCTTGACGTACAGGTAGTCGTCGAGCGAGTGCATGCCAAGGTCGTTGCCCCAGCCGCTCATCTTCATCCCGCCGAACGGCAGGGCCGGATCGACCACGCCGTAGGTGTTCGCCCAGACCGTTCCGGCGCGGATGGAGCGCGCCATGCGGTGCACCTTCCCGACGTCACGTGTCCAGACGCCCGCACCAAGCCCGAACGGGGTCCGGTTGGCCCGCTCGATCACCTCGTCGATCGTGTCGAAGGGCATCACGCATGCGACCGGCCCGAAGATCTCTTCCTGGGTGATGCGCATGTCATCGCGGGCGTCGGCAAAGACGGTGGGCGGCACGAAGTAGCCGTGGGCGAGTTCCCCCTCGACCAGCCGCGCGCCACCTGCCGTCGGGCGTGCGCCCTCTGACCGGCCGATGTCGAGGTAGCCGGTGACCCGGTCGAGTTGGCCGCGCGAGACGATGGGGCCGATCTGGGTCTGGGGGTCCAGGCTGTTGCCGACCCGGAGGGAGTCGGCGAACGTCGAGAGCTTGCTGAGAAACTCCTCGTAAACCGGACGTTCGACGAACACCCGGCTGCCGGCGATGCACATCTGCCCGGTGTTGCCGAACACGCCCATGCCGGCCCCCACCACGGCCGCGTCGATGTCCGCGTCGGCGAATATGACGTCGGGGGACTTGCCGCCTAGCTCGAGCGTCAGCCGCTTGAGGTTGCCCACCGCGGCCCTCATGATCATTTGCCCGGTGGCCGTCGACCCGGTGAACGCGATCTTGTCTACGTCGGGGTGGCCGCTCAACGCGGCGCCAGCGGTCTCGCCGAAGCCGGTGATGACGTTGAAGACACCGGGCGGGATCCCCGCCGCCTGGACGAGATCGGCCAGCAGCAGCGGCGACAGGCCCGCCTCTTCGGCCGGCTTCAGAACCATCGTGCAGCCGGTGGCCAGCGCCGGGCCCATCTTCCACAGCGCGGAGATGAGCGGGCCGTTCCACGGAACGATCGAGCCGACGACTCCGACCGGCTCCTTGACCGTGTAGGTGAACAGTGAGTTGCTCAGCGAGTTCGGGGTGGTCTCGCCGTGGATCTTGGTGGGCCACCCGGCGTAGTAACGCAGTGTGTCGGCCGGCGGCGATCCGAAGTCACCCAGCGAGATCGGCACGCCCATGTCGAGCGAGTCGAGGAGGGCGAACTCCGGCATGTGCTCGTCGATCAGGTCGGCCAGCTTCAGCATCACTCGTTGCCGCTGGGCCGGCGTGAATCGAGACCACGGCCCTTCGAACGCTGTGCGGGCCGCCGTGACGGCCAGGTCGACGTCCGCGCTATCGCCCTCAGCCATCTGGACGATGACCTCGCCGGTCGAGGGGTTGTCGCTGTCGAAGGTCTTACCGGACTGGGCGGACCGCCACTCACCGTCGATGAACAGTTGCTTGGGCTTGCCGTCGAGAAAGGCGGGCCAGGGACGCTCGGTGGCCGTGGTCTCCGATGACATCTGTGATCTCCTTCGAAGGCAATCGCCTCAGGCCGGGTGGATCATGACGCCACGAATGTTCTTGCCGTCGAGCATGTCGTGGTACATCTCGTTGACCTGATCGAGGGAGTAGCGCTTGGTGATCAGCTCGTCGAGTTTGAGATCACCGGTCCGGTACAGCTCCATCAGCCGCGGCAGGTCGGCGAGCGGGTTGGTGTGCCCGGCCAGGGTGCCCTGGATTCGCTGCAGGTAGACCTGCAGCATCCCGGACGCCATGTCAATCTGGCTTTCGTTGCCGCCGCCCGCGGCCGTGATCGTGACGGTCCCCAGCTTGCCGATGATGGAAGCCGCCTGACTGACCGTCTCGGCGCTGTTGACTCCGACCGTGATGATCGCGTGGTCAGCGAGCACCCCCCAGCTCGACTCGGTCACGAAGGCCAGCGCCTCCTCGTGGGTGGCGAAGGTGTGCGTCGCCCCGAACACCTTCGCCATCTCACGCTTGAACGGCACCGGATCGACGACGACAAGCTGCCGGGCTCCGGCGAAGGCCGCCCCCTGGACCGCGTTGCAGCCCACGCCGCCGCAGCCGTACACCACGACGCTCTGGCCGGCCCGCACGCCGGCCGCGTACACGGCGGAGCCCCAGCCGGTGGGAACGCCGCAGCTGAGCAGCGCGGCCACGTCGAACGGGATGTCCTCCGCCAGCTTGACGCAGGAGTACTCCGATATCACCGCGCGCTCGGAGAAGGTGCCGAGAGCGCAGATGCCGCCCAGGTCGGTACCGCCTCGGTGGAACCGGAAGGTGTTGTCGAGGAACATGCCGGTGCTGGCGTTCAGCCCGGAATCGCAGACCGCCTGATGGCCGGTGGAGCACCACCGGCAGGTACCGCAAGCCGGGATGAAGGAGCAGATGACGCGGTCCCCCTCGGCTACCCGCCGCACGCCGGGGCCGACCTTTTCCACGACGCCGGAGCCCTCGTGACCGCCCACCATCGGAAACCGCACCGGATAGTCGCCGGTCCGGATGTGGTCATCGGAATGGCACATGCCCGAGGCCTCGAAACGCACCAGGACCTCGTTCAGCCTCGGGTCGTCGAGCTCGAGCTCGCCGACGTCCCAGTCGCGGTTCGCCTCCCACATCACGGCGGCTCGTGTCGTAGTAGTCAAGCTCGTCTCCTCGCGCGTCGTCCTAGGAAGGTGGACCTATGGGGAGGGGCGCCACGCCGCGACGGAAAAATCACGCGTGAGATCACGCAGCCCCTGGCCTTGACTGGCGCACCGACCCGATCCGAGCCAGTCAATTATGACGTACCTAGCGTGCGCTAGTTAGAATCGGTTGTCAAGCCTCAACCTGGGCCGGGACGGCCTCAGCGGCGCGGCGTCCCAGGGCCAGGTGGTGTCGCTTCCCGCGCGCGCTCAAGCTCGGCGACGGCGGCCGCGAACAACATGAACCGGTCCGAGATCGATACGAGCCGGACACCCCGTTCGATCCAGCGGACCGCGTCGGCGGCCCGGACCTGATGCATGGCCAGCACCACCCCGGACTTCTCGCAGGCCTGCCTGATGCGCTCGACCGGTTCGACCAGCTGGTCGCTCTCGAAACCGAGCGCGGGATCGAGTCCGAGCGCGATCGACAGGTCGCTCGGACCGACATAGATGCCGGCCACGCCCGGGACCGCGGCGATCTCCTCGACGTTGGTCAGCCCCTCTTCGGTCTCGATCATGACGAAGATGCTGACCCGGGCCGCCATCGCCTGCAGGTCCTGCATGGGCAGGTCCGGCCGCATCGGGCCGTAGCTCCGGATGCCCCGGGGCGGATAGTGCACCGCCGCGACCGCCGCGGCGGCCTCGGCGACGGTGCTGACCATCGGCACGATCACGCCGTCCGCGCCGGCGTCAGCGAGCAGCCCGATCAGTGAGGCGTCGTTCTTCGAGACCCGGACGAGAGTGGCCGGGCTTCCCGCGGGGGTGTGCGCGAGCATGGACGCGACGGTCGACTCATCCACCGGCGTGTGCTGGCAGTCGATGCCGACGAAGTCGTAGCCCGCACGCCGGAACATGTCGATGGTGAAGTCGTGCCCCCGGGAGACCCAGCCGCCGATCGCGGCCCGCCCGTCGTCCCAGGGTTCGGTCAGAGATTGATGAGTCACGTGAATCGGGCCGACCTTTCGATGGAGGAAAATCGCTGACGCACGGCCGCTGCTACCCGACGGCCGTCCCGGCTGGCAGCAGCCGTGAGGGATCCAGATCTTCGACACGCCCGACGCCCATCAAGGTCATGCAGCGGGACATTTCCTCGCGCAGGATGTCGATCACGTGCTGGGCGCCGCGCGGGCCGGCCGCCGCCATCCCGTACAAGTACGTGCGGCCGATGCAGACGGCGGTGGCTCCCAGGCACAATGCCTTCACCACGTCGCTGCCGCGGCGGATGCCACCGTCGACAAGCACCTCCGCGCGGCCCCCTATTCGCCGGGCGATCGCGGGCAGGGCATCGAGCGAGGCGACCGCTCCGTCCAGCTGGCGGCCGCCGTGGTTGGAAACCACCACGCCGGTCGCGCCCAGCTCCACGGCCTTCGCCGCATCGTCGGCGTCGAGAACTCCCTTGATGAACAGCGGGCCGTCCCACGCGGCGCGCAGGAAGGCGAAGTCGTCCCAGGTGAGATCGGGGCGCAGGAAGCGGCTCTGCGCGTCGATCGACCGGAGCGCCGAGCGGGCCCCACCCGAATCGACGAAGGTCCGCATCGAGATCCGCTGGTATCGCAGCAACGCCGCGCACCATTTCGGGCTGCGGACGGCACTCAGGATGCGGGCCGGGGTCAGCACCGGCGGGTTGCCCATCCCGCGCTTGCGCTCGGCTTCCCGATTGCCCCGGACCGGGACGTCGACCGTCACGAACAACGCTCCGTAGCCGGCCCGCTTGGCTCGGTCCAGCAAACCGAGAACCAGTTCGTGCCGGCCCGACGCCAGGTCGGCCCACGGGTAGAGCTGGAAGAAATGATTTCGCTCGCTCGCCTCGGCGACCTCCTCCATTGAATAGGACGAACCGGCGGACAGGATCGACAGGGTCCCGGCGCGTTCGGCGGCCTGGGCCGCGCCCCGTTCGCCGGTCCAGTGCGACAGGCCGACGAGCCCGGTCGGTGCGAGCAGGACCGGCAGCGAGAGCCGCTGGCCGGCCACCTGAACGCTGAGATCGCTCGCCTCGTGGCCGGTCAGGACCCTCATCTTGAGCGCGTACCGGTCAAACGCCGATCGGTTGGCCGCGACCGTCCGCATGTCATCGGCCCCGAAGTCGACGTAGGCCCACACCATGTCCGGCAGGGCCCGGCGGGCGCGCACCCGGTAATCCTCGACGGAGATCGCCCCGGCGCGGGAGGACAGCTTGTACGTGAAGGCGGACATGGCACCAAACCTCCCATCAGGATCCCGAAACCTATTTCACCGCGATGGGGCTGGTGGGCGAGCCCGCGGCGTTGGCTATCCGCAGCGGGGGAGCGCAGAAGAAAAAGCTCCACTGCCCGTCCCGGGCGCAGTCCTCGGCGAGCGCCTCCAGGTCGAACATCTCCCCGAGCATCATGCCGAGGTCCCGGATCAAGATGCAGTGCAGCGGTAGCCGCGCCCCCGGTGTCCGCGAGGGACGGATCTCGATCCCCGGGTTGTCCGACGCGATCGCCGCTAGCTCACGGACGGCGATCCACTCGGCACAGTCAGGGCTCAGGCCGGGATTCGAGTCCAGCCACTGCGTCGACCAGCCCTCGACGAGTGACTTGCGCCGCCAGCCGGTCCGGAACAGCAGCGCATCGCCGGCGCCAAGCCGGACGCCTTGCCCGGCTTCGGCCCGCTCAAGCTCTTCGACCTCGATCGCCGGGTCCTCGGCCTCGATCCAGTCGACGCCGCGCAGCCTCGCGAAGTCGAGCAGCACCGCACGCCCCACCATGCCCGGCATCGTCCGGTCGATGCCGTTGCGCGCCGCGCCGCCGGCCGCCGTGACGGACCCCGACGCGGACACGCCGTTGTACAGCAAGTCGTCGTATCCCACGTGCGCCAGTCCGTCCCACTGGGTGGCGCACTGCAGCGGCATGGTGATCATGTCGTCGGAGACGACGAGGCCGTCCGGCGAGTTCAGGTCACCCGGCAACATGGTCATGGTGTGAACCGGATTCGTGCGTCCCGCGCGACCTTGCTGCGGGCCAGCGCCGGACAGGGGCAGGCTGAGCTCGAACACCCGGCCGGACCTGATGCACTGGGCCGCGGCCAGGATGCCTGCCGGCGTGATGTGGTTGAGTGTTCCCCGTTCGTCGTCCTGGCCCCACCGTCCCCAGTTCGACAGGCGCGTCCCGATGTCTCGGAAGTCGTTCACCGCGGCCTCAGAAGGCCGTCCGCCGGCGCAGCCTGACCCGGCGCATCACCGGCACGTAGGCCACACCGACCACGAAGATAAAGAGGATGACGAAGACGACCAGGCTCTGCAGCAGCTGACCGAACTGGTAGCCGACCAGCGCCTCGACGATCCCGAGCGCCTCGCCGATCAGCCCGACCGTCAGGATGCTGCGGCCCCGGCCGAGGAACGCCACCACGATCGCGTAGATGATGATGCTGTCGCCCATCGCCGGGCTGGCCGTGACCGCGCCGGCCTCCAGGATGCCGAGCGCGGCGCCGACCAGTGAGATGATCGCGAACACGATCAGGATCACCCGTTTGGGGTTGATCCCGAAGTTGGCGGCCAGTTCTGGGTTGGCCTCGACCGCGCGCATCTGACGGCCTAGGTGCGTCCGGCTCGTCACCAGGAAGAGCGACACCAGCAGCACCCAGCACACGCCGAATTCGGTGGCCGAGATGTACGGGATGGCGATCCCGTCCACCCGCCATCCGTCGGCCGGGACCAGGGTGACGTTGAACGTGGGCAGCTGATCGAAGATCAGCCCCATGGTGGCTTCTCCCGCCACCACGAGCCCGAGCGATGCCACGAACACGCCGAGCAGAGTCAGGCCGGCCGCGCGGCGGTCGAGCGCGCGGTAGACGAACAATTCGGTGCCGACGCCGCCCAGGGTCCCGACGACGAGTCCGAACAGGATCGACAGGGGGACCGGCCAGCCCAGGAAGGACGCACTCCAGGCGGTGACCATGCCCGCCGCCCCGTAGAACAGCCCGAACGCGAAGTGGAAACGCCCGGTGACGAAGAAGACCATACCGAACGCCGCTCCCGCGGCGGCGTAGGTCGCTCCGGCGGTAATCCCGCTCACCAGCACGAACCCGTATGCCGTCATGCGCCGGTCCTCCTCACGTCAAGCGCCGCGAATCCGCTCATCCTCAGAACAGGTCCCAGTAGTCATCTCGTTCGAGCAGGGATGCCGCGGTCTCTTCCCCCGCCAGCAGCCCATCACGGATGATGTACACCCGGTCCACGATCCCGAGCAGGTGCGGCAGGTTCTGCTCGACGCACAGGATCGACATGCCGCGCGACTGGGTCAGGAACTTCAGCGCGTCGAACACCCGCTCGGCGAGTTCCGGCGCCAGCCCGACCGACGGTTCGTCCAGCAGCAGGAGGCTCGGCTGCCACATCAGCGCCATCGCGATACTCAGCATGCGACGCTCGCCGCCCGACAAGCTTCCGGCGAGCTGTCCCATCCGTTCCCAGACGACCGGGAAGAGCTCGCGGCTGGCCTGCTCCGATTCGTCGGCCACCGCGGCGTTCAGGGCATTGCGCCGGGCGATCTGCAGGTTGTCCCGCACCGAGAGCGACGCGAACACGAACCGGTCGGCGGGCACCAGCGCCAACCCGTCGCGGATGTTGGCCAGGGGGTCGGCCGGCTGGACCTTGTCCCGGAACATGATGTGCCCCGACGACGGCGGGATGATCCCGAATACCGTCTTCAGCAGTGTCGTCTTGCCGGCCCCGTTGTGCCCGATGATGCCGACGGCCTCGCCCTGGCCGACATCGATCGATATTCCCCGGATGGCGGCCCGGCCCCGGTACCCGGCGGTGACGTCCACCACCTGCAGGAACGGAGGGCCAGCCGGCAGGTCTGCGGCGGCGGTCATCAGCTGAGCCCCTGCGCGGGTGACCCAGGGTGCGGTGCGGGCTGGCCGGCGTCACGCGAGCGCTCGGCCATGGTGCCGAAGTAGGACCGCGCCAGTTCGGGATCGGCCGTCAGCTCGTCATAGGTGCCGTGGGCCTTGATGCCGCCATCGGCCAGGAAATACACCGAGGTGGCCATGTCGCGGACGAACTCCAGATTGTGCTCCACCAGCAGCAGCGTCTTCCCCTCGGCGCCGAGCCATTTGATGAGCGCGACGATTCGGCGGGCGATGTCCGTTCCGACGCCGGCCGCCGGCTCGTCAAGCAGCAGCACCTGCGCGCCGGTCGCGATCGCCCGGGCCAAGGCGACCAGCTTCTGCTCCCCGAAGCTGAGCGCCGAACCAAGCTCCAGGGACTTGTGCTCCATCGAGACGATCCGCAGCACCGCGGCGGCCCGGTCGAGGGCGGCTTCGGTTTCCCGGTGCACCGCGCGGGGAGCCAGCATCGTCCGCCGCAACGTTGCCGTCCTGGGTTCGACCGCCCCCAGGAACACGTTCTCCAGCACCGTCAGGCTCGGGATGAGGCGGACGTCCTGAAACGACCGGGCCATTCCGTAGCCGACGATCTGGTCGATCCTGCGTCCGGTGATGTTGCGCCCGAACAGGAACACCGAGCCCTCGTCCGGGCGGATGACACCGGTCAGCAGATTGAACAGGGTCGTCTTCCCGGCTCCGTTCGGGCCGACGAGGCCGACGATCTGACCCGCGGGCAGGTCGAAGTCGAACCCGTCGGCCACCACCAGGCCGCCGAAGCGTTTTCGCAGCATCCTCGCCGCGAGCACGGGAGCCGCCGTGACCTCGTCGGCCACGGTGACGTCGTGACCCGAATCGATCGCCCGCGCCGCCACGGCGATCGCGTCCGGTTCGAGGCCGGGGGGATGCTCGGCCGGTGATCCGTCGTCCCGGGCCGGCGGGGCCGGCCCCGCCAACCCCGTCGGCCCGGCGCCGGGCGCCAGCCCCCTGCGCTTGACGTAGCGGCGCACCAGCGGCGAGGCAATCTCCGGCAGCAGGCCGGCCGGGCGCAGGATGATGACCGCGACCAGGAGCAGTCCGAAGATGATCTGCTGCAGCTCGGCTGACGTGGCCGCGCTGATCCCGCCCAGGTTCTGCAGCAAGCGGGGGGTCAGCTCGATCAGGACAGCTCCGATGATCGGGCCGAAGGGACGCCCGAGTCCGCCGATGATGACCATGGTGACCACCAGGATGCCCTGGGCGAACCCGAAGACACCCGGACTTGCCACCGCGATGTAGAAGACATACAAGGCGCCGGCCAGCCCGGACAGAGCCGCCGAGACGGTGAACGCCACCGTCCGAGCGCTCACCGTGTTGAATCCGGAGGCGCCGACCGCGAGTTCGTCCTCGCGGATGCCCTTGAGGACCATGCCGAAGGGCGAGTCCCCTAGCCAGCGGACCAGCAGGTAGGCCAGCACAGCCACGCCGATCAACCAGGGCAGGTAGGAGTTCACCCCGTGCAGATGCTCCCCGGCGACCGTCAGCGCCGGGACGAACAGGCCACCGGGACCGCCGAAGTCGGGAATGTTCTGAAAGACGCCCACGATGACATAGGCGGCCGCCACGGTCAGCAGGATGATGTACTCGACCGAGAGCAGCAGCGAGGGTCCGCTCAGCACCAAGCCCACCAGGCCGCCGGCCACCAGTCCGGCCAGCGCGGCCCACGGCGTCGGCCAGTGGTGGCTCACCACCAGCCACGCCGCCAGGTACCCGCCCACCGCGCCGAACGCCGTAGGCACGACCGCCGGTATTCCGGCCCAGCCGACGATCAAGTTCACCGAGACGGCGTAAATGGCGTAGATAGCAGCCAGGTTCGCTATGTCAGCCCAGACCGCAGCGTTCATCCTACCTACCGCCCCCAGCCGTCACTGGTCGTCTCGGTTAGAGTTTGTTATAGCCGGTGCCGTCCGGGTCGCTGGTCGCGGTCTGCGTGAAGCTGAAGTCCTTCTGGATGGTATAGACACCCTGGAGCATGTCGGCGAAGTGGGTGTCACCGTGGACCACGGTGGTGCCCACCTGGGTCGGGCTGCCGCCCAGAATCGTCTTGAGCGTGGGCGAGGCCTCAAGGTACTGGTTGACCAGGGCCGCCGTCGGTTCGGTTCCGGTCGCCCAGGCCTTCTGCCACAGCTGCCACCACGTGAACAGGTTGACGTAGAAGTTCGTCGCGTAGATGTCAGGCTCGCCCGGCGTCTTGCCGTAGGTCTTGTTGTACTCGCTGAGGAAGAAGTCGCCCCACGGGTTGCCGGGATCGCTGAGGTTGAACAGCGGACCGAGGTAGACGACGCCCGCCATCAAGCTGCCGACCGCGTTGTAGTCGTCAATGCTGGGCGGCGAGCCGTACACGATGATCGGGGCCTGGAGTCCAGTCTGCCGGTATGACTTTACGAACAGGCCGAAGGCGCCGGAGCCGAGAGCCGACGCGACCACATCCGGGCTGTCCGCCGAGAGGCGGCTGACGACGCCCGAGTAGTCGGTGGTTCCGGCCGGCACGAACTGCGAGTTGACCAGCTTCCAGCCGCCCTTCAGGATCGAGTTGATGCTCTGGACGACCGCGGCGTTGGCCGTCGCGCCCTGGTCGGAGGTGACCACGGCCAGTCTCGACTTCCCGGGCAAGGCACCCACGAGGTAGTCCGAGACGAACGGCAGGCACAAGGAGATGTTCCCGTCGGTCTCCCAGTAGTTCTTGGCGCCGAGCTCGGGCTTGACCCCGTAACCTTCGGTCGTGTTGAAGCAGACCAGGTTGTCGGCGGCGGCCAGGGTCGGAAGGATGGCGCCGAAGTTGCCGCTGACGGAGGTGACCATGAACTGCTGGCCTTCGGACTCGATCTCGCGGACGCCGCTGATCGCGGTCTGCGGGTCGGGGCTCTTGTTGTCCTGGAAGGTCAGCGTGATGTCCGGGCCGCCCATGGCCTTGATGTGGCGCGCTCCGAGCTTCAGGCCGTTGGAGAACACCGTCCCGTAGTACGAGTACGTACCGGTCAACGGCACCTGCGCGGTCATGTTGATCGTCTTGCCGGTACCGAGCGTCGCGGCGCTGAGCTTGTCGAAACCGAGGAAGGTCTTGACGGCCGAGATGTCAGGTACGCTCCCGCTCGCGCTCGAGGCGGTGCTCCCGGCGGTCGCCGTGCTGGCCGCCGAGCTACTTGAACTAGAGCCGCAGGCCGCGAGCCACGGCAGTGCGCCGAGGCCAGTCAGCCCGACCCCTGCGACCTTGATAAATCTACGACGTGCGATTCTTGAGTCCTCGGACTCATTCATTTCGACCATCGAGCCGATCCTTTCATTTCGGAAGTCGTGAGGTACGGATCGATCGCATG
>Ga0302325_10031088_pt1 | contig 10992 bp, 9 predicted proteins | sample Palsa_T0_2_FD_201948 | JGI IMG/M metagenome (GOLD analysis project Ga0302325, IMG submission 201948) | Peat permafrost microbial communities from Stordalen Mire near Abisko, Sweden - Palsa_T0_2 | ecosystem: Environmental > Terrestrial > Soil > Palsa > Peat permafrost | place: Sweden: Abisko... | reverse complement strand
GTTTCTCAAGGTAAAACTGTACGCTGCGTTCCTGGTCCCGTACGTAGATGTCGACCGAATGCAAGCGTAAATGGTTGTGCGGCCGCTCGGGCGGAACGTTGCTCACGCGTCGATTATAGATCGTCCAAACACGCCGGTTGACGATTTCACTGGAACGCGATCATACCCTGTCGACAACCTACCGCCGCAGCCAACGTATTATATGTGTCTGCTATCCTTTGGAAAAGCTGATCGCCAAAAGAAAGGGACTACTTAAATGAAGACACCGAACACTCTGCTTACCGGCTCGACCAACGGATCGTGTGTAGACCTTTCAGGCACAGAGCGTTATTGACATTGCGTTGTCCGCTTTGAAGCTTTAGCCCTACGGGATTTGCCTCCCGTTGAGCATTCCTGGAAGTTCCTCACTTTTCCACCTTGTCAATCCACGTTCACGTCGGCGTTCTGCGTCCGGCCGCAATGCTTGGGCCAATCTGTCTGTTTTGCTTGTCCACGGGAGTGATCCATCTATGTCTGAACCAGCGTCTGAATCTGCGAAAAAGAAGAATGCGATGCTCACCGTGCTGGCCTTCCTCTTCGGCCATTGGCGGCGCGAATGGCCGATGGTTGCCGGGACGGCACTGAGCATGGTAGCAGCCACGCTGGCCGATTTGCTTCTGCCCGTCTTTTCGGGCCGATTGGTCGATGCCGTGGCTTCGCCAAACGCGGCGCGCCAGGCGTCCTTTCATGCCGCCATCCAAGCCATTGTCCTGATGGCCGCGCTGGGTACGCTTCTTCTCGTTGGCCGTCATTTAGCGATGCTGGGCATCATCCGCTTAACACTGCGTCTGATGTCGCGTTTTGCCAGCGACGCCTTCTGGCGCATTCAACGCTTTTCCACCGACTGGCACGCCAATAACTTTGCGGGTTCGATCGTGCGCCGCATCACCAGGGGAATGTGGGCTGTCGATCTGGCGGACGATACGCTATTGCTCGCTATGCTGCCAGCCGTGTTGGTGCTCGCAGGTTCTTCGCTGTTGTTGGGCATGCATTGGCCTGGCATGGGCTTGATGGTCGCCGCTGGAGCGGTTGTCTATATTTCGATTTCGGTCGCCTTGTCGCTAGGGTACGTCGCTCCGGCGGCCCGGTTATCGAATTCGCTGGACACGCGCACGGGCGGCGCTATAGCCGACGCCATTACGTGCAATGCCGTTGTCAAATCTTTCGGAGCGGAAGCGCGCGAAGATGTGCGCCTCGCTCGTGTCCTCGATAAGTGGCGGTTGCGCACCCGCCGTACCTGGAAGTTCGGCACCCGTAGCGGCACTATCCAATTGACGATGCTGCTGGTCTTGCGCACCGCGGTGACTCTCTACGCTGTGCTGTTGTGGTGGCGTGGCAGCGCCACTGCCGGCGACGTCACGTTCGTCTTGACCAGCTACTTCATCGTGCACGGCTATCTGCGTGATATCGGCCAGCACGTGGCTAACCTCCAGCGCAGCGTCAATGAAATGGAAGAGATGGTCGACCTGCAGTCGCAGCCTCTCGGTGTCGCGAACCGGCCGGGAGCCAAGCCGCTCGCAGTGGCCGGCGGAGAGATCGTGTTCGAGCGGGTCACTTTCCGCTATGGTGGGCAGCTTACCTCGCTGTTCAAAGACTTCTCTCTGCGCATTGAAGCCGGCGAGCGCGTTGGGCTGGTCGGTCATTCGGGCTCGGGCAAAACGACCTTCGTGAAACTGCTGCACCGTCTCTACGATTTGCAGGACGGCAGCATTTTGATCGACGGGCAGGATATCGCCGCCGTGACGCAGGAATCGCTGCGCGCTCAACTCGCACTCGTGCCGCAAGAGCCGATCCTGTTTCATCGCTCGCTGGCCGAAAACATCGCCTATGCCCGTCCCGGCGCGAGCTTGCGCGAGATTGAGGAAGCGGCACGGCTGGCAAACGCGCATCAGTTCATCAGCCGCCAGCCGAAGGGGTACGCCACGCTAGTTGGCGAACGCGGCGTCAAGCTCTCGGGCGGCGAACGTCAGCGAGTGGCATTGGCGCGCGCCTTTTTGGCGAACACGCCGATGCTAATCCTCGACGAGGCGACTTCCAGCCTCGACTCGGAATCGGAAGCCCTGATTCAGGAGGCGACAGAGCGTCTCATGGCGGGACGAACCGCCATCGTGATTGCCCATCGGCTGTCCACTGTGCGGATGCTGGATCGCATTTTAGTGTTCGACAACGGGCAGATCACGGAGGAGGGGACGCATGACGAACTGGCGGGGAAGCTGGACGGAACGTACAAGCGCCTGTTCGAGCGACAGGCGCTGGGATTGATCGTCGATCGCGCGCTCGAATTTTCGGATCGCCGCGGAAATGAGCAATAGCGCCAACTGCTTCGTCCCGACTTTTTCGAGGACGTCGACAACTCGGAAAATAATTGAAGTTAGGGCAGAGGAGAGGGCGACAGCGGTTTGCGGAGGTAACGCCATTTTTTCGCCAGCCATCGGTTCCAATACATAGCCAGCCCGGTCACGGCGAGGGCGGGCAATGCCAGCCCGCAAGCCGCCCAAAGACATTTGATTCCCAGGCCCCAATGGGTTCCGAAGTGCAAAGGGATTTGCAACCAGATGAACCAGTCACCCGCGCTCTTATTAACGCCGTATTGCCAGAGCGAGATGTACTGGCCATTGTAAGGATTGAAGTAGAGGGTATCTTCGTAATCGCGGCCGATGCCCGGCGACCGGGACATAAGCATCTCCAGCGGACTTCTCCGGCTGGCGGGGAAAACGACGCCTTTCCACCGTGTCCCCGGGTCAACCGCATAGCTCTTCATGAGAATGGCCTGAAAGTCGAGTCTGGCGGCTTCAGTATTGGGATCAATGGTGATAACGGGAGGCCGCGCATTCACGACGGGAGAGAGCCGATCCGCCAAGGCCAAAATCTTGGCCGGCCAAGCGAAATAAATTCCGCTTCCGGCCCAAACGACCACAAAAACAAAGCTCCAGAAACCGACCGCGCTATGCAGGTCGAAATTGATCCGCTTCCATTTTCTGCGGAAATCGACGGTTAACGCGCGCCGCCAATTTTGCAATCCGGGCCACCAGTTCAGCAACCCGGTTAATGCCAATAGCAAGAGAAAACCGGCAGCGGTACCGTTGACGACGCGGCCGGTTCGCCTGGCCAGGAGATTTTCGTGCAAGTCATAGATCCAATCCAACTTGGAGGCTTTGCGCTTCACCTCGCCCAATACCTCTCCCGTTTGAGGATGGCAGACAACGGTTATGCGTTGCTGAGTCTGTAAGACAGCCGTGAATACCGGCTCGGCGGAGGTTGGAGCCATCACCGAGACGATATGGGTGTGCGGATATCTGACCGCAAGATTTTCTATCACCGTGGCCATACCGGCGACCGGTACTTGCGAGCTGAATTGAGGCCAAGGTTGCGGATTTTCGAGCCGCTCTAACTCGGTGCCAAACACCAGAATCGAACCCGTGACACCGATGATAACGACGTATATTGCGAGAACTACGCCAATCCACAAATGAATTTGGAAATTCAGTCGCCGAAGCCAAAGCTGCTGGGGATGATGCAGGCATTGGCTCAGGAAGCCCATTCCATTCAATGTTTCGAAAACGATTGTAGTAAGTGGGTGGCTTGACCCGCTTGACTCGAGTCCGACTCGCTGGTAAGCGTTTTTCCATCCGGAGAGACGGTCAAGCGCCCGAGACTTTCCCGTCCGCTTCCGCCTTTCAGTACAAACTTATACTGGGAAGGCTTGGCACGGGTAATTTGGACGGTACCAACCTTCACCTGTTGTGCATTCTTCACATCGGCTTCCGTGCCGTCGAGCTTGGCTGTGTAACTCATGCTGACGAAATCGATGTGATTCACGGGAACGGCGAAAGCGAATAGCAACTTATCGCCATCGGGAGAAATGCGAAGAGTCAGCGGCTCTACTTCCTTACTTTGCCCATTCAACTCCTGATGATCCAGCCGCCAAATTCCTACCAGAGGTTCGGCGGCCATTCCGCTGGAGGCGAGCGCCAGCGTTAAAACAGCCGCCCATGCAAGAACTGATCGACTCATGCCGGTTTAGAAACTGATACGGCCCGTTAATTGGATCTGCCGTGGCCCCGCGCCCTCCGCCGTTTGCAACGCCGTGATTTGCCCGAACGCCGAAACCCCCAACGTCAAGTTGTTCGGCGGGGCGTAGTTGGCATGGTTGAAGGCGTTTGCCACTTGCATTCCAATCTCCGCTCGAGCCCGTTCGGTAATGGCAAAGCGCTTGATCAGCGATAAGGAAACAGCTTGCGTGCCGGGCCCGACAAGGGACCCCGATCCGGAATCGCCGAATCGGCCGATGGCAGTGGTGACCCCGTTAGAGAGCGTTTGGCAATTGGCGCACGGGTCGGTGAAAGCGTTCGGATTGATCCATTGAGCGATTGATTGGCCGGCGTAGGGACCCACACCCGCCACCGTATCCGCTCGACCGCCATTCGCGTTAAAGAGGTTGTAGCCTGTGCCGGAGGGATCGCTGAGTACCGCCACCGACATAAAAGGTCCGCTTTGAAACAGGGCGACGCCGCTCAATTCCCAGCCGCCGATAGCACGATCCAGCAAGCCGTTGTTATTCAAGAACTGCCTGCCTTTTCCGAATGGCAACTGATAGAGGAACGTAGCCAGAACGCGCTCGCGGCGGGCATACGGTGTGTTGCCGTAATCGGTACTTGGATTGTAAGGATTGCTCAACGTATTGCCAAATTCGGTGGCGTAGCCGCTGGCCGAAGCAATGGGAGCTCCATTCACATCTGTGAGATCTCGAGTGTATGTGTAGCTAACCTCGAATTGCAGGTTCGCCGCGCGTTTGTGAACCGAAATGGTCCCGGCATTGTAATTCCCATAACCGAGGAGAGTTGTTCCCGTCGCGATATAGGCCATCGCCGGGTATGGAATGGTGGCCTGAGTCCCAGGATCGTTAAAGCCCGCGCTATTCGGTCGAACCTGGTCGGCGTTCACCACAGTCGGAACGTTGTAGGAGTGGTTGCCATCGTAAGAGAGGCGCAGTCCAACCCCTTTGCCTATGTCCTGTTCCAAAGTGAGGTTCCATTCTTCGACGATGGGATCCTTGTACTTGATCTCCGAGGCAAGGTCGAAGAACTGCGTACCCGGTTGGGCGATGTCGGAGGGCCAAGCATAGGGCAGCGAAAAGGCCGGGACTCCGTTGGTGATGGAATTGGTGAAGTAGCCAACGTCGCTGGATCCAACGGACCAACCGTTGATAGCTGTGCCGCTCAGCAAGGATTCGATGAATCGGCCATATCCGCCGCGCAAGACCGTTTTGTTGCCGCCGCCGACACGCCAGGCAAAGCCAACCCGTGGCGCAAAATCCAATTTTGAAGATTGCCGCAAAGCGCTCGGAACACCCGCCTGTGCCGCCGTAATCAACGGCAGCGGAGCAACTGACTCTGTAAACCCCGGATTGACATTGGCGAAGGCTGCTTGGTTGGGGAGAATGATGGCGCCCTGAACTGTTTGGCCATTGACAGTGCTGCTGTAATAAGGATCGAAATTCACAACGTTATCGTTCTTATCCTTGAAGCCGGGGTGGTACTCCCAACGCAAGCCATAGTTAAGTGTGAGGGACTGCGAGATCTTATAGTCGTCTTGCGCAAAGATCGCATAGGACTTCGAGTATGCGTCGGTGTTTGGGTTCACCACGGTAGAGATGGTACTCAAGTCCGGGTAGCCTAACACAAGGGAAGCAAATGGTACGGCAGACCCTCCCCCAAGCAACGCGCTCATGGCCGAGCCATTGAACGTGTAGTCACCCAGCCGGTAGTTATTAAAAACTTGTGTGTTCAGGCTGCTGAGATAGCGCCAGTCAGCGCCAAATTTGAAGGTGTGTTTCGCTTGAGTCCAGGTCAAGCTGTCCACGGCCTGGTAGGTGCCTTCGTGGGGATTTAGGTCGTTCTGTTGACCCTGGATTCCCATGAATCCGGCAATGCTCAGGGTCGGAAGGTTGTCTCCGGCGGGAAGGGCTTCCGGCAGCGCTCCGGGCCCAACCGTGAGTCCCAAGGCGTTCGCGGCATCCTGCGATGTCACGCCGAACGTGGTGTTTCGATGAACTACGCTGAAACCGCCGCGCAGTTCGTTCACGACGGATGGAGAAATAACCCAGTTGTAGGAAGTGGCCAGAGAATTATAAATCTCCGGCTTCGAGACGCCACCCAGAAGCGGGCTGCTCGGGTTCGAGCTGGAACCATAGCCGTCTCTCTCAGAGTCCGTAATGCGGCGATTTTTGTAGGTGTAGCGCACAAAGATCATGTGTTTCGTGCCGAGGCTCTGATCGATACGCGCATCGCCCTGCGAGCTGTTGATCGGATCGGGATAATTAGCCAGATAGTTGTTCGCGATATCGCCTGGGACGCCATAGTTGGGTAACGGATAGATGAAGTTCATCAGTTTCTGTGCGTAGGGATTCAGTTGGCTCGTAGGAATGATATTGCCGGGATAACCCGTCAAGAGGTTAGCCGCACCGCCCTGGCTGGGGGAGAGATACGCGGACAGATCGCCATTCCGCAAGGACTGCGTAGGCACGCTCAGGACGTAAGTGAATGACTTTGGCAATCGAAGGACCTCGTAGCTGCCAAAGAAGAACGTCTTGTTGCGCCCGTTGTACAGTTTTGGGAAAATCACGGGTCCGCCAAGATAAATACCGAAGTTGTTCAGTTTATCTTCGGTGACAACATGACTGAACGTGTCGGCGGCATTGAAGGCGGTGTTTTGGAGATTTTCGAAACCGCCGCCATGCAGCTGGTTGGTGCCCGACTTTGAAATAGTAGTGATATCGGCCACGCCTCCAAACTCGGCCGGATTCAGTGTTTCGCTGATCTTGATTTCTTCGATGGCATTGAACGACGGAAACATTTCGGAGAGCGCGCCCAAAGATCCCGGTCCAATAGAGCTGATGCCGTCCACCGTGACCGAAAGCTGGGAAGGCCCCGCGCCCGCCACCATAATATTGTTGCCGTTGTCCGTCTGTACGCCCGGCTGCGCCGTTAGCGTCGAGTAGGCGCTGGTCGAGCCGGACGAACGAGTAGCGATGGCCACCGGCAGATCGGTTAACTCCAAGCTGCCCTTGGATTCCGATACGTTGGAAACCTCCGTTTGCACAACGGACACTGCCTCCACATTCACCGTAGTGGCTTGCGAAGCGAGTTTCAAATCTACGTCGAGTCGCACGGTGGCTCGGGCCGCCAGATCGAAGGGCTGAAACTCGGTCGATTGAAACCCGCGAGCCTCCACGGTCAGTTTGTAGTTGCCGATCTCAGTGTTGACGAACTCATAGTTTCCGTTCGTGTTGGTTGTCGTCGAACGATCTGCGTTGGTTCCTGTGTTAATGAGATGCACTATCGCCATCGGCACCAGGCTGCCCGAGGGATCTTTTACCGTGCCCAGCACGGTACCAAACGTCGATTGGCCATAAAGCGATACAGTGAATGCCGCCGCGCAAAACGTGGAGAAGAGCAAGCGCGAGAAGCTTCGCGTCAACCCGTGATCGCTGGATGTCTGAAACTTTGTAGGGCTTGGAGAGGAAAAAAGCATACCCGACCTTCCTTTGAAATGAAAAAGAGTTCTCGTAAAGTTCCGGTAACCAACTTGGGTTGTCGTTAAGTGTAAAATGATTGTCACGCGTGAGTCAAGGCGCTAAGTCCTGTTCTGGCAGCAATCTACAGTACTCGCGTGTGGCGAAGTTGTTGAAAGGATAAGCCACTCGCCACCTCATCAATTGCGCTGATTGAGGCTATAAACAAAGACACGGCTAAAACTCGCTTGGTATTCGGAACCGATGACAACGAAAACATCCTGGTTCATCAATGACAATGAAAATCGACTCCGAGCCGGAAGCGTCAGCGACCTAGTTTGGTCTTTCTTCTCCTCCGCCACCTTCCCTGTTTTCCTTAGCCAGCCGCCATCTTCGCGCGCATTTCTTTCATGCGTTCGCGCGCATCGGCCACGCGTTTCCGGCCGTCCGGAGTGGCATCAATGAGCTTTTCCAGGCTGGCCAAGTATTGCGGTCCCCATTGGGCGCGCAGCGCTTCCAAGAAAGGCTCAAGCTTAGAAAAGACGCCGATGTGTTCGCCGTTGGTCTCGTTGAACAGTTCGAGGCTGATGGCGCCGTGGTTCACCAGCGCCGCCGCCATATCCCAATAGCTGATCACCATGCGGGCGAACGCTCCGTCGGGACCAAACATCGCTTCGTTGTAATCGGCCAGGGATTGCGGGTGGAATCGAGCGAAGTACCAATCGCGCGCCTTGCGCATGGTTTCCTCACGGCGGAGTTCATAAAGCTTCAGCACGAGTCCGGCTTCTTCTTGTTTCGACATGGAATGTACTAAGTATATGTTATTTAAGAATCTTTTCTTGCACGCTCAAAAATTTCGAGTACACTGGATGCTGACTCTAAAAGGAGTACATATATGAAAAAAATCGTTCTCGCTTCTCTGATGGCAGTGACGCTCGGCTCGTTCGCTGCGATGGCTGACGAATTAAGCGGTTACATTTCGGATTCGCACTGCGGGGCAAAGCATCACGAGGTAAGCGATGCCAATACCAAGTGCATCAGCAGTTGCCTGAAAAACGGCGAACCGGTATTGGTGGTTGGCGACAAAGTGATGAAGTTTGACGCCGATTCAGCCGCCAAGGCAAAGGCATTCGGCGGACAAGATGTGAAGATCACAGGCTCTGTCGATGGCGACGTCGTAAAAATCGAGTCGATCGATAAGAAGTAAATTGAAGTAAATTAGTGTTCGAATTCGAGGTCCAGTTTCCCCGCTGGACCTCGATATAAAACAGCCATATCCTTCAACTTGTGCTTTCCGCTTAAGCGAAAGTACAGCAACCCCTCGACCGGTTCATTCGTTTCTTTGTCTGGAAATTGTTTTGCCTTCAGGGCTTCGAGAAGTTTGGGGTCGCCGGGCTTTTTGTCGTCCACTTTGGTGCCGAGCGCGACAACCTTGGGATTCCCTGGTGAAGAGCTTCCGCCGCCCATCATGATGCCTCCCAATCCGCCAGTGGTGGTCGTTTTCTTACCCTTCGATTGACTTTGATCGGCAGTGTTGCTCACAATGATCGCTCCCTGGCCGGCGATTTCCGCCGGTGTGAACGGCTTGTTGCGTTCGCCGTCGTTGTGCGCGAGCAGAATGAAATCGTCCGCCGCGACCTGCACGGACTTATCGGTTTTGGGAACGACGCGCACCTGCAGAATGGCGATATCCGGGCCAGGATCCATGCCGAGCTTTTGGGTGGCCTCTTCGTGCGTCAGGAAGATGGTCGCGATCAGATCCACCTGTTCATTTCCCGCGCTGGTTTCGGGTGAGATCACTTTCTTAGCGCCGAAAGCGGGCAGGCAAGTCAGAACTAAAATTGAAGCGATAATTGTACGAGCGCACATAGAGACATCCACCATTTATACTTTGAAGCTAACACGCAACCAGCGGCGACCCCCATGGGCCTCGCATTTGTGGGCGGCGCCATGCGGTGCCGCGCGGTCCTTCGGCGCTCCAATTTCGTACCGCCGCCAACCGGGCCGCGACTCTCCAGAAACATCTCGCAAGTTATTGATTCTTCGTTGATGGATTTTGCTGTTTCAGGTACTTTGGATCGCGCGCAGCGCGTTCCCTTGCTGTCAAGGAGCGGTACACTACAGGGCCGATTCCAAGCGGTTTTTCAACGGAGTGCCAAGGGACCTGGGCGGCCCACCAATAATAATGAAAATCCTCCTGTTACGACGCACACCGTAGCCGAGCCACGACCGCAAGTGAGGCTCAGCGCGAGGACGGAAGAGACAATCAGTTGTTACAACGCACACCGTAGCCGAGCCACGACCGCAAGGGAGTGGTCGCTCTCCCCAATTCCGGCCGGTCTTTCAACCGGCACGGATGCGATGATAGCGGATGGTGGATGCAAGACAGCTCTTTGCGCAAACATCGCAGGTGAAAGTAAAATCGGTCACGCCCGAATGGACGCAGATCCTTTTGCAACCGACCATTGACGCGCGCAACATGGTGATGGGGTTCATACGCTGCGAGATTGCGGATCTTCCCGGCGAACTGGGAGAGCAGTTGGCGCTGGCTGCGGACGAGTTGTTGCGGAATGCGATTGAGCATGGCTGCCGCGATTGTTCCCAGTGTTCGGTGGAACTCACTTACATACGGACCCCGCGCATGATCCAGTTTCAGATCAAAGATCTCGGGCCGGGGTTTGTGATGGAGACGGTGGAGCACGCGGCCATCAACAATCCGCCGGAGGAGCCACTCAGGCATGCTCACTACCGAACGGAAAAAGGCATGCGGCCCGGCGGCTTCGGCATCATGCTGGTGAAACAAATTGCCGACGAATTGATTTATAACGAAGCGGGCAACGAAGTGATGTTGGTGAAGTATCTGGCTCGGGAGACCGCCTGACGCCCTATTCGTATTCCGACCCCCCCTGCCGTCCAGTACTGTTCAAACCGAGCCGGAAGCGTTAAGCGCCCCCCAAAACCGCGCCCCGAACTCCCAGCCAACGATCCGCCGTCGCGCTCTAACCCTCAATCTGAATTCCTCCACGCCCGTTGATTGATCGAGGGGCATGTAAGAGACAGCTTTGCGGCAACGCCGCGACTTCACATCTCCATCCGGCTTCGCCCTCTCCGTCCCTTGCAAATTCCAGTCACAACTTTTCAAAATTTCCTAGAAAACTTCTAACCCTCGATTCCTCAATGATTTGCCGCCTCTCTTCATTCGAACTCACTCCGAACGCCGCATCCCCTAACCTGAGCCTGTGTGGACCTCGTCCGCCTCATCGAAAGGAAGCATACTCATGACAACATCCCTCACTCACCAAACCTTCACCCCCGCGCGCCACAAAATCGACATCACACGCTCGCGGGAAAAACTCCTCCCTCTCGCCCCCAAAAAACCGATGATTTCCCGCCGCCCGGCACTATATTTTATACGCGGGATCGAAACGCCTTCCAACGCA
>Ga0302325_10031087_pt1 | contig 10992 bp, 11 predicted proteins | sample Palsa_T0_2_FD_201948 | JGI IMG/M metagenome (GOLD analysis project Ga0302325, IMG submission 201948) | Peat permafrost microbial communities from Stordalen Mire near Abisko, Sweden - Palsa_T0_2 | ecosystem: Environmental > Terrestrial > Soil > Palsa > Peat permafrost | place: Sweden: Abisko... | reverse complement strand
GAGAGTCTGCGAATAGGCCACTCCCACGCTTCCGCCGGGAAGGCTCGTGGTGCTGATCGCCAGTGGCGAGAGACTGATGCTGATGGTTAGGCTCGCCGTTGCGGTCTGGGGTGTGCTTTCTGAGTCTTTGACCTCGACCGTGAAGCTCGATGCTCCTGCGGTCGTTGGCGTCCCGGAAACAATGCCGGTAGGTGACAGCGCCGTCCCGGCGGGAAGACTGCCCGAGCTTACGCTCCATGTGTAGGGAGTCACCCCGCCGTTGGCCTGCAGGGTTTGCGCATAGGCGACTCCTGCTTGACCAGCGGGAAGGCTCGTCGTTGTAACAGTGAGGGTAGGCGGAGCGCCAACGACTAGGGTCGCGAATCCGGACTCCATCCCCCCGCAGGTCAGAGCATACGTGTAAACTCCGTCGGCCGTAGGTGTGATCGTCGCTGATCCGCTGTACGGCGGATTGTTAGCCGCGTTGAAAGTTCCGGTCTGTAATCCCGTCCACGTACCCGCTCCGCTGGGAGAACCCTGAACGAATGCATAGCACTGCTGGAGGGTCGTGCTGTAGGCATTTGCGACGGACCAATTAAGTGTTACCGATTGACTTGGCTGTGTCGTTTGATCGCTCAGCGTCAACGACACCGGCGGCTGGAGTGATGGTGACACGGCAAGCTCGTAGACACTGCCGCCATTGTCCAGAGGGCTGCCGCCGAAAGGGGTGGTGCCGTATATATTGCCGTCTGCACCTTGTACCGGCGCAGAAGCGGGGTAGGAACCATCCGGATAGCTCAAAAAGCCATAGAGAAACGTTGCATCCCCGGAGGATGTGATCTTGTACACTCCACCATGAGTGTGACTGATGTCGGGATTGCTGTCCTCGTCTGCATCATAGTAGGTATCCGTCCCGTAGAAATTGCCGTCCGAACCAAGGAAGAAGCCACTCCCACCTCCTGGTTCCCCCCCCGCCTGGATGGTAGGCAGCGCGTAAAGAGTTGTTAAGGTGCCAGACGGTGTGATCTTGAAGACGGTTCCCGACACGTCCAAGTTTTGAGCAGATGATGTGTAGCAACACGACGTGGTTCCATAGAGGTTGCCGTCAGGCCCCTCCACCAATTTCGAATTAGGAAATGCGCCGTCGCTGCCCCCTGTGAAACTGTGGATGAGTGTATAAGTTCCGGATGGTGTGACCTTGTACACTGTACCGCAGCCCGGAACGGTGCCCGGCTCAGTGCCCGGGTCGGCTGGGCAGGCTATACCACCATTACCCGTGGTTCCATAGAAATTGCCGTCGTTTCCCTGCACAAGACCAGCTACGGGAAGCTCTCCATCGGTGCAAGCGCTTCCCCCTTGACTGCAGAAGTTGTATAGCGCAGTAAGAGCACCCGAGGGACTGATTTTGAAGATTGTGCCCCCCTGTATGTCGTACGGACCTCCGTTCGCACCGCCCTCATTCGTTGTACCGTAAAAGTTGCCGTCCGATCCCTGGATCAACTCGCCCTGCGGATATGTTCCCCCGATGCAGTATCCACTCGCATTTTGGCTTGTGCAGAATGTGTACACCAAGCTATAAGAGCCTGAAGGACTGACCTTGAAAATTGTCCCAGCGTAAATATTGCTGGTATCGCCACCGCCGACCGACTTGGGTCATTTCCGGATTGCCGACCAACCAACCCTATTGAGATAAGGGGCTATCTGCCAGGTAATGTCGGGGGTGCCGGGGCTCCCGCTGCTCGTCGACGTAGTCCCGTTCATCAGCCAGATGTAGACCTGCTCCGTGGTGCTGTTCCGACACAGGATTCCGGCCTGACCGCTCCCGTTTTTCGAGTTGAGTCCATATTTCCTCAGCGACAGGGTATGTTACGCATGCGAGGAGATTGGAATGCTGAAAACCGAATACATCCGTGATGGCCGCAACCAGATCATGGGCAGCAGCACGAGCGGCTTTGCGAATGGCGACACTGTCGCGCGGGATCGCAGCGGCAAGATTCTTGGCCACTCCAACAGCACCTTCCAGAACACACGCGACGAAGAGGGCAGATTGGTCAGCCGCAATAGCGCCGATGTCGGCCTGCTGTTCCGCCGTTAAATCGCAACCTTAGTTGCTGCGACTGAAAGATTCAGTTTCCAGATGCGAATCGCCATGAGACTACAACAACACGATTACGTTACGCGCCCGGCTCTCTTGCGAAGGGCCATCGACGCACAACAGGGCTGGATTGAAGAGAAGCTCGGCGTCCCGGTGTCCGAGGCCGTGATTTTCGAAACCAGTCTGAATTTGTCTCAAATCGGTTTGGAGAAAATTCTCGGCTGCGCTCAAGCACATACCAATACTCCTCGGGCGGTTCGCAGACTTAGGCCATTGGTCAAGACAGCCGAAATTCCTTCCGGCTGGCCACCGCTCCTCAGCATCGCCAAAGTTCCTCCTCCAGCGAGCGACATCTGCTCGATGCTGCAGAACATGGAGCATCCCGGTAACTCACGCCTTGCGTGGGAAGACTGTCCGGTTGCCCTGACGCTCCACACGATCCCCGCACCTGTCGTCATGCTGAATGTTTATTACCACTCTGGGCCAGCCAGTGACGTAGAAAGTCGAGCAAGCATCTTGATCGCGAGGCGCGACTGCACAAATCAGATCATCCGGCTGATTGAGGATCTCGATTGTCGCGACGGTCGTGCGCGTCTCCACACGCAGAACGGAAGCATACGGACGATCGCTCACTGCAGCTGGGACGACCTTGTCCTCGACCCGACCGCCGCCTCGCTGCTCCGCGATGATTTTGAGGCCTTTTGGGAGCGTGAATCGTGGTTCCGCGAAAAACGAATTCCTTTCCGTCGCGGGTATTTGTTGCACGGGCCGCCAGGCAACGGTAAGACCACCGCCGTTCGCGCCATGATGTGCAGCAAGGGTCTGAGCGCGTTCACGATGCGGCTGTTTGATGAGCGGACCAGCGACGCTGATCTTGACGAGCTGTTCGATGGTGCACAGAAGGAACGTCCTGCGATGGTCCTGCTCGAAGACCTCGATCGCGCATTTCCACGGACAGGCGAATCTCCCACAAATGTGAGTTTGCAGTATTTGTTGAACTGCCTTGACGGCGTGGCGACAGGGGAGGGAATTGTGGTGGTAGCCACGGCGAACCAGCCCTCCCTCCTTGATCCTGCAATTCTGCGTCGCCCGGGAAGGTTCGACAGGGTAGTTAATTTCCCGAATCCGTCGGCAACCTTGCGAGATGCATACTTTCGCCACATGAACGCCGACTTCAATGGCGACAGGCTCAGCGAACCAATTAGTGAGTCCGAGGGATTCTCGTTTGCGCAGCTCCGAGAAGCCTACGTCCTGGCAGCGCAGGCGGCCTTTGAGCGCGAGGACGACATCCGCGCAGACGACCTCCTGTCCGGCATCCGTACCCTGCGCCGGAGCGTAACGCTTGGCTCATCGCGTTCCAACGAAGCCGGTTTTCGCGTTGATTCCAGCTCCGAGGTGAATTCGTGAAACGTGCCGCCTTGTATTTGCGGGTCTCAACTGTTGATCAGCATCCTGAAACCCAAGGCCTCGATCTTCGCCGGTTCGCCGGAGAGCGCGGCTACGAGATCGTGCAGGAGTACGTAGATCATGGCGTCAGCGGGATGAAGGTCCGTCGTCCGGCGCTGGACCAGCTTCTGAAGGACGCCCACCGGCGGCGGTTTGACGCGGTCATCGCATGGTCCTGCGATCGTTTGGCCAGAAGTACGAAGCACTTTCTTCAGGTCCTCGACGAACTCAACGAGTTGGGGATCCAGTTCCTTTCGCAGCGGGAAACGATCGACACCGAAGGACCTCTTGGCCGCGCGATCGTCGTTATCATCTCGGCGATCGCAGAACTGGAGAGGTCCCTGATTGTCGAGCGCGTCCGGGCAGGAATGCGCCGAGCGAAGCTCGAAGGCCGTCGCATCGGCAGAACTCCACTCGACGTCGATCGCGAAGAGGTGGTGCGCGATCGGCTTGCCGGACTTAGCCTCACAAAGGTCGCCAAGAAATACTCCGTATCGCGTGCGACCGTTTGCCGTTTCGTCAATGAAAGCAAGATGCCGAAAGTGGCATAACCGTCGCGCACATCCGGGAGTAGAATTTGCAGTTCGATCGAGGTAGCAAGTGAACGAGCAGAACATTACCTGTCCGAAATGCGGTGAGGAAATCAAGCTGACCGAGTCTTTAGCTGCGCCTTTGGTTGAGGTTGTACGTGCTCAATACGAAAAGAAGTTGACGGAGCAGGATAAGGCGATCAGCGAACGAGAAGCTGCCGTTAAGCGGAGTGCCGAGGAGGTTGAACGGAAGACGGAATCACTGGATGCGCAGATCGCCGAACGGGTGCAGGTGCAGGTGAAGGCGGAGCGTCGGTCAATTGCCGCTGCCGAAGCGAAAAAGGCGCGAGAGGTTCTGCAGGACCAGATAGACGAGAAAACCCGCACGATGGACGCGCAGAACGAACGCATCGAGAACCTGCAGGGAAAACTGAAGACGGCTCAGGCCGCCGAAGCCGACCTGCTCAGAAAAAAGCGAGAGCTTGACGATGCGAAACGTGAACTGGCCCTGAAGATCGAGCGCGGAATTCAGGATGGACTGGACGAGGTCCGCAGCAAGACGATTGCCGAGACTCAACAGAAGATCGAACTGGAGCTGAAGGACCGGGACCACAAGATCAGTGAACTGACCAGCCAGATCGGCGACCTCAAGAGGAGGGCGGAGCAGGGCTCCCAGCAGGAGCAAGGCGAGGTGCTCGAACTGTTACTTGAAAAGAAGCTGCAGGCCCGTTTTCCTCTCGACATCATTGAGCCCGTCGGGAAGGGAGAACCTGGCGCGGACATCCTGCAGCACGTCCGCGATGACAACGGGCAGACATGCGGAAAACTTCTCTGGGAAACCAAGAGAACGAAGAACTGGCAGGATGGCTGGCTCTCGAAACTCCGAGGAGACCAGCGTGCCGCCGGAGCCGACATGGCCGTCATCGTGTCCCGCGCACTTCCCAAAGAGGTGATCCACTTCGAGCACGTCGATGGCATTTGGGTTTCCAGCATTGCTTGTGCCCTGCCGATCGCGGTCGCCTTGCGGGAAGCTCTTATTCAGGTCGCACTCTCAAGGCGGGCTGGCGAAGGTCAGGAAACGAAGGTCCAGCAGGTATACGCCTATCTCACCGGTCCACGATTCCGACATCATGTAGAGGCCATAGTCGAAAAGTTTACCGATATGCAGAGTGATCTTGAGACCGAGCGGAGGGTCACCACGAGGCAGTGGGCTAAGCGGGAGGAGCAGATTCGTCTCGTTCTGGAAGCGACGGCTGGAATGTATGGGGACCTCCAGGGCATCGCTGGCAAGAGCCTCGAAGAAATCGACGCCCTCGGAGCCGGTTTGCTGTTGGCAGAGGGCAACTAGCGATGTACGCATCGGCCCCGCGAGAAGGCAACCATGACTGACGAAGGTAGAGAGCCGCGCGTTGGCATTTTCTGGCTGCTCGCCGATGGCAGTTTGCTTGTCGACAGTGGTCCCCTGAGCGCAGGCGAAGAATATGGAGATTGTCGAACGCACGGTCGCAGCCACATCGATGTTTGGACCGAACTTCAGTCAAGCGGTCGGGTTGCGGCCGATGTGGAGTACGAGGAGTACCCGCGTGGCCGCGTGGTCTATGACAACAGGATGGGGCGTTTCGTAATCATGGCTGATTCGTGCATCCTCCGCAGGAGGGACCTCGTGAGAGAGATCAGTGCCTCAATGAATCTGACCGGCAGGAAGACAGATACCTCCAGCGACTCGCACTATCGGTGCTTCCGTTGTCTTCACGGTGAACCCGATGAGGATTCCTGATGAGTCCTGAACTGGATCGAAGACTGATTGACCGCTGGCCCAAGTGGTTTGACACCGATGGCGACATGCAGCGTACGTTGATGCCCTTTGGTTTTCAGGTTCAGGATGGCTGGTTTCATCTCATTTGGTCGCTCTGCGAGGACCTGGAGTCTCTGGTCGCCGGATACGAAGGAGAAACAGGGCAGTCATTTGAGGTGCTCCAGGTTAAGGAGAAGTTTGGCGGCCTCCGATTCTACGTCAACGAAGGCAGCGATCCGATTTGGCAGAGGATCGAGCGAGCCGAGATGGATTCTCTCAGAACCTGCGAAGTTTGTGGAAAGCTCGCGCAGCATAACGACGTGTGGACAAAGACGCTATGCGATGAACACACCGACGGGAGAGCATCCATTTGTGTACCGAGGACTAAATGAAGTTCAGCGAAGGGAGCTGCCCGGATCGCGGGAGACTAAACGCAAGCCAGGGCTCGACATTCGGCCACTTACTGCCGGTTCCGGCGGCGGCGCTTTCTGAGAACGGCTTCGAGATCGGGTGGTTCATAGATTCCGGAATCAAGGTTGCGCACCAGATTTGCCATGGAAATCTCAAATACCTCGCAAATCCGCAGGAGGGTCGTAACGGTGATCGGACGTCCCGCCTCGATCTGCTGCCAGTGCCGCGCAGAGAATCCGAACGAGATCATGTCTTCCTGAGAGTAACCGCGCTTCTTCCGAAGGTTACGTACCTTCGTACCCAAAGCGCGGAAGAATTGTCCTTGATCCGCCACGCCTTGGTTTGTATGGTGTTACGTGCAGTTTAACCACGAGCAGATTAGCGTGCCACGCTCCTTCGCACTCCGGGTAATGGGACGGAGCGACATGGCTCAGGTAAATGGAGTTGAGGCGCAGATCGTGATCCACCGAAACACACCGTCCTGGATTGCCGAAGCGTCCGCCGCAAGGCGCAGCAAATGCGACCTCAGTCACGCCAGAAGCTCCAAACGAAATGAGGGGGAGGAACTGTGGTAGTTCAGGAGTACTCGCTTCCCGCCGGTTCTTTTTCCAGGATGTACCTGGGCAAGGATGGCATTCCACGGGCCATTGCGTACCACACTCCGTCTCAGTCTGTCGCCCTAATTGAGGGGGACTCAGCCGAGGTCTGGACACGGCTATTCGAAGGCAAAGGCAGAACGGACAGTGCGTCCAGCTATGTGCTCGAACATGGATGCTTCCATGAGAATCCCCGCGAAGAGGCGCGTAGGGTCGTTGAGGACTTCGCACGGTCCCTCGTCGACGTCAACCTTCTTACAACACGAGCACCTCAAAGTGAGACCGTTGACGATAGGGAATTGATCGAGCCCTCGACGATCGGGGAGGCAGCAGACGCACGGAAGAACGTCGAATTGCAGATTAGCAATTTCGTCGCCGCTAATCGAATTCTCTACGGCCTGACCGTGGAGCTGACTTATCGATGCAACGAACGTTGTATCCATTGTTATTGCCCAGAGAACCGATGTACTGACGAATTGACAACAGCTCAATTCTTCAGCCTTCTCGATGAGTTTCAATCAGGTGGCGGGCTGGTTCTGACGCTCACCGGCGGTGAAGTGTTCTTCCGACGTGACATAAAGACGATTCTCCATGGGCTGGTGGACCGCAATGTTGTTGTCAACGTAATCAGCAATCTGACAATGGCCGACGAGGAATCGCTGGACATACTTGCAGAAATTCACCCGCGCTCCGTCGGTTGCAGCATTTACTCAGCCGTCCCCGAAGTTCACGATCGAATAACAGGCGTCCTTCACTCGTGGGAGCGCTCGGTTGGCGCCCTCCGAGCGCTTAAGGTTCGCGGAGTGCCTATCTTGTTGAAAACTCCCCTAATGAGAAACACGGTTAAAGGAGCCGAATCAGTCAAGGCTTTGGCCGACGATCTGGCATGCGACGTACAGTTCGATCTCAATATCACGCCGCGAAACGACGGCGGTCGCGGGCCGATCGATTTGCGGGTTAAGGAGACGGCTGCGATAAGGGAGCTATTCGCGTTGCCATACTACAGAATCTACCGTGACGACGAGCCCTTTGCGATCGCGGATGAAGGCGATGCGGCGTCTGCAATGCTATGCGGTGCTGGTGCGACCGGATTGGTTGTCGGACCGGACGGCTCGATTCGTCCATGCATGGGGTTGATGAAACCGCTCGGACAATGGCCTGGAAGCAGTCTTCGCGATGTATGGGAGACTTCTCCATTTTTCCCTGAGTGGTCAGGCTACCGGCTAACGGACATCGAGAAGTGTTCGAAGTGCGCAGTGCGCCCATTCTGCAACCGGTGCCCGGGCGCCTGGGAGTTGGAAACAGGTTCAGCTAAACGGCCCTCGGATTACACCTGCTTTGTTGCTGAGGTGTGGTCAGGTTGTCAGGTGCGTCGATAGAACGATTCGCACATGCTGAGGAAAGGAGGAGAAACAATGCGCTTGAAGATTGCTGTCAGCGGTAGCTACAAGCTGTGCAGGGCGTGTCATTGCCCAAAATCGGCAGAGAGCGCGTGCGGTATTAACTACCGTGCGGGTTGACCTGTTATCCATTCCGTGGAACGGGGGCATGAAGGCCCCCTTCCATCGCGGTGGCCTTCGGCGGTGAGCCCTTGGAAGGGTTCCTTTTCTGGAACGTCCTGTAGACGCGCCAATTGAGTTTCTGGCTGGCGCTGACGCCGTCGACTCGCCGCAGTTGCGTGTGAACAGGATGATGCCCACAGGGAGGTTAGGCCATGTGGAACCCCCAGTGAAACACCAATCCACGGACCAAAGCAGTTCCTCAGACTGGACAGGCAACGCTATTGCACGGGAGGTTTCGAGTCTGTTTGCCCGGACAGGTTCCACGGAGATAATGAGCACGATCTATGCCGGAAATCGCCTTGATTCTCGTATTAGTCGCGATCGCTATTCCGCTAAAGCTTCTCAAATTCTTGTTCACTCTTCCCGAAAGGCGGCAATTTGAAGAAGCCGCTCTTGCGTTTGCCAACGCGCTGCGGGCCGGGGCAAAGCCGCCTGCCGAGGCAATACACGTACTTGGCGGCCGCCCTTATCAGTTCCGGGACGGATTCAGTGATTTCTATCCTGGGTCGTTCCTCAAGGATCGATATGGCTGGTTCGCGACAAGCCAAGACTTGGTCCGAGACTGGCGTGAGGAGCATCGCGAACAAACCGCCCGCGAACGTGCTCGCCGGAAGCACGAGGGCGTGATTGATGAGTTTACTGCGCTCAAGAAGGATTGTGGCGACAAGTGGACACAGGTCGTCCGCACTGCTTCCGTCCTTAGAGGCGGCGGAAAGCGAGCACCAGATATTCAGTCTGCGATGCACGTGGACATTCTGGAGCTGATCTCTGGATTTTCGACGGCGGGTGGTGGATGTACCGATGACCTCGGGCGACTTTACCAGGCGTTTGCAACACTGTGGGGAGATCATGGCTCGGACTTCTACAAGTACAAGCTGGAAGTGAGTGATTACGAGCGACAAGGGATCGTTCTGCCGTCCACCATTGAGGTTCTGGCCTGCGCGGACGGGTTGTTCGGAACGAAAACGGCTTTCCGGGCCGGTCAGTGCTTTCGGCGTCTAGTGGATGAAACTGCGTTGTGCTGCAAACAATCGCTTGCTGTTGCGGCTGCGAAACAGAGATATGAGGTGCTGCTTGCGCCATATTCGACTCCCGGCACACGAGAGGTTCCGGGCGGCGCAGCGCCTGCAGAATCGGGGAGGTCATGTGCGACTTGCAAAGAAGCGTATGAGCTGTTGGAATTACCGCCCGGCGCTGACGCAGATGCTATTGCGTCTGCCCGACGGGAGCTTGTTAAAAGTCTGCACCCGGATGCGTGGGGACAAAAGCGGGGATCACGGTTCGCTGAGGAACAGTTGAAGAGGATCAATGCAGCCTACGACCACCTGACTACATGCCAGAGTTCGCCTTATCCAACTCTTAAACCTCCATCAACAGCGCGGTCGGTGGTCCGAAAGGTCATCTAAGAACTTGTTGAAAAACGATTTTCAAAGGCTATTTCAGGGTGCAAATGAGTGATAGGAAATGTATGCCAAGACTTGATCGACGCCTTGTAGGCCTATTTCCGTGCGAAGTAGATTTCGACTCCCACTACAATTTTGGGATGTCTAACCCTTTTTCAACAAGTTCCTAAACAGGGGCCGATAGGACCTTTGTTATCACAGCGAAATTGTCACTCAATGAGGTGGTCCATGAACTGTACTTTTCTGACCACGAGACCCAGTTGTGTACGGAGAGCGGCCTCTTCAAGGAAGACCTCGGACTCGCCGCCGGTGCTACTATCCGGAATCCGCACAAAGGAACAAAGGCTGACGCCGAGATACTGTCGCGAGGAGTGGCAGGGCCGCGACCGACAGCGAGATCTCTTGCGTGGACACGAGGCGGATCGAGTCGACCACGAGACCCGCGTGTGGAAGCTACGCGGGCTGGAATCCAACTGCTGGATGGCTATGTGGACATGAAGAACTCCGAGACGATCGCCGGTCGTCGCGGTGAAGCTCTGATCCAGCGATTGCGTCGTCACTGAGCGTCCCCCCATCCCTATTCAAGAGCAGGGTGGGGCATCATGTGAGAAAGCATCGGTAACGCGGATCTTTGGCGGCCCGCCAGCCTTGGGGATGGTCCAAGCGTCGAATGTTCCGGAATGCCGGTTATACGGACAAAACGCCGTCATTGCGAACTTCGCTCGCTTACACTTGTGCTCCAGCCGCCCCAGCCCACTAATTCGACGAACCACTCTGAGCCCTCTTCATGTCGATCAACGTAAAAGCCCGAGCCGCTTTCGAGTGACGAGAGGTAAACCGTATCGCCGTCGTAGTCTAGGAGAGTTTCAATTCGCGTAAGTTTGGAGACCGATTGCGCGAGCGTGCGATATTAAGAAAATGGCGGAAGGCGAACGCAGTCGATATCGGATCGTTTTGGCGTGTGACGGCATTCCAGACGACCGGGGTGTGCAAGCGGCCACGGATGTCGCCGAAGAGTTCACGCATCGGCCATGGCATGAAAACGTCGAATGCCAATGGGGTGACGGGGTTCTGCTTCTGAGCGCTGAGAACGACTACGACCCTGAGGGTCTCGCCTTGATGGATGAATTCTCGGACGCGATCTCTGCTTGCCTTGCTGCCGATTTCGGCTACAG
>Ga0302325_10031086_pt1 | contig 10992 bp, 11 predicted proteins | sample Palsa_T0_2_FD_201948 | JGI IMG/M metagenome (GOLD analysis project Ga0302325, IMG submission 201948) | Peat permafrost microbial communities from Stordalen Mire near Abisko, Sweden - Palsa_T0_2 | ecosystem: Environmental > Terrestrial > Soil > Palsa > Peat permafrost | place: Sweden: Abisko... | reverse complement strand
CTCCCCGCCAGTCGCCTTGGGCGAAAGCGAGCAGGGCGCGCGGCACGAACGTGACGATCTCGGCCGCGGGGTCGCCGCTCGCCTCCGCCTCCGCGATCGCTTCGGCGACAGGCCCGGCCGCCGCGGCCGCTTCGCCGCTGATGTCCAGGCCGCAGGCCAGCAGGGACAGCAGCTGGACGCGCAGCGCTGGGGGGACGTCCGGCAGCAGCAGGGCCGCCCGGCACTGCTCAGCGACTGCTGCCGGGGCATACTGGGCCATCAGCATGCCGATGCCTAGCCGCGCCTGCGCCTCGGCGACGGGATCGGCTAGGTCGCTTTCCGACGCGGTCAGGAGCCGGGCCGCCTCGGCGGCCCGGCCGGCCTGCACGAGCAGGTCGATGACCGCTACGACCGCCTCGCCGCGCCCGGGCCCGCCGCGAGGAATGAGGTCCAGGGCACGGCGGGACAAGGGGACCGCCACCGCCGGAGACACCTGCCCGATCTGCGCCGCGGCCCGCCGCAGCAGGCCGGCCGAGGCTATGTCGCCGGGCTCGGCGACATCCATGACCAGCTGCGCGACGTCGGTGGCGGAAGCCCCGTGCTGCAGCATCACCTCGACCGCGGTACGGCGCATGCTGCGCCGCACCGCTTTCGGCAGGCTGGCATCGACGGCCTCGCGCACCAGGTCATGCCGGAACGCGAGACGGTTCCCCGCCTCGGTCAGCAGCCCCGCGGCCATCGCCTCCCGGATCTCGCTGCGCAGCTCCAGCGGCGGCCGGCCGAGCAGCCCCGCCAGGTCATCGAGGGAGAAGCTGTGCCCGAGCACCGAAGCCATCTCCACGGCATCCCTGGCCGCCCCGGTCAGCCGCGCGAGCTGGGCAGCCACCGAGCCGACGAGCCGGCGCGGCAGCCGCCCGCCCGCGGCCAGTCTGGCCGTGCCGCCGTCGACGGTCACCAGGTCTTCCGTGCGCAGCCCGCGCAGCAGCTCGGTTAGCAGGAACGGCTGGCCCTCCGCCCGGCTGAGCACCTCCCGCAGCGCCTCATCGGGCTCGCCGCCGAGCATGTCACGGGCGACCTGCGCGACCGCGGTCTGATCCAGGGGGCCTAGCCGGATCTCGGACGCGCCCGCCGCCTCCAGCCGACCGACCGCGTCCAGCGCAGCGTCCGCCAGTTCCCCGCGGCGCAGCGCCAGCAGCCAGCTGATCCGATGTGTGGCCAGCCGCCTGGACAGCGTGACCAGGGCGCTGGCGGAGGCGGCGTCGGTCCATTGCAGGTCGTCGACGACAACAAGCAGCGGTGCGCGGTGCGAGGCTTTCTCGAGGGATTCCTGCAGCTCGCGCAGCAGCCAGAACCGCTGGTCAGGAGACTGGCTGAGTTCGTGGAGGCGCGCGGGATCGACGGCCGGGTCGTCCGTCGAGACAAGGGCGTCCAGGATCGCCCCGAGCGGCACGGTCCGAGCCGCGGGATCCCCGCCGCCGCAGAACACCAGGATCCCGCCGTCCACGGCCAGGCTCTCGGCCTCGACCAGCAGCGTGGTCTTCCCCACGCCGGCGGGCCCGGTGACGAGCACGACGCTGCCGCGCCCGGCGCCGAGAGCGTCCAACTGACCGCGCAGCAGGTCGACCTCGGGCTGCCGGCTGCGCAATCTGGGAGGCACCAGGTCATCGTAATTGAGATCCAGCCCGCCCGGCCTCGAGCTGGCGCACCAGGCCGGCCAGCGCCAGGCGGCGGAGTTACCCCCGGCGGCTGGAGCAGGCCCAGGTTGGGTGCGTGGCCGGATCGCGGTGAGGGCCAGTATCCCCGGCCGCCGCCGTGCCGCGCATCACTCACCCCGGCCATCCTCGCCAGGGCGGGACCGGGCAGCGATTGATCACTTGATCAAGTGATGCGCCGCGTGCGCGCCACGCGGCAGGCTCGGAGGCATGCCCCGGCGACACTCAGCCACGGCTACCCGCTCTACCTAGTTGCCCCCAGGAGGAGCACATGACTGCAGCACCCGTCCCGGTTGTCTTCATCCACGGCCTGTGGATCCACTCCGCTGCCTGGCAGCCCTGGGTTGAGCTGTACCGCGCGGCCGGCTACGCCGCGATGGCCCCCGGCTGGCCCGGCGACGCGGCCAGCGCGGACGACACCCGCAAGAACCCGGCCGCCGTCGCAGACAAAGGCATCGACGACATCACCAGCAGCTACCTCGATGTCATCAGCACCCTGCCGGCCAGGCCGGTCGTGATCGGCCACTCGTTCGGCGGCCTGGTCGCGCAGAAGCTGCTGGCCGGCGGCGCAGCCGCCGCGGCCATCGCGATCGACCCGGGCCAGATCAAGGGGGTCAGGCCGCTGCCGGTCGCGCAGATCCGCTCCGGGCTCCCGGTGCTGTCCAAGCCCGGCAACAAGAAGCGGGCGGTAATGCTCACGAAGAAGCAGTTCCGCTACGGCTTCGGCAACGCGCTGTCCGAGACCGAATCCCGCGAACTGTTCGACCGGTACGCGATCCCCGGGCCAGGCAAGCCGCTGTTCGAGGCCTCGGCCGCGAACTTCAAGAAGTCGTCCCCGGCTGCCGTCGACACCAGAAAACAGGACCGCGGGCCGCTGCTGATCACCGGCGGCGGCCAGGACCACACCGTGCCCGAGGTCGTCGCCCGGGCCGCCTACAGCCTGTACTCCGGCTCAGCCGCGGTCACCAGCTACCACGCATTCCCCGACCGCGGCCACTCGCTCGTCTTCGACCACGGATGGCGCGAAGTCGCCGACTACACCCTGTCCTGGCTCACCAGCCAGAACCTGTGACACATCACCGCTAGGAAGGAACTCATGCGCAATCCGCTGAAGTCCGGTACACCACTCGGAACAAGCAAGGCCCGGCTCGCCCTGGCCGGCGCGGCCGTTGCCGCCCTGGTCGCGGTCCCGGCCGGGGTCGCTGCCGCCTCGACCGGCAGCCCGGCCCACCCAGCAGGCAACCACCCGGCCTCGGCAGCCAAGCCGACCATCGTGCTCGAGCACGGCGCCTGGGCCGACGGGTCAAGCTGGGACGGGGTCGTTGCCCGGCTGCAGAAGGACGGGTACACCGTCGACGTCCCCCCGAACCCGCTGCGCGGAGCCAGCGACTCGGCCTACCTGGCCAGCTACCTCGCGACCGTGTCCGGACCGGTCGTACTGGTCGGCCACTCCTACGGCGGCTTCGTCACCACCAACGCGGCCACCGGCGACAAGAACGTCAAGGCCCTGGTCTACGTCGACGCCTACATCCCCGCCCAGGGCGACACCATCAACAGCATCAACGCGCAGTTCCCCGGCAGCCAACTCACCCCGGACGCCCTGAACTTCGTCCCGTCCCCGGGCGGCGTCGCCGACGTCTACGTCAAGCCCTCTCTGTTCCGCAGCATCTTCGCCAACGACCTGCCGGCCAGCGAGGCGGCCGTGCTCGGCGCCACCCAGGAGCCAATCGCGGCCAGCGCGCTGACCGACGTGTCCGGGCCGCCGGCCTGGGCCACCATCCCCAGCTGGGATGTGATCGGAACAGAGGACCACGCCATCCCCCCGGCGGCGCAGGAATTCATGGCCGCCCGCGCCCACGCCCAGGTCACCAAGATTGACGCCTCCCACCTGTCGATGATCTCCCAGCCCGGCACCGTCACCGGCGTCATCGAAGAGGCCGCGCGGGCCACCTCGTAGGACGCCAGGCCGGCGTTCCTGGCATCGAACTCACCCCCGGGGCGCTGGGATGGCGCGGACTTGGCCCGCGCTGGTCCGCCTTGAAGCCCCGACCTTCTGCTTGAAGCCGGCCAGCGTCGGCTCATGGCCGGGCGCTGGATCATGGTCTGTGCTTCTTTCTTGCTGGCGGTGTGGTCTGGCTGGTCCTGCCGGAGACGGCAGTCAGGCTAGCTGCCCAGCCGCGCCTTTCACGCCCAGCGCGACGAGCATGGTCCCCGCAGCCCGGTCAAGAACTGCCCGGGTGCGGGGATGCTGTTCATCGAAGGCTCCTCGTCACGGTGATACCGGGTGTCCCGTGCCGGTCTCGACATAGGAGGCGAGGCTTCTCGTTAGGTAGTTCCACCCGGCCGAGCAATGCTCGTAGCAGTCCAGTTGCGGCCGCAGCCCGCCGTGGGTGAACTCGAGCCGGGTGGCGGCCGGATTCACCTCGGTCAGCCGGAAGGTCACCGTCGTGTGCGCCCACTCCGGCTGCCCGCTGTGGCCCAGGCACGTCCACCGCTCCAGGGCCGGCGACGTCCGTTCCTCCACGCGCATGACGGCGATGCCGTCTCTGAAGGTGAACCGGAGCTCACCGCCCAGCTCTGGTGACCCGCCGGTGTCCGTAGTCCACCAGCCGCTCAGCCCTTCAGCGGAGGACACGGCGGCGAAGACGGAATCGATCGGGGCGTTGATGGTCAGGTCAGCGTGGTAACTATCGGTGGTGGCGATCAGGTCGTTCGTCATCGTTTCCTCCTGCGATGGCTCCGCCGTGGCGGCGGATCTGCCTGGGTGACGAACACGACGGGCGCGGACGGACACCCGTGGCCAGATTTTCTTCCGGTCTGCCGCAGCGAGGGATGTCCGTCCGGCGGATTGCCGTCCGTCAGATAATCGAACCCGCAAGACCACGTGACAGGAGCCCCCATGCAGTACGCACTGCTGATCTACAACCCTGACGACGACGTCGCGGACCAGGCCCAGCGCCCGATCGACCCCGGCATCGCGGCCGTCCTGGCCCGCCGGGACGTGACCGGCTGGATCCGCCTGCACGCACCCGGCTCGGCGACGACGGTAAGTCACCAGGAAGACAGGATGCTGTTGACCGACGGCCCGTTCGTCGACAGCAAGGAGTTCCTCGGCGGCCTGGTCCTCGTAGAGGCCGACAACCTCGACGGGGCGCTCGCCGTCGCCGCGGAGCTGGCCGAGCTGCGGCCGAGCCGCGTTGTGGCGATCGAGGTGCGGCCGGTCCGCGGCGAGGAAATCAGTGGCGCTTGACACCGTCTTCCGCGACCAGTGGGGCCGGGTGCTCGCGACACTGGTCGGATTCCTCGGCGACATCGAACTGGCCGAGGACGCGGCCCAGGAGGCATTCGCGATCGCCGCGGAACGCTGGCCGCGCGACGGCGAGCCGGCCAGCCCGGCCGGCTGGCTGATCGCCACCGCGCGCAACCGCGCGATCGACCGCATCCGACGGCAGCGGGCACTCGCCGACAAGACCAGGCTGCTGGCCCGCGAGCTCGCCAGCCGGCCGGAGGAGACGATGAACGAGACGACCACCTTCCGTGACGAGCGGCTCGAGCTGATCTTCACCTGCTGTCACCCCGCACTCGCGCTCGACGCCCAGGTGGCGCTGACACTGCGAGCCCTCGGTGGCTTGTCGACAGAGGAGATCGCCCGGGCCTTCCTCGTCCCGTTCGAGACGATGAGCAAGCGACTGACCCGGGCCAAGCACAAGATCCGCGACGCTGCCATCCCGTTCGCGGTGCCGCCCGCCTATCAGCTACCGGACCGGCTGGCCGCCGTTCTCGCGGTCGTCTACCTGATCTTCAACGAGGGCTGGGGAGGCGGCCGCATCGACCTTGCCGCGGAGGGGATCCGCCTCGGACGCGCGCTAGCCGAGCTCCTGCCCGACGAGTCCGAGGCGCTCGCGCTGCTGGCGCTCATGCTGCTGAACGACGCGCGCCGTGATGCCCGTGTTCGCGACGGCCAGCTCGTCCTGCTCGATGACCAGGACCGCTCGCTGTGGGACTGGCAGCAGATCGCTGAGGGCCGGCAGCTACTTCAGCGCGCGATTGCCCGCCGCACCACCGGGCAGTACGCCGTGCAGGCGGCCATCGCCGACCTGCACTTGCACCAGCCCCGCGACTGGCACCAGATCGCCGCGCTCTACGACGTCCTCGCCCAGCAGACCAGCTCCGCGGTCGTGGAAATGAACCGGGCCATCGCCGTGGCCGAACTCGACGGGCCCGACGCGGGCCTGGCCGTCCTGGACCAGCTCGATCTCGGCCACTACCGCTCCACCCGCGCCGACCTGCTCCGCCGCAGCGGCCGCGACACCGAGGCCAGGCAGGCCTACCAGCGCGCGCTCGAACTCGCCCAGACCGAGCCTGAACGGCGCTTCCTGACCGGTCGGCTCGTCGAACTAGATCCGTGACCGGTGTCGCCACCTCGTAGGACGCTAGGCCAGCGAACGCCAGAACGCCGGACGACGAGCTACACGCAAAGTCGGCCGGCGTTCCTGGCATCGAACTCATCCCGGGGCGCTCCGGCGTCGAGGACCGCCCCGGTGCCCGGTCCAGCTGGTGAGGACGGTAAGGGATGGCGGTCAGCCCGAGCCATCGCCGGGCGGGGACGGCCGACACCTGGCGCTGTCGGCTGACCTGGAAACGTATTTGTTTCACATTCCTGTGATACATCGGCGCGTGTCGATCCATGAGGAGCCATCGGTCGGACTGCGGGAACTGCGCCATCACACCAGTGAGGTGATCGCCCGTGTGCGCAGAGGTGAGACGATCGAGGTCACCGAGCATGGAACGCCTGTCGCCAGGCTGGTCCCATTCGAGCGTCCGGAGCGGCCCGCGGTCCTTGCCCGGCTGGAGGCCGAAGGACGTCTGCGTCCGGCGAAGAATCCCGGCTACGTGCCTCAGCGGCTGCGCCCGGTTACTGGCGCTGACCCGAACCCGCTTACCGGGGCGCTGCTGGAGGACCGCGAGAGCGAGCGCTGACCGATAGTGGCTCTCTACTACCTGGACACCAGCGCAGCGTTTAAGCTCTTGGCCGCCGAGGAGCATGCTGAGGCGTTCCTCGCCTTCTATCGCGAGCACCGCAGCGACAGCTGGATCAGCTCGGACCTGCTGCGGATCGAGGTCAGTCGCGGCGTGGCGCGGACTTGGCCCGCGCTGATCCCTGATGCGCAGCGGCTGCTTGACGCCTTCGAGTATGTCCAGATCGACGAGGACGTCGTCCGCTCCGCCATCGTCGAACCTGACCGGTTGCTGCGGTCCCTGGACGCGATCCATCTGGCGACAGCGCGGATACTCGGCCCGGAGCTTACAGCCCTTCTTACCTACGATGACCGGCTTGCCAAGGCCGCTGCGGACGCCGGGATATCTGTCCTGGCACCGCGTGATACCTGAAGCGATTCTGCGGTGTGCTCACCATCGAATCCGGGTGCCCTGGACGGCATGCGGCCGGGCCAGGTCGTACCTGCCGAGCCGAGACTACCGGGTGAAGGCACGGGCGAATGCCTCCTGTGTTACATCCTCCGCCTCATGCCTGTCACCGAGCACAGCCGTCACCATCGCCACGATCCGGCCGTAGTTGGCGAGTCATACCAAGCCCTCGCGTCTTCTATCGAGGGGAATTCGACCATCGAGAGGTGACCCGATGGCGACTCGCCTTCGAGTACTGCTGGCTCGGCGTTCGAGACGATGAAACGGCCGCCGAAATGCTCAATTGCGGGGCCCGTGAGTTCGGCGTAACGCCTAACTGCTGCTTCGTCCGCAAATCCCGCTATGGCTGAGATTACGTAGCGACCGGTGGTTGAGAAATCGTGCGTCTCCTGATCGCCGCCTCGAGGTTGTCGAGCTCGTTGCCGCGGTGGGCGCGGTGCTGCTGCGTCCAGGTTTCGTCGTGGAGGGGATCGAGTGTCATGGCCACGTTGGTGCGGTTGCCGGCGGGCTCGATGTCGATGGTGGTCAGGTGCTCGTACGGCTCGTGGCCGGGCACGAAGTCGATCAGTGAGAGGTAGGCGAGGCGGGCCGGCGGCGCGACCTCGGTGAACGTCTTGCGCACCTCGATCGAGAGCGGATTTCCGGTGTTCCGCATGAACGCGACCTGTTCCGGCGCGGTTGCGGTCATGGTGTACCGCAGCTGACCGCCGGGCCTGAGCTCGAGCTCGCTCACCCGGCTTTCGAAACCGTCGGGGGCGAACCACTCGCCGAGGCCGGCGGCGGTGGTGCACAGCTCCCAGATGAGATCCGCCGGAGCGTCGTACGTGCGCTCGAGCCGCACGGCGTCCGGGCTGGGCGTGGGTTCGATGGTCATCGATCCTCCTTGGTTGGTTGGGTCGGCATAAGAACCAGGCCGGTGCTTCCGCAGGCGGTGTTCAGTCCCAGCGGCTGATTTCGCCGGCGGGGTGGGCTGTGAACGCGTCGCCTTCGGCGCCGGTCTTGAGGCTGGTGAGGTAGGCGCCCCAGTTGGTGCTGCATCCGCTCATGAATTCGCTGGCCTGCTGCCAGCCGGCGTGGGTGAACAGCAGTGTGGTGCCGCCGTCGCCGCTGGGTCGCAGGGTGAAGGTGATCTGGGTGTCGATCCAGGTGTCGGGTCCGTCGGTGACCCGCCATACCACGTGGTCGGGGGTGGCGGTCAGGACCTGCATGACGGCGGCGGGTTTCTCGGCGTCGCCGAAGTAGACACTGAAGCTGGAGCCGATGGTGTGCTCGCCGGTGAGCGGCCGCCCGGTCCACCAGCGGGCGATGCCGTCGGTGCTGGCGATGAGGTCATGTACCCGCTGCGGCGGGGCGTCGATGCTGATGCGGTGCAGGATGTCAGGCATTGCGGGTTCCTTCGGTTAGCCGGCGACGAGGACGTCGGTCGGCCGGTTCGGGCGGTTGGCTGCCGCCCCCTTTCGGGCGGATCTGCAGCAGTGACGAACGGCTACGCGCCGGACGGACACCATCGCTGGAGAAAAATCGGCGGCGGTTGCTGTCCGTCCACGGCGGCGCTGTTCGTCTGATACTTGATGCGGCGCCGGCCCGTGACTGGAGGACTCATGCAGTACGCGTTCGAGTTTCCGGCACAGGAGATGATCGCGGGACGTCCCGGCTTGCCTTATGCGCTGGCGGTCCTGAACCGGCGCAGGGCCAGGGGTACGCAGACCGCGATGATCAGCAAGCACCAGGCGATCATGGCCGGCACCGGATGGTCGAGTTGCAGGGAGCCACTTGACTGGGTCCCCTGGCAGACCTGGCGGACGGCCGCCACTAGCGCCGACAGCGGATCCCATTCAGCGATGGCGCGGGGCACGAGCTTCATACCGGAGATCGGCACGAACGTGCCGGCCAGGAACGACAGCGGCAGCATGACGGCGAACCCGATGCCCTGCATGGCGTCGGAGCTGCGGATCAGCATGCCCGCGAGGACCCCGACCCAGGTGAAGGCAAACAGCCCGAGCAGCATCAGGGCCACTAGCTCCACGGCCCGGCCGCCGCCCAGGTGCGGGCGCCAGCCGAGGCCGAGCCCCACCCCGGCCACGATCACGATGCCGAGGATCTGCTCGATGATCTGGCCGATCACCTGGGCGGAGATGACCGACATCCGGATGACCGGCAGCGACCGGAAGCGGTCGACCACGCCGCTCGAGAAATCGGTCGAGGTGGCCACGCCGGCGCCGATCACGCCGAAGGCCACGCTCTGGCCGAGCAAGCCGGGCAGCAGGTAATCCTGATAGCTGCCAGGGACATGGATGGCCGAGCCGAACACGTACAAGAACAGCAAGGTGAACATGATCGGCTGGATGGTCACGTCGCTCAGCCGCTCCGGGACCCTGGGAATGGTGCGCAGGCCCCGGCCGACGAGCAGGCCGGTCTCGCGCAGGTAGCGGACGAACCGCCGGGGCCGCGGCGGCAGGGGTCCGGCGATGCGCTGAGCGCCGCCAGCAGGTGAGGTAGTGACGGCAGTCATGACGCTACCCCCGCGGGGGCGTCATCGGCCGGGGCGCTCGCAGTCGGGGGCTGGCCGGTGAGAGCCAGGAAGGCGTCGTCCAGGGTTGGCCGCCGCAGGGCAATCTCGTCGATCGGTATCCCGCTTGAGCGCACGGCGGCGGCAACACTTGCCAGGTCGTCGATCTCGCCCGGAGCGGGGACCGATATTGTCCGGCGCTCCCGCGAGATGCTGATGCGGAACACGCCTGAGAGGGCAGCGACCAGGTCTTCCAGGCCTTGGTGGTCGACGGCGACGACATCCACGCGCTGGTCGCCGATGCGCGCCTTGAGGTCGCTGGGCGACCCGGCGGCCACCGCCCGGCCATGGTCGATCAGGACAATGTCGTCGGCCAGCGCGTCAGCCTCTTCGAGGTACTGCGTGGTGAGCAGCACCGTGACGCCGTCGTCGACCAGGTCACGCACGGTCGACCACACAACCTGGCGGCTGCGGGGGTCAAGCCCGGTAGTCGGCTCATCGAGGACCAGCAGCTGAGGCTGGACGACCAGGCTGGCGGCCAGGTCGACGCGCCGCCGCTGACCACCCGAGACCGCCTTGATGAGCTTGTCCCGGAACTCGCCGATATCGAAACGGTCGACGAGGGAGTCAACCAGCAAACCGGCAGCAGCCTTGCCGTAACCGCGCAGCCGGGCCATCAGCAGCAGGTTCTCCCGCGCGGTCAGGTTGTCCTCAAGGGCGGCGAACTGCCCGGTCAGGGAGATGGCCCGCCGCACGGCGTCTGCCTCGCGCACCACGTCATGGCCGCAGACGATCGCCGTGCCGCTTGTTGGCGCGGACAAGGTAGCGAGCATCCGGACCACGGTGGTCTTGCCCGCTCCGTTCGGGCCGAGGAGGGAAAAGACGGTTCCCGGCTCTACCCGCAGGTCGATGCGGTCGACGGCCAGGAGATCACCGAAACGCTTCGTGAGGCCGTCGGTAACAACGGTCAGTTCGGGAGGGGTCATTGACGGCTCCTAGTTAGTCAGATACCAGAAAGGCACCGACGGCGCGGGCAATCCCTGGCGCAGCCCGCGGGCGCCGGGGATATCCCGCCCGTCCCGGCGAGCCGCCTGCCGCCCTCACTGCCAGCCTGCAGCCGGGGCGGGAGCGTGCATGCTCGGCATGCCTTGCCTTGATCGTTCCTGGTATCCGGCCCGTTGCGGCCCGCTCGAACCGTCACCCGGTTCCCGGGAGATGTCTTGTCGCAGGCCGGGTACCGGCAGGTCAGCGCGCAGATATACCTCGAATGTACCTTAGGCAGACCCTGGATGCCGACGCCGTCGACTGGTCTGGACGGCCGGGCAGGCCGACGAGCTCTCGCAGGTCTCCAGTCAGGTCAGGACC
>Ga0302325_10031085_pt1 | contig 10993 bp, 7 predicted proteins | sample Palsa_T0_2_FD_201948 | JGI IMG/M metagenome (GOLD analysis project Ga0302325, IMG submission 201948) | Peat permafrost microbial communities from Stordalen Mire near Abisko, Sweden - Palsa_T0_2 | ecosystem: Environmental > Terrestrial > Soil > Palsa > Peat permafrost | place: Sweden: Abisko... | reverse complement strand
CCGTATCGAGATGCGCGAGTTCGCAAGGCGGGTCCATCGCGATCTCCCGCCGACCCGCCAATGGGGCTACGGCGGCACGAGTCCCGGTCCCGCCTTCGAGACGCGCGGCGGCGGCGCGCTGATGGTGGAATGGGTCAACCGCCTGCCCGAGCGCCACTTCCTGCCGATCGATTACACGCTTCACGGCGCCGGCCGCGGCATTCCTGAAGTCCGCACTGTCGTCCATCTGCACGGCGGCAAGACTCCGCCCGCGAGCGACGGTTACCCCGAGGACTGGTATCCGCCGGGCAAGTCCGGCACCACCTTCTACCCCAACGATCAGGAAGCGGCGGCGCTCTGGTACCACGACCATGCGATGGGCATCAACCGGCTCAATATTTACGCCGGCCTGACGGGCATGTTCATCGTGCGCGACGCCTTCGAGGATGCGCTCAATCTGCCGCGCGGCCGCTACGAAATGCCGCTGGTGATCTGCGATCGGATGCTCGATCCGGCAGGCCAGCTCTACTATCCGGTTTCGAGCAATCCGAAATCGCCGTGGCTGGCGGATTTTTTCGGCAACCTCATGATGGTCAACGGGATGATCACGCCCTACCTGGAAGTCGAGCCGCGCAAGTATCGTTTCCGGGTTCTCAACGCGTCCAATGCGCGCCTGTACCATCTGCGGCTGAGCAACGGCCTGCCGATGGCGCAAATCGGATCGGACCAGGGTCTGCTGGCGGCGCCGGTCCAACTCGCGCAACTGGCGATCGCGCCGGCCGAGCGCGCCGACCTCGTGATCGATTTCGCCGGCCATCAGGGCGAAAATATCGTGCTCAAGGATGACACCGTCGACACGATGCAATTCCGCGTGACGCGCGGCGCGACTCGTGACGACAGCAGTCTGCCGCGTACTCTGCGTCCGGTCGCGCGGCTCGACCCGGCGAGCGCCGTGCGCACTCGCATGCTGACGCTCAACGAGTATGACGATCCGACCGGCGAGACGATGATGATGCTGCTCAACGCCACCTACTGGCATCAGCCGATCACCGAGAAGCCGATAATCAATACGACCGAGATTTGGAACCTCATCAACCTGACCGACGACGTCCATCCGATCCATCTGCACCTCGTCCGTTTCCAGGTAATCGACCGGCGCGTCTTCGAGCCGTTCGGCTATCAGCGCACTGGCAAGCTGCGGTACTTCGGTCCGCCGATTCCGCCCGATCCGAACGAGATGGGATGGAAGGATACCGTTCGCGCGCAGCCGCACGCCGTCACGCGGATTATCGTGCGGTTCGAGGGCTACAAGGGGCGCTACGTCTGGCACTGCCACAACCTCGAGCACGAGGACAGGGAAATGATGCGTCCGTACGAAGTCGTCGGCAGCGCTCGGGAGGCGATCGTCATTGACGATAACAACGGACTCGCGGCGGCCGGCCCCGGCGGCGGCCTCGAGATGTGCATCGACGGCCGCATCGTGAAGGCGTTCTGATTGAAATCGCAATATCTCGCCGCAGCCACCATTCCGTGATGTCATCCTGAACGAAGTGAAGAATCCCACACCAGTTGGTACGCGAAAACCTCACGTCAGTGCCAATACATAATCGCGAGTGATTCTTCGCTACGGCAGCCTCCGCTCAGAATGACGTGGGTGAGGGCATTCCACCGAGAACGGCTGGCAGATGATCGTGGTCTCAGATTCTTCGGCGCGGCACCTCAGAACGACAAAATGCTGTCCCTCGTGGGTGCTTCCAGACGGGCGGCGTTTGCGCCATCATTTCTATTGGATAGAGATTGACGAGCATGCCGCAGGAGGATGCCCCGTTGCGCCGATTCAACTTTGAAGCTGAAGTCTATGAGACCCTGAGTTGCGTCCCGATGGCGGTGCGGCGCAAGCTCGATCGCGCCGGTGTCAAAGTCGGGCTCAAGCAATGGCAGGCGCTGGGTCGCGGCGAACGGCTGGCAATATGCCATCTGCCGGCCGCTTCCGACGAGGAAGTCGAAGCGCTCCATCTGTTTATCCGCGAGGCCCTGGCGCGCGGCGGTACCGAGCCGACACCGTTATCGGCAGCCGATCGCGCCGGCGCCGAGCCGCCCACCGATCCGCCGGGCGCGCTGGTCGAACAGGCCGGTATCCTCGGCTTCGCGCTGGACGGTTCAACCTGGCGGCAGCTCGACGGCGACGAACGCTACGCGCTGATGAAGCTCGGGACCGGGCCTAAGTTGAGCCACAACCTGAAGGCCGCGCTGGGCGAGCTTATCGGGGCGCACGCTTCCTGATAGCACCCGATCCTTTACGCGCCGCCGCGCGCTGAACAGGCGGTGCGGTCAGCTCGCCGATAATATCGCGTCCTGCACCAAGCCTGATTCTCCCCGCTACCGCACGATCCATTATCAGGCGGGCGGCTCGAACCGCTTCGATGATCGTGTCGCCGAGCGCCATCCGGGCCGCGATCGCCGCCGACAGAACGCAACCGCCGCCGTGCAGATCGAGGTCGGCAATCCGGCGGGCGGCGATGCGGATAAAGCGACTGCCGTCATAGAAAAGATCGACAACTTCCCCGCGCTTCCCGACATGACTCGAACCGCTCAGCGGATGCCCACCCTTGATCAGCACGGTGCGCGCGCCACCACGATGGATCGCAATCGCGGCTGCCTGGAGCGCATCTTCGGAATCGATGACGATTCGCGACAGCCGTTCGGCTTCAGGAATATTGGGCGTGACGATCGCGGCGATCGGAATCAGCCGGGTGCGCAGCGCGGTCTCACCTGCCGAATCGAGCAGCGGACGGCCACTGGTGGAAACCAGTACCGGATCGACGATCGGCGCGGGCAGATCGAGCCGTTCGATCGTGCGCACGACCGAGCGGACGATCGCGGCATTGAAGAGCGCGCCGGTCTTGATCGAGTGGGGATTGTATTCGGCGGCGACCGTTTCAATTTGGGCGGCGACGAGCGCCGGCGCCATCGCAACCACGCGCTCGATCATCCGACTGTTCTGGGCGGTGACGCCGGTGACGGCGCTGTAGCCATGCACGCCCATCGCGGCGAAGATTTTCAGATCGGCCTGCAGTCCCGCGCCGCCGCCTGAATCGCTGCCGGCTATCGTAAGCGCCGTGACGGCGCTTGAGGTGTGCATCGGACTCATCTCGATGTTGATCTATCCTCAACGCAGCTCGCAGACTCGCCTGCTCGCTCCGCGTAGGAACGCTCCGCTAGCGTCTCAACGCAGCTCCGATGGGTGGCCGAGTCTGCGAGGCGCAGCCTCGGTCCCGACTCGCCTGCTCGCTCCGCGCTAACGCGCTCCCCTAGCCCAGGAATCTAGCGCGATGGCGCGCCTCGCGGATACTTCTCGCGGTGCGTAGCGGCCGCCTGTCGCGGCGCATGGCTACCTATTTCTGCGCGTAATGATTGAAATTCGGCGCCGACGCCATCTCGCAGAATTTGTCCGCGATGAACGCGCCGGCAATGTGATTACCGATGATATTCCAATGGCCGGTGCCCGGCCGGCCCGCCTTGAAGCCGTGCAGGAAGACTCGGTTCGAGTCGGCCCACGCCTCCATCAGCGGAGCCAGGTTGAGAATCGGAAAGCCTTCCTGATCGGCGAGCGCCTTCAGATGCCGCTCGGGATAAAAAAGATCGTTGACGCCGACGAAGCGCATATAGCGCATGCGCACGTCGGGGTCGGGATAATCCTGGATGCCGGTGCTGAGCGTGACCAGCATAAAGCCGACGCCAGCGCGTGCGCTTTCATGATACATCTCGGCAATTTCGCCGTCGGTGACCCGCCACGCATCGCGCCATACCGGGTCGGCCGGCGGGCGATAGACCAAGTCGCTGACGCCGGGCTCGCGGCCCATCGTCGGCGAGGGACGCTTTTCATTGTTGCGCCACCAGTCGCGGATGGCGCTGCGGGCGCCGCCGATCGTATCGATCACTCGCAAGTGACGCGACTCGAATCGCGCCATGCATTGGAGACGGAACAGTTCCGAATCGTCGAAGGGGCCGCCCAGCTCGAGCACTCCAGAGCGATACACGAAGAACGGCCGGCACTTGTCGCCCTCGAGCCGGATGGAGTTGTTGCGCACGTCATTGCCGGCAAAGAAGGCAAGCACGACGTAGTCCGGATGGAAGCGGAAGGCGCGCCGGCGCATCTGGATCAGCTCCTGCGCGGTGCCGTACCCGTCAACGCCGAGGTTCAGCACTTCGACCTTGCGGCCCTTGAAAGCCGGGCAGTTGGCGAGCTGCCGCTGCATCACGGCGCTGAAGGTATCCTCCATCGGCACCTGCTGCGCCTCGGTGAAGGAGTCGCCCAGCACTACTATTCTGACGGTGCCGGGCGGCTTGTCGTATGCGACCGGCGGCCCACGAAATCCCTCGTTGTTGATCGCGAGCCACGCCTCGCCCTCATCGTTATCAACGCCGGCGGCGCCCGGGGCGGGCATCCATCCGGTGTTCGAATCATACACGTAGAAATTCGGCCTGGGGATCAGCAGCCGCAGGCCGACTTCGGCGATTACGAGGGCAATCGCAATGCCGCTCGCGACGAGCATCAGCTTGCCGAGAAAACTCCGTTGCTCGGCCATCAGTTCGCGCCGCTCTTTGCGCCGCTCATCGGCACAGCTCCGCTCATCGGCACAGCTCCGCTCATCGGCACAGCTCCGCTCATCGGCACGGGCGCTCCGCTCGTCGGCACGGGCGCTCCGCTCGTCGGCACAGACGCTCCGCTCATGTGGCACAGGCGCTCCGCCATCAACTCTCCGGCAATCCGATGGCCCTCCGCGTTCCAATGCCCGAAGCCCATCGGCGTGTTGCTGAAACCGTGCAGGTACACGCGATGCTGCTCGGCGTAAGCCGCCATCGCGGGCGCCAGGGTCAGCACGTCGAAGCCGTCGCGCGTGCCCAGCGCCTGCATATGCTCATCGGGATAGAAAAGATCGGTGATCCCCTGGCGGCGCATAAAGCGCTCGCGAATTTTCGGATCGGGCCACACCTGGATTCCGGTATCGAGCGTGACCGCCAGGAACATCGCATGATGGGCCGCGACTTCGCGCGCGGTTTGGGCGACCAGCGCGTCGGTGACGTCCCAGGCGTCGTGCCAGGCCTGATCGGCGGGCGGCTTGTAGATGTCGTAGTTGATCGCGCGCTCGGACGGCGAATCGGCGGTCGGCCCGTGCTCATGGTGCATAACGATATCCCACGAGTTGGCGAGCATGCCGGGAATCGACGCGTCGCGATAGTCGAAGCGCGCCATGCACCAGAAGCGGAACGAGTCGGAATTGATGAACGGGCCGGTCAGCGCCAGCGTGCCGTCGCGCATCATGTAGAACGGGCGGCACTGGTCGCCTTCAAGGACGACGGAATTGTTGCGGACGTCGTTGCCGAGAAAAATCGCCATCACGACAGCGTCCGGAGAATAAGCCCATGCCTGCTGGCGCATCGTGATCAATTCCTGCGCGGTGCCGTAACCGGAGACGCCGAGATCGAGCACCTCGATCCGCTTGCCCTTAAGGGCCGGACAGTTGGCGAGTTGACGCTCCAGCACGGCGCTGAAGGTTTGCTCGTAGGGCACCTCGATCGCTTCGGTATACGAATCGCCGAGCACCACCAAGCGAAACACTCCGGGTGGCTTGGCCCTGGTGCGCACGGGCCCACGAAAGCCTTCGGCATTGATCTGGACCCACGATTCGCCTTCACGATCATAGTGGCCGCTGGCGCCGGGCTTCAGTCCCCATCCGCGCTGCGCGTCGTAGCAGAAGAAATATGGAAAATGACGATTGACGACACGCAGGGCCAGTTCGCCGATCGCCAGCGCGATCACTATGCCGACCAACACCAGCGCCAAATTGGCTGCCAGCCGCCTAACCATTCCCACTGCGCCACTCGGTCATCCGCGCATTCACCGCGCGACAATGCGACCCGAAATTTTCACTGCCGAACATCCTAAGATTGCCGGCAGGAATCCGCCCCAAATCCTGCCAACACCTGCCCAACATAAACCACAAATCCACCAGCGCCCGCGCTCCGCCAAACCTTATACCCAATTCCTCACCATGAGGCGACCCAGACAATCAATTTGCGCAATTTGCGGCGCTTCGCACAAATCAGTAATGCTTGACTCAGCTTGAGACCGCTCCAATCATCGAATCGAATTCAAGCCGTCGAAGCACCTAATTAATTGCGTTTTGACGCTTGTCAATTCAATGGCGGCAAAGTTTTCTAAGAACCGGTCCAATCACAATTGAGGGAGGTCATGAACAGCATGGAAAAACGTCACGTCAATCCGCCGTCGCTCGCCCATCCACCGAGCTACACGCACGTCGTAACTATTGAAGGGCCGGGCAAGCTAATTCATATCGCCGGACAGGTGTCGCAGGACAAAGAAGGTCACGTGGTCGGCAAGGGCAGCCTCGAGGCGCAGGTCGATCAAGCGCAGGCCAATCTCATCGCGGCGCTGGCCGGCGTGGGCGCCAAGCCCTCCGATGTCGTGAAAATCACCACCTACGTTGTTAACTACAAACCCGAGTACCGCGCGATGATCTCGCAAAAGCGGCTGGCCGTGTTCGGCAAGGAAGCTCCGCCGGCGGCAACGCTCGTCGGCGTGCAGTCGCTTGCGCTCGACGATTTCCTGGTCGAGATCGAAGCGGTCGCCGCTATCAGCTAGGATTCGCTGCGGCGTCGCGCGAAATTTGTGGCGCCCGAAACGCGGCGCGCCCGCGACAGCCTTGATGGCCATCGCGGGCGCGCCGCGTTTTATGTCCGGGCAGCTTACGCCGCCGGGATGCTAGAGGACGTTAAAGTTCCACTGGAACTGCGCGAGGACGAAGTTCTTACCCTTCAACAGACCGCCCGCGTAGTCGTCCTGGATGTTGTTGCTGATGACGCCGATGTACTGCAGCTTCATGAAGTACTGGCTCGTCCATGGCGGCACCAAAGCGATGTTCGGGAACATCAGGATGGTATTGCCGTCCGGGTTGTAAACCATGACATACTGCGGCGCGATCGACTGCCACCACCACGAAGTGCTTGCCGCGAAAATGAAGCTCTCTTCGTTATGCCGTGCCTGCTGGAAAGTCAGAGGGCCGTATTCCAGCCATCGGCTCGGACTTACGATCGTGTAGTTGTTCCATTCGAGGTTGACCGTCAACGAACCGCCCGTGCTGGTCAGCCAGGGCGCGTAGATCTGGTCGGCGTCCAACGCGACCAGTGTGTTGAAGGTGCTCGAGTACTTGAAGCCCGAGGGCGCCGCGGGTGAGCGCGTGGCGAACGGGGTCTTGTCCTGCCATACACCTTCGGACCGCAGAACGAACGGGAACATGGCGCCAAGCTGGCCGGGCAGATTGATCGGCATGTTGCCGGTGAAGCCGATATCGTTCAACTGCGGGTAGAAGTTAACCGCATCGTCGATCGGCTTGCCGTCGGGGCCAACCTTGCCGAACGGAGCCAGTGCGACGTTCTCCAGCTTCGATCCCGGGCTGTACTGATGGCCGTGCCAGTAGAGCAGCGTGCCTTCAACCAACTGATCGATCAGCGTGTGGAAACGGATACCTTCCTGGCTGTCGGAAAGCTGCGTGCCCGGAATGTCCCACTTCAGGATCTGGTTGGGGCCGTGGGCCGGCAGCAGGTTCGAAACACCCGAGGCCTGCGGATAAGCGGAATATCCTGCCGGGCTGCCGTGTCCCGGGAACGGGAACGGACCACCGAACGGGGTCTGCTGATTGATGTCAAAGCGGCCGCCCGAGGCGTCGAAGAAGTTCACCGAGTCAGCATTGCCGTATGCGCCGGCATAGTGCTGGTCAGGCTCGTTGGTCCACAGCCAGTTGTTGTAGGCGTCCTGGATCGGTGGTTCCCAGATTCCTTCCACGAAGTTCTGGGTCAGCATGTTGAACTCAGGCAGTTCGACGATCGGATGGAGCATCCATTGCGGAATGCGCGACTGCTCCAGGTTGGCGAAGCCGAAGTTCCAGCTGACGTCCTGCGGGTTGACGACGTCGGCGATACGGAAGGCCAGCGACTCACCCCAGGTGACGGTCTGACGACCGGTGAACAGACGCACAGGGCCGAGCGACATACGCCACCAGGCTTCGCGAAAGCCCAACTGGTTATACATATCGGCGGCCGATGAAGCCGTACAATGCGTAAACCCGACCGTGCCTGACAGCGCCGGCGGATAACAACCGACCTGGTTGCCGGTATGATTCAGCGCCTGCGCGTCAACCGACGGACGAGTCTGGTCGAACGCATACTGCGGCTCGTAGATACCCCAGAAACGCAGGAAGAAATGATTCGAACCATCGAGGTCGTAGTTCGTATCAACCTGCATGAAATTGCGCTCGGTCGCGAGCGAGTTGGTGGCCGTCTTGCCCGTGTAGAACGGGGCCGTGTTGGTGCGGATACCATGCGGATTTATCCACATGCCGCTCGTGTTCTGCAAAAGACCGGTTATACGCAGTCCCTGCAGCCAGGGATTCTCAGGATGCGGAATCCATGCGCCTGAAGGACCGCCCTTGATGATCGAGTCCATCAAGGTGTCGTTATTTTGTTGGCAATAAGCCTGCCGGGTAAGCCCGACGAAGGCCAGCATCACCACCGCCGCCAACACTATGTTGGCCAAACCCCTCGCCTTCTTCCGGACCATGTTTCCCTCCGGTTTAATGTTCCAGGTGCTCATTGTTGCCTCCCCGGATGCTTGCGCATCGCTCTTAACCACACCAAATAGGCCTTGCGGTTCCAGTTCCCCCAGAAGCCGGTTTAAACTCCTTTACTCTTAACCCGAGGGGATACTCAAGCCCCGGATCACAAATTCTTTCACCCTCACCCCGACGGTCGCTGAGCATCAAAAACCCTTTACCAGCCGTGTTAATCTTTGCCTCCAGCTGGCTTAACAGCCTTTCAGCCGTTACTCCGATTCAACCAGACGTGTGCTCTGGAGCACGTCCATCCGACACGCTGGATGCAGATAACATAACGGTAATCAAAATTCCACAGCCCCCCTCAAACTTTTTTGTTATAACCGTTTAAGGATTGGATTTGACCGGCATGTTGGGTCTCAGCCATCCAATTCACGTTATCTAATAGAATCGCTCTTCTCCGGCCGGCCGAGTCTTCCATCGCCGATGCACCCAGTTCCAGTGATCGGGATGGCGCACAACCATCGTTTCTATCGCTGCGGTGAAGCGCCGGGTGTTCTCGACGGTGGCTGCTTCGCGGTCGTCGTCGCGAACCAATTCGACCTCTGGCAGGACGACGATCTTGTGGCGCGCGCTGGCGCCCTCCCGCACGATAAAGGCCGGCACCACCGGCAAGCCCGTCGCGATCGCCAGCCGCGCAAGCCCGTCGTTGGTCGACGCGGGACGCGAGAAGAAGTCCACGAAAACTCCGCGCCGCGTGTCGAGGTCCAGCGCAACCGCAATCAACCAACCATCGCGCAAAAGCCCGATACTGCCACGTCCGCCGCCGCGCCGATCGAGCGAATGGTTGCCGAAGTACGCGCGATGCGCCCGCACGGCCGTGTCGATGTGAACATTGCGCAACGGCCGATGCATCACGGCGGTGCGATGCCCATACAAAGCGTGCGCAACTGACAAAAGCTCGAAGTTGCCGAAATGCGCGCTAAGAATGAAACATCCACGCGGAGACGATCGCGCCAGCGCGCGCTCGAAATTCTCCCACCCGTCGTAAGTAACGTAATTGCGGATATTGCCGGTCGTCAGACGGTCGAAGTTGGCGAACTCGGCGAACATCCGACCCCAGTTGCGATAGGCTGCGCGCAGGATATCCATGCGGGCGCCGTGGCCGAGATCGGGAAAGGCGATTTCAAGATTGCGCTCCGCCACATGCCGATTGATCCGATCGAACGACATCGCCATGCCGCCGATCGCTCCGCCCACCGCAACCGCGCGCTCGATCTTCATCGTCCTGAAAGCGCTCTTGAGTGCGCCAACCAGGCCGTATTCGAGCGTGCTCTTCGCACCTTTCCTCTGCCGAGCCATTGCTGATGTTGTGTGAAATTATGCGGAGCGAGGCGGCCTGCTCAATAGCCTGCCCACCCGATTGCGCGGACGGCGCCGGACAGTCCGATACGGCTCACGTCCATCGAGGCGCGATTCAATTGGATGGCCGCGGTGACATCCACGCCCGGGCGGCATCCGGCGCAAGGAGGCGCATGCTGTCGACGCAGCGCGGAGCGGCGAATCCTTTGCCCGGATGAACGGATGGACAGACGAATCAGGGAGCGGTGCCCGGCGCGACGATCGCCCCCGCACCCGAATCGAGCGGCGCCGGCGCCGGCACAGTGCCACCAGGCGAGCCATAGCCACCCGGCGAGCCGTATCCACCCGGACCCGTGTAGGCGGTCGGCGCGTAGCCGCTCGTCGTGCGCGATGAGTACGTAGTCGCCGTGCCGCCCGTCATGCCGGTCGAGGAGCTCGATGAACTGCTATACCCCGAACTGGTATAGCCCCCGCCATAATAACCGCCCGACGACGACGCGCCTGGTCCTGGCGGCGGCGGCGCGGCCGACCCCGGAATAGTGACCGTGCCCGAGCCGTCGCCGTTATACGGCGGCGGCAGCGTCGCGGAGGGCGGCACCGAGATCGAGAAGCTCGGCTTGGACATTTGCTGGATCTGCACTTCCGGCATGTTGTGCATTTCCTTGGGACCGAGCCGCTTGATCAGATCCTGACGCTCGGCCAGCGACAGCGAGCGGAGATCCTGGCGCGTGCGGATGATGTGCGGGGTCAGAAAGACCAGCAGATTAGTCTTGGCGGTCGTGCGCGAACGATCGCTGAACAGATTGCCCAACACCGGAATATCCGACAGGAACGGCACGCCTTGCACCGAGTTCTCGGTGTCGTTGGCGAGCAGTCCGCCGATCACGGCCGTTCGATGATCCATCACCAGCACGGTGGTCGACGCCGATCGAATCGTCGTCGTCGGACCGTTGGGATTGCTCACGACGTTGGTGGTTCCGGCGACCACGTTGGAAACTTCTTCGTATAGATCGAGCTTG
>Ga0302325_10031083_pt1 | contig 10993 bp, 6 predicted proteins | sample Palsa_T0_2_FD_201948 | JGI IMG/M metagenome (GOLD analysis project Ga0302325, IMG submission 201948) | Peat permafrost microbial communities from Stordalen Mire near Abisko, Sweden - Palsa_T0_2 | ecosystem: Environmental > Terrestrial > Soil > Palsa > Peat permafrost | place: Sweden: Abisko... | reverse complement strand
CGCGCAGATGGATCGGCGCCGGCATCGGCGGGCTTGGCGGCTTCATCGTCATTTTTCTGCTGGCGCAACTGACGGCAAGTTTTCACACGCTGCTGCTGATCGCTCCTTTCGGTGCAAGTTGCGTTCTGGTGTTCGCACTGCCGCAAAGCCCGCTGGCGCAACCGCGCAATGTGATCGGCGGGCATCTGATTTCGGCGACGGTCGGTCTCGGCGTTTTTGCGCTGCTCGGAGCGGCACCGTTGAGCTATGGACTCGGCGTGGGTCTTGCGATTGCCGCCATGGAATTGACCGGGACACTGCACCCGCCCGCCGGTGCCGATCCTATCGTCGTCATACTCGCCAAGGCATCCTGGCCGTTTCTTTTTTCGCCCGTCCTTGTGGGCGCGCTGGCAATCGTCATCATCGCCTATGTCTATCATCGCGGTATTTCGCGACGAAACTATCCATACACACAATAACGAGACCAAATATCTCTAGGGGGAGGAAAACAAATGGCCGGAGTTGCTGCTTCTGACACAAGCCCGCATGGGCTTCTGACGCGTGAACGCATCGTTGCCACGCCAGGCTTCAATCGCTGGCTCGTTCCGCCGGCCGCGCTCGCCATCCATCTCTGCATCGGAATGGCTTACGGCTTCAGCGTGTTCTGGCTGCCGATGAGCAAATTGCTGCCGGGCGCAGCCGTTTGCTCGGTGGGCTTCATTGCAGAATTGACGGCCAAGAATTGCAACTGGACGGTCGCCGACGTCACGCACATCTTCGAAACTTTTATCGCCATGCTCGGCATCTCGGCAGCGATTTGGGGCGGCTGGCTGGAACGCGCAGGTCCCCGGAAAGCCGGTTTCATCGCCGCGTTGTGCTGGGGCGGCGGCCTCGCGCTCGGCGGCTATGGCGTGCTGATTCATCAATTATGGCTTGTCTTTCTCGGCTGCGGGTTCATCGGCGGCATCGGCCAGGGCCTCGGATACATCACGCCGGTCTCGACTTTGATCAAATGGTTTCCCGACCGGCGCGGGATGGCGACGGGTTTCGCCATCATGGGTTACGGAGGAGGCGCCATGATCGGTTCGCCTCTGGCAGTCTGGTTGATGGCACGATTTGCACAGGGCGGCATCCCCGGCGTGGCGATGACCTTGATGGTACTGGGCGCGATTTATTTTATCGTGATGAGCATCGGCGCGTTCGGTTTCCGCGTGGCGCCTGTCGGCTGGCGGCCGACCGGCTGGACGCCGCGGGAACGCACCGGCAGATCCATGATCACGGGTCGTCACGTCCATCTCAAGAAGGCGTGGCGGACGCCGCAGTTCTGGCTCATCTGGGGCGTGTTGGGCCTGAATGTCACCGCCGGCATTGCCGTCATTTCGATGGCAAGCCCCATGCTGCAGGAAGTATTCGGCGGAAAGCTGTTGGGACTCGACGCGCATGCAACTTTAACCGCGACACAAAAGGCCGCGATCGTGGCGGCCGCGGCAGGCCTTGTCGGCCTGATCAGCCTGTTCAACAGTCTTGGCCGGATTTTTTGGGCTTCGTTGTCGGATTTCCTGGGCCGCAAGACCACATATTTCGTGTTCTTCGTGCTGGGCATGATTCTCTATGCGCTGCTGCCGACCTGGGGACATCTCGGGACCGCGGCGTTCTTTGTCGCGTCCATTTGCGTCATTCTGACGATGTATGGCGGCGGTTTTGCCACGATTCCGGCCTATCTTGCGGACATTTTCGGTACACAGATGGTGGGCGCAATTCACGGGCGCCTGATCACGGCCTGGTCGGTGGCCGGCGTTGTCGGTCCTGCGATCATCGCGGGCCTGCGTCAGGTGCAGCTTGCAAACGGCGTCCCGAAGAACCTCGTCTATGACGGAACGCTCTACATCATGGCGTTCCTTCTGTTCTGCGGCCTGATCTGCAATTTCTACGTGCGGCCCGTAAACGAGAAGTACTACATGACCGACGAGGAACTCGCTCGCGAGCGGGCGCTTCAGCACGACGATGTCGTGGCGGAGGATGCGCTGACTGCGGCGCGCGGAAGCTTCGGATTACGGGGGCTTCTCGCGTGGCTCGCGGTGGGAATCCCCTTCGGCATCGGGCTCTACATTGCGTTGCAAAAAGCGGCGGCTCTGTTTTGAGCGGAATCCGCGCAGCTCGGCGTGTTCGGGGGAAAGCGTCGTAGTCGTCGTTCGGCCTAGGATATTCGTGCGGCTAACACGCCGCGGGATTTCCGTGTTGCCAATCTTGCCTGCGTCCGCACAGGGCTGAACAACCAAACAAACCCCAGTATCCCAAGTGCAAACAGCGCCACGACGGCGGCCAGCCAGCTGCCCGCGGCAGCAACAGTGCCTGTCGCGGCCCACGCGATCGAGGTGAAGGCCTCCGAGAAGGTCGCGATCCGCGACGAGGTGTGGCGGCGGCGGAATTGGCTGCGTTTGGCCTGAGAGCGAAACCACAATTGTATGGTCGCGGCGGACATTGCCGATGCAAAGATGCCGACGGTTGCCACGATTGCCTTGTCAGGCGACACGAATGCGAGCGCCAACACGAAAGGCGAGAAAATAATGCCGATGCATTCCAGCACGGCGGCGATCTTCGCACGCAGCAGGCGCGATTTCGGAATGGGCGCCGTCTCGACAAGGTCGGGCGCGTCCTCTCCGGAAACGGTCAGCCACGCGAGGCCGCCGGCCAGTTGTCCCGCCGACATGATGAGCACCGGCACGAGAATGACGGCCACACCGCCTTCGAAGGTGAAACTCCGCCACAACAGCACCGTCGGTGGCAGGAGATAGAGCAATTGCATCAGCGATTGCGAAACCAGCCAGGGATCGCGAATGAGTAGCAGCCTTTCTTTGCGGCGCAATGTCGCCGCAGGTGACTTCACTCGGAACGGCCGATCCACGCTGCTCTTGCGGACTGCGCCCAGTGACGTGCCGGCTGCTGCAATGGCGCAGTCGGCGAAGCGCGGCGCGTAGATCGCCGTGACAACAAGAAACAGTGCTGCGCTCGCTCCAAAAAACGCTGCCAGACATCCCAAGTCTCCAAGCGCGCCGCGCGCAGGCCACCAGAATGCGCTGTGAATGTTGGGCATATGCGCCACGACTGTCTTCGATTGCAGAAAGGCGAGGCGCGACATCGTCCCGGTCGAAAACATCGCTGCCATCTGCAAGCCGATGACGAACAATCCGCCGATCACCGCGGCCGCGATCTGGGCGGCCAGCCTTGTGCGCTTGGGACCGACTGTTTGAAATAATGTGACGGTCATGATGACGGCGAGCGCGGTCGCGACAAGCGAAACGGCGGCGATCGCGCCATAGGCGCCCAGCCACCGCAGGCCTCCACGCCAGGCCAGCACATCGATGAACGGGCCGATCAGGAACAGGGACATGACGCTGACGGACAACGCTATCGCGCCGATGCGCACGGCAAAGAGCCGGCCTGCGTCGATGGGCGAACTCAAAATCAGTTCGAGGTCGGAGCGAGAATAGAAGGTACGGGTCACGCTTTCCATCGCCTGGGACAACATCGCGGAACCGGACAGAAACGCGGCGGCGGTGACGTAGATCAATGTCTGCAGACTGGGGACAACTCCGACTTTGCCCAGACGCCCGAGCGCGAGGACTGCGACCACATGCATGAAGCTCGCAAAAATGACGACACCGACGACGACCATCCGCTCGCGGTTGCGGCGGCCGGCGGTCATCATCGAAAGGGCGTCGCGCCAGGCGAGACGCATTTCATGGCGCGCGAACCAGTTGAGAGATCCGGGCACGCTCATGCCGCCGCCAGATCCTGCTCGACGATGGTGAGGAACATCTCCTCCAGGGTTGCGTCGCCCTGGCCGACACGATCGCGAAGCTCGGCGAGCGTTCCCTCGGCGATCAACCGTCCGCTCGAAATCACCCCGATACGGTCCGCCATGCGTTCGGCGATCTCCAGAATATGGGTCGTCATGATGACGGTGTTGCCGGCCCGCACGCGCTCGGTGAGCACATTCTTCACAAGGCGTGCGCTGCCGGCGTCCAGGCCGGTGAGAGGCTCGTCGAGAATGATCAGCTTGGGATCGTGGACCAGCGCGCCCGCGAGCGCCACTTTCTGGCGCATGCCGCGCGAGAACTGCTCGCAGCGTTCCTGCGCGTGTTTTTCGAGGCCCAGCCATGCGAGAAGTTCTTCCGCGCGGCTTTTGGCAAGCGCCGTTTCGACGCTCCAGAGCCCCGCGACGAATTCGAGATATTCGATGGGCGTGAGCTTGTCGTAGATCATCGGCTCGTCCGAGAGCCAGCCGGTGATCCGTTTCGCAGCGACCGGGTCCGCCAGAGAATCGATTCCGAACACAGCGATGGCGCCGTCGTCCGGCTGGAGCAATCCGCTCACCATCCGAAGGGTGGTCGTTTTTCCGGCGCCGTTGGGTCCCAGCAGCATGTAGAACTCGCCGGCCCGCACGCGGAGATCGAGCCCGTCGACAGCGGGGCGCTCATAGCGCTTGCACAAACCCTGGATCTCGAGGGCGGGAACAATCTTGTCCTGGTACATCAGTGGGACCCTGCAATCGGTCGGAAAACTCCGGCCAGAGTAAGAACGACAAGTTATCGAACGAATAAGGAAATACGTAGCCGTGAGGCTGGGGGCGCCAGCCAAAGGCCACACTGAGGCTCGGCACGGAAACCGCCAAATTTGCTTCGGCAGCCCAACGCGGAGCCGCAATCGCCGGTTATTCGATACCCGCGCAGCGTCAAACGATCGGTTGCAATTTCTAATTGAACATGATTAATTATTCTACTTTAAGTTCGAAATTGCGTTCGATCTTTGGTCTCTATCTTCATGCGGGGCGCATCATGAAGAACGGTCCTAGCATTGACGACGTGATCTTGAATTACGACCCGGAATTTCCTCAGCAGCGATTTCTGGACGCAGGTTTCGAGGCCGCATTCAAGAGTTCAACCGGACGCCTGCCCAGCCCCGTTCCTTGGCCGGAAGGCTCGGCGCCCATCGCCGAACCGCTCGATCCGCCGCCGGACGAGACGGACGATTTGACCCGGTTCAAGGGTTATGACGCAGTCGTGGTGACGTGGACCTCGGCGGAAGCCGCCGCGCTCGGTGCCGTGTTGACTCCAGACTATCTGCCGTCTCGCTGGTATGAATATCGGCACAACGTCAGCTCTTACATTCCACTTGTCACCGGGAGCCAATCGCCCTTCAAAGACTCCTCGGAGGACATGGCGCGCTACTATCATAGCCTCGGCCTCTATTTTCCGTGCCGGATCGGCACGGCGCGCGTGCTGCTGTTCAAGTCGGGTCTTCATCTCGACTATGACGGCCCGGCAATACCCGTTCGGAAATTGATGCTCGAACTCGCCCAAACGATCAAACCAAAACTGCTCATCACGACCGGAACCGGCGGCGGAATCGGCAAGGATGTCGCGCTTGGCGATGTCGTGATTGCGCGTCGCACCCGCTTCGACTGTGTAACGCAGTTCAAAACTCAGCCTTGGCATGACACATCCTACGAGACTTCGGACTTGCCGGATGGCGCTGTCGAAGCCATCACTCCGGATTTAACGAAGGTGAACGCCTCTCGAATCCAGGGCGCCCGCGCCGTACCGAAAATCTGGGCGTCAGGCGACGACACCGTTGTGACCACGGATTTCTTCGGGTTCGACGACTCGACCGATTATTATCACCTGCAGGGTTCCGGCGCATGCGCTTGCGACATGGGCGATGCAATGGTTGGGAACGCGCTCCAGAATATTTCCGGATTGAAATGGTATTCGATCCGTAACGCATCGGACCCGCAGATACCGAATCCGACCAAGAACATCGAGGCTGCCGAAAAGACAGCCGGCGAGATCTACACAAAATACGGCGCCTTCACGACGGCTGCGAGCGTCATCGCGACATGGGCAATCATAGACGCCACGTTCAACAAGGGATCAGAGAGCTCAGCCATGGCAAAAAAGAGCAACGGGCACAAATCATCGTCGAAAACCTCGTCGCGTTCGGCAAAGTCCTCCGATCCGCTGCGGAAGCTTTCGAAGCGCATCGCATCGTCGCATGGCGGATATGGCTGGGTTCGCGATCTTCCGGACGCGCGCGACTTTCTGTACGCGGCACCCTTGGAGAATTTTTCTCAAGGGCTTCCAACCTCTGTCGACCTTCGGCCGAAATGCCCTCCCGTCTACAATCAAGGCCAACTTGGCGATTGCACGGGAAACGGAATCGCGGGAGCTGTCGAGTTCGATCAGCGCAAGCTGGGCAAGAAGACTTTCACGCCGTCCCGGCTTTTTATCTACTACAACGAGCGGGTGATGGAGGGAACGGTCAGCCAGGACTCCGGCGCCCAGGTTCGCGACGGAATCAAATCGGTCGCCACGCTTGGCGCACCACCCGAAACGGTCTGGCCTTACGACATCCAGAAATTCGCCGATATGCCACCGGCGATCGCCTATACCGACGCCAAACAGGATTTGGTCTCGGTGTATTCCCGCGTCTTGCAGAATCTGGCGCAGATGCAAGGGTGCCTCGCCGACGGTTTTCCGTTCGTGTTCGGATTCACAGTTTATGAAAGCTTCGAAAGCGCACAAGTCGCCAAATCGGGGATCGTCCCGATGCCGGCGCGTGGCGAAAAGGTGGTCGGCGGCCACTGTGTCGTTGCGGTCGGATACGATGATGCAAAGAGGACATTCATCATTCGAAATTCTTGGGGCACGAGTTGGGGCATGAAGGGCTATTGCACGATCCCCTACGAATATTTGCTCAATCCCGATCTTGCGAGCGATTTCTGGACAATCCGGTCGGTGACCGAATAACCGTTTCGACAATTTTCGCCTCAGCCGACAAAGCCCAACCGGCGGGCGTTTCCGGCGCTCGTGCAGACGGCGCTTTCTAATTGGTCATCCGGCGCGGTTGCGGGCCTCCGGCCAGCGAAAGCTTGCTCTCGTCGACGATCTCTCCGGCCTTCATCACGAACAGGATCGACTTGCAATTGTTGATGTCCGTCGTCGGGTCGGCGCCCAGAAGTACGGCATCGGCGACTTTGCCCTCTTCGATGCTGCCCATTTGCTCCTGTTTGCCCAGAAAGCGGGCGCCGTTGAACGTCGCGATCTTGATGATCTCGAGATTCGGAATTCCCGCCTGCGCAAGCAGCTCGAGTTCCCGCTGCGTGCCCGCGCCGCTCGTGCCGTCCGTTCCCGCAGCAATCACGCCGCCCGCCGCATCGATGCGGCGCAGATTGTCCTGCAGGATGGGTGTCTGGGTCTTCATCCACAGCCGCCAGCTTCGCTGATAGAGAGGCGGGCTGGTGAGGAGGCCGGTCTCGCCTCCCTCGGCCGAAATCTTCTTCAGTCGCGCGCGCTCGGCCGGTGCCATGGTGGCAACGTAGAGCGGCTGGTCGAGAAATTCGGGATGTTCGTGGACGCGGGTGTAGTTGTCGCCAATGGTCATGGTCGAGGCCATGGGAATCTGCTTGGCCGCGGCCATCCTCACGAACGCGTCGGTGACGGGTCCCTGGATCGGCGTGTGGGCGAGGGTGTCCACACCCGAATAGACCGCTTCGAGCGCGCGGCTTTCGCTCGAAACATGAACGGTCGTGCGCACGCCGTGAAGGTTGTAAAATTCGATGATGTGCTGCAGCAGATCCTTCGGGAGGATCGGGATCAGCGGTCGCGAGCCCCAGCCTTCGTCGTCATAGGTGATCTTCTGGATGTCGGGATGCTGGCTGTCGAATTGCGCCTGCAGCTGCGCCTCGGCTTCCGGCCAGGACGAGACATTGATCGCGATGTCGGTGCCGTGGCTGCCGGGATAGGTCACGAGGTTTCCGGTTGCAAAGATGTGGGGTGCCACCAGTTTTCCGGCCCGCTCGTCGGCCCGCAGCGGCAAAATGTTTTCCGGAATGTTGCCGACGTCCAGCACAGTGGTGACGCCGGCATAGAGAAAGCTTGCCAACGCCTGTTCGCCCGCTTTGCGATCGACAACCCAATTTCCGGAGGCCGCCGGTTTGGTGCTGGGTACCCAGGATTGTCCGGCCCGCGAGAAACCGGCCAGGTGGATGTGGATGTCCATCAGGCCGGGGATCAGAAACTTGCCGCGCCCGTCGATGCGCCGGCCGGGCAAACCTCGTGCGAGAATGCTTGGCCCTACCACAGTGAACCGTCCGCCATCGATCACGACGGACATATCCTGCCGCGGCGCACGTCCCGTGCCGTCGATCAATGTCGTATGGTCGATGATGATGGGCTCGGCTTGCGCAGCCGCTGCGAACAACGCGCCGATTGCAGCCAGCGCGAAAGTAGCGAAATTCTTCGATCCGATAGACATGGCCCGCCCTCGTCGGTAATCCGGCGGCGATGCTACTTCGGCGATCCGGTCCATGCCAACGGGATCGAGATTAAGGCGCCAATCATCAGCTGCAGGTAACGACGCGCTTGTTGCGCAGATTACCTTCCCGCGGGAGCAACGTCGAATTCGTAAAACAATGCTATCCCGAACACGTCTGCGCTTGAGTTGCGATCCGAAATTCGATTGGCACCTAAGCCATAATCGCCAACAAACGCATGCTCGTAGAAGAGCGTCGCTTGGACTTTCTCGGGCACAATGTAATAGGCCAACGTGCCTCGTGCGGCGAAAGTTGGTCGCTCGCCCGGCCCGGGACTAATATCGAATCCACTGTCGATGCGATATGACCACCGGTCCGAAAGATTGTCGAAGAATTCGAAAGTCCCGTGTTCCGTCCAGGGGTGCGAGTCATTGTTCAGATCCGTGTAGTCGAAAGACGGCGCGAACGCGAACGTGTACTCGCCGACGGTGTCTGCAAGCACGCTTGCAAAGCTGAATGCCTGCGCCCCGCTCGAAACTCCCGTGGTAGCCGGAAAAGCATTGGGAAGGTATTCGGCAGTGAAGGACAAAAATACCGGGTCGTGCGGCTGAGACAGCGCTAGGTAGCCCACCTCGAATGTGGGATTCTCCCAGCCGCTGTTGTTGTCCGAGGTCGATCGGTATGTCGGGACCGTCCTGGTGGTCTGCCTGTCGTTATAAGGCTCTTCGTCAAGCGTCATCCCGATGCGCAGATTGTCGGTGACGCCGTATTGCGCTTCTTGCTCGATCACCATTTCGTTGTCTTTGGAGACTCCGACCTTGGATAATTCCCCGGTGCCGGGGATAACGGTGTCGAGATCGTTTTGAGTCGATTCGAAATTGACCCGGCTGTAGCCGGATAGTTGGCCTTGCAGCGGCCAGTAAATCGGGCTCGAGAAATTGTATCGGCTGAAATACACGCTTTCGGCGCCGGTGCCTGGGCCGACTTCCTGCGCGCCCCCGACTTTTGTCGGATCGATTGGACAGCCGGATCGCGGCGTTGCGGCTTTTACCTGTGCGGCGCCGGTTTTGGTCGGATCGACTGGGCAGCCCGACAGAACAAGTTTCAGCATCCGAGAATCGGAATAGTCGTGTACGGAAGGCACCATATTGAGCCAGGGGAGGGGATCGGCCGGCAGGCCGGCCGTGATCGGCACCGTCGTGATCGCAATCGGACTCGCCGCCGTTGCAAGGTTCTGTGCCGGCGGCTGGTCGGCCGAGGCGTCGTTATTCGCCACGCCGATGACAGCGCAGGTACCCAGCAACAAAGTTAGGAGCCGCCGCCCGCACATCGCATCCCCCGATACATGCTGCCATAGCCGATCGCCGAGCAAATTATCAGCTTGCGGTCAAACGGTAAACCTGTCGTCGCAGGTCGCCGCGGGCGAGGAGGGAATGCAGCCAGATTGCGGAGAGGACGACCAGACCGTCGAAGAATGTGCCGAGCGTATACAGCATAACCCATTGTATCAGAACGAATAGTGCCAACATGCCCGACAACGCCACAAGTTTGGACCAAGTGGTGGAAAAGCAGGCAAAAACAAGAATGGCCGTCAAACCGAAGATGAATTCGAAGGCGCCAAGAATCCAATCCGGCATATATTCATAATTTTTGTCCGCGAAGGCGGTTTCCACATAGTTCTCGTGAATCACCGAGCCGCTGAGGAGGCCGATCGGCGTGGGCCAAAAATCGACCAAATTTCCTTCGTTCGGTGCCATTGCGTGCCAATGACCACCGATGATGACGGCCTCGTTCTTTAACGCCGTCGTCACGCCCGAAGCGGCTCTCAACAGGTCTCCGGCGCTGAACCGAGCGTGTGCAGCCGCGAGCGCGCTTTCGGTCGCGTATCTCACATAGTACGTCCCTGAACCGAGACGCGCAGCGCTTTCCGGATAGAATGCGCGTGCTATCGCAAGCGCGAAAGAGTCGAGATGAGTCCGCCCCACCGCGAGTGGCGGCGGTAACATGCTCATATCCACCGGCAACCCGATATAGCCGCAGGCGATGTTCGATTGAGCCTCGTAGGGAATCGGAATTCGTCTCGTTCCGGGATTGAGCCATCGACCGAGTTGGTCGAAGCCGGTGCAAATGCCATAGGGCTGATAAAAATCGGTTCTGAAAAAATAGCCTGTACGGTCCGCATTCCATTTCAGCGAGCGCGGAAGTACGATCATCTTGCGATTTGCGGCGGCGTGCACGATCGACCGGATTAGATCCTCGGTCTCGTCGCGATAGGCGGCTTGAATCTCATTGAAATCTCCAGGCGTGCCTTTGGCGTCGGCATCGGGAAGATGGGGGTCGATGTCCAACGCGATCACCTTGGCGCCGGCCTTGTCCAGGGCATCGACAAGTTTGGCCAAGTAACTTCGATTGATCGGCCGGCGTCCCTGGGGTTCGCCATACCAATAATCGGCATCTTCGATTGACAGCACTTTCGTATCGCGCGGCCGGATCTGATCCGGTTGCCATTGCGAAAGCTGCTGATACAAAATACGGCGCAATTGAGCGAGGTTCAGGTAATCGTCCGCATACGGACTTGCAATCATCGCGAGCGCCAGTACCAGTACAGCGCCAATCCAATAGCCGCGGCTCCGCCTTCGGAGTATCCCGGGAAGGCGAATGTCGGCGGCGGAAAGATATTTCGACGCGTGTCCGCGTGCG
>Ga0302325_10031081_pt1 | contig 10994 bp, 12 predicted proteins | sample Palsa_T0_2_FD_201948 | JGI IMG/M metagenome (GOLD analysis project Ga0302325, IMG submission 201948) | Peat permafrost microbial communities from Stordalen Mire near Abisko, Sweden - Palsa_T0_2 | ecosystem: Environmental > Terrestrial > Soil > Palsa > Peat permafrost | place: Sweden: Abisko... | reverse complement strand
GTCGGGATCGGTATACTTCTCATTCGTCCTCTGACACTCCCTTACGATCCTCTGCACCTTCACTCTGCACGCTTCCGCTGCTTCCTCGTACGAGGCTGCGGCGTTTTGGGCCGAAGAGGCGCCAGCGGTTTTAGTGGGAGAGAGTATGTTGGCATACAGAGAGCGCGGGAAGATGTTGGATACTTTCCCTGGAGCTTTGGAAATGATGCTGTCCCAGAATTCTTCGAGGGCCTGTTGGGGCGGTTTCAGCTTCTCTGGGGGGCCTGGGGGTGGAGATCCGGCCCTGGAGACGGGGCGGGAGCCGAAGAGGGACATTTTGGGTTGTGGAGTTGTGCTCTAACTTCGTGATGATGAAATTTGAAGGCGATGAAAGGAAAGAGATGAGACGGGGAATGAGAGATGAGATATACCCCAGAGCCTTGGGGATATCGCTTGCCGTATATGCAGTGAGACAGCCACAGCTGAAAGAAGCAGAATATAGCTGGCAATCGTACGTGTCCGTGAAACAAGAGTGGCTGGGGAATCCCGCTGTCATGCACCTCAGCCCTGCGGTGGTTTGGGGGCCAATAATGTTGGGCCGTTCGCCGCTCAGAAACTCGGGGGAGGGGGGGAGAACAAATTGAGAGGCTGGGGAAGAAATTATATCGCAGGATTTGTGCCAAAAGAGGAGGTGGTAGAATAATTCTGCAGAAGTAAGAGGTGATCTTGCAGATTTATGGGGTTTTAGGTACCTCACTTCAGCGGCTCGGTTTCAGCGGATGCGGCCGCGATGTCAGCAACGTCAGCACTATCTTCTAGCCACATTAGCTGATGGTACTAAATGCCCAAAATCTGTATTCAAGGTTGACGATGGAGATTCATAATCTGACAATTGCCTAATGTGATTTGGACGACGTGAAAAACAAAATCCTGATCTTGAACGGCCTAGCTTGTCCTGACCATTTTTGCAAAAGAGCGAACCCTGGTCACGAGACCTTAGGAGATTGATAAAACCTCTTAAAGAATTCAAATCTATTTCAAGTCGAGATGAGAGTGAAAGTTTTTCGGTCGAGTTGTCTTGTGGAATATGTAGAACTCTCGAATAGTAAAATCGGGCCAAACATTGCTAGACGATGGCAAAACTCTCTCGAGAACGAGTTTTCACACCTGGAAACTCAATCTCAAATAATCGCAAGATTTTCAGTCCCAATGCTTTGCAATGAGTCCGTAGCTTCCTTTCCAGCAATTCAGTACTTGGTTCTTCCCTCCCGCGCCTTCCTCTGCACACTTAGGGGTAGGCACTTGTAATTTTTATTGGGCATAACGGTGGAATGGGCATGCAAGCTCAACGGTAAATTCATTCGCTTAATGTACATGTACAGGTTCGTACATTCGTCCACTCAATTCCACAATGCGCCTAAGACTCGCTATCCTTACCCTCACCCTCCCCTTCCTCGTAGCCTTCATCTTCACAATTGTTCTCACCTTCCTCTGCCACTTTTCCAGCACCAAAAGATTTCTCATCGGGCATACCAGCACAAGTGATGCCCATTTCCTTCAGCTTCTTTTCCAACTGTTCCGGCAAGAGGGCAATGAACCTGGGATCGAAGAAATGTTCAGCCTCCAGCTGGCGGATCATATCGCAGATTTGAGAAGTGGTTTTGATCCTGACTGATCCGTTGCTGACAGAGGAGCTGGAAGGTGTACGTTGGTCTGGGTACGGAGGTCGGATTTGGAGTTGTGTTGGAAGGGCATTGGAAGTGGAGGATGATGGGCGAGGAGAATTTGTTGGCGTATTCTGAGGACTTTCTCCTGTCTGTGTTCCTTGAGGGAGCTCTGGAGGTGAGTCGACAGCAGTTGAGGGGTCCTCGGAATCAACGGCCTCAGACTCATCAGCCACCTCTTCAGCAGTAGTCTGTGACTCAGAATCGCCTTGCACATCCTCAGCTGTGGTGATACCGCTTGTTTGAGGACCGGAATTGTCAGCAAGCTGGTCATCCTGAGAAGACGGAGCTTGTGAGGAATTTTCATTCAGATTTGAGCCAGCAGCTGCTGAGGAGCCTGCAAGCAGGTCTGTTGTCGAACCCGAGGAATGGAAACTATGCTCATGCTGCAGGTGCTTTCGCTGCTTGATCTCTTCAATTTCCTTCTTCCAGCTTGATTTCCGCTCTGCATGTGTTGTGGGCTCTGAGAATCTGCTGTGGAGGACACTGACACCCTTCGCAATAGCACGGGCTTCATCACGATCGATATCGAGATGTGCCTTATCAAGCAGCTTTTGTGCAAGGGCCTCGGCCGCCTCAGGTGTGGTGTGATGTTTATGGAAGTGCATCTTGAAAGTCAATGAAGTGGCTTGCTAAAGAGTTCGAGATAGTTTTCAATACTGATGTTGCTGGTGGAAGGAGGAGAATGCGAGAAGGTGGAAAAAGGAGCCACTTTTATAGCCATCCTGAGAGAGTCATCAAATCTTCCATGCCCTGCGGTACAGAGCCAATGATTCACGCTCCCACTATACGGCGCATAATACCCCAATACGACCGGGGACAGTGGACCGTCATTCAACCACAATGAAATGGAGCACTGATCCATTTGAACGTAGGTGTACCTGGTTGTACATCCTCATCGAGCGTCTCGCTCAACCATGCGTCGCAGCCCAGTCTATGGGTAGTTTCAAATCTTGTGGAAGCCGATATTGCCCAAAACAAGCACCTGACGTGCATTCCCCCAAGTCACAACGCCCATACAACCGACAATAGCACTCTCGAGCATTCGGGCATGCTTGTTTATTCAATCGTTCAAGGTTGGTGCCAACTCCCTCGCCTTCGGCTCCATCTTGCTGTATGAACAGAATGTGCCATACAAATGACAAAATCCTCCCAACCACAAGATCGCTCCTCTTGTCCTCAAGCAACCACTGGCGCAAAGCAATATACTCCTCTCGAGAATGACGTAATATGCTTTCCCGAGAGACCACGAATTGCGCGCAGCACTGAGATCGAACAGCGTCTGAGGTCCCTGGACGGACCATTTGTGCATCCCTTCCACCAAAAATAGAAGCAAGGGCTTTTGGCAGACCTGCATCAGAGGCAGCACGATCATCCCAAGGAACCAGCTTGGCTTGGAAGGAGGTCTCCAGGCTTCCTTGCGGCGGTGTTGATGCCGGACAAGTGCTGAGACTCCAGTCGCAGCGAAGGTTATGGTAGCCCGACGGTTCAAGAGCTGTGGGAATATTCAGAGCTGACAACAGGACAGCGTTATCATACTCAGCTTCATCGTTATGCCACTGAAAGCGAGCTCCATGAACGAAAACAGCCCCCGCTGCGGGAACATGGTCATAATTGTCAATTAAAAAGGTTAGATATGCCATCGCTTCGTGTCCTTTATTTGCAGGCACTTGGAGGTGGTTCGAATTCTTGTCCGTGTGCGCATCGACAGTGTATATGCAGAGATGGTATTTCTTGGACAAGGGGTCGAGCCAATTCGAATCACCATCAGCGGCAACCCGTGACACAACTAAAACTGGCTTTGAGTAGCCTGCCAGGCCGGGGCAGATACCTCGAGATTCGGGGACCGTGGCAGAGGAAGGTTTGTAGCGAATCTCGTTCCATGCAAATGTCTTCGTCTTAGATTGGGGGCCATTGAAAAATATGATCAGAAATAATACAGTACTAAACAAGCCGATATGTATCAGGGCTTTTCGCGTCGTCCGCCTCATCTCGGGGTTATACTATCATTTTCGTATTGTTGGATGTGAAGGAGAAGGGGAATTTGAGAATTAAGAAGTTATCTTGAAGTTAGCGCGTCCGAAACACCGCATCCGAGCGGGCCGCGACATCACATGACTTGAATTTAGAAAATCATTATCTTGATCAATAATGGCGATTTATTACTATTTCGAGTGTATGAATTCGAAGAGGTAGACAAGAATTTCTCTGTTAAAGAGGGCTTGGTAGTAAGAACTGACGACGTTGTGTTGTCTGTAAGCGAGGGGAAAGGGGTTCCTCGGCGGTGTCCGACGTTGAGAACATCAAACATACATGTCACTTGAGTTTAATATACCTTTTTACTTCTCTATTATAACATACACGTGTGTTAACTAGGCTTGGTGGACTGCACCGCAATCATACATGTGTCCAAGTAGATTTTCCGGTCTCAACTCAATGAACTTGAAGTGAATCAGTTCGTGCATATATCTTGTTCTCTTGCTACTCCTTTTTCAAATCTTCCACGCAAAAATCCCACAATTGTATCAAAACAACCAGGAACAACCACATAACTAAACTATTGCCTCAACTATCCTACAATGGGAAACACAAACTCAAACCCCAAGGGTGCAAAATGCGGCAAACACATCCCTCGAGTCCAGAATCTATGCAAAGCCCACGTTGCTGACTGCCCAAACAAGGCTGGTTGTAAGAGGGATTGTGATACCTGTCGACATATTCGGAAGTCCAATGCCTTAGCAAACGAACGTATCAAAAATGAGCTTAGGCGCCGCGGAACCTTGAGGGAATGACACCAGTTTAGGGTGGTCAGGTGAAGGAATGACAATAAACTCATTGCGCCCCGGCATCTGAAGTAAATGCATAATATCTCAATACACTCGTTGTTCTTAAAGCACATTGTTCCCTGTGAATCACGCAATGAGGGCGTGTGACACGCAAAGTCAACAAATCTAGTTGCACATCCTTTTCATTATACCGCCAAAATCTACAAGATCTCCACCATTTCAAATTAAGGCACTTAATACCGTGGAATTACTCTTGTCATGCCCAAATATACATCTTCCAAATCCGAGACCTTCTCCAAAATGGGCTGCACACCTTCCAAACCACCCTCGACACCAAACAAGTACTGCAAAAGGCCTCCACACTACACGCGCATGGGCTGCGAATACCACCTTAGCGAGCACAGCCCTTGCAGAAGCCTTTGCGCAAATGAGAACGATTGTAGCCGATGCAAACACATACGAGAATCGAGAGAGGAAAGAGTGGACTCGGTGTTAAGGAGAGCAGCAAGAGACAAATCTGTAAACGATGTTCCTGGATATCTGGCACAAGAGGATCCAAAGAATGTCGCCGAAGAAAAAGAAGCTGGCATGGAAGAAAGTCAACTAGGAGCTGTAAGGGGTGGAGATGGGATGCAGATCATGGATATGGAAATGGACATCTCGGATGGGCATGCAGTTTGGGCATAGGGGTTTGCAGAGCTGAGAGTTGTATCGAGCAAATCTCTTTCTTGATTTGGGTGGATGGGTTCCCCTGAAGAATATGTTCTCAAATCTTGGAGTGTAGTTGATTTGGGGCTGTCAATTGAGCTTCAACTGAATTGTTTTCTATTTCCTGCAAATGCCCTTTCGTGGCGCCTGAACCAAGCCAAGTCGACCCATTTTATAGAGTCACAGTTGGACATTGATGACAATCAAAGCTGAATTGATACAGGGTATGAGGCTAAGATGACTTACACTCAGGCCGTTGAAAGTATATGCCTCTTCTCAGCCCTCATGGGCCCGTGGGAAACTCCCAAGCTGAGAAGACAGTAAGGCTATTCCGTTCTGTGTGCCGCAAAACAACTTTCCATTGGCTGCAGGCTTCGCTGATAGCTTCCTTTGATAGGTCAGTCTTTCCTCGCCCGAAAAACGCCTCGTGTCCCAAATCAGAAGAGCGGTCCTTTTGTCCAGATCCAATCGCTTGCAGCCCAATCACTTGACCCAGCCTTGAGCAACCACACCTCGCAACCGTTATATCTGCCCTACTCTCTGGCCATTCTCCCTTGAAAATGAAGATCGAGAACACGAGCACCGAAACTTTCTAACCTGTTTTTACGGAGTCGAGAACTAACTTAGCAAATATGGATCTCTTCGAACAGTCTCTGTTTCCCCCAGCCTCGCCTGTGGCCTTTGAGCCCAAAATCTCAGCTGAGAGCTTGTCGCAGCGTCTTTTCGTCTTCCACGATGTGTCATCCGGGGAATCGAGTATTCGAGATGAGATACGACAGAAATGGGAATCACTGAAGCCCCTTATTCAGCGAATCTATATCGACGAGAATAAGCCATTCCCATACCTCGTGAAGATTCTTCGTGAAGAGCATGGTTTTGACCCAACGTAGAGTAGCCCTTTCCCCATGTTGTTTGCTGCATCGATGAACATTACTGATTTGTATCTAGCAAGAGACAGTTTTCGAGACAGGTCGAGAAGTGGGGATTCAGGAAGAATGTCTCGCGCTCCGAACGACGCACAATTTTGCAAAACCTTCCTGAAACCGGCTTCAGTCCAGCCCCCGGGCTCCATGATCGAAGAGTGGGCCATGGGAAACTGAAGAATTGGCAGAGACGATATCGCGAAGAAGGGAAGGAACGGTTGATAGTTTCGCGGCAAGAAGACGAGAACAGTGGTTAGTCCATATCATTGACTGGGACTAAGCCCAGTGAAACGACTTACTTTTGCAGCTGACATTGGCATCTCTCTCTAGAAGCTATTTCCAAAGCAGAGTTTGAAATCGCCAGGGCGGAAATGTGTCTAAAGTCAGAACTTTGCAAGGAGCTTCCTGCTACTCCTACTGTCGGCGAGGACAAGGACAATGTCATTCAGCAGGCGAAACCCGATTCTGCAAGCATCACATCTATGGATATATTTCAAGACTCATGGCCCCTCAATTGGGAAACTGTAGATATTCCAGGTTCTCCTGGATTATCTCGTCTTTTCAGAGGCTTGGAAATTGAAGCCGTTCATGTTCCAGCTCTATTTCTGGATGGGCCTGAGTCGGAACACCATACTTGTCTGTCCAAGATGGAAATACGAGAGGTCTTTAACTGTGGTAAGACCATAGCCACCGCAGAATCGCACAGAGCACGATTAGCTCGAGTTCAGACTTTCCATGGGCATTTGGAGGGTCGCTCAGCATATCAGGCTCCGCATTTTCCCTGGAGGAACACTGACGACGTCTTCTGTGGATATTCCGAAAGTCCTTTGCAAGAAATATATGTCTTCCCCTCTTCGACCCAGCGAAAGGTTTCCGCCAAACCTCCCAGTTCTAAAGTGACATTGTGGGCAGAACTCCACACCCAAGAAGCAGACTTCGAAAACAAATATGCCAAACTCAAAATGCATTTCTCAGCAGATAATCCCGCAGTTATAGCCATGTTACAAAAACTTGCATTTGCAGTCTACAGCCTCGATAAACTCAAGAAAGCTGAATGCTTGTATCGTGAGCTAGTGGACCTATACCGACAGATTCACGGACCCAATAACCTCATAACTTTGCATGCGTGTCACACAATTGTCGAGATACTCCGACAACAGGGCCACTTTTCAAAGGCAAAAGCGCTCAATGATAATCTGCGGTCTGCAGCCTCAAAATTGGTCCAAGCAAATCACCCACTTGCCATTGACGTTGCAAACAGCGATGCACGGCTTTCCGAACTATTGGGGCATCGTGAAAGTGCCGAAAATGGCTTGCGGGAAATACTTCAGATTTTGTTAACAACTTATGGTCCCAGACATTTCAACTCCATGCGAGCCTTGTCTTTATTGGGCAGTTTAATATCTAGGAAGGGTTCGGAAGGCGGAGAGATGCTGTTGCGAACTGCTTTGCAGCTCTCACTTGAAGACCCGGAATCAGATTCAAACTGTTTTGCTGCTATCTTTACTATGAGAGATCTAGCAGATGCACTATACTCGAGAGGAGACCTCGAAGAAAGTCTTAGGATAGCCTCAGGGGCAGTGGAACGATTTGGACCATTGCTCGGAGCAAACCATGCATGCATTCTCGAACTTGAAACTTCTCGTGCTTGGAGTTTGCTTCATAGCGGAAATTTAGACGAGAGCGAAAAGTTATTTGGAAATCTGGCGGCTTTGCATTCTGTTGAGAAGGAGGAAGAAGATAGAAGAGACCTGGTGGGTCCTTGGCTTGGACTCGCTCACGTATGCTCAAGGAGGGGCGATTTTGAGCACGCAATAGGCTGGTATGAGAAATGCTTTGGTCTAGGGATTCCAGTTTATGGGGTGTACCCGAACGCATTGGTTGAAGCTTCCTATCAACTCGCAGACTGGTACGAAAACCACCGCCTCTTCGTTGATGCGCTCAGGGTATATCAACGGCTGATCAGCGAGATTCGGGAATATGATGACCACGAAATGATTGCGAAACTTGGATCAAAAGTGAGGCGCATTGAAGACAGGGTGCAGAGGGATGCTAGGTCTGCATCTGATATCAGCGAGTACGAATCTGAATCCGATGACACAGATTGGAGCACGGACGACGCGACTGATGAGAGAGTCGATGAGGAAATCGAAGTCGGCATGGAAATGGATCAGATCGAGGAAGATGGGCGTGGACAGGAGAATGAGGACTGGAAGTCCTTCGACGAAGCCTTCAAAACACTTTAGCGCTTTGCTTGCTCCTTCCTCCGCCGGCGCATAGGAAATCTGGATTCGCCGCAACCAAAGCGCTTTCCTCTCACGGGAAAAGAGACATGAGCTACGCAGTGTGAGCTATAGAAGATCTTCAGCTAGAGCAATGAAATATCTCCCCACAATCCAAACTCGCCGTTCTCATGAGATTACCCACTTCATCCTTCCACCCCAAGCCCTCATCGCCCACAAGACTTCTTCGACCAAAAAGTGGTCATATATCCGACCCTTCCTCCCTCTGCCTTCACAGGATCAGTACTATTTGTCCCAAGCAACTTCGCCTTATCCATAAACAGGAATTCATTGATGACATCCATGCCGCCAACATAGAAATCCCACCAAAACTAGCACACAATCCCACTGAGATTCAAGAGACTAATCACCGCAACTCGGAATCAAGACAAATGACTTATCTCAGTAAAACCCTAGAGCCTCGAGCGTATATCAAAAGAGCAGAGGAATATGGAATTGGTGTTGGAATAAGTTCACCCCCTCATCGACCATATATCCCCGCATGAAACCCTTCGGGGAACTTTAGCATTTTGCACCTAACGAAAGACAAGAAATTTAACCGATGAGATCTGCATAGACACGATAAAAAGCAAAGGGGAAAACGAACGCTGGGAGGCGTCTATGGTGTTGAATAATCATTTCCTTGGCGCGAGCCAGGTTTCCCAGATACTTCTCAGAAAACTCAGCCTCATCGTTGCCTGAGTCCCGCAGCTACAGTCAAAACGTTCTCATCAATTCATTGATCATCAAACACTCAAGGAGCTTTGTTGTGCCATTTAGCATATCCAAATCTTCCGACACAATCTCGAAGCGAAACGATGCAGGAGAAAGAAATGGGTCCTCCGATCATGAGCATCATATTGATATCTGGTATGCAATCGCTATGCAAGCAGTGGTATCTTCCCTAACCAGTCTCCCCTTCAACATTTGGTTTATTTTGTAATTGCATCCCCATTTGCGAGAACCCCTCGATCAATCCCAAACGCCACCGCTATGCTTAACAGATTCTTCCCTGTCTTCCCTTTCCATTTACTGTCTTCTCGAGGCTGCTTACTCAAGTCATGTATATCTTCGCCATTGTCTCCCAGCTGTCGAAAACGCTCCTCTTCGATGTTGTATTTGACGTCTGTTCGTTGAAAGCCAGGTTTCCGACGTTGCACCAATTGTTGACATTCTACTAAATGCATTAGCCCAAATTCCCTCTCGAAGGTTGAGATGGAAAACTTACCAAACAACTCAAATACTTGCACCAGCTACAAGTCTTCCGGTAACGATAGAAGTTATTCAGCAATAGAACGAATACAATGAATACGAACACCAGACTGCCGGCGCGAACCAACCACCATGCCCACCATCCGCCTCTTCGCCCTTTGAAGAATCCAAGCGGGTGTTTGACGAAGCCCATAGTGCCTCCGCCTTGTCCTTGAGCTGCTTTGTACGGTGAGTGGTTGTATGGTGGTTCATACTCATTTCCTTGTTTCATGCGTTTTCGGAGAGCGTTGGGAGAGTGCAGGATGCAAATCCCAAGGACTAGACCCATGAAGAAGCCTCCGATGTGGGAGAAATTGTCGAGTCCGGGCAGAAGACCGAGGACGAAAGAGATTACGACGTCCAACATAATAAAAGCCAGGTCCTTCCAAGGACTCGTTCGGTCGTTCCAGGTGTATAACAGGTCGAGAAGAGTGAGGGCCAGGATGCCGAATAAAGCGCCAGAAGCACCTGTCGACGAAATCCCCGTTGCGGCGAAATTCCCACCTAGTACGAAGCCGAATATACCACTTGAGAAGTAGACGAGAAAGAAACGGATGGGACCAATCTGCTGCTCGATTTCCCTTCCCAACGTGATCTGCAGCAGCATGTTAAACCCGATGTGTACGATTCCCGCGTGTAAGAAAATGGGTGTAATGAATCGGAACCACTGATTCGGGGCGGGATAGTCTGCGATATTTGTGGATGTAATAGTTGGAGGATATACCGGGTCCTCAGACGCAGTCATGCCAAACCCGCAGAGCTGGTGTAGCTGGCAGAGGGAGCTGTCGTTGGTCGTTCCTGGGCATGGCCAGCTAATTGGGCCGCCCTCGGCACGATTCTGTATTTTATCCATGGAGTGCATGCACGGTACATATCGGGATCCCATGTTGATGAGGACATAGGGGGAGGGGCCGATCATGGGGTTGAATTGGGGGTGGATTTCGATGGGTGAGCCTGTTAGTTGAGCTATGAAGGTCAGCACCACTCCTCCCACAGAAACTAAAATACGTACCATTCTTCACAATCTCTGCAATGAACACTGCTACTTGCACAGTTGTGAGAATATACACAAGCCATGGAATCCTCTTCCCGTTTCTGTTCCCGAGCATGCCCAGCCCACTAAATCGGTTCTTCCTGCCTTGTTCCAGCTGTGAAGGAGCTGGCGCATCATAGACATGATCTGTAGAGTTGTTATCCTTGCCCGGTATGCCTGGATGATCTCGGAGAGGGATATTGTCTTGATATGATGGTGATTGGTCCAGCCGTCCCCCTTGTCCATAGTAATTCGAATCGCCCCCTAAGCTGGTCTGACTATCGTATTGCTGGACACCTGGCCTGCCA